>Ga0316222_1005819_pt1 | contig 10324 bp, 3 predicted proteins | sample TBH18011metaG_FD_206008 | JGI IMG/M metagenome (GOLD analysis project Ga0316222, IMG submission 206008) | Freshwater microbial communities from Trout Bog Lake, Wisconsin, USA - TBH18011 | ecosystem: Environmental > Aquatic > Freshwater > Lake > Hypolimnion/Profundal zone | place: USA: Wisconsin... | reverse complement strand
CCACAATCGCCAACCGCTTGCGCGCAGCGACACGGTGTATGTGAACAATTTCGTCTATGACTACCAAGCTGCTTATACGACGACGACCTCGGCGAATTATCATCACGACCTCATCAACAATTATTTCGTGACCGGCCCTTACACCGGCACACCCGGTGACAATTTTTTTTAGGTCAACACCAACCAGCTTTTTTACGTCGCAGGCAACTACCTTGATAGCAGCCGCGACGGCAAACTCAACGGCAGCAGCACCACGCCGGGCAGCGCGGTGACGTATCTTTCTTCGCCGTGGTCGTCAGTGACAACCAATCTCGTTACCGTCAGCGCGGCGGCGGCGGTGCAATATGTTTTGTCCAGCGCCGGCTGTTCGCTGCGGCGCGACGGCGTGGATTTGCAGGTGCTGTCCGACGCATTTTCCCTCGGCACGCAAGGCCATTCGTGGACGAACCAGACGCAAACCGGTCTGCCGAATTCCGGCTACGGCATTTTGAACGGCGGATTGCCGCCGGTGGACAGCGACCAGGATGGCATGCCTGATTATTGGGAATCGGCGAATGGCTTGAATCCAAACGATCCTGCCGATGCCAGCGCGACCAATGCGCTTGGCTACACGCGACTCGAAGAATATTTGAACTGGCTCGCCGACCCGCACGCCACCGTCACGCGCTGGAACATCACGACTAATTCCGCGAACGTAGACTTGTGGCCTTACACCATCGGCTTCACGAATCTCGGCGCGACCTATGCCGTGAACAATCCATCCAACGGCGTTGTCAGCCTGCTCGCGGACGGACACACGGCAAAATTTTCGCCCGCGTCCAATTACGTCGGCCTAGCGAGTTTTCGTTTTATTGTCACGTCCACCAACAGCATTGCCATGACGAATACGCTTTCGGTGCTGGTCACGGCGTCATTGCCCGCAACGAATTTGCTCTGGGTCGGCGACGGTCTGACGAACAAATGGGACGCCGCGTTCACGACCAACTGGACGGACGGAACCTCACCCGCGCTTTTTCAAAACGGCAACGGCGTGATTTTTGACGACACCGGTTCGACTGCGCCCGCCATCAATCTCGTCGGCACACTGACACCCGCGCTGGTTTCGTTCACCGCCACGAACAATTTTGTCCTGACAAATTTCGCCGGCGGAATGTTGTCCGGCGCGATGCTGCTATCCAAAGACGGCTCCGGCACGCTGACGCTGCCCAGCAGCAATAATTTTTCCGGTGGCGTGGATTTGTTCGCCGGCACTTTGGTTTTGAATAACGCGGCGGCGGCGGGCACGGGCACAATCAATTTGCTCGGCACGAGCGGCACACTCACGGTCGGCGCGTCCATCAGCAACGCGCTTAACGCCATCGGCACCACGTTCGCAAATCTTGGTGGCAACACGCTGAACGGCGCAATCTCCGGCGGCGGCACATTGTTCGCCTACACCACCGGCACGGCCACGTTGAACGGCGCGATGACTAATTTCACCGGCACGTTGAGCCTGACGAACAGCAGCGGCACGGTGCGTTTCAACAGTGGAAATTCCGGCAGCGCGAACGCGACGTTTGATCTCGGCACCAGCACGGCGAAATTGCAATCCGTCAACGGCAATCAGACGGTGCAACTCGGCGCGCTGACGGGCGGAACGAAAACCATTTTATCCGGCGCGGCTTCGGCGGCGAATCTCACCACTTATGTCATCGGGGGAAATCCGAACAACGACACCACGACCTTCGCCGGCACCATTTCCGATGCGACCGGCAAGACGGCCATCGTGAAAAACGGCGCGGGCACGCTGACGCTCTACGGCACGAACACTTACACGGGCACGACGAGCGTGAGCAACGGCGCTCTGGTGGTCAGCGGAAAACTCAGTGCGCCGGCAATCACGGTGAATTCCGGCGCGACACTGGCGGGCAGCGGCAGCATCGGCGGCACGGTGACGAATCTTGCCGGCTCGGCGATTGCGCCGTCCGGAAAATTCACGCTCGGCGGAATGGTGGTCGGCAACGCCACGCTGTATTTCGATCTGGCCGCAACCAATTCACCCGGCGCGAACGGTAATGACGAAATTGTTTTGACCGGCGGCCCGCTGGTGCTGCAAGGCACGAATTTCATCTCGCCAAATTTTCTGGCCGGCGGACTTGGTTCGGGCACTTACACGCTGGTCACCGGCGCGGGGTCAATCGTCGGCGGCGCGAGCAATCTGTTTTTTCCGTATCCCACCGACACCCGCCAGTCGGTTTCAATCATCGTGACCAACGGCTCGATTTTGCTGACGCTGGTTGGCAGTCTCGGAAATCTGACCTGGCTCGGCACGAACGGCAGTGCGTGGGATTTGCAGACGACGACGAACTGGAGCAACGTCGGCGTGCCGGATGAATTTTTTACGCTCGACACCGTGAACTTCACCGATTCATCCACGAACGGCACGGTGAATCTGATCGGTTCGTTGCAGCCGCTTTCGGTCGTGGTCAGCAACAGTTCCCGCGCTTACACCTTCATCGGCAGCGGCACGATGGACGGCAAAGCCTCGCTCGTGAAAAACGGCAGCGGCACACTGACGCTCACGCAGTCGAATTCATTTTCCAGCGGCACGTTTGTGAACGCTGGCGTGCTGGTGTTGAGCAACATCAGCGCAAACGCCTATGCGCTCGGCATTGGCCCGGTGACATTGAACGGCGGCATTTTGCAAATGTATGGTTACGGCCTCGCTGACAACGGAAGTGGCTACGGCACGTTGAGCAGTCCGCTGGTGGTCAACACGAGCGGCACGCTAAAAGTTCCGCCGCGCGCGACGATTGCCAGTCCGCTCACGGGCAGCGGCACCCTGACGATTTACGACAGCTATGTCCGCGCCGATTTCAAAGGCGACTGGTCGGCGTTCGCCGGGCAAATTTTGGTTCGACCGCAATCCGGCACGTGTGAATTCCGGCTCGGCAACGTCACCGGACTGCCGGCGGCGGCGCTCTATTTGAGTAACAATGTCAACGCCTATCCGCTCTTTAGCGGACAGACGGTGGCCATCGGCGAACTGGCCGGTGACGCCGGTGCCACGTTGGGTTCGAGCACCACCAGCGGCAGCAACCCTACTTGGCTTGTCGGATCCAGAAACACTTCCAGCACGTTTGCCGGGCAAATCAAAAACGCCGGCGTGACGAGCGTCGTCAAGACCGGCACGGGCACTTGGACGCTGACTGGCAGCAATTCTTTCAGCGGCGGTGTGCTATTCAATAGCGGCACGCTGCTGGTCAACAACGCGACGGGCAGCGGCACGGGCAGCGGCGTGGTGGATGTGCAGGCCGGCGCGACGCTCGGCGGCAGCGGGACGATTGCCGGTTCGGTGAGCATCGAAGACGGCGCGTTTTTTATGCCGGGCACGACGAGCCTCGGCACGCTGACGATCAGCAATCTCCTGGATCTTTCGCCCAACAGCACGACCATCATCCGAGTCAACAAATCAGCGGCGACAAACGACATGGCGAATGTGGCCAGTGTGAATTTTGACGGGCAGTTGCTGGTGACGAATCTCGCCGGCACGCTCGCACCGGGAGATTCGTTCCAGATTTTCAACGCCGGCAGTTACACCGGCGATTTCGCCGGGATTCTCGGTTCGCCCGGCCCGCGGCTCGCGTGGGATTTTAATCCGGCGAGCGGAATTTTGTCGGTCATTCAGTTGCTGCCGACGAACGGCGTGCAATTTCAGACGACCATTTTGTTCGCAAATTACAACCGCGCCGAAGTTCTCACCAACTTTCCCGTGCTGGTCGTGCTGAACAAAAACGTTCCCGGCTTCGACTATCAGCAGTTTAGCGCGGGCGGCGCAGACTTGCGTTTCAAGTCCGGCGACGGCGCGACGAATTTGAATTGCGAAATGGACACTTGGAATCCACGCGGCGATTCGACGGTTTGGGTGCAGGTGCCGCGCTTTACGAATAATTGCTCGATCATTGCGTCGTGGGGAAATTTGTCGAACACGAACCCGTCCGCCTGCACCACGAACGGCGCGGCGTGGACGACTAATTTCCTCGCCGTCTGGCATCTGAACCAGACGCCGCCCTATGATATGCTCGACAGCACGACGAACAACAACGATGCCGTTTCCACGAACATTCTGGTGGCAAGCCAGGTTGACGGCTTGATTGGCGGCAGCCTGGATTTCGACGGCGCGGACAACTGGCTGAACGTGTCGAACACCACGCCGCTGAAATTGACCAGCGGGCGGTTCACCTTGAGCGCGTGGTTGAATCTGAATGCGGCGGCCACCGGCGTCATCATGGCCAAGGGACGCAATGGCGGCAGTTGGGATTCGTGGTTCCTCGGCGCGGGCAGCAATTTTGGCGCGGATTATAACAGTAATCCCACGAATCGCCTGTGCGTCGGGTTCCGCTACGGCAGCGGTCCCGGCAATCTGGTGCTCGCAAGCCAGACCTCGAACATTACGCTTTCAAATTGGGTTTCAGTGGTCGGAACTTTGGACGGCGCAAACTTGACGCTTTATGTCAACGGCCAGCCCAACGCCGTCACGGCGACAACCCACGCACCATACGACATTAGCGAGGCGGTCTGGATCGGCGCGGATTTGAACCGCAATTATCTCAACGGCCAACTGGACGAGTTGCGCGTGGAAACCGTCGCGCGTTCGTCCAACTGGATTTGGGCGGCGTATCAAAATGTCGCGTCCAACGCCACCTTCGCTAGCGTGAGTCCGGTCAGCACGGTGGTGATGCCGGCCTTCAGCTCGGTTCAATTCACGAATGGCAAAACCAGTTTCACCATCGCAGGTTCAGCGGGCTTCACTTACACCGTGCAAGGCTCGACCAATTTGCTGACGTGGACTAATTTGCTGGTGACGAATCCGCCGGCACTGCCGTTTTCGTGGACGGACGCAACGGCGACCAATTTGAGCCGCCGTTTTTATCGTGTCCTTTTTGCTCCTTGAATTAAGCTGGAGCAAATCATCTTTCGGCCATGCGCTTCGGACATTTCATACGCCGGTTTGCCAGTGCAGGTGGCGCGATTCTGTTTTGCGCCGCCACCATGTCGCGCGCCGGGGAAATTCCGCTGGTTACCAATCTGTTTCAACTGCGGCAAGTGGCGCAGGCCAATCTGCATTCCGTGGCGGACATTGAATTTGCCGGCACCGTTTGTGAGGCGGATGCCCGGAATGTTTTTTTAATTTTGCAGGACGGCAACACGACCGAACTTCTTGGAATGAAATTTTCCAACACCCCGTTGCACGCGGGGCAGCAGGTCAGAATCTCCGGGAAACAGTGCGAGGTCACGCGCCGGCGGACGGGCATCGGTTTGCGCCGGTTGCCGCTGGTGGATGACGACGGCCAGCATGGCGTGCAGGAAAAGTCCGGGACGGCGCAACTTTCGCCGGGGAAACATCCCATCACGGTGGAGTGGTTCAATGCCGGCGGCGCCGCCAAACTTTCCGTGGAATTTTCCGGGTCGGATTTCGCGCGCAGAAAAATTCCCGACGCGCTGTTGTCGCACGAAGAATTTTCGGCGGCGGACGATACGCCAGTCGTCTTGCCCGGCTTGAAATGCCAAAGCTACGAAGGCAATTGGCGTTCGTTGCCGGATTTTGGCAGTTGGCCAGAGTCGGGGAGCGGAACGATTTCCAATTTCACTTTGGATGCCAAAGCGCAGGGCGAGCACATTGCGCGCGTGTTCAGCGGTTTTCTTACCGTTACCCAGGCGGGCAATTACACGTTTTATTTGAGTTCCGATGACGGCGGCAAATTGTATCTGGGCGAGCCGGTGCCGCGCCTTGAAGTCATCGGCGAAACTTCGGTGCCGGTGCCGCGGCCAATTTACATCGGGCAAATTGCGGGCACCAACGATTCCGGTCGCTGGGCGTCGGTCGAGGGCGTGGTGCGCTATGTGGCTCCGCGCGGGCGGCGGCTGGAATTGGATTTGCGCTCGCCCAGCAACAGCCGGATGCAGGTAGATGTGATGGACGCGGCGGGTTTGCCGGTGGAATATCTGCTCAACAGCAAAGTGCGATTCACGGGCGTGGGGCGGCAGGTGTTCAGCACCGGCGCGCAAAGTATTCTGGGCTTGTTCACCGAGGGCGGCGCGCGCGACTTGCAACTGCTGGAGGTGCCGATTGAAACCTGGCAGACGCATCCGTTGCAAAGCATCTCGAACGCCGTCGCGGTGCAAAATCAAGGCACCGTCGTGCGCGTGTCCGGCACGTTGAAAAATGTGGCTGGCACCGGAAAAAGTGAGCTCGCCGATGACACTGGAAAAATAACTTTGGAAAATCTGGCCGTAACCACAGCCACTGCTTCAGGCCGGATCGAAGCGCTCGGCGTGCTGGGTTGTGACAGGACGAATGCCACATTGAAAAATGCCTGCATCCGCGTCATCTACACCGGCACCGCCGCGCAATTGCCGCTGCTCACCTCGGCGCAGCAGGTGTTACAGTTGCCGCGTGAGGAGGCGGCGCGCGGCTATCCGGTGCATTTGCGCGGCGTCATCACCTGCGTCTGGCCGGACGATCCGCGCAATTATGTTTTGCAGGATGCTTCGCGCGGCGTTTTTCTCCAGCAATCAAACATTTTCCTCGCCGACCACCCGCAGTTCGGCGAATTCTGGGATGTGCAGGGTCTGACCGGCGGCGGCTCTTTTGCGCCGATGATTTCTGTCCGTTCAATGGCGCGCATCGGCGATGGCCGGCTGCCGGAACCGGCGCACGCGGAATGGGATCAGCTCGTCAGCGGCAGCCTCGACAACCAGTTTGTCGAAATCGAAGGCGTGGTTCTCCAGGTGAAAACCAACCTCATCACGCTGCTGGCCCATTCGGGAAAAATCAACATTGTCGTCTATGGCGAAAGGCCGCCGGCACTCGCACAATTTGAAAATAAGCTCGTGCGCCTGCGCGGCTGTTTTCAGGCGGTCTGGGACGGACGAACCCATCAGGTAAAGTCCGGCGAAATCCGCCTCGGCAACATCGCCGTCAACACCGACCAAACCTTTTCGGCGGATCCGTTTGCCGTGCCGCAAAAATCGGTTCCCGAATTGCGGCTCTACGACCTTCAGGCCAACGCGTTTCGGCGCGTGAAAATCTCCGGCCAGTTCTTGCTGCGGCGCGCGGGCGAAGGTTTCATGGTCAGCGGCACGAACGGATTGCGCTTCGTGCTCAACACTGAAACCAGCCTGCATCCCGGCGATCTGATTGACGTGGCGGGCGTGCCGGATTTGCGCGGAGCTGCACCGGTGCTGCGCGAGGCGGTCGCGCGGAAAACCGGAACCGCTAATTTTCCACTGCCTAAAAAGATTGGCGTGGAAAATTTGTTGCAGCCGGAAAATGATGCCACGCGCGTGGAAGTCGAGGGGACTTTGCTGGATGTGCAGCGGAGTCAGGCCGATCAAATTTTGGAGCTGCGCACCGGCCTGCGGACATTTCTCGCCCATGTGCCGGTGGTGGAAGATCCCGTCGAAGAACTCGTTCCGGGCAGCCGGCTGCGGCTCACCGGCGTTTATGCCGGCCAGTCGGTGGGCCGCAATGGCGGCGCGGTGCTCGACTCGTTCGACCTGCTGCTCTATTCGCCGTTGGACATTCAGGTGCTGTCGCGTCCGCCGTGGTGGACGTTCAAAAAACTTTTCCTCGCGTTGGGAATTTTGGCGGGTGTTTTGGCGCTGGCCGGGGTGTGGATTGTTTTGTTGCGTCGACAGGTCGAGCGTCGCACCGCGCAACTTGAACGCGCCACGCGCCAGCGCGAGCAGGCCGAGCGCGCCCGCGCCCTGGACGAGGAGCGCTTGCGCATTGCGCGTGATTTGCACGACGACCTCGGTTCCAGCCTTACGGAAATCACGATGCTCGGCGGCATGAGCCTAGGTGAAACGGAAAAATCCCGCAGCGACTATGTTTTGCAGATTGTGAAAAAAGCGCGTGATTCCGTGAACGCGCTGGATGTGATTGTCTGGGCGGTGAACCCCCGTGAAAACACGCTGCAATCGCTGGCGGATTATCTCGCCAGCTTTGCGGATGAGTTTTTGAGCGCTTCCGGCATTGCGTGTCGCTTAAATTTGCCGGTGAGTTTTCCGCCAGTGACGCTGGACGGCCGCACGCGGCACGATTTGTTTCTGGCGACGAAAGAGGCGTTGCACAACGCCGTGCGCCACGCCGGGGCGACGGAAGTAGAATTGAGCCTCGCGCTGGAGCAAGGGACGCTGATAATCGCGGTGAAGGACAACGGCACCGGTTTTGCGCCGGACACCAAAGGCTCCGCTCACGGGCTGGGCAATATGCAGGGACGGCTCGCTAAACTCGGCGGGCAATGCCACATTGATTCGACTCCCGGCGGCGGCACCACGGTCACACTGAAACTGGCGTTGCCGGCGGCGGGCTGAATACAGCATTCGGTGGATAGCCGAAAAATGAAATTAAAATTAAACTGGGTGCCAACATGGTTTGTGCGCTCAATCAAAATCTGGAAGTCATGACCCGAATTGCCATCGTGGAAGACAACGAGACGATGCGGCAGACCTTGGTGAAGTTCATCGAGGGCGCGCCCGGCTGTCAATGCGTCTGCGTCTGCGCTTCGGGGGAAGAGGCACTCGAAAAAATTCCCACCGCGAAACCCGACGTCGCGCTGATGGACATCCATATGCCCGGACAGAGCGGGATTGTCTGCACCGCGCAGTTGACGGCGACCATGCCGAAATTGCAGGTCATCATGCTGACGGTTTACAAAGACATCCAACTCATTTTTCAGGCGCTCAAAGCCGGTGCGTGCGGCTATCTATTGAAGCGGTCAAGTCGTGAGGAAATTCTGGAGGCCATCGCCGAGGTGCGCAGCGGCGGCGCGCCGATGACCAGTGACATCGCGCGTTTGGTGGTGCGCTCATTCAAGTCGCCAGTTTCGGCTCCGGCCAGCGAGACCGAGAACCTGACCGAACGCGAATTTGAAATCCTCGGCCTGACGGCGAAAGGGCTTTCCAACAAGGAAATTGGCAGCCAGTTGGCCATCAGCCCGGCCACGGTCAACCGGCATCTCGTCCACATCTACGCCAAGCTGCACGTCCGCTGCCGCACCGAGGCGGCGGCGATTTTTCTGTCTGACCAGCGTGCGCCGGTGGCATCGGCCACGGTTTGATTCGGTTGCGTCGGGAAAAATCTTCCACTCCTTCGCGTTTGGCATTGCCGGTCGCATACAGCATTTGCTGTATATCACAATTTTCCAAGGCAAGTTAATTTATACCTGTTCCCTGAATTTTAACTCCGTTGTTGCGGCATCAAATTCAGGGAACCAGCCAAACCGCAAACATCAACCACCAAACCATGAAGACAAAATTCGCATTGAGCAATTATGCAACGGTCATTCTGACCACGCTGTGCCTGCTTGCCGCCGTCAGCGGGCAATCGGCCATTCAGTATTTCAGCGGCACCAATGCCGTGCTGAACTGGGATAACGGCACCACGCCCAACTGGGGTGCCAGTGGCGGGCCTTACAACACGACGTGGATCAACGGTAACGATGCGCTCTTTCAAGGCACGGCCAAGACCGTGACCAATCTGAATGTTAGCGCCCACAGCCTCACGTTTACGAATGCCACGTGGATTATCGCCAGCAATATCCTTACGCTGACCGGCACATCCCCAGCCATCACCAACACAGCCAACGCCACGATTAGTTCCACCATCGCTGACAGCGGGACGGGCTTCACCAAATACGGCGCGGGCACGCTGACGCTTTCCGGTTCCAATACTTTTAGCGGCCCTTTGACCAACAACGCCGGCAGCGCCGTGACAGCCATTGTGGTGGCCAATAGCAATGCGTTGCCTGCAACCACCGTGTGCGTGGGAGCTGGTGCCGGCAATGGCAACACGATTAACGTGGCTTCTGGAATTACGACGGCCCCGGGATCGACGATTTATTTGCAGGCCGCCGGTGGCACCCGTGTCGCGTTGGGCAACAGCAGCGGAACCGCCACCTGGAGCGGTGACATTGTGGCGACCGCGCCGGATAACTCCGTTGTGGGAATCTTTGGAAACGGGGGCACGATGAACATCCTCGGCAACATTCGCGGCAGCAGTCCGGTCGCGGGTCTTCTCTTTCGCGGCAGCACTGCGAACGGAAACCTTTATGGAAACATCTGGATGACGAATTCAAGCATTTTCATTGTGGACGGCAGCTCAACGACAGGGATATGGACAATTTACTCCAACAGCAACCTCTGGAACACCGTGCAGATCAATGGCGGCACGCTCAAGCTGGGCACCAACGACGCACTTTGCACGACTGGCTCTTTGGCCTTGGGGCAGGGCAATGCCAACACGTTCGTCTTTGACATGAACGGGTTTAACCAGTCGGTG
>Ga0316222_1005814_pt1 | contig 10333 bp, 7 predicted proteins | sample TBH18011metaG_FD_206008 | JGI IMG/M metagenome (GOLD analysis project Ga0316222, IMG submission 206008) | Freshwater microbial communities from Trout Bog Lake, Wisconsin, USA - TBH18011 | ecosystem: Environmental > Aquatic > Freshwater > Lake > Hypolimnion/Profundal zone | place: USA: Wisconsin... | reverse complement strand
GATCTGCGTGGCGATCGAGCAGGGCATGTTCGCCCGCGCCGGCCTGTCGGTGAAAATGGTGCTGATCCCGCTGATGCCGAACCTGCCGCCGGCCATCGTGTCCGGCTCGGCACAGATCGGCTTCCTCACCGCGCCGACGTTTCTGCAGGCGGTGGATGGCGGTCTCGATCTGGTGGCGGTGTGCGGCGGCGCGGTGACCGACCAGAAGGTGCACGACATCGCCATCCTGTCCCGGCCGGACGAAAATCTCACCAAGGCATCCGATTTCATCGGCAAAAGCGTCGGCGTGCCCGGCATCGGCGCCTTCTTCCACGTCATGTTCCGCTACTGGCTGATGGAGCGCGGGGTCGATCCGGCGAAGGTGACCTATCTCGAGGTGGCGTTCCCCTCGATGGGCGATGCGTTGCGCGGCAAGACCGTCGATGCGGTGCTGGCGATCGACCCGTTCCTCTCGGCCATCACCGCCAGCGGGGCGGCCAAGATCGCGGTGCCGATTGCGCAGGAACTGCCCAGCGGCAAGCCGGAGGTGTTCTTCTGCGCGACCCGCGAGTACGTGCAGGGCCATGCCCGCGCGCTGACCGCCTTCCATCGCGCCATGACGGAAGCCTGCGCCGCGGTGAACAAGGATCGCGAACTGGGCGTCACGGACCTGGTGAAATACGTGAAGATGCCGCCGCAGGTGCTGCCGCATGTGGTGATCGAGACGCTGGACACGCATCTCGACGTTGCCGGGCTGCAATGGTGGGTGGAGACGATGTCGAAACAGAACCTGCTGAGCCGCAAGCTCGACATCCCGAAGCTGCTCTGGCAGCCGGCCTGACCGATTTGCCTCCGCAACCGTAGGGTGTCAGTCCCGTCTTCGGGACTGACACCCTACAGGCGCTTATGCCGCCCTACGATTTTCGTCTGTCAGCCTGCCTTGCGCATCTCCTTGGCATCATCGTCCAGCCAGGCGCGGAAGCTGTGTGGCAGCAGGGTCAGTTCGAGGGTGAAATCACCCGCGCCCGCTTCCCACAAGACCGGCAGCAGCGCGGCCTCGCCCTTCGTCCAGCGTTGCGCACCGGCGAATTCCGGTGCCTCCCAGCCCGCGCCGAAGCCTGGGCCATCGAGCGTCACATCGCGGCGAACCCCGTTCGCGTCGATGATGGCGAGGCCGCCAATCGGCAGACCGAGCGTCCGGCTGTCCTGGGATGCCGGGAAGTGCCGGCTCGGCACGATGGCGCGCGAGACGATGCGCAGATCCTGCGTGTCGCCGGGCACAGTGAAGCGGGCCACAACACCGTCCAGCACTGGGCGCAGCACGGCGCCATTGGCGAGGGCGTGCAAATCGGGGTTGTCGGTCTGGCGATGGCCGAGCAGGCGGGCGCGGGCCAGAAGCGAGGCGCGGATGGCGATCAGGCCGGGCCCGAAAGCCAGCACGGGCAGGCAGGCAAGGCCATCGGTTTGCGGCGTGAAATCGGCACGCAGCGCCACGGTCTCGGCATTCTCGAAGCTCTGGCGGTTGCCGAGTTCGAGATAGCTCTCCGCCGCCAGCCCCTCGGCCAGCAACACATCGTGGCTTTCCAGCTCGACATGCCAATATTCCACCGAGGCCACGCGCATCTGCCGGATTGTCGCGTCGTTGAGCAGCAGGTTCGCGCGCACCAGCTGCCCGGCGACGCAGATCGCGTGCTCGGGCGACACGTACAGGTCGCGCGAAGGGCTGCCCTCGGCGAAGGCGCCGGCGGCAATGCGGATCGGCCAGGCTTCCGCCGGGCGCGGATGGCGCGCGCAATCGACGCGGCGATGCCCGATCCACTTGATCGGCCGATGTTCGCCGCGGGCGGTGATCACCGCCTCGCCGATCGCCAGCGCCTCCACGGCGATTTCGCCGCGCGCCGTCGCGATCCGCGTGCCGCGCGCGAAGCACGGCGTGGCGCTCAGCGTGACATCGGTGCCGGTGCTGTTATCGGCGCCGACATGGAAATTCAGGCCGGTGTAGCTGCCGCCCAGCACGCGCGTATATGCCACCGGGCCGGAGCTGATGGTCAGCGTGTCGGTGGCAGAATCGAACAACACCTGGGCGCCGGAACTGAAGTTCAGCGTGGTGAAATCCAGCGTGCCGCCCGACATCAATTGCGTGCCGGTGGTGGCGTCGCCGGTGAATTCGGTGAGCGTGGCGCCGCTATCCACCACGGCGTTGCTCATCGTGCCGCCGGAATAGACGTAGGCGAAGGCGCCCTCGGCCCCGGTGATCGTTTCGCCGATCACGGTGCCGCCGTTGGACACATAGAGGCCGGCGCCGGTGTCGATCGTGCCGCTGGTGGCAAGCCCGCCGGAGAGCACATATTCCCGCGCGCCATTCGCGACGATCGGTGCCACGGCATCGCCGCCGGACTCCACGATCAGTTCCTGGCCGAGGCCGAGTTGCAGGCCGCTCGTGGTCTGGCCGCCGCTGACGACATAGCCGGCATAGGCCGAGATCATCGTGCCGCCGCCGCCATCATTGGTGGCGCTGACGAACACATTGCTGGCGACGCCGGAGAAGGTGAGGGTGACGGCGCTGGTGCCGTCGCTGAACGCCATGCTGGAGGCAAGCTGCTGCGGCAGGTTCCAGGCGCCGCCGCTGACATAGACCAGGTCCGGGCTGGTGACGTCGATCCGCCCGCCAACCACCAGATCCGTGCCGGCCAGCGTGCCGCCGGCATAGACATCGATCACCGCGCCGGAATTGATGGTGGCGCCGCTATCGGTGCCGCCGTTGGAGAGATAGGCGCTGCCGCCGCTCAACAGGTCCTCGTAATAGGCGGTGCCGCCGTTGGACACGGTCTCGAACCCGCCATGGCTGACCACGGTGGCGAACGCATTGCCCGCTGAGCTGACCACCGCGCGGCCGCCGCTGAGGACGGTGGCGGCACTGACCGTGCCGCCCTTCTCGATCAGCTTGGCGCCGCTGGAGACGATGACGCCGCTGGCATAGCCGCCGGAGGAGACGAACACCACGCCGCTCGTGGTCCCGCTGTCATGCAGGGCGGCGCCGAGCAGGGTGCCGCCATTGTAGATATCCACGGTGCCGCCGGCGCTGACCGTGATGCCTGCGGCCGTGCCGCCGTTCGAAACGTAGATGTAACCGGCGCTACTGACCGTGCTGGCGCTCAAGACGCCGCCATTTTCAACGATCAGCGTGCCGCCCTGGGTGACCGTGAGGCCGGTGCTCGTCACGCCTTGGATCGTGGTGGTGGTGGTCATTGTCGCGCCTGTCCCCCATGGGCCGCGCCGGTCAGGGCGGCCCGGCCGAAATTATTCCGTCCCGTATTTAGCTCGCGGGGGCGTGAGGAACAATCCGAAAGCGCGGGGTGAGCAGCGGGTTACGTGCCTTCTTCTTCCAGGAAGAACTGGTCGGCGTCTTCGTCGTAATGATACAGCTCGGCATAGCGGCCCCAGCCGATCACGGCGTGCAGCGTGTCGTCGGCATAATCCGGCGACATGTGGTCTTCCAGCTCGTCGCGGAAGCGCACGGCGGAGGCGCGGTGGTTCCAGCGCTCATCCAATACCTGGCGGATCATCGCGGCCAGCGGCACATGGGTGCGCAGGGCCACGGCAAACACCAGCTTGCGCTCATCGGTGCCAGCATTCACGAAAGCCCGCCCGGCCTCGGTCAGCTTGATGTCGCCTTCTTCCAGCTCGGCGAACTGGAGCATCGCCAAAGCTTCGGCAAGCGGCAGGATTTCGTCGATTTCGAGCTGCAAGGCGCCGGCCAAGGGCGGCAGATCGGCGCGGCCGTCGTAGGGTGGGGCGGCGACGGTTTCCATCAACCCGGCCAGCAGGTTGATCGACATCGGATGCAGCACCATCGTGTGCGCCGCCGGTGCCACCACGGTGCCCGGCGCGGGCGGGCGGGCGGGCGTCGGCCGGCGCGTCATCAGCGCGTAGATATCGTCCACCATCTGGCGGAAATCCGGCGCCAGACGGTTGCGCGGATGCGGGAAAGGCACTTTCAGCTCCGTGGCGATCCGCCCCGGGTTGGAGCTGAACACGAGCACGCGGTCGCACATCAGCACCGCTTCCTCGATGTTGTGCGTCACCATCAGCACCGATTTCAGTGGCAGCTTGCCCTCGGCCCACAGGTCGATCAAATCGGTGCGCAGCGTCTCGGCGGTCAGCACATCCAGCGCGCTGAACGGCTCGTCCATCAGCAGCAGATCGGGGTGCACCACCAATGCGCGTGCCAGGCCGACGCGCTGGCGCATGCCGCCCGAAAGCTCCTTGGGATAGGCGTGCTCGTAGCCGCCCAGGCCGATCAAATCGATCGCCTCCTCGGCCCGGCGGTCACGCTCGGCGCGCGCCACGCCGCGGGCTTCCAGACCCAGCTCGACATTCTCCTGCACGGTCAGCCAGGGGAACAGCGCGAAGCTCTGGAACACCATGGCGATGCCTTCGGGCGGCCCGAGCACCTTCTTGCCACGCCAGGTCACCTCGCCACCGGTCGGCGTCAGCAGGCCGGCGATGATGCGCAGAAGGGTGGATTTGCCAGAGCCGGAGCGGCCCAGAAGCCCGACGATTTCGCCATTGCTGAGCGTAAGGTTCACATCCTCCAGCACCACCACATCGGCACTCGAATCCTTGTGGTAGGCCTGACGGATGGCTTTCACCTCGATCAGGGTCTCGGCGGTGCTGACGGCGTCCATGGGGGGCGGCCTTCGCTGCTGGTGCGGTCGGGAAATACGGGTGGCGCGTCAGGATATCGTCGTGCGGCGCATGGCGTAGGCATAGAGCGGCCGCCACAGCAGCCGGTTGAAGCAGATCACGTAGACCGACATCACCACCACGCCGAGCACGATGCGTGCCGTGTCGCCAGCATCGGTCGCCTGCGCGATATAGGCGCCGAGCCCATGTGCCGAGAGCTTCGTGTTGCCCCAGGATGCCACCTCGGCGACGATGGCGGCGTTCCAGGAACCGCCGGAGGCGGTGATCGCGCCGGTGATGTAGTACGGGAAGACGCCGGGCAGGATCACCCGGCGCCACCACAGAAACCCGCCGATGCGGAAATTCTTCGCCGCTTCCTGCAGATCGCCCGGGAACGCCGAGGCGCCGGCGATGACGTTGAACAGGATATACCACTGCGTGCCGAGCACCATCAGCGGCGTCAGCCAGATATCCGGCACCAGATTGAAATAGACGATCACCAGCACGAAGGGCGGGAAGAACAGATTGGCCGGGAACGCGGCCATGAACTGCACCAGCGGCTGGACCCGCCGCGACCACACGGGGCGCAGGCCAAGCCACACGCCGATCGGCACCCAGATCGCGGTGGCCAGCGCCATCATCACCACCACGCGGATCAGCGTGTAGAAGCCGAGCAGTGCTGCCGTGCCCAGATCGCCCCAGTTCAGTGTCTCGGAGACGAAATCGACGATCTTCCACACCGCGGCGGCCACTGCGACGGCCATCAATGCGATAAAGATCGCATCGACCACGCGTGAGGGCTTGTGCTCGGCCGTGGCGGCGCGGTGCGGGCGCAGCGACAGGCGCCAGCCGCCGATCTGTTCCACCACATCCGATACCGCGCCGGTGGCGATGCGCAGGAAGCTGGTGCGGCGCATCACGCGCAGCAGCCAGGGATCCTCGGCTTCCTCGCCCGGCGTCAGCTCGACGCGGAACTTGGCCGACCAGGCGGTCAGTGGCCGGAACAGCACCTGGTCATACAGCAGGATCACCACGGCCATGGCGAGGATGGCGTAGAACACGGCGGTGATGTCGCGGGCTTCCAGCGCGGCGGCGACGTAGGAGCCGATGCCCGGCAGTTTCCAGCTGGTATCGCCCACCGACACGGCTTCCGACGCCACCACGAAGAACCAGCCGCCGGACATCGACATCATGGTGTTCCACACCAGGCCGGGCATGGCGAAGGGCACTTCCAGGCGCCAGAATTTCTGCCAGCCGGAAAGCCGGAAGCTCACCGCCGCCTCGTGCAGGTCGCCCGGCACGGTCTTCAGCGACTGATACATGCTGAAGGCCATGTTCCAGGCCTGGCTGGTGAAGATGGCGAACACCGCGGCCAGCTCGGCGCCCATCACCTGGCCGGGGAACAAATTCATGAAGAACACGACGGTGAACGACAAAAACCCCAGGATCGGCACCGATTGCAGGATGTCGAGCACCGGGATCATCACCAGCTCGGCCCGCCGGCTTTTCGCCGCGGCCACCGCATAGGTAAAGGTAAACAGCAGCGAAGCGGCCAGGGCCGCGAACATGCGCAAAGTGGTGCGCAGTGCGTAGCCGGGCAGGTACGACGGCTCCAGATGGATTGGCGTTGCGTCGAGCACCGAGAGCGGGGCGAGCGTTGCCTTGGCGCCATGGGCCAGTGCGAACAGGCCGCCGGCGATCACCAGCATCGCCGCCAGATCGAACAGATTGGGCAGCCGGCGATGGGTGGCCAGTGCCGGGAAGGATGTCGTGGCCATAGGGACGTCCCCGCGCTGTGCCTGCAGCGCCCCTTACCCCACCGGCGCCAAGCTTGTCACGGGGTGGGGCGTTGCTGTTCCATGACAATCATCGCCATCGCGCGCGGCTTAGCGGTTCATCATTACCGGCAGCGCCGATTGCTCCAGCACGTGGCGCGTCACACCGCCCAGGATCAGCTGGCGCAGGCGGGAATGCGAATACGCGCCGATGCTCAACAAATCGGCGCCGAATTCCGCCGCCGCCGCCAGCATCCCCGCGCCCACCGAGCCATCTACCGGGCGGAACTTGGCAATTTCCGGATGCACGCCGTGCAGCGCCAGGTAGGAAGCGAGCTCCGTCGCTGCCGGCCCACGCCGCTGGTAGCCCTCGGCGGTCAGGATGCGCACGGCGTCGGCGCGTTGCAGCCAGGGCATCACGGCAGTGACGGCGGCGGCCGATTCCGCCGTGCCATTCCAGCCCACCACCACGCGGCGCCCGACCGAGGTGGGGATTTTCGGTGGCGCAATCAGCACCGGCCGGCCGGAATCGAACAGCACGGCATGCAGCGCATCAGACGACGACGCCTCGTCATCGGCCTCGGGATGGGCCACCACGGTCAGATCCGCCAGCCGCGCCTGCTGTGCGACCACTTCTTCCTCGCGGCCGACCAGGGCGATGAAATGCGCGCTGGCGCAGTCCAGGCCGGGCCGGGCTTCCGACAGCATCACCCCGTGCAAGGTGACGAAGCGATCGAACATGGCGCGCACGGCGGAGGAGCGATCGTCAGACTCCTTCTCGGTCGCGGTCATCATCTCCTCGATCATGGCGCCCGACAGGCCCTCTCCGGCGAGGGGTGCGACATCGCGGCTATCGACGCGCACATGCAGCGCCTGGACATGCGCGTCCCAGTTCTGCGCAATCAGCAGCGCGGTGGCCAGCGCGGCCTCCCCGGCCCGGGTGCCGGCGAGCGGCAGAAGCAATTTGCGGATCGCCATGGGGATTCCCTCCAGGACATTCGTAACGGTTTTTCGTCACGTTAAGGCATTGTAGCACGGCCCGACATGGCCGTGGGGAGAGCTAATCACGCGGCTTTCACGGCTTCGATCGCGGCTTCGATCCTCGCTTTTGCCACCGCCCCGTCGTCCGCCGGCACCGCCAGCCAGTCCCCGGCGCCGGGATCGTGCGCCGCCGCCGCGCGCAGCACCGCGACATCTGCATCCGAGGCATCGCCGTGCCGCGCCAGGATCCGCGCCTCCAGCACCGGCAGCTCCGCTTCGAGCCAGATGCCCAGGAAGCGCACGCCGGCGCGCGCCGCCGTCTCGGCCAAGGCCGTGCGTTGGGCGGGGTCGAGGAAGGTGGCATCGGCCACCACGGCGTGGCCGGCCGCCACGCAGCGCCCAGTGGCGGCGAGCAGTTCGGCGTTCAGCGCCGCGTTGGCCTGCGCCGAGTAGGCGCTCTCCGGCAGTTTCTGTTCCGGCGCCACGCCGTGCAGCCGCTTGCGGATTTCGTCGCTGCGCAGCACCAGCGCGCCCGGCGCCGGGCCGAGCGCAGGCGCCAGTAGGCGCGCCAGCGTGCTTTTGCCGGTACCCTGCAACCCGCCAATCGCCAGCAGCAGTGGCGGGGGCGGGGCCAGATAGTCCTGGGCGGCGCGCAGATACGCCTCCGCCCCATCGGCGCGGCTGGCCCGGCGTACATGGGCGCGGATCATGGCGCGCAGCGAGAGGAACAGCGGCAGCCCCGCCACCAGCGCGTCATCGCCGCCGCGCGCCACGGTGCGGTTGAGCACCAGATTGGCATCCGCGCGGCCGGTGCGCCGATCAAGGTCCATCAGCAGGAAGCCCAGATCATAGGCAAGGTCGATGGTCGCCATCGCCTCGTCGAATTCCAGCGCGTCGAACGGCACCGGGCGGCCTTCCCACAGGCACAGATTGCCCAGATGCAGGTCGCCATGGGCGCGGCGCACAAAGCCACAACGCGCGCGTTCCACCAGCCACGGCGCCAACGCCGCCAGCCGGGCCAGCGCCGCCTCGGCCCAGCGATCCACCTGCGCCGCATCGAGCCCGGCCGCATGGGCCGCCACCGCATTGCCGGTGATCACCTCCCGCATCGCGGCCACCGGATCGGTGCCACGCACCGGCGCCAACGCGGCATGATAGGCGACGATGGTGTCGGCGGTGGCGAGCAGCAACTCGGGCGTCAGGCGCCCCTCGGCGGCGATCACCTCGAAGAAATCACCCTCCGGCACGCGCGCCATGCGCAGCACGAAATCGAGCGCGCCATCCCGCGCATCCGGGTCCAGCGCCAGGCCCCCGTCGCGCCGCACCACCGCGGCCACGTCGCGATAGAACCCCGCGGCCGGGCGGTTCAGCTCCAGCTCGCGCCGCAGCTTGCGCTCCCGCTCGTCCAGCGTGGTGAAATCTAGGAAGGACAGCCGCACGGCCTTCTTGAGCTTCCACGCTTCATGCGCGCCCAGGAACACCGCCGAGATATGCGTCTCACGCGGTTTGGAACCGGCCAGTCGTTCCAGGAACGCGGCCACCTCGCTCTGGCAGGCGGGAATTGCCATCTAGGGATAAAGCTTGGTGGTCGCCCAGCCCGTGCCGTCGCGGCGATAGACCAGCCGGTCATGCAGCCGGAACGGCATGTCCTGCCAGAATTCGATCACCTCCGGCACGACCCGCCAGCCGCTCCAATGCGCCGGGCGCGGCACCGCGCCCGGGTAGCGCTGCTCAAGTGCGTCCAGCCGCAATTCGAACAGGGCCCGCTCGGCCATCGGGCGGGACTGGTCGGAGGCATGCGCGCCGAGCTGGGATTGCCGCGCGCGGGTGGCGAAATAGGCATCCGCCTCGGCATCACCGACCACTTCCACTCTGCCCTCCACGCGCACCTGCCGACGCAGTGTCTTCCAGTGAAACAGCAAAGCTGCGTGCGGGTTCGCCGCCAACTCGCCGCCCTTGCGGCTTTCCTGGTTGCCGTAGAACACGAAGCCGGCAGGATCGAACCCCTTCAGCAGCACGGCCCGCGCCGAGGGCAGCGCGCCCGGCGTCGCGGTGGCCAGCACCATCGCATTGGGGTCGTTCGGCTCGGTTTGCGTGGCCTCGTCCAGCCAATGGGCGAAGCGCTCGAACGGGTCGACGGCGGGGTCAAGCAGATCGGGCATGTGCGGATTCCTCAGGCCTCGGCGTTTTCGTTGGGCGAACGTACCGCCCGCCAGCCATCCCTGTCGCGGCGATAGATCAAACGCTCATGCTGGTGGAAGGGCAGGGTTTGCCAGAATTCGATGCTCTCCGGCGCCAGGCACCAGCCGCGCCAATGCGCCGGGCGGGGCACCACGCCGGGCCAGCGCGCCGCCAGCGCCGCCAGCCGCGCCTCATAGGCCGCCGCGTCGGCCAGCAGTTTGGGCTGCTCGGCAATCCGGGCGCCCAACTGCGCGCGACGCGGCCAGGCGGCGAAGAATGCATCGAGCTCGGCCCGTGCCACTCCGGTCACCTGGCCCGTCACACGTATCTGGCGCCGCTGGGTTTTCCAGTGTACCAGGAGCGCCGCGCGGGAATTTTCAGCCAGCTCGGCTGTCTTCCGGCTCCTGCTGCTGCCATAGAACACGAAGCCTCGCGCATCGGCGCGCTGCAACAGCACAATCCGCGAGGCCGGAAACCCGTCCCGGCCCAGCGTCGAGAGCGCCATGGCGTTTGGGTCATTCGGCTCGGTGCCGGCGGCCTCGGCCAGCCAGGCGGCAAAGCGGGCGAACGGGTCGCCTGGCTGATCACCGCGCGGCACCATGCGTTGGCGTGGCTGTAAGGGTAATTCCTGCATCCGATCTCCTGCCCCTTGCCGGCTTGGCTCCGGCTATGCCAGGACGCATCTACACAACCGCCAATCTGGGTCGTTCCCATTCGATCGGTCAACGACC
>Ga0316222_1005810_pt1 | contig 10341 bp, 8 predicted proteins | sample TBH18011metaG_FD_206008 | JGI IMG/M metagenome (GOLD analysis project Ga0316222, IMG submission 206008) | Freshwater microbial communities from Trout Bog Lake, Wisconsin, USA - TBH18011 | ecosystem: Environmental > Aquatic > Freshwater > Lake > Hypolimnion/Profundal zone | place: USA: Wisconsin... | reverse complement strand
AAAAAGAATTGGGCGGAAGTATTTCGCTTTCTTGCCTCATCTGATGCACTTCTGCTTGCTCAACGAAATCAGAGTTCATTAATTTCCGTTGGTTCTAACTTAACCGCGGAAGTGCGAAATAATCGCTCGTTCTTCAAACAGGCAATGACCCTTGGCAAGCGTTACCTCAAAGTCATATCAACGGACAGGTACTACACGTCGCTGCTATTAGCTATACCCGTATTAACGGGAATTCTCTGTTACTTAAGCGGAAATAAGCAAGGTTTCGGAAGAGGACATTTAACTAAATATGGTTTTTATTACAATTCCGGAGCTCAAGGAACGATTTTAATATTAATCCTTGGCTCAGTATTTATAGGTCTCTCAACAGCAATTCAAGAGATCGTCAAAGAGTCCACGCTTCGAAAGCGGGAGCAGTCGGCGGGCGTAAGGGCCACTTCATATATTTTTTCTAAAGTTGTAGTACTTGGCGTGATCACTTCACTTCAAGAATTAGTCTTCACCTCAATTGTCTTGTTTAAACGTCCTATGCAGCCACATGGATTGCTAATCGCAAATTCTCGAATTGAATTAACGGTTCTATGCATATTGCTTACCCTTACAGCGTTGGCTGTGGGTCTCTTCATCTCCTCACTCCTGACATCGCAAGAGCAGGCAATGCCGGTACTAGTTGGTATTACCATGCTTGAAGTAATTCTCTCCGGCGCACTACCAATTACAACTGGCCCGGTTCTCGCATTCATTTCAAAACTTATCCCAAGCTACTGGGCGACTAATGCCATATCAGCCTCTACCAACCTAGTGAAAACAGCCCTAGTTTCAGATGCTCATCTCAAAGCGATATGGGCCTTCAAGTTAAGCACCATCGAAACAGCCATGTCGATTATGGGGATTTCTTGCCTTGTTTTCATTGGCCTGGCTGGCCTAAGAGTTCAAAGAGATCGTCGTTAGTTAGTTTCGAGTAATCGTGTACGAGTAGCTAAATGGTTGGCCACTTAGTGTCTTTACATTTAATACATACTTTAATGTCCCCGATTTAGGAACCACGCCATTAACGTAAATGGTGTCGAAACCAGTTCCGCATACGGCATCGGATTTCACGAGGCTTGGTACTGGGATTGCTACTCCTGAATTTTTCGGCGCAACAACCTTTAATGAATTAGCGGAAATTGATTGGTCGCAGACGTAAAGTTTGTAGGTAGTACCAAATCCATTCTGAGCACTCGGGTCCCCCGCAAATTCGCCCGACCAACTTATAGTTGCATTTGAGGTTGTGGGAATAGGGGTTGCCTTGACGGAACTTGATTTGCCAGAAGTATTTGCACTTGAACTCTTGTGATCTGACTTCGGCAGGAAGAGAAAAATCCCAGCCACGACGATTAGAGCAGTGGCGACTGCAGCGACTATCGCAATGGGTTTACGAGATTTCGTGGATTTTGATGGAGTTGGCTTCGCAAAAGAGACGCTTTCAACCACAGGAACTTCGGCTATCGCACCGATGAGCTCTCTAGCTTGTTCGGCAGTAATCCGCTTCTTGGGATCCTTCTCGAGTAATTTCGGTATTAATTTTCTCTGAAGCGGACTTAATTTTTTGACGTCAGGTTCATCGGACAAAATCTTGCGCATTACCTGCGCGACTGAAGAATCTTCTCCACCCCAAGGTGCCACACCAGTGGCCGCATAAAATAGAACTGAGCCGAGGGCAAAGTTATCGATTGCATTGGTTATCTCTCGATTTTCGAATTGCTCAGGCGCGAGCCAGGCGGGAGTGCCTGCAACCAACCCCGTCCTGGTAAGCGAAGTCGCCTCATTCGAAAACGAAATGCCAAAGTCAATGAGTTTAGGTCCGGTTGCTGAAAGCAAAATGTTGCTTGGCTTCACATCGCGATGAATGATTCCTGCCTTATGCACGGCACACAGTGCATGTATAAGGCCCTTAGCAAATTCCACCCAAGCCGCTTCACTCAAAGGACCTTCATTTTCAATCAAGGTATTGAGGCTGGGTCCATCGACAAAACTTGTCGCAATCCAAGCTGGTGAACCAACGACATCTGAACCAACAATTTCAGCGATGTATGCGCTCTCTACTTTTTTTAAACTTTCCACTTCTCTGGCAAGGCGGGTGCGCGAAGTTGGATCTTCCAACAAGTGGTCTCTAACAATTTTGATTGCAGCGGCTCGGGTCCCATTAGTGCCCAGGAAGACCAAACCCATGCCACCCGAACCGAGTCGATTAACGATCTGCCAAGGACCTATTTGCTCATGATCCCCAGGTCTTAAGCGCTCCATGGGGGCATCTTTGCAGTTCAAAGAGCATATTGAAAACCTCACGGGTCTTAAGATTCCCACATGACCGATCCCCGTCCCAATCTCTCTAGATTCTTAGCGTTCAACGATGCTCTCACCCTTAGCGCTCAAGAAAATGTTGATGTACTTGGGCTCGTCCTGGTCGGCTCAACTGCCGAAACTTTCAGGGCAGATGAGTGGTCGGATCATGATTTCTTTCTCATCGTTAAACCAGGCAGAGGTGAGTCATTCCGCAAGGATTTGTCTTGGCTTCCAGATTTCAATGAGATCGAATTTTCTGTCACAGAAACGGATCACGGGCTGAAAGTTGTTTACTCCAGCGGACAGATTCTGGAGTTCGCAGTTCTTGAAGATCCAGAGCTGGAATTAGCCTCCATCAACTCTTGGGCTGTCCCCGTTGATAGATCAAATATTGAAGAGCGGGTCAAGGCAATTCAAAAGCGAACCAATCCAAGAATCTTTAGCGTGGAGGAGGAATGGGCGTTCCTACTTTCTACAATTCTCATCGCCATCGGTCGCGCTAGACGCGGAGAATTATTGATAGCAGGTCAGGGAATTCGCACTCGAGCCATGAGCCATGCGCTCGGATTACTAAGAGCATCTAACAAGCCAGTACCTGGGACGGAACACTACGAAGATAATCTTGATCGTTTCCGTCGGGTGGAAGTGCAATATCCAGAGGAAGCAAAGCTTTTGAACAGCATTTCAGAGATGCCCTAAAAACGCCCTAGGTTGCTACTAGAGCGGGTTTCGCCAACTGCGAGATAAATGTTGTGTCGCGAATAAGTTTTTAAGCAGTCAAAAAATAGACTAAAAAGTAATCCAACTATTATCATAGATAAATGGTTCGAAAGTGTCATTTTGACACTGCGGTGTTTATGAATCTGGGCTACCAATTTGGATTCGTTATCAGAAGAGTATTAGGGGGCAACCTGCTTAAGTTTGACCTTCCCAGCAAACTGGCCGAGTTTCCAGAACTGACCCTCTTCTAGGCTGAAACTTTGGGGCAATAACTCGATGAAAAACTCCATTGTGCCTATTAGAGCAATTCTCGCTGACAGACCTGTGAAGGGAAAGTAAGCAACCGGTTAGCTATTCAAAATCCCCAAACCCTTTATTTCTTCGCCCCTATCCACTAATTTAGGCCTATAACAACTAAATATCCATGCTTAGCGACCTAGGGTTGCTAACTCTTAATCACCGGGTCGGGGGTTCGAGTCCCTCACAACGCACTTAGCAACACCAAGATCTGAAACCCTCGAGCAAGTATCGGCCGAAATTTGTCCCCTGAGATTACGCAATCTCCGAGGCAGAAAACTTTGGAATCTGCACATCAGGACGCCTGTGACCCTGATGAGCCCGTAGTGCAGCCTCGTGATAGCGCTCGATCTCGGCGATCTTTGCCGGATCTTGGTAAGGCCGACCATCAACTAGAGGGCCAACTCCTCCATCCATGACTGCAACGACATCTTCTCCCGAAAGAGTTTTATAGGTCTCAAGTGCATGAGCAAGAGAAAGCACCTTCGCTCTGTTCTCGGTCAAGATCTGCTCTGCCTTAACTAGCAATCCCGCAAGGTTGCTTTCGATGCGATCGGCCAACATACCTTTGATTGGTTTGGCATCATCGCCAGGACCTTTGCCTCCGCCGGGAGCACCGACTTCAAATCGGCGATTGGAAGCGTGGGAGCTGACAGTTGAGCCCATGCCCCAATGCCCTTCCATAAAGCTTGCAATCGTTGTTGCGCTCTCCAGGTCACCTGACACACCGGATGAGTTATCGCCCTGGAAGAACAAACGTTCTCCAGCGAGGGAAGCCAGTGAGACCAAGATGTCGGACTCATATTCGCTACGCCATCTGGTGAATTGATCATCTGGCGGAATAGAGGCAACCATTCCAAGGTAGTTAGAACCTTTTTCAATGGTGGCGAGATCGATCGACATGTGGTGACGAACGAGGTGTGCCATGACGCCATGACAGGCCTCGTGCACAGCAACGGCGTGACGTTCGCGCTCAATATATTCAACATCTTCTGCAGGACCAAGATCCTTCAATTGCTTTGCACGGATCACATCGGCAAATGAGATCGAATCACGGCCTTCTCTGATTGCAAGAATCAAAGCCTCGTTGATGGTGTCTTTAATGATTGCACCTGTTGCATAAGGCGTAATGACTGCAAGCTTTTCAACTTCTTCATCGGTGAGGTTGTTTGAAACCTTCGCGAGATAGCCCTGATAAGTGCGAACACGACCAGCCTTGCTTGGGTATCCCACGCGATACATGCGATCGATGCGGCCGGGGCGGAGTAGCGCTTCATCGAGTGCCTCAGGCAAGTTGGTAGCCATGACAACCAAGATCCGATACTTCGGTGGATTCTTAGGTCGAAGTCCCAGAGTTCTGCGAACAATGCGATTGAAGAATCCACGAGGCTTCTTCAAGCCAGATAATTCTGTGAGCAAAGCCTGCAGCGTTCCCATGCCACCACCGCCGCCAGCGAGAGCGGAGTTAGCAACAAAGCCTTCTTGTCCTGCTGCCATTGCCTCGCGCATTACAAGAGATGCCGCGGTTGGACTCAAGAAGTTTGCGCCATTGCATGAGTTTGCAAGGAAGGGAGACTTCTTGGCATATGCACCTTGGCCGCCACCGACTGCGGCGCCGCGGTTACCGAGGGAGTCTGCCTCATCGAAGAAGACCACGACCCCGCCGTAACGAAGAGCGAGTTTGCGAAGCTTTCTAAAGAGTGATTTAACTTTGAGTACGCCGACTCCGAAGAACATTGCGTTGAATGCGCCTGGATCAACGAAGACGAATGGCTTTCCGGTTTCACCGGCCATTGACTCGGCCATCAAAGTCTTTCCAGTACCTGGAGGACCCCAGAGCAGAATTCCGCCTGGAACATAACCACCGTGCTTCTCGATCTCTTCTGGAGTTTCAAGGAAGAAGAGATTCTCTCGAATCCGGTTGAGCACGTGATCCTGGCCCCAGACATCACTGAAACGGGTGCGGATATCGTCTGGGAAATAGGTATCAATTCCACCGCGGCTCAAGAACCAGAACATTGCGCCGAATTGGATAATGATGAAGAAAACCGCAAAAGCTAATTGCCCTAGGAGAGGCAGCGAGGACCAGAGCGCCTTAGGGGCTAAGAAGAGAGCAGTGATTGGGGCTTCCTTATAGACCGCTCCCAAAATAACTGCGAGCAGCGCAATAAGTAGAATGACTTTGATCAAGCGCGATATTCGGAACCGGTTCCAATCTCCGATTCGATTGATCTGGCGATCAACAAATGCGAAGTAGCGATTCCAAAAGCCATGATACGGAGCAAGTTTCTCGGCCAAGATAAAGTGAATCTGTCGAATTACTTCAATGCCAAACAAAGCCAAGAGCCACCAACGTGAGTGGACTTGCTGCACGATCGCATCATGAATAGTGAGGATCGGATCATTGGCAAGTGAAGCCCATACAAGCACAACAAAAACGAGCACGAAGGTTAGAAAGAACTTGATCCGATCAAACAATGGCAGATGGACGCGGGTCTTGCGATCTGTATCTCTTAACCGACTAGGAGTCACTTCTGTTTTGATCTCTTCAATAGACATTAGTTAGACCCCCTAAAGGTAAAAGACTTAACGATCTTTTCGATCAAGCTCTGATTCTTTGTGTAGCAAGCGGTAGTGCAGCGGGCAATAAACATGACAAGCATGTGGTGATCATTCGAGAGCAATCCAGTTTGATTGAGAGTCTGGCTCACACCGTTCGAGGTGAAATCAAAGACGGTGTGCACTCCGCGTCCACCCTTTTGAACCGCTTCTTCATCAGTGGCCACGTTATAAACAGGAATGGATGACGCAGTTCCATCCTCCCAAGTAGAAAGTGGTACAACAAGATTCCGTAGATCGTTATAAGAAACTTGCTGGATCTCATCATTTGTTAGCCCACGCACCCTCACATAGACCACCGGTTGATCTGGCGCGGTTAACGAGAGAACATCGCTCGCACTGAATTTAGATTGAGCAGAGAAAGCGATTTGATAGTGAACGAGTGCCAAGCGTTCTGCTGCACCTTGAGCAGTTGAAAGCGATTCTTCGTGATTCAAATCTTTTGTTGAGATCGTGTGCCAACCATTAGGAACAGCAAAGTAAACGCCATCTTTGCTGTCGCTTCCGTATTGTTGCGAGCTCTGCGCACAGCCCGTGAGCACGAGAGAGCAAAGGGTCGCCACCGCGACCAGACTAAGTCCGCGTCGAAAAACCATTGGAATATCGTGCCGTAAATTGGCACTTTTGCTAACTCGAAATTAGCGGCTTTCCCGCGTCAAAGTGCCTTAACCCAGGCATCTGCAGATCTTGGATTAGCCGCCCCGTCGACATTTCTCGGAGCAGTACTTCACAGAATCCCAGTCGCGAGCCCATTTCTTTCGCCACTCAAAAGGGAGTTTGCATCTCTCGCAGACCTTGGGTTCAAAGCCATTCTTGACTTTAGCCTTCATGGGCTAACCCCCGCTCCAGGAGCTTGGTCCAATACCGAATTACAAATGAACTCCTGTGCGAAGCGATCCAGCGGTATCCCGTGCGACCGATCGGTCCGAAGGCGCGCAGAAAGAGAGCTGTAAACCGATTTCCCCTGGCTTTGAGCAGGAAGGCGATTGCAGCGGCGCCTGCATATTTGCCGGTCGGGGTTATTAAGAAGACCGATTGTGAACATTCCTGAAATGACAATCCATACTGCTCGAGTTCTGCCTCGTGGAAGGAGATCGAAGCTACTTCCAATTTAAGTTGCAGCCAACGAAGCCAAGCTATGCAGAAATCACATTGACCGTCGTAGATAACAATGGTGGAGATTGACTCATGAGTCACTTCAGCGCCTTGCTGATCGACCAGGCCTGCTTTCTGATTTCGGGAATTGCAGTACTTTCGAATGCCTCACCAGAACGAAGTGGTCCAATCGCATAAATATTTGCATACGTGGAGCCATCTGGCTTCTGCAACAAACCGGTAGAGACATCAACCGAAAGCCCCATACCTAAAGGTCCACGAGATGTCTTACCTTCATTAATAAGAGAGATACTTAGTGGGTCGGACAATTCATAATCACGACCGATACATACAGCTAAGTAATCCCCGTGGAAGGAGCGACCATTTTCTAAAGAGATTTTGACTGAATTCTCTGAAGCGGTGGCCCTTGAGACCTTTCCCTTAACTACTTGAATTCGATCTGCAATTATCTCTTCATCAACCCGATCAGCAATATCTGGGGCGATTCGATGTCTGCGCCTGGACCAGGATGAGCCATCAGTTCGTAAAAATTCTTCGCGCTCAGCAGGAGTAAAACTACGCCACATCGCCTCGGTTATGGGACGCAAACCATCAACTGCCTCACGCCACTTATCTCCCGCTGCCGCTAAGTAGGTGCGGAGTTTTTCTAACGTATTTACTTCATCCAGAGTTGGATTAAATGGATTGATAGGTGAGCTCTGGTGGCGTTCGGGCAGATTGCCTGAACCTGAAATAGCGATCACCTTATTGTGGGGATTGCGTGCTAAATGAGTCATGGCAATATCAATAAAACTGAGGCCAGTGCCAAAGCAGATCAAGTTCTGACATGAAGGAAGGTCATCCCCATCCCAGACATCAATGATGATGCGGGCATTTGCTGGCTGCCCCAGCAGGAAATCAGGCACGCGAGCTTTGCCGTGGCCCATCGCCAACACAACTGTGTCGTAGATGCGAGTTGATCCCGAGGAAGAAGTGGCGGTCACCTGGCCACTATCTTGCTGCTCAATATCTATAACAAGATCTGGAATGTGGTTAACCGCAGTGCCGAGGCGATCTCGAAGATAGGTGCTGTAATTGCGGCGCTCCATAAAAGAATAAGCCGCAGCGCTTGACCATTGGACGAAATCATCTGGAGCATCTTCAATCGCGCTCATCTTCGCAGTCGGCACATTGAGCCGATGCATCGCGTCGCGAGTTTGATAGGCCAGCCCTTCACCCAAAAGTTCGCGTGGTTCAGCGATATCAATCTGATGTGGATCGACTCCACTACTAATCAGGGCAATCGCCGTGATTACTCCAGAAGCGCCTCCGCCAACAATCAAATATCTCTTGGGTGCCGAATCCATGCTCAGATCTTGCCATCATCTGGGAGCGAAGTTCTTACCGAGCAAGCCAGAGTGGGCTGAAGCCACCTAGTAGAGTTCTAGTCGGTGAAGATGGGATGAACATGAGTGAAACTAGCTCCTTTGATGCGACCGCGCCTTTGGCGGTTCGCCTTCGCCCTGCCTCAGTAAATGAGTTATTGGGTCAACACCATCTACTTCAACCTGGTTCGCCACTTGTGAGATTAATTGATGGTGAGGCCAAACACATCACCAGCGTTCTCCTTTATGGTCCTCCGGGAAGTGGCAAGACAACGCTTGCAAAGATGATCGCTCACTCTGACTCACGCGAGTTTGTGGAACTCTCAGCAGTAAGTAGTGGTGTCGCGCAAGTACGTGAAGTGTTGAACGATGCACAAGAGCGACTTAATACAGAAGGTCGAGAGACAGTTCTCTTTATTGATGAGGTGCATCGTTTCTCTAAGGCACAACAAGATGCGTTACTTCCTGGAGTAGAAAATCGCTGGGTGACTCTTGTAGCTGCGACTACTGAGAATCCATCGTTCTCCATCAACTCTCCCCTGCTCTCGCGCTCGATTGTGCTTACGCTCCGTGCCATTCCGGATGCCGATATCGGCAAGTTGATCGACCGCGCGCTGAGCGATCCGCGTGGATTAAATAATGAAGTCACGATCGAAGGTGATGCTCGAGATGCTCTGATCAGATTGGCCGCAGGTGATGCTAGACGCGCACTTACTTATCTCGAGGCAGCAGCAGGAGCCTCCGATAAAGAGATAACTACTTCAACTCTAAATAAGGCCGTGGATCGCGTTATCCAGAATTATGACCGTGGTGGAGATAATCACTATGACGTCTCCAGCGCCTTTATTAAAAGTATCCGCGGCTCCGATGTCGATGCAGCAATGCATTACTTAGCCCGCATGCTTGAGTCAGGCGAAGATCCCAGATTCATCGCCCGCAGGATGATGATCAGCGCGAGTGAAGATATTGGACTAGCTGATCCCCAGGCACTTGGGATTACAGTTGCAGCAGCTCAAGCCGTCGCCATGATTGGAATGCCGGAGGCTCGAATTATCCTGGCGGAGGCGGTCGCCTACTTGGCCACCGCCCCCAAATCGAACGCCGCCTATCTGGCGATCGACGGGGCGTTAGAAGATGTCAGAGCCGGCAAGGCAGGGCCCGTACCGGCCCATTTGCGAGACCCCAACTCGGGGGCGCTACGCGATCGCGCCGAAAATGCCAAGAGAGATGCCAACTCTTACATCTATCCCCATGACCTAGAAGCCGCTGTTGCGCAGCAGCAATACCTGCCAGATAACTTGGTTGGGGCGGAGTACTACCACCCTTCAACTCATGGTTATGAGTCGCGAATCAAGACCGCGCTGGAACAGATTAAAAAACTTCTTCGAGGAAAATAATTAAGACTTGGAAATTTTAAGAAGTTGATTCAAGGTTAATTGCTCGCCGTCTGAAGATAATTGTTTTTGTTCGATCCGCGAGCAGAGCGCCACAAAGACTGCCGCGGTTGTCATTGCATCTCCGAGTGCATGATGAGGTGTGTAAACAGGGAGGTTGAGTTTGCGCGCTAAGAATTCCAGTGAAGGCTCATGCCCAGTATCGCTCTCGGCATACCCAGCAAATCGAGCTAAGGCCGCGGTATCAATAACATCCTTGGGATATTTCTGACCATACTTACTTAACCGGTGAGAGAGGAATGCCTTCTCCACCCAACTAGCATGCGCTATCAAATATTTGCCAGAGATGTGTGCGATCAATTCGGGGATTACATCTTGAGCCGTACGAGCCTTACTCAAATCGACATCACGCAATCCATGGATCGCAATAGAAGCGGGCGAGGGACTTTGTGCGGGGATGATCTCAGCATATAAATTTCCGTCACCTTTAAATCTCCCGTCAC
>Ga0316222_1005809_pt1 | contig 10346 bp, 2 predicted proteins | sample TBH18011metaG_FD_206008 | JGI IMG/M metagenome (GOLD analysis project Ga0316222, IMG submission 206008) | Freshwater microbial communities from Trout Bog Lake, Wisconsin, USA - TBH18011 | ecosystem: Environmental > Aquatic > Freshwater > Lake > Hypolimnion/Profundal zone | place: USA: Wisconsin... | reverse complement strand
CAAGTAGTGCTTCATTTAGTAGTTCTGTTGCAGCAAGTTCATTTAGTACTCCTTCTTCTCGTAAATGGAAAACTAACATTAAACCTATTACCGATGCATTAAACACCGTAACTAAATTACAAGGTGTGACGTTTGATTGGAACACAAAAGATCTTAAAAATGATATCGGTTTAATAGCTGAAGATACTAATGAAGTATTACCTACAATAATCAGTAAAGATGATAACAACACAATAGTTGGTATTGATTATAGCCGTTTAACTGCTTTATTAATAGAGGCTGTCAAACAATTAAACGAGAAAATTAAAGTACTTGAAACCAAATAATTTGTCGTGGGATCTAATTACAAATATAATGGTACAGACTTAGACAGTCTATTTGCCCCTATAGGTGGTGCTTCACCTGGACCAGATACAGGGTTTAAAGTGGGGTCACAAGACCTGGCATCCCGTTATTATATGTCAACTGGTGGAGACACTATTGGATATAGTGTAGGCTATAGTGCAGGTGGGGTGGATTTCGGTAATATGTTTAGATCTATTGGTTACAGCGGTACAGGAGGTGGTGGTGGTGGCGGTGGTGGCGGTGGTGGTGGCGGGCCTGGTGGTGGTAATCCCGGCGGCGGTGGTCAAGAAGCTTAGTTTGCAAGGTTAGTAGTAAAATTATACCTCAATACTAAGTATTTTATATGGCAATAGTCAGTACTTATCCGGTAAGTTTAACCTATAAATACGGTCCAAACGTAATTACTGATAATACTGCTTTTACAACTTCAGACGGAATGTTTTATAACGCTACTCCGTTTTTATCAGCTGTACAAGATGTTTCATTTGCACAAAACTCTCTTAACATATTAACAAGTAATATTTTATTATCAGATAATTTAAGCGGTCTCTCCCCTGTTGATGAATCAAGTTATATTACTACTTCTACGTTAAGCCTGATAGTAGGGGGTGTTGCGAATTATTTGTTCGCAAGTACAAGTCTTAGCTCTACTTTAACATTTACCTCGGATATAACACAAGCAACTGTATTCAATTTACAGTTTAACGACGACGGCACACTTAGTATTATATACGATAATCAGTACCTCACTGTTGACAGCACTACGACACTGAGAATGGAACCGTTTAACAGTAATACGTACGATGTTAATCAGTCTTTCTATTATAATTTTCATAATAATCAAATATCTCTTTTCAGTATATTAGACGGGCAGGTAGTTTATAATAACACTAATTTAATGCTGACAGAGTATACAGGGTTTAACAGTACAAATTTGTTTACTGTTGATCGTTATACTTCTACATATTATAAAGAACTTGGACAAACCGGTAATGTAAAGTATGTAAGCACAACTAACAGTATTAGTGTTGCAGAGGCTACCGATGATCTGCCTCACAACTATTTAATTACGGCTCCTTATTTTACTGTTAACTCTACAGACAATACACTTGGTTATAATATAACCCAGTTAAAAAACAGTTATTCACCAGACCATTTACAGTCACCTGTATTAAGCGCTCAGTTAAGAACATACAATAAACTGTACACTGGTCTAAACACAGAAAACGGTAACGATAAAATCTATTTAAGCTATTTAGGTAGTCAATTAACACAAACGTTTACTTCAGATCGGGACACTTATTTTCACTACTCGGTAAGTGCAGTTAATACACCTCTTTCTGCAAGCACTTTGGTACAAGCTGGGGCACGTCCTGATGTTTCTCCTTGGCGTTCAGATAGGTTATTTGTTAAAAAAGCAAATTACAGAAAATACACCCCATGGGGTAGCTACGACGGTGTACAAAACGGAGAGTTCTTTTGTTCTTGGTTATCTGCATCTCCTATAGGTGGTGCACCAGCTTGGATGGATCGGTATTTTGACCCAAAACATGTTAACCTTGTAACTGTATTAAGTTCTGCAGGTGTTGGTCCAAGTAACAACAACTACCCTAATGTTATTTGGGATGTACCATCCACGCAAGTATTTAACCCAGAAAGCTTATATGTTTATCATAGAATAGGGGCTGCTGACAACTTAGCTATAGTTAGAAGCTTATCTGGTGATTTAACACATTTTATCGCAGCTTGGTTCAACCCATTATATGATACTGGTGCAAACGCGTATGCAGGGTTTACCACCAACTTAAGCGCTACTAATTCAGTAGTAACTTTTCCTAACACTCGGTTACCTGCATTAAACACAGCTTTAAGTTACGCTTCATTAAACTTAACAAATAACGATTTTTATGTACCAGGGTTTACCCTTTCGTTTCAAGCGTATAACGATGATTGGACTAATTTTCAGGGAGACCAAATTGTAGGTAACTATTATAACGGTGGTATCGGGCTATTTAAATACAACCCAATATTAACACCGATTGTTTCTGTACCTGGACAGTCGGTCATGTACACCTATAATAACTTTTTAGCGTATTTTGCTTCTACTAATACTTCTTATGTTAGTAGCGGGGCTTATGTACTAAAAGGTCAGTACACTGAAACGTTTTATGTAGTTGATCAGTATTATAACATTAGTGAATACGATCAAGATGGGGTACTAATTGCACAATCAGTGTTATTAAGTTCAACCAATACAAGTCAAACAAGCGCTGTATTGGGCTGTGAACTAATTGGAGCAAACTTAATTAATGTTAATGGAGATCGTAAAATACAGGTATTTGTTAATGTTAATAACGGTATTAACTGGTACAGGTATGATACCACACGTACATTAGAAGCAAGTGGTGAAGAAACAGGCGTTAATAATTATGCTTTAGATTTAAACAACAATATTACGTATTACAATGGTATAGGCAATAGCACCGTTGATAATAATAATATAATTTGGGCATTATCTGGGGATGTATTAGTAAAAGGTTTAAATACAAGTACCCATCAATCAGTACTATCTGCACTTAATGCAGAGTATGTAGCCTGTGATCATGAAAACAATATTTGGTTATTATATAACAAAAATAGTATAGCTAAATTAGATAATTTCGGTAGAATAATATGGGATCAACAATTACCTGCATCTCAAGCATTTTTAGACAATAATAATAATATAAGAGAGCCGGTAAGAGTAATTAACTTTATTGCCGAACTTGACCCTACCTCAACTAAGTTAATTTATAATGCATTAGTTGTAGATGGTATAACGCAAAACCTTTATAAGGTTGAACCGTTAAGTGGTACAGCAATTATTACATCTTTAACCACTAATGTTACTTCACCGAGCGCGTTTTATAGTTCTACTGCAGTACGTTTAAATAGTATACCGGGTGGAGATATGACTGGTTACGAATATCAAAGAAAGTACATTTATGATGTTAATAATAGTAAGAACTCTCTTGTAGTAAAAGCTTTAGTTGAAAACACTGCTTCTCTTGAACTCAATTCTAAAGCTGTAGAACTACTATATGATACTTCTTTACTAACTAAAGGATGGCACCATTTTGCAATTACTGTAGATCCGTATAATATGCTTAACTTGTATATAGACGGAGTATCTGCAGCAAGTGTGTCTGTAGGGCCGTTATCTGGTGGTGTTTACAGAGTCTTTAATCAAAGAAATAATCCTAATCTCGTTATTGGTACTTCCAGTTTTAAAACTCAAACATTAGCGCAGTACATAGGTATACCTAATAATCCGTATATTTTTAACGGTTATATTTCTGATGTTAGAATGTATTCATCAGCATTGTATAAATCCGATATTAATGCATTATATAGAAGTTTCTATACTGATATATTCAACGATCTTAATTGGTCCTCGGATACCGGGCCTCGTTACTATATTGAACAAATAGAGAGATTTTTCCCGCACCGTTTACCTGGTGCTAAATCCTCCTTATACAATATAAGAATTAAAAACTCTAACATAACCGATTCAGGTATCCGTAACATTATAGAGCAAAATATCAAAGCTTCTCTAAGTAAAACTACACCGGTTTATACAAGTCTTAATAAAATAATTTGGGAATAATAAATGGCAACTTCATTTACATCTGGCGTCACATCAAACATTAGTCAAGGCGTAGCTAATTTACAAGCACAAGTCGGTGCAAGCACTGTTTTGACTTCAACACAGCAAACTGCCGCGTCTAAGGTTTTAAGGGCAATGGATACAAGCCCTAATCAAGGTGCTTATAGTCCCGCACCTACATTACCGACAATAGTATTATATTCAAATTTTAATAAAATAGTAGTGACTGACCCGGTAACGGGGGAACTTTATTTTAACGGTAATGAAGGTACAGGAGTGTTTGACGGTACACCTTTAGGAGATGCGTTAACTGAACTTGCATACCAAAATTATTTTAATGTAAAATATGGAGAGGATCCTACTAGTGCAACCGGTTCAAATGCAAGTGTACTTGCAGCGTTAAACGCTGCAGAAGCAGCTGGGGCAAGTTTAAAAGATATTGCAGCTGCAACAAACACCCCATTAAACCAATTATCAAATTCAAGTCCAGGTACAGGTCAGACGCCTGCGGGTAATATGAACAACAGTTCAACTGACCCTAACGCTCCAACAAATGCAGCTAATGGTGCTAATAATAGTGGTCCTACAAACACTGTAGGCGGAGCTGTTAACGGTACAAGTCCAGGTGGTAGTACAGTTGTTACAACTTACCCTGGAGGGGGTGTTACTACAACCACCTTTCTTACTGTAAACGGTAATGACGGTAATGCAGTAACTATTGGTACTAATCCTAATAACATAGGTACTGCTAATTCAATTGGTAATACAATTATTACAGGTGGCGGTGGCGGTGGCGGTGGTTCTGGAGATAATGGAACAGGATCTGGCGGGGCCGGAAATGCAGGGACAGGTAACGGTACAGGTAACGGTACAGGAAATGGTACAGGAAATGGTACAGGAAATGGAGTGGGCACACCTGGCGTCAATCTTTCAAATTCATCTGGTTCAAATGCCGGCACTACTAACGGTGGTACCGGTACGGCAGGTAATGGTACAGGTACAACAGGTAATGGTACAGGTAATGGCGTAGGAGCTGGTAATGGTAATACTGGTGGTTTAAATACAAGCGGTAATAATGGCGGAAATAACACAAATACTACTCTTGGTGGTGGTACCGCTACAACAGGCGGGGGTACTTCTACAACAGATAGTAATAACAGCACTACGACAGGTACTGGTGGTAATGGGGACGGTAGCAGTACAGGAACTACTACTACAACTACTACAGTAGACGGTACTACTACTGGTATATCTCAGGGTCTTTCAATTTCACAAGTACTTAATGTACTTTCACAAACATTAGCTAATGTCGGTATAAACAACAATAATAATAACAATGGTACCAGTACTACTACTAATGGCACCGGTACTTTAAATATTACTGGTGCAGGCGGCAACGGTACTGTTACTGGTAGTAATGGTGTTGGACCTGTAATTGGCAGTGGTGGTCAAGGTAGTCAAGGAGGACAAGGGGGCCAGGGTAACCAAGGTGGAGGTGGGGGCGGTCAAGGCAGTCAAGGCGGCGGTCAAGGTGGCCAGGGTAACCAAGGCGGTGGTCAAGGTGGCCAGGGTAACCAAGGCGGTGGTCAAGGTGGTCAAGGTGGCCAGGGTGGACAGGGTGGACAGGGCAGCCAGGGTAATTACACTGTAGGTACTCTATTAGGTACGTACTGTCAAGGTACCACTCTTTGGGGTACTTATGCTGATGGAAGCGGCGGTTCAACTAACCAAATAATAGCCGATAATAGCACTCAATGCGGTTATAGCGTACCACCACACGTTAACATACCATATGGTACGTTGAAAAGTACGTATTGTAATAATTTTGATTTATGGGGTACGTATTGGGATGGTGAAGGTGGCACATACGATGATGTAATATCAACTAATAGCGCTACTTGTGGTTACCAACCACCAATTATTGTCGCGCCGCCACCCAGTAACCCCCCGGTTAACCCTCAAATATATTCAAGCTCTAAAACTTCTACAGTAGTCACCCCGGCTATTACTTTATCCCCTAAAACACTACCTAACGGGGTGGTAGGTACAGCTTATAGTCAACAGCTTGCAGCTATAACAGATACACAGACTAAAACCACTGTTACTGTAACTACATGGACAGTTGTAGGCGGTAGTACTACTAATACAACTGTTACTGTTCAAGACCCAATTTATACAGATAAAATTACTACAGGGCCATTTACATATACATATGCTTATGATGTAAATTCATCTTATACTGTAACAAATTATGTAAGTCCAGCAGGTGGTGGTACAGTAGCGTTTCAAAATGGATATGCCCCCACTCACGGTGGTGGTTACTATGCTGACGAACCTGTTGTTATTGTTGCTACCCCAGCTGCAGGTTACGTACTTGACCATTGGCAGGCTTCAATAGGCAATCTTGATACAAGTGTTACCAATGAAGTAAGTTTCTACATGCCTGCACAAAATGTATCAGTTGCAGCAGTATTTAGACTTACAGCAGGTACAGCAGCTCCTTATACTACACCTATCCCACCGTCGGTTCCGGTAAGTTTACCTCCTGGTCTCACAATGGGCTCAAATGGCTTAATTACTGGTACACCAACCACTGCTGGTGAATACACGTTTGTAGTATACGCAACAAGTCCAGACGGCACGTACGGTAAACAGATATACCCAATTACTATTACTAATGCAGTAACACCTCCTTGGACCCCGCCATCACCACCTCCAATCCCGCCTCCAACCCCTGACACAAATGCATTTAGATATATTTGGGGTGCATCTAATATAGACCCTGATTCCACATTAGATTATAATGTATTAGGAGCGTACTTGGTGTCTGCTACTACAAATTATACAAGTAATAGCGCTATAGCAAGCTTTAATGTAGTAAACATTAATAGTGGTTACATACCGGGCTATACCAGTGTAACAGTGTATGATTCTACATCTACACCTATCGCCTCGGGCTACTCTACAGGAGATAAAACATCTATTACATTATACGTAATTGCACCTTCTGGTATTAATATAACCTCTTATACATGTAGAGTAGAAACTGCACACACTAACCCACCTTCAGCAACTTGGATACCGGTTATAACTTTAAGTGCGTTTGGTACTGCGCGTATATATGAAGGTTCAGTACTTGGTTATATATTTGGACCTGGCTATACCCCAGATCACTTAGGTAACGGTATTGCATTACACGCTGGTGGTCAACTTTCTGGTACATATGTAAGATGGGCTGAATTTTTAAGCACTTCTTCATTAACAGCTAATGGTTTATACCCTTATACGGGTAGTAATTTTACGTATAGAGTAAACAATCAATCTTATCAAAATCCTTACTTTGGTTATTTAATACCAAACGGTAATGATCAAGAAATTGGTTTTGGAGAAATTAATCCTTCTACTATAAACACCTCTTTTAGCTCTAAATATATTAATTCAATTATTCAGTTTGAACTTGTTTTAGATCCATTAATACCGGATGTTGAGCCACTTAAACTTTATACCCCATATACATTTGCTTTAACCGGTCAATCAGTATGGTTGCAGACCGTACCACCTTATTATTTAACACCAAACGGTTATAGTTCATATAAAGTAAACTGGGGTGATGGTACTTCTGTTTCAACATACTTTAGTACTAACCCTAATAGTACAGCTTATTTCACTCATGCATATACCACTGAAAGTGATACTCCTTACACGGTGACAGTATCTGCCTACGACGGTAGCGGTAATTTACAGCAAGTGGGTACTTTAAGTGCACGGTACTATATACAAGGTATGTTCCCTGAAATTAGTCTTGCTGATTATGCAGTTAGCTTAGGTACTACACCAGTTTTACCGTTTAACTTTAATGAAGTGCAGATTGGTTCTAATGAATGGGTAACTGCTAATAATATTAATGCTGCATTTTACAAATTAGAAAATAACTTTAATTACTTAAACTACATTACTAAGACAATTAGAAGAACGCCTTATTTTGAATTAGTGCAATGGGTAGGAGATTTAATTCAGTACCCATACTGGAACACAACTATAGCTGGTACAAGCGCGTTTACACATTTATCTGCAAGTTACGTCGGTGTTGTACAGGGCTACCAGGAAGGTAATTACACAGTACCAGGAGAAGGTAGTCGTTACGGTATACAAGACTTCAAATCGTATAAAGCCCCGTACTCTGCACCAGACTACTATAATTATATAACATACACATCCCCAAGTACATATAGTAATGTACAAATAAGAAAAAATGACTACTATAATACACCTGTACTCAATTTAAGTTCAGTAGTACCTGGTGCACAAAACTTTAGTGTATTTTCTGTAGACGTAAGCGGTTCAGACTTATACGTTTTAGCATCCCAAAATGATAACTCTCAATTTATTGACTATGTACAACTGTATAGGTTTAATTTAGATTACACTACTGGTAATGCGTATGTAGTTAACAAAATAGGCGGTCAAGCAGGTACGTTGCTAACTCCATACAGTTTTGGTTCAACTGGTAATGGAGTCAACGATCATGCTACTGAAGTAAAAATATATAATAATAAAATATACGTTTCGGATAAACCTAATAGCTGTATTAAGGTATACAATGAATCATTAACATGGTTACAGACAATATATACCAATATAATGTTAAATTACCTAACCCATGCTTTTGATATTGATCAAAGTACCGGTAATATTTTTGTACATTGCACTCGTAGAGCTCCTAATGCACCGGTTATTACTTCGGTAAAAACTCAAATATTAACAGCTACTAATCAGACTCAATACTCTGTCACTTGGGATCACGACGGGTACCGCTTACCTAATTATACTGGCGCAAATTACAATTTTAGAATATATGCAACATATAACGGTAACCCTAACACGTTTGTAGATGCAGTAAGTTCAGATTTAACAGTATTCTCTGACTTACCTAAAATGACAGAGTATGTATTTAGTACATCGTTAAATACAGAAACTTATACAAACTTCCAAGTACAAGCATTAGGTCAAATAATTGGTTATGATTCGTATTTAAGTTCTCCGGTAATTACCCCTAACCATGTTGAATTTCCTTCACCTTATACGGTGTTTGTATTTAATCAAAATGGGGTGTTAATTGGTTTGCATTCAACTCCTGAAGTTGATCCAACAGCAACAATAGTTAAAATATTAGTTGAGCCTACCGGTGTATTCTTCTATGTTATTACAGATTCTTACATTTATAAGTACACCACTACAGGCTTGTATGTCAACCGTATAAGTAGTCCAAGTGTTGATGCTTTAAATGAACCTATCGTTAACGCGTTTATTGACGACCGTTATTACATTTATATAGTAACACCTTCTCGGGTATTTAAATTTATTGACATTCCAGATACAGCTACGTTGTTTAACTATGATGCGATTTCACCTTACTACTCTTCATTAACAGCCTTTGGTATTAATGGTAGTGAGTTAATACAAGATTGGGTTTATAATAGATCTTTAAATGTATTAATTAATAATCACGAAATACTTGCTAAGAGTATTAACAGTAAGTACATATCTACTGTAGATAAAGACAATAACCTTGTTTCATTTAGTTCACGTCCTTTATCTGGTAATGAAATTATTACTTCTTTAAGTGCAGATGAAAGCAGCTATATACATGCTAATGAAATAGTAAGTTCAGCGGTTGTGAATAGAGCTTTAAAGAGCGTCTACAACATGCAAACAGTTATTCTTAGTGCTGTTACTCCAGTAATAACTGTAGAATCTCCATCTTACATTCAAAACGTTTTAGGTACTGTAGCCGCTACACTACCTAACATAATTTACAAGTATATACAACCAGCGCCTACAGTTGTGATACAGCCTTCTGCTCAATTAGTGGTAGTAGGTCAATCAACTACATTAAGTGCTGCGTTTAGTAGTGCTAATGTAGCGATGTTAAGTACCCAATGGTACTTTAAAGATACGTTAATTGCTGATGCTTTTACAATAGGTACATCTGCTACAACCTACACTATTGCAAGTGCTTCATTAGAAGATGCCGGTTACTATACAGTGTATGGTACAGATAATATAGATACTGCAGTTACTGACCCTGCTGTTATTACCGTTATTTTACCAACATTGTTTAGTTTTGCTTCTGCAATATTTGTTGGTAACCTTTACAGCGAGTTCTTAGTAGTTACCGGTACTGACGTTAATTATAGTAGAGGTTCAACATATGTACCAGGCGAACCTAACAACAAATTAACAGCTCGTTACGATAGCGACTATTCAGCTACGGTGAGTGTTCTTAACGCTGAACCAACCACTCTACTCAATTTAACAATACACGAAACCGCTGCAGGTGCAACTACTGACTTTG
>Ga0316222_1005808_pt1 | contig 10349 bp, 8 predicted proteins | sample TBH18011metaG_FD_206008 | JGI IMG/M metagenome (GOLD analysis project Ga0316222, IMG submission 206008) | Freshwater microbial communities from Trout Bog Lake, Wisconsin, USA - TBH18011 | ecosystem: Environmental > Aquatic > Freshwater > Lake > Hypolimnion/Profundal zone | place: USA: Wisconsin... | reverse complement strand
TCATTACAAACCCATCATGACTTTACGCATACTCGCTACCGGCGGCACCTTTGACAAACACTACGACGAAATCGCCGGCAAACTGGATTTTGCAGCAAGCCACCTGAACGAGGTCATCGCACGCTCCAGAATCACCCTGCCTGTGCAACTGGAAGTCGTTGCCATGCTGGATTCGCTCGACATGCAGGATGCCGACCGCAGCAATGTGTTGACTGCCTGCCAGAGTGCTGTCGAAAACGCCATCGTGATCATCCACGGCACCGACACCATGCGCGAAACGGCCCATGTCATCGGCAATGCACATCTGGCCAAGACCATCATTCTGACCGGGGCCATGATTCCCTACGAGATCGCCAATTCCGATGCACTGTTCAATTTCGGCTTCGCCTGCGGCATCGCCCAGGCCCTGCCACACGGAGTGTATATCGCCATGAACGGACAAATCTTCAACTGGGATAACGTCAAGAAAAATCGCAGCGCCGGTATCTTCGTGCCCAACTGAACAAGGTAAATGACCATGTATTGCGCCAACTTTATCTTCAAAAAAAAGCAGTTTGATGACGCGTTCCACGAACTGGATCAATCGATTGCCGCCTTCGCCCGGCTCACCAAAGACTACATCGGAGAAGAGTGCTGGGAAAATCCCGAAACCGGCTGCATCTCCAACCTGTACTACTGGAGTTCAATGGAAGGCCTGCAGCAACTGATGCAGCATCCCAAACATCTGGAAGCCAAGGCCAGTCAAAGCAACTGGCTCGACGGCTATCAGGTGGTGATCTCGCAGGTATTGCGCAGTTACGGTGACGGATCGATCGCTCACCCGGCCGCGGGCTTTGGCCATTCCACAACCGTGTAATTAAAAGCACCCTGCAGGCTGGGATGGTGCAGCAGGGGTTTCAAGGAGCATTGCTCCTTGCTTGCGGAACGGTGTGCGCCTGCCAGCGCACACTCCTTTAATCCCAGCTTTGCAACCGACGATGCCGGGATTGGCGCGAGTGTGTCCGCACAATTGCTTCGTGGTGATTTTGCCATCTCAACGTTTTGACAAAAATCAAATTGGCGAGTATGTTGCACATTCAGCAGCATTGCACCTGAATACAAAGCAGTCAAAGTTCAAATCCAGATAAAAAACAAATAACTGGCCGGTTTGGGGAGGTAACTTGAGCGATGTCGATTCAGATCCGGCTGTGCCCGGTCGTCCTGCTGCACCCCCAACACCCCCACAATCCTTTCCCGAGATAGCTGGTTTCATCAGGGGCGGCAATTATTTCCGTGCCCGAGACATGATTACCTCTTTACTGGTCAGTGCCGCTACGCCTGCGGATGCGCGCATTGCGCTGCACGGACTGCGCGCCGTCTGTCATCAGCAACTGGGCGACACCGGCAAGGCTGCTGAAGATGGCGCATGCCAAAAAATAGCGCAGGAACTCGTTGAAATCAAAACCAGTGCCGAACAGCGCAATTCGGAACTGGCCGTCATCAACAGCATTCAGCAGGGTATGGCGGCTGCAATGGGCTTCGAAGCGATCGTCACACTGGTTGGCGAAAAACTGCGCGACGTCATCAAAAGCGAGGATATCGGGATTTCCTGGTTTAATGAACAGACCGAAATGCTGCTGAACCTGTACGTGATCGAACATGGCGAAAATCTGATTCTGCCACCCAAAAAAGCGGTGGATTATCCGCCCTGGAATTATCTGCTCAAAACCCGTCTGCCCATGGTACTGAACAAGCCGGAGGATCTGGACACCTTTGGCATGATTACGATTCCAGGCACCGATACGGCCAGATCAATGATCAAAATCCCCATCATCGTGGGCGACAAATTACTCGGCATTCTGGACATGGAAGATCACCAGCGCGAATACGCCTTCGGTGAATCGGAACAGCGGCTGCTGTCAACGGTGGCAGCCAGCATGGGCGTAGCCCTGCAAAGCGCCCAGCATTTTGACGATACCCAGCGCCTGCTCAAAGAAGCCAAACAGCGCAATTCCGAACTGGCGTTAATCAACAGCATCCAGCATGGCATCACTGCCAAACTGAGTTTTCAGGAAATCATTGAACTCGTCGGAGAACAGCTGCGTGAACTGTTCGTGACCCAGACCATGACGATACGCTGGTTTGATTACGAACAGCAGCTGGTGTATTACATGTATTTTATTGAACGCGGCGAACGCTCGGCACCGGCGCCGGCGCACCTGCATGGCTCTTCCATGAACCGGCTGCTGCAACAGGCGCGCGGCCCGATCGTGTTCAATACCGCGCAAGAAATGAACGACGCCGGACTGACTGCCATCGAGGGCACCGATGACAGCGGCCAGAGTCTGATTTCGGTGCCCATCATCATCAACGACGTCATCGTCGGCGCCATCGGCATGGAAGATTACGAGCGCACCTTTGCCTACGGCGAAGCGGAAAAACGACTGCTCTCCACAATCTCTGCGACCATCGGCATGGGACTGCAAAGTGCGCAACTGTTTGATGAAACCCAGCGCCTGCTCAGGGAAGCCAAGCAGCGCAATTCCGAACTGGCGCTGATCAACAGCATCCAGCACGGCATTACCTCCAACCTGAGTTTTGAAGCCATTATCGAACTGGTCGGCGAACAGCTGCGCGAACTGTTCGGCACTCAGGATCTGACCATACGCTGGTTCGATTACAAGGCGGAAATGGTCAACTTTCTGTATCTGTTTGAAGACGGCCTGCGCATACCGAATCTGAGCCTGAAGCTGCATGATTCGGCCATGAACCGGCTGTTGCACGAGGCGCGCGGCGCCATCGTATTCAACACCCCGGAAGAAATCGTGGCCGCCGGCCTGACCGTGGTGGCCGGCACCAACGACAACAGCCTGTCTCTGATCAGCGTGCCGATCATTATCAACAATGAGATCGTCGGCGCCATCGCCATGGAAAATTATGAACGGCGTGCAGCCTACGGCGAAGCCGAAAAAAGACTGCTCTCGACGGTCTCGGCCACGGTCGGTGCCGCGCTGGAAAATTCGCGCATGTTTGAAGAAATCAAGCGCCGCACCAGTCAGAGTGCCGCGCTGGCCAAGGTCGGGCGGGAAATTTCCTCGATACTGGATCTGTCCGTCATCATGGACAAGATTGCCGGGTATGCCAAGGAACTGCTGGTGGTCGACACCAGCGCAATCTTTGTGCCGCACGATGCGGGAGCGCAAAATTTCAGTGCCTTCGTCGCACTGGGCGACATCGCCAATGAACTCAAGACCATGCAGGTCACCCCCGGCAACGGCATCATCGGCAGCGTCATCAGCAATGGTCAGGCCGAATACATCAACGATACCAACGCCGATGCGCGCGGGGTGCAGATCGAAGGCACCGATGAAGTCACTGATGAAAAACTGATGGTCGCGCCGCTGTTCGTCGGTGACTCGGTGGCCGGCGCGATGGCGGTCTGGCGTACCGGCGGCAACCTGTTCGATGACAATGATCTGGAATTTCTGACCGGACTGTCGCTGTGCGCTTCGGTCGCCATGCAGAATGCCCGCCTGTTTGCCAGCGTGCAGCAGCATGCCACCGAACTGCAAACCATCAATACCGTGTCCCGGCAACTGGCCGAAAAGCTGGATCTGGATGCGCTGATCAAACTGGTCGGCGAACAGATCCGCCAGGTGTTCAAGGCCGATGTTGCCTATGTGGCGCTGCTGGACCGGGAAAAATCGATCATTGATTTTCCGTATCAGTACGGTGAAGAATTTGACCCCACGCCCTTCGGTGTCGGACTGACCAGCCGCATTCTCGAATCGGGCCAGGCCCTGATCCTCAATGACGCACACTCCCCCGAACACCGGCACGTAGTCGGTATCGTGGTGCAATCCTATCTGGGCGTGCCGATCACCATTGATGGTGTCAATCTTGGCGTGATCAGTGTGCAGAGCATCCATCGCGAAGGGGCTTACGATGATTCGGACGAGCGGCTGCTGTCCACCATCGCCGCCAACGTCGGCGTGGCGCTGCGCAATGCCCAGCTGTTCACCGATGCGCAGGAGGCACGCAAGGCTGCAGAAAGTGCCAACGAAGCCAAGAGTTCGTTCCTGGCCACGATGAGTCATGAAATCCGCACGCCGATGAATGCCGTCATCGGCATGAGCGGCCTGCTGCTCGACACGCCGCTGGACGAAGAGCAGCGCGATTTCGCGCGCACCATCCGCGATTCGGGCGACACGCTGCTGACCATCATCAATGACATTCTGGATTTTTCCAAAATCGAAGCCGGCTACATGGAACTCGAGGTGCAGCCCTTTGATCTGCGCGACTGCATCGAATCGGCGCTTGATCTGGTCAGCGCACGCGCCACTGAAAAAAATCTCGATCTGGTGTATTACTTCGACGGCGAGGTACCGGTCGGCATACTTGGCGATGTAACCCGGCTGCGGCAGATCATGCTCAACCTGCTGGCCAATGCCGTGAAATTTACCGAAGCCGGTGAGGTGATTCTGACGGTGCAGGCTGCACTGCGCCATAACGAGACTTACGCCCTGACTTTTGCAGTCAGCGATACCGGCATCGGTATCAGCGAAGAAGGCAAAAGCCGCCTGTTCCAGTCGTTCTCACAGGCCGATTCCTCGACCACGCGCAAATATGGCGGGACCGGTCTGGGATTGGCCATCAGCCGGCGCCTGGCCGAACTGATGCAGGGAAAAATGTGGGTGGAAAGCGCCGGACTGGGCAAGGGTTCAACCTTCCGGTTTACCATCGAGGTGCCGACCGCCGCGCTGCCGGCCGGCCGCCATCGGGAATTCATTGGCGTGCAGCCCCAGCTCAAAGGGCGCCGGGTACTGGTGGTGGATGACAACGCCACCAACCGCAAGGTGCTCGGACTGCAGCTGCATAAATGGGGCATGGTCTGTGTCGCCAACGAATCACCGCTGCAGGCGCTGGAACAGATCCAGTCGGGCGAACAGTTTGATCTGGCCATTCTGGACATGCACATGCCGGAAATGGATGGACTCGAACTGGCCCGCCAGATCTGTGAACACACGCCGCAACTGCCGCTGGTGCTGTTCAGCTCGCTGGGTCGTTCCGAAGTCGGTGGCCGGGAAAATCTGTTCCGCGCCTATCTGTCCAAACCCATGCATCAGTCGCAGATTTTTGACACCCTCATCAACCTGTTTGGACCCACCGACCAGACTGCACCCAGCACCAAACCGAGCTCGCAGATGGATATCAGCATGGGCAGGAAACACCCGCTGCGCATTCTGGTGGCAGAAGACAATACCATCAACCAGAAGCTGGCCCTGCGTTTGCTGTCGCAACTGGGCTATCGCGCCGACCTGGCTTCCAACGGCCTCGAAGCGATTGAATCGGTGAGCCGCCAGCAGTACGATCTGGTATTCATGGACGTGCAGATGCCGGAAATGGATGGACTGGAAGCATCGCGCCATATCAATATCAAATGGCCCAACGGCAGCCGGCCGCGTCTGGTGGCCATGACCGCCAACGCCATGCAGGGTGACCGCGAAATGTGCCTGGAGGCCGGCATGGACGATTACCTGACCAAACCGATACGCGTTGAACGCCTGATTGAAGCCCTTTACCAAACCCCAACCAATCTGGAGAACTGACATGGATCAGGATGCATTCAATTTCGCCATCTTCAGGGAACTGCAGGAGACCACCGGCGCTGACTTCGTCACCGAACTGGTTCGGTCGTTTCTGGAAGAAGCGCCGCAGATGCGCAAGACCTTAAGCGACGCCTGTACGGCCCGGGATGCGGTGACCTTCAAACGCGCAGCCCATTCCATCAAAACCAATGCCAACACGTTCGGCGCGCTGAAACTGTCCGGCATGGCGCGCGATCTGGAATTGGGCGGACTGCCGCAGCCGGGCCAGGCCAGTACCCAGGCACTGGACCGGTTGACTGAAGCATTTCAGCAAGCCGAGCAGATCCTGCAGAGCACCTGCAATGCATAGCAGTACGGCCAACATTCTGGTCGCTGACGATAACCGCGTCAACCGGTTGCTGCTCAAACGCCATCTGGAGCTCCTCGGTCACGAAGTCGCCGTGGTTGAAAACGGCATCGAAGCATTGCAGCGGCTGCGCGAGCACCCGTTTGACATGCTGCTGCTGGATATAGAAATGCCGGAGCTGGACGGCTTTGCCGTGCTGGAGCACCTGCTGGCCGACCCGCAGCTGCGCGAGCTGCCCGTGCTCGTCACGTCTTCACTGGAGGGCATCGAAAATCTGGTGCGCTGCATCGAGCTCGGCGCTGAAGACTATCTGTCCAAACCGGTGAATCCGGTATTGCTCAAGGCGCGCATTGGCGCGAGTCTGGAAAAAAAGCGCCTGCGCGACCAGCAGCGCGAACTGGTCAGCCGCTTTGCCACTTCGGCCGTGGCACAGGATCTGGCCAGTTCCGGCTTCAATCTGGGCGGCCACACGGTGCACGGTACGGTCTTGCTGTGCGAGATCCGCAGCATTGCGGCGATGGCCGAATCACTCGGTGCCGAAGAAATCATCGAGCTGCTCAATACCTGTTACGCCTTGATGTTTGATGCCATCACACTGCAGGGCGGCTCGATCAACCAGATGACGGGCGAACGCCTCATGGCGATTTTCGGTGCGCCCACCGCACTGGAACAGCACGGGCAACGCGCCGTCGAGGCCGCACTGGAAATGGTGGAAATGATCGAACAGTTCAGCGCCGAACAGGTTGCCACGGGCAAGCCGGCACTACGGATCGGTATCGGCATTGCTACCGGCGATATGGTTGCCGGCTACACCGGCACCAGTTCGCGCGCCACCTACACCTGTATCGGTCACACCGTGAATCGGGCAGCGCAACTGGAAAACCACACAAAGCAGCTGGATCACACCATCCTCATTGACGGGCAAACGGCCAGTCAACTACAGTACGGCATTGCAGTGCACAAGCTCGGCACGTTCAGTCTGATTGAGGGTGCTGACGCAGTTGAAGTACTCGCTGTCAATCACGCTGTCGAAAAACCAAAACCGGTCACCAACCGTGCCACATTCAAGGCAGCGCCGCAGCGCATCATGCCGGTCGCTCGTGACATGCCGGATAATGCGGTTTTTATCAGCTACGCCCATGAAGATCTGGACGCTGTGCTGCGCATCAAGGCCGGTCTGGAAGAGGCGGGCTTAACCACCTGGTCAGACGTAGCCCGGCTGGAAGTGGGTGACGATTACGACCGCAAAATTCAAAAAAATATTGCGCGCTGCTCGTATTTCATTGCGGTGATTTCAGCCACGACGCAGGTCCGGCATGAAGGTTACTTCCGGCGCGAATGGAATTATGCCATCGACCGCTCGCGCAACATGTCGGACGGTGCACTGTTTATCCTGCCGGTGACGATCGATGAAACCACGGCAGTCGAGGCGCTGGTGCCGGACAAGTTCAAGACCTTGCATTTTACGCAGCTGCCTGGTGGCGAGATGACTGAAGAATTCAGGCAGCGGCTGTGTGAATTCATGAGCTCGGGCTCTGTAAATTGACAATAAGTTAAAAATAAGTTGAACTGTTTAAACTGGAAACCGATCTATGAAACTGCTTGTAAAAATGAATCTGGCGCTGTTTTTGATTTTTGCGCTGGGGCTGGGATTTACCTATAAATTTTCCGAAGTCATTCTGCAGGATAATGCCAAACGCGAAGTCATCACCCATGCGCGCCTGATGATGGAAGCGGCAATGAATGCGCGCAATTACACCACCAAGGAAATCAAGCCACTGCTGACCGAGATGCTGACCACCCAGTTTCTGCCCCAGTCGGTGCCGTCGTATGCCGCTACCGAGAGTTTTCTGAATCTGCGCGAAAATTATCCCGACTACACCTACAAGGAAGCAACCCTGAATCCGACCAACCCGCGCGACCGGGTCGTGGAATGGGAGTCGGACATTGTGCAAAACCTGCGCGACCATACCGAGATCAAGGAGTTGATCGGTGAACGTCAGACTGCCAATGGCGCCTCGCTGTATCTGGCCCGCCCTATCAAGGTCAAAGACGGTCAGTGCCTGACCTGCCACAGCGTGCCGGCGGCCGCACCCAAAACCATGATTTCCCTGTACGGCTCGGATAACGGTTTTGGCTGGCAGTTGAATGAGATTGTCGGCTCGCAGATTGTTTCGGTCCCGCTGTCGCTGCCCATGGAGCAGGCCCAAACCACCCTGAAACTGATCACCGCTTCCATGCTGGCCACCTTTCTGGCGATCCTGGTCGCAGTCAATCTGGTGTTCTATTTTCTGGTGATCCGTCCGGTCAACACCATCAGCAGAATTGCCGGCGAAGTCAGTGAAGGCAATATGGATGCCCCAGATTTCAGCGTGACCGGCAAGGATGAAATTGCTGCGCTGGGCAGCGCGTTTACCAGAATGCGCCGCAGCCTGGAAAAAGCCATTTCCATGCTGGGTGATTAACCGGAAACATTGATGAGCTATCAGGTATTTATCAGCTATTCCAAAGACGACCGGGACCATGCCGATGCGGTGTGCCGGCATCTGGAGAATTTCAATATCGGTTGCTGGATTGCGCCGCGCAATATTCATCCCAGTGAAGACTGGGCCGAGGCGATCATTACCGCCATGGACAATTCAAAGATACTGCTGCTGATTTTTTCCGCCACCTCGAATAACTCGCCGCAGGTGCGCCGTGAAGTGGAACGGGCCGTCAACAAGGGCCTGTCGATCCTGCCGTTCCGAATTGAAGACGTTGCACTGTCCAAAAGCATGGAATATTTCATCAGTGCGCAACACTGGCTCGATGCCTTTGACGGCAATACCGAAGCCCATATGAAACTGCTGACGGAATCGATACTGCGCACGCTCGGTCAGCAGATGCCGACTCAAGAGGAAAAAGCGCAGGAAAAGACGCCGGCAGCACCGATCATGGCACCGGCAGCGGTGACTGTTTCAGCAGAAATATTAGCCAGTCTGGAGAGCATTCTGGCACAGACCATGGAGCCCATCGCCAGGCACCTGATCAAGAGAAAGGCGGCAGCGGGCCTGCCGGCCAGAGATCTGGTTGTGGCGCTGTCGCTGGAGATTGACAATGAAAGTGAGCGCAGGCAGTTTTTGAGCAGGACGGCTTCGACTCGCTGATCATACCTGCTGCGCGCTGCCACTAATCCATCCTGTAAGCAAGCGGTAAAACCACGCATGGATCAATGCGTCGACCTTCACGACAATACACGCTCTTTTCACAGGTCGTCGCGTTGTTGGTCGATGTCAAATATCAAGGAAAATTCATGTTCCCCATTACTCCCAAAGTCCCCAGCGTGAGACTCACTCCATATCAACAACAGGTCAGTGGCAGGATACAGAAAACGGTACCGGAAATTCCTGCTGCTGTCTCTGAACTGATCGCCGCCTAGTAGTCAGTCTAGTTGAAATGTTCGGATAGAAATCGATGGATTTTTTCGTATGGCAAGGCGTGAGGAGGCCGCATAGCTAGCTATGCAACGACGAACAACGCAGTCATGCGGGAAAAGACGCGATTTATACCGAACATTTCAGCTTGACTGACTACTACGTCAATGACTATTCGCTGGCCGGGCAACCACTGATTTTTTCCGATGTCGGAAAAATTCTGAACCCTGATGTAAGGGACATCATCAAATCGGCATTGATGGCAAACGACTGCGAAGTCAGTATCAAACAGCTTATCTTTGACAATATGAAAAAATACCAGCTCGAACACGATTTGCAGCTCCCCTCGATTGCAGACATCGATAAAATGCCAACACCTGATTTCTACAAAAGTGCTTTCAGCAGCTTGTGTTCAGAAATAAATGAACAAGGTGGTCGGATCAATCTGGATGATGTTTGTTTGAAAGGAATCAGTATTTCTGGTTGTCTGGATTACCTGACTGCAAAACGAGCTGTTTTTAAACAGGTCAAATTTCGCCATGTACAGATGAAAAATGCGGATCTGACCGGAGCAATTTTGGATAACTCACACTTTTTCGCTGTCAACCTGCGGGCCGCACTCGTTACAGACGTCATCTATAAAAATGCGAAATTCGAACATACCGAAGTCGGTGACATACTGACCGATGACACCACATTGCTGCGTTCCGGGCATTGGCGCCGTCCAAAATACGCCATGCCTTACTTCGCATTGGACTGTACGATTTCAACCAAGACAGATCGGATCAAAGTCAGTGCTTTCCGTTTGCCGGTCCGTCCCGGGCCAGAAATGCCGCCGTGCTCCATCATGTGAGGCGGCATGCCGAAGGCGAGACGCTGTCCTCCTTTATTGAGGAAGCGGCACGCCGCGAAGCGCATTATCGCACTGTGCAGGCTGGATGCTTCGTAGGCTGGGATGCTTCGTAGGCTGGGATGCAATCCCAGCATCAACGGTTGAAATGC
>Ga0316222_1005803_pt1 | contig 10357 bp, 5 predicted proteins | sample TBH18011metaG_FD_206008 | JGI IMG/M metagenome (GOLD analysis project Ga0316222, IMG submission 206008) | Freshwater microbial communities from Trout Bog Lake, Wisconsin, USA - TBH18011 | ecosystem: Environmental > Aquatic > Freshwater > Lake > Hypolimnion/Profundal zone | place: USA: Wisconsin... | reverse complement strand
ATATTTAGTTAAAATAGCTAAGTTATTACCACTAACATACACTCTTAAACTACTTAGTTTTGCCTTTGCAACCAGTGATTCAGGTAATTTATAAGCCAGTGTTACAGTTCTAAGTTTTACAAAATCGCCTTTAAATACATTAATATCCAGTGGTAAAGCAGAACCATTAGATACATTATCACCATAAACAGGTCTGGCATATTTTTTTCCCATATCACCCGTTTTAGCCCATGCTTCTGTTAATACATCAGTTGAATTGTTCCACCAGCGCTGATCATGTAAACCAGCATTTGTTCCGTAGTATACATAAAAGCCCAGCTGATAGGTTAACATAACATTCAATTCAAGATTTTTATAAGTAAATCTATTATCCCAACCACCATATTGTTTTGGTAATACATTGGCATACATTACTGCATCAGCTGCTTGTGTAATGGAAGTGCCGCCTGTTGAGCTAACATATTTTGTAGTACCATCAGCAGTAGTAGAATAGTTATAAAGTTTGGGAGTAGTAGTACCGTTAATCACATTTGAATAATAAACTGGTGTACCTGCTGAATTCAGGAAAATTCTTTTACCAGTTGCCGGATCAACACCTCCTGTTCTAACTACCCATAAGTATCCTAAAGAATAATTGGGCATGGTTTGGTTTACAACTTCAGAAGTACCACCACCTACCCATGTTTGAATAGAGGGTACACCAGGAGCTAAAGCAGTTACCATATTTTTATTAAAAGTGATATTAAATGAAGAATTCCAGGAGAAATTCTTTGTTGTAACAGGTGTTGCACTTAAACTAATTTCAAGCCCTTTATTATACATGGTACCTACGTTTGCTGGAGGAAAAGAAGGCAGCCCGGCCGAAGGTGATTGAGGAACACTTAAAATTAAACCGTCAATATTGTTTCTGTAATAAGTAATCTCCCCGGTAAGTTTGTCTTTAAATAATCCAAAAGAAAAGCCAAGGTCAGTTTTAGTGCTGGTTTCCCATTTCAATTGATTATTTCCCACACTTGAGAATGCTAAAGTTGAACTACCTCCATACAAGCCTGATGCAAAAGTTGAATAAGGAGTGTAATCCCCAATACCTCCAATATTACCAACTTTACCATAGCTGCCTCTGATACTGAAACTGCTGAATATATTATTAATACCTGAGGCTTTCCAGAAGTTTTCTTTTGCTATTTCCCATTTGCCTGATAATCCCCAGAATGTACCTTTCTTTATACCTAAAGCAGAATATTCATCCTGCCTTACATTGGCACTGATATAATACTTATGATCATAGTTATAGTTTAAACGACCAAAATTGGACAAGAGATAGTTTTCGCCTAAACTCATATTAACCGCATTGTTGGTAACCCATCCTGCCTGTATTTGTGTATATGCAGGGTCAGATAAATTCTGGCGATTAATACCATATGAAGAAGATGTACGCCTTTGCTGTTCATTACCAACCAATAAACTAATATTATTTTTTGATGAAATACTATAATCAAATTGAGCTGTATTGGTCCATAACCATGTTTTATACTTACCGGAAGTGGCACTGGCATAACCATTATAGCTATATCCATCACCCATTAAGGGAGACCAGAAAAGATCATTATCTACAAATAAATAATCAATTCCATATAAGCTTTTTAAAGTCAGCCAATTTACAGGCTTAATTTGCAAATAGGCATTGGATTGAACATGGTTGTTTTCGCTGTTAGAACGATTTAAATTTAATTCTGGAACAGGGTTGAAATAGGATAAAGTAGATAACCCGGCAATATTTGCGCTTCCAATTGCTGCACCATTTAAATTATAAGTTCCATCATTATTATAAGGTGCAAGAATAGAAGGAAGAACAATCGCCAACCTTCCTAAACCACCTGTATTAAATGCTTCTCCATTTAAACTGCCTGATGAAGTTGCAGCCAGGTTTTGTTCATTAGAATAGGAAATTTTACCTCCTAATGTTACATATTTTCCAAATTTACTGTCAATATTGAATAAAGTATTTAAGCGTTTAAAATCATTCTTTCTGATAATACCTTCCTGAGCTGTATAACCAGCTGAAAAATAATAGGTTGTATTTTCATTTCCCCCACTAAGATTCACATTGTGGCTGGTTGAAGTTCCTTGTCTGTAAACATAATCTGCCCATTTTGTATCAATTGGTTTTCCATCAGGCCCGTTAATACTGGCGTATTTTACCGGAGAAGGTGTAGCAGCCAATGCATTATAATTATTAACTGCAGATGTTTTAAATGCAATATAATCACTGGCACCTAACACTTTCGGCGCCCGTGTTACCGAACTCCATCCAACCCAACCATCATAAGTTACCCTGACTTTTCCGGCTTTACCTTTTTTAGTAGTAATAAAAACCACCCCATTGGCTGCCCGGCTACCGTATATCGCTGTCGCAGCGGCATCTTTGGCAATATCAATACTCTCAATATCATACGGATTGATACTTGCCAGTGCATTTCCAGCAGCATTGGTTGAACTGTAATCACCAGTAAATGTTGGAACCCCATCTACTACTATCAGGGGATAGGAACTTAAAGAAATAGAATTAGTACCCCTGATCCTGAATACAGGAGGTGTATTTAATACACCACTCGGAACTGTGATCTGAACACCGGCAGCCTGGCCAGCAATGCCTGATTCAAAACTTTGGATTGGTCTTTCTGCAACAACATCCCCTTTAATACCAGCTAAACTTCCAGTTGTCTCTTTTTTCTTTTGTGTGCCATAGCCCACTACAACTACTTCATCTAAATTTTTTGCAGAAGTCTGTAAGGATACTGCTAAATAGCCTGAAGTATTTATATCCATTTCTTTAGTAGTAAAATTCAAAGAAGAAATAACAATAGTTCTTGCTGAGGGAGGAACTGTAAATGAAAATGTACCATTCGCAGAAGAAGATGTACCGATTTTAGTACCCTTAATCAGAATGGTAGCATTTGTTATAGGTGCTCCTTTTTCATCAGTCACCTTTCCGGTAACAGTCCGGTTTTGTGCAATTAACTGGCTGATAACCAAGCTAAAACACAGTAATAGTGTCACGATTTTTCTCATAGTCAGTGTTTGTAATTTTAGTTTTTAGAAATTGCAAAATAAATATTTAATAAACAATTTACAAATATTTTTATCTTTTTTATTTATTTTATTTTATTTATAAATTTCGTATATATATACATTTAAATAAAATATACATAAATTATTGGAAATCATTATCTAAATAAATAATAACTATTTTCCTTTTAGTTGTATAGCTAACCTGCCAAATAAATATCTTAAGTACTACCAGTAAATTGGTATATAGTGGGGTTAATGAAATCAGTCAACAAAAAGGCTTCCCTGAAATTTCAGGGAAGCCTTTTTTTGAACAACGATTTGTTCAGTATTAATTAAGTTTTATATCGATTCTGCTACAAAACGATATCCAATACCCGATTCAGTAAATATTTTGCGTATACCGTTTTCTTCATCTTCAATCTTTTTACGCAACTGAGCTACAAAAACCCTTAAATATTCCAATTGGGTCACATGTTCATCTCCCCAAACAGATTTCAATATAGTATGATGAGTCAGTACTTTCCCTTCATTTTTACAAAAAAGCATTAATAGATCATATTGTGTCACCGTAAGTTTAACATACTGCCCATTTTTCTTCACAGTCCTGGTTGCAGTATCAATTTCCAAACCTGGATAATTATATACTTCCGTGGGTTCTATTTTTGTAGAAAAACGTAAAGCTGTCCTGATTCTGGCCATTAATTCTTTGTTCTTAAATGGCTTTACCACATAATCATTGGCACCATTATCCAGTGCTTTGATTATATCCTGTTCGTCACTTTGAGCAGACAAAATTATCACTGGGTTTTTATACCATTGCCTTACCTTTTTTAAAACTGTATGGCCACTGATATCAGGCAGCCCTAAATCAAGTATTACTAAATCAGGCTGGTCTGCAAGAATTTTTGACATCCCCTTTTTCCCATTTTCGGCTTCAGATACCACGTATTTACTTGCCTGAAGTTCAATTTCCAGCAATTTGCGGATAGACGGCTCATCGTCAATCACCAAGATTTTATAAGGATTCATGTTAACTTGTTTCATACAACTCCTTCAAAGATACAGGGATATTCACAATAAATTCAGCCCCACCCATATCACTTTTTTTTATACTTACTGTTCCCTGATGTGCTTCCGTATACCCTTTAACTATAGAAAGGCCTAAACCAGTTCCGGTTGTAGTGGTGTTTGTACCTCTGAAAAACTTATCAAAAGCTTTCCCCATTTCATCTTCAGGTATTCCAGGTCCGTTATCTTCTACAGTTAGTATCAAATGATTATTTTCCAGAACAACGCTGATTAATATTGAGGAATCAACCTGTGTATACAATAAGGCATTGTTCAGTAAATTCAGTAAAACCTGCTGTATCAGGCCAAAATCAAGGGAAACCATGGGCATTTGAGGGGGAATACTCAGGGTAACTTTATGTTGGCCAAATTTATATTTAAGCCCTTCTAATACCTGTTCAGCCAGTTCTCTGATATCACACCATTCTTTTCGGATATGCAGAAAGCCTGATTCCAGTCTAGACATATTTAACAGGTTATTAATCTGCTGATTTAACCGGAAAGATGCCGAAGATATCTCAGTAAGTAGTTGCTGGTGGTCTTTTTCGGAAAGAGTTGTACCATGATTTATCAAACTTTCAGCACACCCGGATATGGTAGTTACCGGAGTCCTTAATTCATGAGATAAAGAACTGAATAAGGTATTATACAGCTTTACAATATTTTCCTTTTCTTCCTTATCCCAGACCAATTTTTCAGCTTTTCTTATTTTATGGGTTAATACCCCATTTAACGACGCTACTATAAAAAAAGTTAATAACCTTATCAAATCATCCGTAGATTCAACAAGAAGGCCAAATTGAGGCTTCAGAAACAAAAAATCCCAGATAAATGCACAGCTGAAAGCAGTAAGCAACACTGGTTTTAATTCAAAAAACATAGCAAGGATAGACAATAAAAACAAAAGAAAAAAAGCAACAATGCTGGCATGAATATTAAATTTTAAAAGAAAAAAAGAACACCCCACAATAACAGGTGCAACAATAGCTATCAGGTATTGCTTTTTTAAACTGATGGGTTTAGTAATTTGCATTCATTCCTTTTTTCTTTATAATCCTGTTTATTATAATAATATAAATAAAGTATTTATATTATAAATTTTATCTCAACCCCTTAATTTAGGACAAACTGAGATTACAAAACGTTCGTGTTATTTTTATAAATTTAAAATAAATTAACTAACAAACAAATTAATTATGATTTCAACCCTTGTTTTTTCGATAAACTCATAATCAGAACCGGCAATAATATTAAATTGGTAAGTGTTCCCATCAGCAGGGTTAGTGATGTTAGCCAGCCCAATGCGAAAGTTCCTCCAAATTTACTGAAGCAAAAGATGATGAATCCCGCAATTAATACAAGAGAGGTATAAATAATACTAATTCCGGTATGACGGATGGTTTGTACCAATGTTGGCTGTACCTTAAAATTAAAATGTGGTAATTCCTGCTTGTAATTAATCAAGAACCGAATGGTAACATCAATTACAATCCCCAGGGCTACACTGAATACCAATACAGTGGATGGCCTTAAAGAAATGCCTGCCCACCCCATCACTCCTGCAGTAATAAAAAGTGGAATAATATTGGGTATCAAAGAAAAAAGCAGAATCCTGAAAGAGCGGAATAAGAAAAGCATACACAAAGCAATTAATAAAAATGCCCAGAATATACTTTCTTTTAATCCATTGATTATAAAAGTTGACCCTTCCAGAAAACTTACACTACTACCTGTAAAAGTTATTTTATATTTTGAACTGTCAAAAACAGAAGCGGCTTTTTTTTCAAAATCCGCAATTACAAGGGGTAACCGTCTGCTGCCAATATCTTTCATATTTACACTTATCCTTGTAAATTGCTGGGTACTGTCTATAAATTTTGCTGCCAGCCTTTCCACTTCAGATTTATTGCCCGTTTTGTTTCTTAAAGCATTCGCAATAGAAGCAGGAATTTCCATGGGCAACAAATAACTGGAACTGTCTCCGTTATAAAATGCCTGGTTACCAAATTTCAGTGCTTCAACAATACTGATGGGCCTTGCTACATTTTCATTGGTAGCCATATAGTCACTAAGGGTTTCTATATTCTGCAGGGTTTCCATTTTTAAAACGCCTCTTTTCTTTTTGGTATCCACCATTATTTCCAGTGGCATTACTCCCCTGAAATTGCTTTCAAACCACTTTAAATCTGTATAGATTTTATCATTCTGCGGCAAATCGTCTACAATAAAGCCTTCACTTTTTAATCTGAATATTCCAGCACCTGCAATTAAAACAATTGCAATACTAACAGCATAAACCCATTTAGAATGATATAAAGCCCAGTGTTCAATATTTAATAGTATTTTTTCCAGTATTTTATTATCCAGATAGCGCACATGTTTGGGTTGAGGTGCAGGTAAATAACTTAATACAGGTGGAATGAAAAATAAAGAGATAAAAAATAAACCCATAATATTAATACCCGAAACAATGCCGAATTCTTTTAACAACTGGCTACTGGTAAACGCGAAGACAGTAAATCCGATTGCTGCTGCAATATTGCAAAAAAGTGTAACAATACCCATTCTGCCTACCATTTGCACAATTGCTTTATTCTTGTCTGTTGTTCCCCTGAAAGAGGTATGGTATTTATTTAAAAAATAAATACAGTTAGGTACACCAATAACTACTACAAGAGGTGGTATTAAAGCAGATAGCAAAGTAATTTTAAATCCAAACAATACCATTGTTCCAAAACAAAACACTATGCCCATCCCTACTACCATTAAACTCATTAATGTTGCTGATATAGAACGGAAAAACATAAAGAGTGTTATTGCCGATAATAATATGGAGCCAATTAAAAACCATTTCATTTCCGCTTTAATCCGGTCTGCAACCAGGGTCCTTATATATGGTAATCCGCTAACATGAAGGCTGATTCCGGTCCTTTTTTCAAAATCAGCAACTTTCTCCATCACATCAGTCACAATCCTGGTTCTGCTTGCACTGTTGATACTGTCTTTATTTAAATCCACTGCCATCAGATAGGCATTTGTCTCAGGATGGTACAATAAATCCCTGTAAAATTTTTGTTTGCCAAATTCCGCTTTAGCACTGTCCAGTGCAGTCTGACTGCTATATGGATAATGAAATATTTTTTCAGGCTTAATTTTACCAGTAACAGTGTCTTTCAGTAAAACCACAGTTTCAGGAATACTGGCAATATTTAATACACCATTCACTTTTTTTAGCTGTTGATGCAGATTTCCTATTTCATTAAAAACCGGATTTGTAAAAAAATGATCACTTTGAATACCAATTACCAGCGTAGATCCGTCATTGCCAAATTTTTTCAAAAAATCCTGATATTCCAGATATTTTATATTATCTACAGGAACTGCCCTTGAAAAGTCGTAACTCAGTGTAACTTTCGAAGCAAAATAGGACATTATAGCTGTTGCAATTGCCAGAAATACAAGGAGGGCAACTCTAAATTTCAGAATGAACTGGCCTGTTTTATACCACATAATTTTCTGTTTCTGATTCGGTAGAAACGCAATATTACAGCATAAAGCAGTAAATTTTTTAATTATTTAGCCTCAAATAGCATGGATTGCACAATAGTCTACTTTTTTTATAGATATTTTAAGAAATCAGATAAGGCAGCTTCAAAAGTCCACTTAATAATTTGCAGCTGATAGTGCTCATTCCCGGATTATAAAACAAACCAATATGCAAGAATCTGGCAAATAATACCCACAAAAACTCCGGTATATACTTCTTCATTGGTATGGTTACTCACAATGAAACGGGCTGTACATACAATTCCTGTCAAAACAGTTATAATGCTGATCGCTTCAGTTAGAGGCGTATGATAAAAAAAAGAACATAAAATAACAGCCATCATAGCAGACCCCATTGCAATTCCATGCAAACTGATTTTAATAAAATTATTGATGATTACCCCAGTCGCCGTGGAGATAAAAATTCCAAAATAGAACACTTTCAGCATTTGGGGCTGATCTTTCATAGTTCTTCCCAGGTAATACATCCACCAGTAAAAAAACATAGTAATAAAAAAAGGTATAATCCTTTCTTTCTGTGTTTTTAAAAAAATACTATGAATAAAATTCAAGCGCCACAATAAAAATACTGCAAAAGCAGGAAAAAATGCTGTCATTATAAATGTGGAAATCAGCTTCAGTTTTAACTCAAATGCCATGAAAACTGTAAACTCGTAAGGAAACTGGTATACCAGAAAAAGAAAAAAGTAAAACGGTATAAATAAGGGATGCAAAATATAAGAAACCAGTTTTGCAATCAATTGCAGTAACTTTCCTGATATATTTATTTCTGTATTATTTGGCATCTCTTTTCTTTAATTTATCCCTCACACTCATTTTAAATTGAAATCTTTAACAGTCAGCATCTAACATTTCACATTCCCTTATAATTCCTTTCTTAACCTCGCCACTGGTATATTCAGCATCTCCCTGTATTTGGCAACAGTCCTGCGTGCAATATTATAGCCTTTATCATTCAGCATTTCTGTTAAAGTCTCATCAGCCAATGGCTTACGTTTATCTTCAGATTCTATTAAATCACTTAATATTTTCTTCACTTCCCGGGTACTTACTTCTTCACCGCTATCTGTACTTAAACTTTCACTAAAGAAAAACTTCAACCTGTAAGTGCCAAACTCTGTCTGTACAAATTTACTGTTAGCCACCCGGCTTACAGTAGAAATATCCAATCCCGTTACTTCGGCAATATCTTTTAAGATCATGGGCCTCAGTTCTGTTTCGTCTCCGGTAAGAAAAAATTTCTCCTGATGCTTCATTATGGTCCCCATGGTATGCAGTAACGTTTCCTGTCGCTGCTTAATCATATCTATAAACCATTTGGCAGAATCTATTTTCTGCTTTATAAATAGAACTGCTTCTTTTTGTCGTTTATCTTTCTTGGCACCTTTATCATAATCCTTCAGCATATCCCTGTATCCTTCACTAATTCTGAGGTCCGGCGCATTCCTGCTGTTCAGGGTAAGTTCCAGTTTGCCAATATTATTAAAAATATAAAAGTCGGGCACCATATAACTTTCCACCTTATTCATTTCCCCGATATTACCGCCAGGCCGGGGATTTAATCTGATGATCTGTTGTATCACTTCTTTTAAATCTTCATCAGTCAGGTTTAATCCACGCTGAATTTTCTCGTAGTGCTTTTTTGTAAATTCATCAAAATAATCAGAAAGGATTTCAATGGCAAGTTTCACCCCCTTTTCATTTTCATCTTTTCGCTGTAACTGTAATAACAAACATTCCTGCAGGTCTTTGGCACAAACTCCGGCAGGATCAAAATGCTGGATCAGTTTTATAATTTCTTTCAGCTCGGTTTCATCAGTGGCTACATTTTGCCTGAAAGCAAGGTCATCTACAATACTGCTCAGTTCTCTTCTTAAATAACCATCATCATCCAGGCTACCCACAATCTGTTCTGCTATTTTATACCTGCGCTCATCCAGATCAAGCATCCCCAGCTGATCACTCAGTAAGCCAAAAAAACTAACCTCGTTTTTTATGGGAATTACTTTCTTATCATCAATTTCAGGATAGTTTTCATCCTTCATCTTATATTCCGCAATTTCTCCGTCATCATCTGCCACATATTCACTCAGGTCAATATTCTCATATTCATCTTCACTGCCATCAAGGTCAAAATCATCTTCATTACTTTCAAATTCATCCTTAATATCTTCACTGAATTCATCTTCACTGCCTTCATCGTTTATTTCAAGGGCAGGATTCTCTTCCAGCTCTTCTTTTATCCTTTCTTCCAGATTGGCAGTAGGTACCTGCAGCAATTTCATTAACTGAATTTGCTGAGGTGATAATTTTTGTAAAAGCTTCTGTTGTAGGCTCTGGCTTAAACTCATTTCCTGCTTCCTGTTTTTACTTACTGATGCAAAGATTACACATTAGCTCAATGCATCCTATATCTTTCTTTGAATGAACAGATTTTCACTGTAAATTTAAACACAAAAGAAAAGAACAAAACGATGAAAGAAATTTGTTTGTTTGTGAATTTATTGCTAATAAGCGGGTTCGCTGCAGCACAATACTTCCCATTGAGGCCGGATACTGTTCGTCCTTTTCTGATCAAACCAATTCCTGTCAATTATTACAGCACACATCTCGGATTTATGTGTAAACAGGAACAGCATTGGCAAAAAGC
>Ga0316222_1005800_pt1 | contig 10358 bp, 4 predicted proteins | sample TBH18011metaG_FD_206008 | JGI IMG/M metagenome (GOLD analysis project Ga0316222, IMG submission 206008) | Freshwater microbial communities from Trout Bog Lake, Wisconsin, USA - TBH18011 | ecosystem: Environmental > Aquatic > Freshwater > Lake > Hypolimnion/Profundal zone | place: USA: Wisconsin... | reverse complement strand
AAATCCTTTACCAATATCAGGTAACGCCCATAATCAGACTGTTTAAACTGGTAATCAAAAGTCCCCTTACCATTATTCAGTTTTACTGTTTGCTTTTTTATCAGTTTATTGTATTCTTCATCTGTATAATTACTGATTTCTCCCCCGCTGTTATCCCACCACCAGCGCCATTGCACTTTATACAGCTCAATTTCAGTTTCACCTACACCACTGATTAGCTGTCCTGCTGTATTCACATCCACAATATTAAACATTTGAGGCTTACCACTTAATATATAGCCCCAGGGACCATTTACTTCCGGTATTTTAATACCGGCATAGGAGGTATACGGATGATAAGGCATGGTTGTATTGTCAATACTGAAAGCACCGCCGGGTTCAAATACTTTAACGGTCATATTGGCCAGTAACATACCCGGAGCATCTTCACCGGCATCGAAAGATGGGTTTACAATAGCAGTACCTGTTGCACTCAGGCTGCCATCGAATATTGTTTTGGATAGTGGTGTAAAAGATGCAGCAGGATTATCAAAACTGTAATCCTTAAAACCATCAAACTTAGTTGTCTTTTTATACAACTGTACATCTACCCTGGCTTTTAAACTCTGTGCAGTGGCACCAAATAACCATTTTGCAGATAATATTCCATTGGTATTAGCCCCTTTGCCTAAGGCGGTCAGGCCGCCAAAATTCAAATCAATTTTTAAGCGGTTGGGCATTACGGTTTCAATCTTCAACCTTTTTTCAAAAACTGCACCGCCTAGTTTAATCCGGCAAATCCAGTTACCGGTAGGTGCTGCAGCATCTGTGGCAGTGCGGAATATATTAAAGCCATCTGCATTATTTTTCACCACCATTCTTTTATACAATTGGCCCTTTGGTGAAATCAGCTGCATTTCTACCGGATGGTCTGGCGGTAATTTCTTATCCTTATCCTCAATAATACAACCCAGAAAAAGACTATCGCCCGGGCGCCATACACCTCTTTCCCCGAAAATATATCCTTTAATACCACTTTTAACATCCACCCCATCCACTTCAAAGCGGGATAAAGGCAATGAACTGCCATCATCCAGTTTCAGATAGCTTTTTTCATTCCCTTTTTTGGCTACCAATAGATAAGGCTTACGTTTCAGTTCAAGTAAAGCAGTACCATCACTACCTGTTTTGCCGGTACCAACAATTTGCTGCTGATAATCCAGCACCTGTAACTCTACATCAGCCAGGTTCTCTGTATTGATCAGGTTATTGGCAATAACCAGCAATTGGTTTTCATTTCCTTTTTTGGCAGTCAGTCCGATATTAGATGCCAGTATATTCCTGAATGCAAATTTTTCCCTGTTATAAAAAGATTTGGAACAGGGATCATTTCTTTTCTCCCAATTATATCCAAAAGGGTAATAACTATCATACCGTTGCCAGAAATCCTCAAAATCATCCAGTTTATGATCAGTTTGGTCATTATCATAATCGTCTTCCTCTTCTCCTTCTGTTTTAGCATTGGCAATCCCCCCAGAACAGGGATATAAGGAATATTCAGGCCGGAATCCAATACTTACTCTGTAAATGGCGCCTGGTTCTGTTTTGATATACTGGTCCAGGTCCAGTGAAAACTTATTCCGCTTGTGCAGGTTGAGCGATTTATCGTCATCCAGTTTCAGGGTGGCCTGTACCATTGGCCGTGAAACACGTCTCAGTTCTTCCCCCCCATCCAGGTTATTGTATTGTAAAAACTGGGGAATATTGTTTTCATAAATCCTGATCACCGATACATCAATCGCTTTCAGGTTTACTGATTCAAAGGGCAGCACAATTTTACCTCCGCTTCCCGGTAATATCACTCCTCTGCCATGTATTTTAACTTCAGGCAGATTGTTTTCAAAAAACAAATTCCCTGTATATGATTTTTTGAGTTTATCGCCCCAGGTATTTTCAATTCCCTCATGTACAGCAATATTGAAGGCCCCATCCAGCTTGGTACCAGTATATACTTTTACTTCATTACCATTAATGGAATAACTGATATCTTCCTGGTTACTGACCGCAATCAATCCGTTTAATTGCTGATTGCTGGCAACAGGGTCACTGAACTGAACGGATATATATTGTGCGGGGTCCTGAACGGCACGCAGATCCAGCACTTTAAAATCTCCGATTGCAGGAATGGGCAGTTCTTTGCTGTCCTTATTACTGATATGCAATGGGGCTCCATCCCATTCCAGTTTCAGCAAGCTTTCAGCATTTTTTCTTTGAATACCATCAATCACAAAACCATGTGTCCTGGCGGTTTCATTATGCTGCCATTTTATGGAAAGTATCGCATTGTTCAGGGAAGCTTTTAATATTTTTTCCACTTCACGGGAATCTTCCACATCTGCTGTTTTAATTTCACCGCTGAAAGACATGGTTTCTTTACCCGCACTTCTGATACCATTGTCTGTAACGAGGAAAGAGGGTTTGGCAGTGGCTACATTAAACCTAAAGGTTTTGAATTTAGCCGGTACATGGGTTACTTTATCCAGTTTAAAGGATACTTCATATAATTCATCCGGATGTAAATCCTTTTCCGGTTTAAACTCAATAGTCCTGGCATCCACCCAATAAGCTTTACCTTCCACAGAAGGAGAGAACGTAAATAAAGCTTCTTTAATGTTTTCATTGACACTATGCATAGTGTTATCATCTGCTGCCAGCTGTATCCGGATGGTATTTCTTTTGGAAATAACACCTGCAGTATATCCGTCTACATATTTACTGAATCCGGGGTCTACATAAATAATTCTTCTTTTGTGTTTACAGGAGGGGGCAATCATCAGTATTAACAGGATTAAACAGCTTACCCTGCTGAAAGTCCTGGAAAGAATCGATAGCATAGAGATTAGTTTAAAATTCCGGAGTTTGGATTTCTAAACTAAATATAGCAATTTAATTGTAATATGATCAGAAGCCTGAAAGGGATAATAGAAATTATCCCTTTTTTTAACCTATCGATTGTCTGCAATTAACGATTACTTGCGCTGATTGGCTTCAATCAGTTTGAAAAAATGTGTCATATTGCTTTCATTATCATCATATAACAGTAGTTTTTTGTCTCTGGAATACAGAAAAATGGATGGGTACTTTCTGGGTGTAAATTTCTTAATAAATTCATCATTAACATCCTGCAGCATCAATACATTTCCAGACTTCATCAGATCAGGAGCATTGTCTTTCAGGAATGCATGTATTGTTTTTTCAGAATCCATTGAAATCAGATATACTGCCGTTTTATTCAAATCCTTACTATGAAGGTTCGCCTGTTGCAATGCATGTTTACAATGATCGCAGGTAGCATCAAAAAAAATAAAGAATAATAATTTTCCTTTTACAAGTTGCTTATCAGTAAAAGCCTTTTTATTCATTTGATAAAAAGTAAACGCCGGCACTTTCGGTGCAGGCACCTGTGCTTTTGCAGACAAAACCGGGAAAAGGTTTATCAAAGTGATCAATATTAAAACTTTACGGATAAGCATCTTTCAGTTTATTTTTTCCAAATACTATTCAGGTTGTTCCATTCTAATTTATCTATTATATAACCTGCAGGTGTTTTTAGTTGAATATGGTTAAAGGGCTGATTGGGAAAAAAGATCTCAGTCATTGCAGTAAGTCCCTTATCAGCAAATAATTCAACCGAAGCCTTATCAAAAATCAGGGTAATATCAAGCCCGTCTTTTTCAGCAATCCTGGGAGCAATGGCTTTTCCTCCAAAACTTTTTTCAAAATCAGTTTTACCGGAATGGGTACGGTCTGTATAATACTGATGCTGGTCCTGGTCATAACCAATCACTACATTTTCCCCTGCATCATTAGATAAAATGATAGAAAAACTGGTTAATGTCTTAGCAGAGAATGATAACCTGCCGGGAGAAGAAAACCCGCCAATTTTTTGGTTCAGATCCAGCTGGTCAGCTTTTACATTTTCAAGAGCAAGTTTTTTATCATTCAATATTTCTAATTCTCTAACCGACTTAGCTGTGAGATAATAGTCATTCTTCAGTTTCAGTATACTGATCTCTCTGGGAACAGTAGTGGCACCTCTCCAGTTTTCAGTAGGCACTACTCCTGCATATAGCCAGTTACTCATCCAGCCTAAAGAAATCACTCTTTTACCGGTATTGGACCAGGTTACCCCTGCATAATTATCCATGCCGTAATCCATCCACTTGGTAGATTTCTGGTCAGTAACAAACTGATGTCCATCAAATTTACCTGTAAAATACTGGGTACCTGACCCACCATTGGGAGCCCCCGGATTCATACTCACCGTTAACACCCATATTGATTTACCATTATATTCCAGTTGAAAAAGATCCGGACATTCCCATACCCCGCCATGGCTACCCGATTCTTTTCCAAATTCAGATTCCTTTACCCATTCTTTCAAATTTTTTGAAGCATAAAATGTAACATGATCCTGTGTTGCCAGTGTCATGATCCATTTTTTACCTGCTTCATACCAGGTTACTTTAGGGTCTCTGAAATCCCGGATTCCCGGGTTTTTCACTACCGGATTATTTGCATATTTTGTCCAGGTTTTTCCTTCATCCAGACTATAGGCAATACTTTGATTTTGGAAATCATTTCTCCCTGCCTGTTCTCCTTTTGCATTATGACTGGTAAATATAGCAATCAGCGGCACTTGTCCGTTTTTACCAAAACCGGATGTATTATGAATATCTGCAACTGCACTTCCTGAAAATATAAAACCCAAACTATCCGGATATAAAGCAATGGGTTCCTGATTCCAATGTACCAGATCCTTACTGGTAGCATGGCCCCAATGCATCGGTCCCCAATGAGATGCATCCGGAAAATACTGATAACACAAATGATAAACACCTTTATAAAATACCATCCCATTTGGATCATTCATCCAGTGGGCTGCTGGTGAAAAATGTACCTGTGGCCTGTAGGGTTCCTGATAAGTTGCCTGTGCTTTTACATTTGAGCTATAAATAATTACCATCAGTATGGCCAAGACTAAGCCTACCTTATTTCTCTTCATATAACTAATTTGTCGTTGTGAGTAATTTCTGAAAAACAGCATGAAATAAACACTAAAGCGTAAAATATGAAAATAAAGATTAAAGGATTCATATTAAAACAAAATTGTTTTATTTCACTGGATTTAACCCTGTAAATCAAATGGTATACACCATGAATAGTTAAGGCCATTTGATTCAGGATTCCAGTTAACAATAAAATCTATCCCATTTTACTTTTATTGAATATTTTATGTTGCAATCAGTTGAAAATAAGATTATAAAGTGCAGGCATTTTTTATGCCTGCACTTTATAAAATTCATACTACTACCATCCCGGATTTTGCTGATACACTCCTTTACTGAAATTAATCTGATTTTGAGAAATAGGCAGGTATTCATCCCTGTGAGGGGTAAATGAAGCGCCTACCAGATGTGGGGTACGGGTTGCTTCCACAGCAAAATAGCTGTTTAGGTAAGAACCTGCAATTCCCCATCTTACCAGGTCAAAATAACGGTAACCTTCCATGGCGAATTCCAGCCGGCGTTCAAATTGCAATGCCTGTAAAGCATATGCCTGAGTCCAGCTGCAATTCACACCATCCTGATAAGTTCCAATTTTATAATTGGAAGTAGGTCTGCCATTAGCCATTACCAGTAGTGATGTACTATTAGCTGCACGTTGCCTGATTTGATTAATCAGTGGCAATGCTTTAGCCTGTTGTCCTATCTGAATTAAAGCTTCTGCTTTCCATAACAGCACTTCAGCATAGCGTATAATGGGCCAGTTTTTAGAACTGGACATAAATGGTGCAAAACGTGTAAAACTTGGATCCCTGTAATTCACTACTTCTTTCAGACTTAAATTATAACCATAGGATTGAGGCTGGCGTGCCCAAGAACCATCATATAGTAAATCTGTCTGGTATTTATAAGGGTGACCAGGTAAAGCACAGGTATGGTCCAGGCGCGGATCAAATGTATTGGTTTGAAAATCATTAGAAGGTACTACATCATTATTATTAAACGTTGCAAACATAGGCAGGCCGTTTGCATCTGTTTTATAGGCATTGATCAGGTTATTGCTGGGAACATGGAAACCGCAACAGCCATATTGTACATTCATGGGATAATCCAGACAATGACCGGCATCTAAGCGACCCTGCACCGTTCCATCATTATTGGAATACTGAATAGAAAAAACTGACTCAGCATTGTTTCTGAACTGGGGTAAAAAATTGTCAGCTACATCCGGCATCAGACTATATACGTTAGAATTAATAACACTATCGCACAAAGTATTTACCCTGTTCATTTTGGTCTGGTCAATCCCTGTAACACTATAAGTGGCATCCTGAGTATACGCATGATAAATCAATGCTTTAGCCAGATAAGCCTGAGCAGCCCCTTTGGTTGCTCTGCCCAGATCGGATTGGGTAACCGGCAGGTTGGCTTCTGCAAATCCAAAATCATTTTCAATATTGGTCCATAACTGGTCGCTGGTCAATGCAGTATTGGAGATATTTCCATAATTCGCTTTTGCGATTGTTTCATCTATCCAGGGGATACGATTAAACATAATTTTCAACAGAAAATAGAAATGACCTCTTAAGAACCTTACTTCTGCGGTTCTTTCCACTTTGTTGGGATATTGCGCATCAGTCAATCCATTGATCAGTTGAAGGGTTGAATTACAATAGGCAATTCCAACATATAACTGGTACCAGGCCTGGTCAATAGTTCCCCAGGTTGGGTTTACCTGATTAAAAACTTCCAGTGCATTAAAATCACTGATATCACCAGGTCCGCCACCACCCTTATACGCATCTCCACTGCGGATACTGCCATAGGCCCACATACTGCTCCATGGTGTATAATAATGGTCATTACCCAGAGAAGAATAACAGGCGATTACCTGCGCATCTGTATTTGTTGGCGTTTCAAGATCCTGTGAGGAAATTACGCCCTGTGGTGTTTCATTCAGATACTTACTGCAGGATACAGTCAGCATAGAAAAAAACAGTATAGCTAAATATTTTATACTTTTCATAATATTTAATTTTTTTAGAATGATAAATTAATACCACCGGTAATCACAACAGGAATAGGATAGGCATCAGCCGGATTTTCAGGGTCAGCTATCGGATTGGATTTATTTTTAAATCTCAACAGGTTACTGGCCTGAATATAAATTTTAGCCCTTTGCATTTTCTTAAATGAGGAAATATTTTTCAGGTTATAAGCCAACTGAATATTTCTCAGTTTCAGGTATGATGCTTTTTCAAGGAAATAGCTGGAATACCTGCCTTCATTATTTGCATTGGTTAAGGTTAATGCAGGAATAGTTGATTTGGTATTTGTTGGTGTCCATGCCTGTAAAGTTCTTGGTCCCCAGTTTGAACCCGGAGCCAGTGAAGTGAAATCACTCAGGTATTTATAGTTATTGTACTCCAATCCACCTTTAATACCCTGGAAAAAGAAACTAAGGTCGAAATTTTTATAACTGATTGATGTATTTAACCCATAAGTAAAATCAGGGTCTGTTTTACCTAAAAACCTTTGATCGTTGGCATCAATAACACCATCATGATTCAGGTCTTTATACCTGATACGGCCTACACCATCACCAGGTTGTGTAGGAGCAGAATTAACTTCTGCCTGGTTCTGAAAAATACCCTGAACATCATAACCATACAGTGAATTAATAGAACGTCCAAGTACGGTCTGCGTAGTTCCATTTCCTGCATAAGCAGTAAGGACAGAAGATGGCAGATACAGCACTTTATTCTGGTAAGTAGCAACATTACCGGTAAAAGTTAAAGACAGGTCTTTTCCTACTTTAGCATTATAGGTAACAATCCCTTCAAAACCTTTATTACGCATTTTTGCACCATTATACCAGGTACCGCCACCTTGACCCAATACTGCTAAATAAGGTGGTTGAATTAAGATATCTGTGGTTGTTTTAGTGAAATAATCCAATGAACCAAATACTTTGTTATTTAACAAACCGAAATCAATACCAATATTTGACTGGGTGGTAGTTTCCCATTTTAAATTAGGGTTTCCCTGTTGTATAGGTGTATAACCGGAAGGCATAGTACCTGTACCTGAACCAGAGATATTATAGGCAGTACCCTGATTAAAATTCCAGGTAATATCTGTACCATAAATGGATTGGTATAAAGTCTGGGTTGCATTATTGGCAATATTCTGATTACCGGTCTGTCCCCATCCATACCTCAATTTAAGATCAGAGAATATGGGTAACGCTTTTCTTACAAAGTCTTCCTGACTGGCACGCCATCCTAATGAGAAGGCCGGAAACTGACCCCATTGATTGTTTACACCAAACTTGGAAGAACCATCATCACGAAGGGTTACAGAAGCAAGGTATTTCCCATCATAAGAATAGTTAATTTTACCAAAATATGATAAAAGGGCATCACCACTGCCACCACCTGCTACCAGAATATTACTGGTAGTGGAAGAAAGATAGGCATAATTGATATCTGCCAAAGCTAATCCTTGTCCATAACCGTTAAAGTTCTGATTCGCATCTTTCACCTGTTCTTCCCCTAAGAGAAAATTAAACCGGTTCTTTTTATAATTCAGGTCATAGGTTAAAGTATTATGCCAGCTGAATGTTCCTTCATAATCAGCAGTCTGATATGCTGAAGTAATCGGACTGGATAAGAATCCGGATACATAAGGTTTCTGCAATAACCTGGCATAATTACCTGCCAGATCAACACCTACACTGGACCTGAAATGAAGATTATGCAAAATTGCAAGATCTATATACGTATTTCCAAATACCCTTCCGAAATTATTGTGATTCTGATTGAAATCATAGATCAGCCTTACCGGATTCTGACGGTCATCCATACCGGCAACAGGTCCGCCCCATCCACCTGTAACTGTATGTACCGGGATAATTGGGTTAGATATCTGCGCCAACTGGAATAAGCCTGAACCACCTGTATAACCAGGCAGTCCATTAATTGGGGTAACCGGTAATAATACATCATTCATATAAGTTACAGAAAGGTTTTCCCCTACTTTTAACCTGCCATTGAAAAAGTTAAAATCACTGTTAAACCTGGCTGTTACTTTTGTATCATTGGTTGTTTTGATAATACCATTGTTATCAAAAAAGCCTATTGAAAAAAGATAACTTCCCCTTTCACCACCACTGGACATGGAAAGGTTATAAGCTTGTAAAAAAGAAGTCTGGGAAATTTCTTTATACCAGTTGGTATTGGCAGATAACATGGTCTGAGCAGCATCCACATATTTTGGAATATTTACTGCACTTAAAGACGGACTGGTAAAATTATTATTCCAGGTATAGGTATAGATTCCATTCAGGTTAGGATCCTGACCGTCATTAACAGCAGCCTGCCAATAAGCCTTTCCATGATCAACTGTATTGAGCGTTGGAGGCAGGCTGTTGAAATACTGTAAAGAAGTGCTGGCATCAAAGTCAATCCTTGTCTTTCCTTTTTTACCAGTTTTAGTAGTTATGATAATAACACCGGCAGCAGCTCTGGAACCATAAATACTGGCAGCAGAAGCATCTCTTAATACCTGAATAGATTCAATATCATTCTGGTTAATTTCCTGCAGGCCTCTTTCTGTTGGAATACCATCAATAATATACAATGGATTATTGCTGTTAAGTGTGGTAATACCACGCATCATAACGCCTACAGCACCATTAGGAGAACCATCCTGGCTAATATTCAACCCAGGAACCCTTCCTGCCAGTGATTTCATTACATTGCCCTGAGGAATGTCTTTTACTTCGCTCACATTCACTACAGTTACAGCGCCAATCATATCTTTCTTCTTTTCAGAAGTATATCCGGTAATAACCACCTGTTCCAGGTTATTTTCACCAGGCACTAATGCCAGTTTTAAATTTTGTGAAGTTTTATCAACTTTCACCTGAATAGAATTCATCCCTACAAAAGAAAAACTGAGGGACTCTCCATCTGCAACTTTAATCGTAAACTTACCATTGGCATCTGTTACAGCCATTGCGTTTTTCCCTTGTACTGTTACACCTGCTAAAGGTTCGTTGGTGTTTTTGTTTACAACTGTGCCTGTAAGGCTTTTTTGTTGTGCAAACGAAAACATTGCCAGCAATAAGAGTGGCAATAGAAGAAACAATTTTCTCATAATCGTTAATTTTTGTTGTGAATAAGTAATCATTGTTTTATGATTGTATTTAGAAAAGCATTATTAAATAGTTACCAGGTCTTTTTCCAGAAAAGGATTAATCTCCGACAGATTGTATTCCGGACATGCACCATGATAACTCGCTATTAAAGC
>Ga0316222_1005796_pt1 | contig 10362 bp, 8 predicted proteins | sample TBH18011metaG_FD_206008 | JGI IMG/M metagenome (GOLD analysis project Ga0316222, IMG submission 206008) | Freshwater microbial communities from Trout Bog Lake, Wisconsin, USA - TBH18011 | ecosystem: Environmental > Aquatic > Freshwater > Lake > Hypolimnion/Profundal zone | place: USA: Wisconsin... | reverse complement strand
CGCTTTGCCTGGCTCAAAAGCCGCATCGTGGCGCCACACGCGGCGGTGGACTCGGCGTGCGCGCGCGCGCTGCGCAGCAGCGTCGTGCCCTTCGTTTTCCGCCGCTATCTGGACTACAGTGTGTTTGACGCGCTGCGCGTATTGCATCGGCAAATCCGGGAACACGCGGCCAAGCGCAGCGCCGGACGCCCGCAGCGCAGCAACGACGTCAAGCTGTCGCGCGGCGGCATTCGCGAAATCGAATTCACCGTGCAACTGCTGCAGGTCGTGCGCGGCGGCCAGTTTCCGGAGTTGCGCACCCGGCCCACAGTCAGCGCGCTGCAACGTGTGGCGCAAGCCGGCCTGATGCCCGCTGCCACGGCCGTGGCGCTGCAGCAGGCTTACCGGTTTTTACGCCGTGTAGAACACTGCATCCAGTACCTGGACGACCAGCAAACCCATACCCTGCCAACCCAGGACGCCGACCTGCTCTGGATTGCGCGCACGCTGGGATTTGTCGATGCCGGCGCATTCCTGATCGAACTCGACCGGCAGCGTGAAATGGTGGCGCAGGAATTTGACGCGCTGCTCGGCGGCAACCCGTCCGAATGCAAAGGTTGCCAAGGCAAGCACCCGCAAACCAGCGACAACGATTTCGAAGCAGCACTGAATGCCAGCAGCGGCGCGCTGCACGAGCGACTGCTGGCATGGCAACACCATCCACGCGTACTGGCGCTGCGCGATACCTCACGCAACCGGCTCGGACGCCTGCTCACGCGCACGGCCCAGTGGGTCGCCCAGGACCAGGTCACACCAGACGCCGCACTGCGTCTGGTGGACTGGATTGAAACCCTGCTGCGCCGGGAAAGCTACCTGGCGCTGCTGCTGGAGCGTCCCAATGTGCACGAGCGCCTGCTGCGCCTGCTCGGCGCGGCCAAGTGGCCTGCGCGCTATCTGCAGTTGCACCCAGGCGTCATCGACGAACTGGCCGACAGCTGCATGCTCGATGAACGTTTCAACGCCAGCGCCTTTACCGCCGAACTCGAACGGCGTCGGCGCACCTTGCAAACCTGTGCTGAAGACGACGACGAGGCGCTGCTCAACCTGCTGCGAAGAGCCCACCATGCTGAAGTTTTCCGTACGCTGGCACGCGATGTGGAGGGAAAACTGCACGTTGAACAGGTCGGCGATGACCTGAGCGCCCTGGCCATCTGCGTGCTACGCATCACCATCGACTGGTGCTGGGAACGGCTCAAGCTACACCACCGGCCCGCTCCCCGCCTGGGCGTGATTGCCTACGGCAAGCTCGGCGGACTGGAGCTGGGTTACGGCAGCGACCTGGATCTGGTGTTTGTCTACGAAGACGACGACGAGCAGGCTTTTGACAACTATGGCGCCCTGGTGCGCAAAACCATCCGCTGGCTGACCGTCAAAACCAGCGACGGTGACTTGTACGAAATTGACACCGCGCTGCGCCCCAACGGCAATTCGGGGCTCCTGATTTCCAGCTTTTCGGCTTACGCAAATTACCAACAACAGCGCGGCAGCAATACGGCCTGGACCTGGGAACACCAGGCCATGACCCGGGCGCGCTGGGTACTGGGCGATGCCGACCTCCAGCTGCGTTTTGACGCTGTGCGCAGTGCGGTCGTGTGTGCGCCCCGAGAGCCGACCGCCTTGCGCCAGGAAATCCACGACATGCGCACACGACTGGCGCACGCGCATCGGGTCAAAGAAGGTTTTTTTGACGTGAAACACAGCCCTGGCGGCATGATTGACATCGAGTTTTCCGTGCAATTCCTGGTTCTGGCTCACAGCGGACAGTTCCCGGAATTGGCGGACAACGTGGGCAATATCACGCTGCTACAACGCGCCCAGACCTGCGGACTGTTAGTCGGCAGCACCGGCACCGATGCCGCCCAAGCCTACCGCCATCTGCGCCAGATCCAGCATCTGGCCCGCCTGAACGAAGCGCCAACCCAACTCGAATGCGCACAAGTCAGCACACAGCGCGCCGCCGGTCTGGCACTCTGGCAAGCCCTGTTTGGGGTCGGGTGAGACTGCTGAGGGACCCCTCTGCATTACTGCGGTGAGGCTGTGTCAGACGGATCGGGATGGGCCTTAGCTCGCGCGTATCTTTTTGACCAGCGCGGAAGTCGAATAACCCTGGACAAACGGCAAGGCCCTGGCATCCCCTCCCCAACTGCGCACCAGCGCCGTTTCTGCCAGACGCTCCATGTCATAGTCGCCGCCCTTGACCAGCAGATCCGGGCGAATTTGCGCAATGATTTGCAGCGGCGTGTCTTCATCAAACCAGCTGACCAGGCTCACCGCCTGCTGCGAGGCCATGACGATGGCCCGGTCCAGCTCCTGATTCAGCGGACGATCGTCGCCCTTGCCCAGACGTTTAACCGAGGCATCGGTATTAAGCGCCACGATCAGGCTCGCACCCAGTGCGCGCGCCTGCGCCAGGTACATGACGTGGCCACGATGCAATACGTCAAACACGCCATTGGTAAAGACCCAGGGGCGCGGCAGGGTCTGCAAGGCCTGCGCGAGTTGGTCACGCGCACAAATCTTGTGCAAAAAAGAAACGGGGGCAATGGGGTCTGAAACAGAATGCGGCATGGCGCAATGCTAGCAGGCCCTGTTGCTCCCGGAACATTGCGTTCATATTCACCCATCCATTCCAAAAAGGTACATGCATAATTAACACACCCATGAACCTGATACCAGTCAACGTTGACTCGATCCGAATCGGACAGCCGCTCCCTTTCCACCTGATGGACAAGAATGGCGTACTGCTTGCGCGCAAATCGTTCGTCGTTGCCTCGCGTGCCGACCTGCTGCTCATCTCTGAACGCAGCGGTGGACTGTTCATCGACGGCGTGGACGGCGAAACACTGCATCGCGCCTATGTCGACCAGATGCAGGTGATGATGCGCGCCGAGAAGTCGATCGGTGAAATTGCGGAATCCAAACTTGACGCCACATTGGTAAAGCGCACGACCGCAGACAGCGCACAGATCGACTGGCTTGATCTGCAAGTCCAGGCCCACAACTTGTTGCGCGAGGTTCCGCGCAGCAATTTCGCCGAGCGTCTGGATGTCCTGCACCAAACCCTGACCGGGGCCATGCAGCGCAACCCGGATGGCGCGCTGTTTGCCCTGATTTATCTGTCGGCAGCGGAAACCAAAATGTACAGCGCCACCCACGGCATGCTGGTCAGCGTCATTTGCGGACTGGCCTCGCGCGACGTACTCAACTGGCCCGCGCCCATGGAAATTCAATTGTGCAAGGCCGCGCTGACCATGAATGTCAGCATCACGGATTTGCAGGACAAATTGGCCATGCAAATGTACCCGCTGGACTCGTCGCAGCGGGCACAGATCGACGGTCACGGACTGCGTTCAGCAGACATGCTGGAGGCCCTGGGCATAACCGACCCGATCTGGCTGGCCGCCGTGCGGGCGCACCATACCCACATTCCTGGCCCATTGCGAGACAGACCCCCGGAACAACGCATTGCACGCCTCATCGAACGTGCCGACATGTTTGCGGCACGTCTGTCACCGCGTGCAGTTCGCCATGCGGTGTCACCCGCAGCGGCCATGCAAGCCTGCTATTTTGATGAAACCAAGCAAGTTGACGAAGCGGGTGCGGCGCTGATCAAGGCGGTTGGCATCTACCAGCCAGGCTCGTTCGTGCGACTCGCCTCCAACGAAGTGGCGGTGGTGATACGGCGCGGCGCCAATACCAGCACGCCACGGGTCGCTGTGGTCCTCAACCGCACGGGAATGCCCACCACAGAGCCGCTCGTGCGCGACACTGCCCTGAAAGAACACCGGGTGGTGTCCAGCGTGCCGCACCGGGATATCAAGGTAAAGATCAATTTGCCACGCATGCTGGCGCTCACGCAGATCGCGCCTCCCGAGCGGCCCTGGTGACCCACCCAGGCAGACCACCGGACACCGCATCAGCGACGGCCGATCAGGCTGAATCAGGCTGGAATGGTGTCGATGAAGCTGGGACGCTGTGCCAATTTCTCATACAAACGCACCAGGTTTCCATAGTCGCTGCGCCAGGTCAGCTGCGGAAAACGAAAGTCCAGATACCCCAGGGCGCAACCGACAGCGATGTCCGCCAGACTGAGATGAATGCCGGCGCAAAACGCTTTCTCGCCCAGACCGTTGCTCATGGCCCGCAACGCGTTGTCCACCTTGATCGCCTGGCGGTTAATCCAGGCCTGGCTGCGCTGGGCTTTGGTGCGTCCAGTCCAGGTGGCTTCAAGCCGGGCCAGAATGGCGGCATCCATCACGCCATCGGCGAGTGCTTCCCACGTCTTGATTTCGGCACGTTCCCGTCCGACAGCGGGTATGAGTTTGCCCACCGGAGACAGCGTATCCAGGTATTCAACAATGACCCGCGAATCGAACAGTGCCTCGGCGCCTTCCATGACCAGGCACGGCACCTTGCCAAGCGGATTGACGTCGCTAATGCTGGATTCGTCGCTCCACACATCTTCTTTGACAAAGGTAAATTCCAATTTCTTTTCCGCCATGACGACGCGTACTTTGCGCACGTAGGGGCTGGTAGTGGATCCGATGAGTTTCATTTGTATTCAAAAAAGATGCTTGAAGTTGATTCTATCCATTGACTGTGCATAGCGTCGGCACAACGCTCCCGTTTGCCCCGAATCTGTCGGTTCCCGGCACAACCTACAATCCACGCCATGACATTCTCTGCCATTTCCGCCTTATCGCCCTTGGACGGCCGTTATGCCGCCAAACTCGCAACCCTTCGCCCACTGACCAGCGAGTTGGGCTATATGCACCGTCGCGTGCAAGTTGAAGTCGCCTGGTTCATCACGCTGAGTGATGCCGGTTTTGTCGAGTTCAAGCCACTGTCCCCCGGCGCGCGCACCTATCTGCTGGGTCTGGTGAAGAATTTTTCCGTGGCCGATGGCGAGGCCATCAAGGCCATCGAAAAAACCACAAACCACGACGTCAAGGCCGTCGAATACTGGCTTAAATCCAAGTTTGAGGCGCGCCCGGAACTGGAACGCGTCGCGGAATTTGTGCATTTTGCCTGCACCAGTGAAGACATCAACAACACCAGCCACGCACTGCAACTGCGTGCCTCACGCGATCTGGTGCTGCTGCCGCAACTCGACAAACTGGTACTCAAGCTGCGCAATATGTCGCACGCTTACGCAGACATCGCCATGCTCAGCCGCACCCACGGCCAAACCGCCAGCCCCACCACGGTGGGCAAGGAAATGGCCAACGTCGTGGTACGCCTGCAAACGGCCTGCGAACGCATCGCCAGCGTCCAGATTTTGGCCAAAATGAACGGTGCCGTTGGCAACTACAACGCCCACCTGTCGGCCTGGCCCGACTTCGATTGGGAAGCATTCAGTCGCAAGGTGATAGAAACACCCGAACCGATTGGTCTGGGCTTGCACTTCCAGCCCTACAGCATCCAGATCGAGCCGCACGATTACATGGCCGAAATATTCGACGCCGTAGCACGCGCCAACACCATTCTGATCGACCTCTCGCGCGACATCTGGGGATACGTTTCCCTGGGCTACTTCAAACAGAAACTGCGCGATGGCGAAGTCGGCTCGTCCACCATGCCACACAAAGTCAACCCGATTGACTTTGAAAACGCGGAGGGCAATTTGGGCTTGTCCAATGCGCTGTTACGCCACCTGGCCGAAAAGCTCCCCATTTCGCGCTGGCAGCGCGACCTCACCGATTCCACCGTGCTGCGCAATATCGGCGTCGCACTGGGCTATGCGGTGCTGGCGTATCAGTCACTGATGACCGGACTGGACAAGCTCGAACTCAACAGCAATGCCATCGCAACCGACCTGGACAGCGCCTGGGAAGTGCTGGCCGAACCGATCCAAACCGTGATGCGCCGTTATGGTCTGCCGCAACCCTATGAGCAGCTCAAGAAATTCACGCGCGGCGAAACCATGACGCGTGAACTGATGCAGGGCTTTATTGCGGCACTCGACATTCCGGCGGCCGACAAGCAGCGCCTGCTCGCCATGACGCCGGCCAGCTATATCGGCAAAGCCAGCGAACTGGCACGCCGGGTCTGAGGCCCAAAGCACGCCATGGCACTGAAGTCAACGATCTATAAAGCCAATCTGCAAATCGCGGACATCGACCATAACTACTACGCCGACCACGCCCTGACCCTGGCGCGCCACCCGAGCGAAACCGACGAGCGCATGATGGTGCGCCTGCTGGCACTGGCACTCCAGGCACACCAGCTGAACGATGTCTGCAATGGCGATGGCACACTGGCTTTTGGCGCCGGTCTGTCCGACCCGGACGAGCCCGACCTCTGGTTGCGCGACTTCACCGGCCGCACACGCCTGTGGGCCGAAGTCGGACAACCCGAAGACAAGCCCCTTCTCAAGGCCTGCTCCAAAGCCGATGCCGTGGTGCTCTACTGCTTCAGCCACAGCGCCGACATCTGGTGGAAGGGCATGGAAAGCAAGCTGGCGCGGGCGCGCAACCTGCACATTTTTCGCATTCCATCAACGCTGAGTCAGGCCCTGATTCCACTGGCACAGCGCAGCATGCAGCTACAGGCCACCGTGCAGGAAGGTGCGCTGACGCTCAGCGACCACGCACACAGCGTTAGCGTCGAACCGATTCGCTGGAAGTAAGCGAAAGCCCGTGCCCCGCGGACGCGGTGGCACGCTCGGCATACTTGTTAAAACGCCAGGCCGTATTCTCCAGCGTGATACGACGCCAGGTGGCGCGTTTTTCGGTCGGCTGCATTTCCGTCCAGCGTTGCACCTCATCAAACGTGCGTCCGCACCCCTTGCACACGGCATCGCCCTGGCTGGTGGAACAAATAGCAATGCAGGGCGTATCGGGCGTGGTGCGGTACCAAGCCAACCAGGCCGCCAGCGCTTTGTCTGGCAACTGCGCCGGTTCGATTTCGCTGACGTGACGGTAGACCATCAGCGCATACACCGTGGCCAACGCCCGCGTCGGTGCGGGCAGGGTCACGCCATCGGGTGACGGCGCGGCAGCACGCCAGTCATTGATGGCGGCTTCAATGTCGGTGATGTGGATTCCGGGCACAGGAACAAAGGACCAGGCGGTGGTTGATTGCTGATGCAAGGCGGCTGGAGACTCAACGCGCCAGCGCCTGCTCTTTCAAGCGCGATTCAATCTCGCGTCGGCGCGTATCGATGATGGACGCTTCAATGTAATCCGTGCCCGGAGCGCCCTTGCGCACCAGATCCTGCGCCGCACCGAGGCGCACCAGCGCCTGTGCAAAGTCGAACTGCGCGGCATTCACCTCCGCTTCGGCACGCACCGCGGACGCCGTGCGTCCCTGCACACCATAGGCCGTGGCCAGCGATTGCCAAGCCAGCGGATCATTTGGGTGGTCTGCCAGCCAGGTACGCACATCCTGCGCAGCATCTTCGGCGCGTCCGGTCAGCGTGTTGATTTGTGCGCGCATCAGCAAAGAAGCACGCTGATGCACGTCGAGCCACGGCACCAACAGGCTGGCGCGCGTCAGCTGACCCTGCGCCAACGCGAGATCAATTCCCACCATCGTCACCAAACGCAGTGCCTGCGGCTCCAGCGGATGGCTTTGCAGGCGCTGCAATGTGGCCTCAGCCCGCGCATAGTCGTGCAAATGCATGGCAGCCAGCGTGGCACCGTAGAGAATGCCGATGCGTGTCATCTCGGGTTGCCGGGCCAGTGCAGCGGGTTCGGCCTGTTGCCCCCACAACCGCAAAGCGTCAACGTCCGGATTCGACAGCAGTCGCGCGCGCGCCGCAATAATCACGTGCTCTTGCGTCGGCAGGTCTGGGCGCCGCGCCACGGGCGACTGCTGGACACGCAGCTGCATGTCGGCAATCCGCTCCATCGTCAGCGGATGGGTGCGCAAATACGGAAAACCGCCGGCATCGTTCAGACGCATGGACTGCTGCAACTTTTCAAACATGCTGACAAAACCTTGCGGCGCAAAGCCCGCCTGGGTCGACACGTTGAACCCGATGCGATCGGCCTCCCGTTCCATCCCACGCGAATAATTAAGCTGGCTTTGCACCGATGCCGCCTGCCCACCCATTACCACGGCCTGCGCGCCTTGTGGATTTCTGCCGGCTGCCAGCAATCCCATGATCATGCTGCCGATCAGCCACGGAGCTTGCGCGCTCTGGCGCGCCATGGAGCGCGAAATATGGCGCTGCGTAACGTGGCTCAGTTCGTGTGCCAGCACCGACGCCAGCTCGTCGCGACTGCTCACAATGGCCACCAATCCCAGGTGCAACCCAAAATAGCCACCGGGCAAAGCAAACGCGTTCACGGTCCGGTCACGCCCCAGCAAAATTTGCCACGCATAGGTTTCGTACAAATCGTCCGACATCTCGCCGCGCGCGCGCGACGCCGCGATCAGGGAGCGCCAGATGCCGTCCACATATTCCATGACGACGGGATCGTCAACGTAGTCCGGGTCCTGGTACAACTCGCGCGCTATGCGATCGCCCAGGCGGCGCTCCACCACCGGCGACATTTCGCTGCTGTCGCCCAGATTCGGCAACGGCACGGCCGCCGGAAGGGTGTCAGGCGTAGGAACCGCCGCTTCGGAGCTGGCGGGCGCACTTGGCGGTGTACTTGGCGGTGTACTTGCAGGCGCACCCGCTGGCGCGCTGGCGGGCACCGCGTCGACCTGCGCCGGTGCCGGCCATGCCAGGGCCGCTGCCAGTAGCGCGGCTCCAGTGCGCCCACTGCGCGCGGCGACGCTGCGCCACCATCCACGAACTTGGTTCAATTGCATGTCGTAAAACACAATAAAGCCGTCAGCATGACAGCAATGGGCGAACCTGATGTCTCGCTCATGTAAAGTGTGCATTATGCGCACGCTCACCCACTTCGACAGCCAAGGCCAGGCCCACATGGTTGACGTGGCGGACAAACCCGCCACGCACCGCACCGCTATTGCCCAAGGACGCATTGAAATGCAGGCCACCACACTGGCGCTGATTGAAAGCGGCAACGCAAAAAAAGGCGATGTACTCGGCATTGCACGCATTGCCGGCATTCAAGGCGCCAAGCAAACCAGCACGTTAATTCCGCTGTGCCACCCATTGGCCCTGACACACCTGGCGCTCACATTTGAATGCGTAGCCGCCACGCCCACACAAGCATCCTCCGTCTATTGCACCGCCAGTGCCCAAACGCTGGGACCAACCGGCGTTGAAATGGAAGCCCTGACCGCTGTCCAGGTCGCCCTGCTCACGATTTACGACATGTGCAAAGCGGCGGACCGGGGCATGGTGATTACCGACGTGAAGCTACTGGAAAAGCACGGGGGCAAGAGCGGGAGTTGGGTGCAGCAGGGCGACCTGCACGGCGGTCAGTAAGCTTGATTTTTCGCTGAAAAGTGTCTTCTGTCGCTCGTTTGTCGCAACGAGGAACAGAATGGCGTATGTCCGCAAGCGTGGAAGTGCTTGGCAAACGGTTGTCAGGCGGCGTGGTTATCCGGATTCCGTAAAGTCGTTTCAGAGCAAGTCTGAAGCAGAGAAGTGGGGGAGGCTGGTCGAGTCCGAGATGGACAAAGGCTTGTTCGTCAGCCGTGAGAAGGCCGAACAAACGACCTTGGGCGAAGTTATCCGCCGCTACATGGTCGAAGTCACTCCAAGGAAACGCGGCCGTCTGGAAGAGACTATCCGCCTCACTGCCACCCTCCGGCACCATGTCACCAAACTCAGCATGGCGAACCTGACCCCCGAGGCTCTGGCAAGCTTCCGCGATGACCGATTGCGGCTGTGCAAGGCGAATACGGTGATCCGTGATCTGTCCGTCCTCTCGGCCATCATCAACCACGCGCGCCGCGAGTGGGGCATGGCGATCCAGAACCCGGTGGAGGTCATTCGCAAGCCCACCATGCCACCGGGGCGTGATCGGGTGCTGAGTCCCGCTGAGGAGGTCACGCTGCTGGCAGCGCTTGCACCTGTAGGGAGACGCAACCCGCTTATGTGGCCGCTCGCTGTCGTAGCTTTGGAGACAGCAATGCGACGTGGTGAACTGCTGGCGCTGCGCTGGGAATACGTCGATCTTGATCGGCAGACTGTCTTCCTGCCCTTGACCAAGAACGGGACCTCTCGCTATGTGCCGCTGTCTTTGCGTGCGGTTGGAACGCTTGCTGACTTGCAAAGGTCTGCGGGTGGGTGCGTCTTCCCTATTGGCATTGCAGCTATGGAGGCAGCGTTTCTAAGGGCTGTAAGACGGTCTGGGCTGCATGGGCTGCATTTTCATGACCTGCGACACACCGCCGCCAGCCGCATGGCTTCCAAGCTGCCGAACGTGATCGAGCTTGCGGCGGTGACTGGGCACA
>Ga0316222_1005787_pt1 | contig 10379 bp, 6 predicted proteins | sample TBH18011metaG_FD_206008 | JGI IMG/M metagenome (GOLD analysis project Ga0316222, IMG submission 206008) | Freshwater microbial communities from Trout Bog Lake, Wisconsin, USA - TBH18011 | ecosystem: Environmental > Aquatic > Freshwater > Lake > Hypolimnion/Profundal zone | place: USA: Wisconsin... | reverse complement strand
GACGGCCTGACAGCTCGTTCGGGCTGGCGAAAGCGGCCTTCGCCCTGGCTGGATTCCTGCCCCGCTTTCAGCCGGATTTCAGGTTCGCCTCGCTCGAGGAACAGCTCCGGGAGTTTGGCGCCGGTATAGAGATCTCTCTGCTGGCGGCTGTGCCGAAAGGCTCCGGGTTGGGAACGAGCAGCATTTTGGCATCCGCCGCGCTCGCCGCCCTGGGCGACCTGTGCGGAATGGGCTGGGACCGAAACGCGCTGTTCACTCGCACGCTCGCCCTGGAGCAGATGCTCACCACTGGCGGTGGCTGGCAGGATCAAGCCGGGGCCATTTTCCGCGGGATCAAGCTGATCGAGACGGTCCCTGGCCTGGTCCAGAAGCCGACGATTCATTGGTTGCCGGAGCACCTCTTCGGCCATGACTATGCCAACCGCGCTATCCTCCTCTACTATACGGGGCTGACGCGCCTGGCCAAGAATATCCTGGCGGAAATCGTCCGCGGCATCTTTCTCAACTCGCCCTCCCATCTGGCGGTGGTCGCCCAGATCGGCGCCAACGCCGCCGCGGCCGCTGCGGCGGTGCAGAAGTGCGACTATGACCTGTTGGCGGCGGCCATCCGTAATAGTTGGCGTTTGAACCAGCAGTTGGATGCCGGAACCAACCCTCCCGAGGTGCGACAGATCCTCAGTCGTGTCCAGGACCACCTGGCTGGCGCCAAGTTGCTCGGCGCCGGCGGAGGCGGCTATTTGCTGATGTTAGCGAAGGACGCGGAGGCCGCAGTCAAGGCCAGGCAGATCCTCACTCTGACTCCACCCAATCCCCGCGCGCGGTTCGTGGACTTCAGCCTTTCCGACACCGGCTTACAGGTCACGCGGAGCTGAACCGAGTTTTGGCTGCGACCAAGCGTCATCGCTGGCATGAAGCACCTCCTGTGACCGTTGGTGACCCCAAACGGTACGATTTGGCTGCTTTTGGCCCTGGGGCGGTTGTCCCTGGCCTGGCGGCGGTGGCCGCGTTCGGCGGCATGGCTGGGAGTTTCCACCCTGGTGCTGTTCCTCGTGGGGAGCGCGGTGTTCGTTGACCGGTTGCTGCGGGGGTAGAATTACGGTATGTCGCTATGACATCGGTCGGTGGGTTTACCGCTGGTGGGGCTGGATCTGAACGAGGAACACCGTTATACTGAGCGAACATCGTGAAAATGCTGCTGGTCACTGGTTCCTCGGGCCTGATCGGGTCGGAAGTCGCAGAACGCTTCTACTCGATGGGCTGGTTCGTGCCTGGGGTGGACCACAACCTGCGTGGCGACTCTCTCCGACCGCCCGGTGACACGCGTCGGAATCAATGCCGGCTCCATTTGGCCTATCCAAATTCCATTCACCACGAGTTGGACACCCGAGATCGCGCGGCGGTGCTCGGGCCCGTCGAGCATTTGAGTCCGTCCGCCATCGTGCCCAGGGGGGTCCAGCCCAGCCGGTGGGATAATGACGATCGTGCCTGCTGCGGCGGAACTACGGAAGAATTCTCCATCTACCAAAGCACTTCCTGACCTATACGATGAGCGGCGGACCACGCTACCTTCTGTTTCTTCTGCGCCTTTACCTGGGCCTGCCATTGCTTTGGACGGTTTTCGGCAAACAGTTCTTGGTGGTCGCTGCCAAACGACCATGAATTGCCCCGCCTCAGCTCGGCCGTTGAGCCTCTTGAGCGTCGTCATTCCCGCCCGGGATGAGGAAGCTTGCCTTGGTCCGATGACCGAGCAACTGCACTTGGAGCTGAAACTGCACCGCGTGCCCCATGAGATTCTCGTGGTTGACGATGGGAGTACCGACGGCACTTGGGAGGTGCTGAGCCGACTTCAGGGTGAAATCCCCGAGTTGCGCCCCATCAAGAATGAAGGACTCCACGGTTTCGGGCGGGCGGTGGTTAAGGGTATTGACGCCGCGGCAGGCGATGCGGTGGTGGTGATGATGGCCGATGAATCGGACGATTGTCGGGACGTCATTCGCTATTGGAACCTCTTAAACGAGGGTTGGGATTGTGTCTTCGGCAGCCGGTTCGTGAAGGGGGGGGGAGTGATCGACTACCCATGGCTCAAGCTCAAGATCAACCGCGTGGCTAATCTCTTCATCCGCTGCTTGTTCCGGCTCCCCCTCAACGATGTCACCAACGCCTTCAAGGCCTACCGGAAGACCACCCTGGAGGGCTGTCGGCCTTTCCTGGCGCCTCACTTCAATCTCACAGTCGAGCTTCCGTTGAAGGCGATCGTGCGGGGTTACTCTTGGACGATCATCCCGATTACTTGGCGCAATCGGCGCAGCGGGATCCCCAAACTCAAGATCAAGGAAATGGGCAGCCGCTACTTCTTTATCTGCATGTACGTATGGCTGGAGAAGTACTTCAGTCGGGGCGATTATAAAAAGAACGATTGAACACTTTGATTCCAACGCGACCAGCTTCTCTTTTAGGACCTTTATGAATTTTCTCGTTACTGGCGGCGCCGGCTTCATCGGCTCCCACGTTTGCGAACGACTCTTGTTGGCCGGGCATGCCGTCTGGGCCTTCGATGACCTGAACTCCTTCTACGCCCCCCGCATCAAGCTGAACAACGTGGCCGCCTTGGAGGCTCTGCGGCGGTCCTTTAAGCTAGTTCAGGGGGATATCACGGATGCCGGCGCGGTAGCTGCTGTTTTTGAGCAGGGTAAGTTCGACCAAGTCATTCACTTGGCAGCCCGTGCTGGGGTGCGGCCGAGTCTCGAAACCCCCGCTTTGTATCAGCGAGTGAATGTCGAAGGGACGGTGAACATCCTGGAAGCTGCGCGCGTCCAGGGTGTCAAGAAAATCACTATCGCTTCATCCTCGTCGGTTTACGGAGTGAACTCGAAAGTCCCGTTTTCCGAAACCGACCCCATTGCTTGCCCTATTTCCCCCTATGCGGCGAGCAAACTGGCTTGCGAAGCGTTGGGACACGTGTACCACCATGTCTACGGCTTGGATGTGGTCATGCTGCGGTTTTTCACGGTTTATGGCCCGCGCCAGCGCCCGGACCTGGCGATCCACAAGTTCGCCAGGCTCATTCTCGACGGCCGGCCGATCCAGGTCTTCGGCGATGGTTCAACCGCCCGTGATTACACCTACATCGACGACATCCTGGACGGGGTCATCGCCTGCACCCGCAAAGAGTTCGGGTTTGAGATTTTCAATCTGGGCGAATCGCAAACCGTTCCACTCCACCGGCTCATCGAACTCCTGGAGGCGGCCATCGGCAAGCCGGCGATCCTCCAGCGGTCTGGGGCGCAACCCGGCGATGTCCCGCTGACCTGCGCCGATGTCGCGAAAGCTCGGGCGCGGCTGGATTATCACCCCTCTGTCAGGATCGAACAAGGCATTCCCCGGTTCGTCCAATGGCTCAAACGAGCGCCGTCGCCAACTGATTCCCCGTGAGTTCGGTCAGGCCTCCACCGGCCAACCCAAAGGCATAACCGCTCCTTGCCCTTATCGGCCCGAATGATAATATGATCGCGGCGAACGAAAAGAAAATGCGAAGAAAGCGACTGATTGGAAAAGGCCAGAAGTTGAAGCAGGACGGTCTTATCGTGATCAGCGGTAGCGCCGGATGCATTACTCGAAATCTGGCCATCTGGCCCTGCGTTATTTCTGCAACCTGGCGCGGATAAAAGCTTATGAAGAAATTGTTTGTTCTGGTTCTTAGTCTTTCGGTGATTTTCGTGGCTGGTTCCGCTGGCTACCACGGCTATCACGTTTGGAAGCAGAAACACCTGATGAAGCAGGCACGGGCGTTCATCTCAAAATCTGATGGTGCCAAGGCCATCCTCTGCCTGCGTCAAGCCCTGGCCTCCAACCCTGGTAATCTCGAAGCCTGCAAGTTGATGGTTCAGTTTGCCGAATTGGCCCAGTCGCCCGAGGCCCTTTATTGGTCCAGTCGCGTCGTGGATCTCGAACCGGATTCCCTCACGAACCGGCTCGTCCTGGCGCGCATCGCCATGGGAGCCGGCGATGCCAAGGTGGCTGAACGGGCTCTGGGTGGCGTGAATGCCGACGGGAAGAAGACCGCGATTTACCATAAGGTCGCCGGTTCCTTGGACTTAGCGGAGCGCCGTTTTTCCGCCGCCGAAGATCACTTGTCCGAGGCTGTCCGGTTGGAGCCCGCCAACCCGCGTAATCAGCTCGCGCTGGCCACCCTGCGCCTGCAAAAAACCGACCTGCAGGCTGCTGGGGCCGCGCGCGCCACGTTGGTGGCTTTATGCACCAATTCCCAGGTGCGCGGGGATGCCTTTCGCCAATTGGCTCAGGATTCACTGCGCCATACCAACCTGAATGGCGCCCTGGCTATCTCCAAACAGTTGCTCAGTGATACCAACGCGATCTTCGCGGATCGGATGTTGTACCTGGATCTGCTCCGCGCGACGACTAATGCTCAAGAAGGCAGCTTTCTCGCCTCACTCCAGAGCGAGGCGGTCAGTAATGTCGCTAAGGCCTACGAAGTGAGCAAGTGGATGCTCGGGACTGGCAAACCCCAAGCCACGCTGGCGTGGCTTAAGACCCTCCCGCTGGTTACCCGCACGAACCTGCCGGTTCCCATGATCGAGTCTGATTGCTACATGGCCATGAAGGACTGGTCCGGGCTGCTCACCAACCTGGCCACTCAAACTTGGAACAGCCTCGATTGTCTGCGGTTGCTGAGCCGCTCCCGCGCCTTTAAAGAACAGGGTGCGGTCACCTCTGCCAAAACCGAGTGGATTCAGGCGGTCAAAGCAACCCGTGACAATCTTCAACTCCTCGTTCAGTTGCTCAAAACCACTGGCGCCTGGAACTGGAAAGCAGAACAGGAGGAAGTTCTTTGGACCATCTTTAACCGCTATCCCAACGAAAAATGGGTGATTCAGCCCTTGGGGGAAAGGCTTTATGCCGAGGGCAACACGCGCGGATTGCAAAGCCTCTTCAGTTTGGCGATGCAACGAGACCAGACCAATGCAGCGCTCATGAACAACCTGGCGAGCACCGCCCTGTTGACGGAATCCTGGGATAAAAAGCCGCATGAGCTGGCCCGTGAATTATACTCGAAGGCGGGCACCAATGCCTCTTATATTGCGACCTACGCCTACTCCTTGCTCGTGCAGCGCCAGGCGGCCGACGCGCTCAAGGTGATTGAGCGCCTCACCCCTCAACAACTCGAGGACCCTTCCATCGCCCTGTACTATGGACTGATCCTCAAGTCCTCGGGAAACGCCTCCCGGGCTGCGCGGTACTTTGAGATCGCCGCCAAGGCGACCTTGCTCCCGGAAGAACGGAAGTTGCTCGATCGGGCCCGACACGGAGCCTGATAACTAGACCGGGTCGGCGTGAGCCCAGGCTATGCGCGAACCGTTTAACTCCATTTATTCCCACGGAATGATCCGTGCGGCGGTCTGTGTCCCAGCGCTGCGCGTGGCTGACCCGGACTTCAACGCGGAACGGACCCTCGCTCTGGCCCGGAGAGCCTCGGAGGCTCAGGCGGCGGTGGCGCTCTTCCCCGAATTAGGCATTTCTGCCTACTCCAACGAAGACCTGTTCCACCAGGACGCGCTGTTGGAGGCCAGCCGCACGGCGGTCGAAGGCCTCGTTCGCGCGAGCGCTGAGCTGACCCCCGTGCTGATTGTTGGGGCGCCCTTCCGCTTTGAGGCCAAGCTGTTCAACTGCGCGGTCGTAATCTACCACGGTCGGGTGCTGGGCCTGGCGCCTAAGACCTATCTCCCCAATTACCGCGAGTTCTACGAGAAGCGCCAGTTCACCTCGGCCCGCCACGCCGTCAGTCGTGAGGTCAGCTTCCTCGGGCAACGCGTGCCGTTTGGCAACGATTTGGTTTTCGACGCGCTCAATGTCGAGGGCTTCGCCCTGCACGTTGAGATTTGCGAAGATGTCTGGACCCCGATACCGCCGAGCACTTATGCCGCGCTGGCCGGCGCCACCCTGCTGGCCAACCTATCCGCCAGCAATATCACCATCGGCAAGGCGGAGTACCGGCATAAACTCTGCGCCTCGCAGTCCGGCAAGTGCGTCGCCGCCTATCTTTACTCCGCAGCCGGCCCCGGGGAGTCCACCACGGATGTGGCTTGGGATGGGCAGGCCTTAATCTACGAGAATAGTGATCTGTTGGCAGAGTCGGAGCGCTTTAGTGACCGCGAACAGATCATCACGGCTGACCTCGACTTGGAGCGGTTGGTCCAAGACCGGATGCGGTTGACGAGTTTTCAGGATGCGATCGATGACTGCGCCGATCGGGTGCGGGGGGTCCGCCGCGTGCCTTTCGAGTTTCAGGCTCCACGAGGCGACATCCCACTGCAACGGCAGATCCCCCGCTTTCCCTATGTGCCAAGCGATGCCCGCGAGCGCGACCAACGATGCTTCGAGTGCTACAACATTCAGGTGCATGGCCTCCTCAAACGCTTGTCGGCCACGGGCATCCGGCGTGTGGTCATCGGCGTTTCCGGCGGGCTCGACTCGACCCAGGCTCTGATCGTGGCCGCCAAGACCATGGATCGCATGGGCCTGCCGCGGCAGAATATCATGGCCTACACGATGCCCGGCTTTGCTACGAGTGAGCTCACTCGAACCAACGCCCATCAACTGATGCAGGCCCTTGGCGTCACCGCGCGCGAGCTGGACATTCGTCCCTCGTGCCTCCAGATGTTCCGCGACCTCGGCCATCCGTTCGCCAACGGCGAGCCCCTCTACGACGTGACCTTCGAAAACGTCCAGGCGGGGGAACGAACGTCTCACCTGTTCCGGTTCGCCAACCACCTCGACGCCTTGGTGCTCGGCACCGGGGATCTCAGCGAACTGGCTTTAGGCTGGATGACCTACGGTGTGGGTGATCACATGTCCCACTACAACGTGAACGTTTCGGTGTCCAAGACCCTCATTCAGCACCTCATCCGTTGGGTCGTTTCTTCCGGGCAGTTTGACACCGCTACCAACGAGACCTTGCAGGCCATCCTGGATACCGAGATCTCTCCCGAATTGGTGCCCCACGGGGCAGGCGACCTGACCAAGCCGGCGCAGAAGACCGCCGAGAAGATCGGGCCTTACGAACTCCAGGATTTCAACCTCTACTTCATCACGCGTTATGGGTTCCGCCCCAGCAAGGTCGCCTTCCTGGCGTACCACGCGTGGGGAGATCTCACCCGCGGCGACTGGCCGGATTTGCTCCCGAGGGAAAAACGCACTGTCTACGACCTGCCGACGATCAAGAAGTGGCTCGAGGTCTTCCTCTACCGCTTTTTCAAGACCAGCCAATTCAAGCGTTCGGCCATCCCGAACGGGCCCAAAGTCGGTTCCGGCGGCTCACTCTCGCCGCGCGGTGATTGGCGTGCGCCGAGCGATTCCGAGGCCGAGGTTTGGTTGCGCGAGTTACGTGCCAACGTGCCCTGAACGCAGCCCTTCGACCTGCTACGGCGGACATTCCCACTCGCAGCTTCACTTATCCGAGTGACGACCTCAGCCAGTTGAGGAGCCGGGGCGACCAAGGGGCAACCCCATCGATCCCCGGCATTCACCTTTAAGCGGGTGGTGTCAAGCTCTGGTGACTCTGCGCTACTTCGCCTCGAACTTCAGGCCTTCTAACGCGGTACCATCCGGCTGGCGGATCCGGCACGAGAACCCCCATCCTCCGCCCTGATTGGTGACTTTCAAGAGGAGTTCGTTCCACCCTTCCTTGAGCGTCACCTTGGCAAGATCCTGTCGCGCGGTAAGTCCCCGTTCGGCATTGTTGGCGTGGACGACGGTGCCGTTGAGCCACACCTTGATCCCGTCGTCGCTGCCCATTTCCAAGCGAGCTTCCCTCCCGGTGGGCGACCAGACGCGAGTCCGGACATAGCCTGCCACACGGTCGCCTCCCCCCAGGGCTTCCAATAGGTTCACGTCCCAGGCCCCCAGCCCTCTAGTCAGCTTCGTCCATTTCACCTCGCCGGCATCCGGTTTTTCTGGAGGGAAAACCGTATCGAACAGCGCACGGGCGTCCTTTTCTTTTTCTTGGTACGGGCCCGACCCAACCCACTCCAGGATATGGGCGTCCAACGCCTCCGTCTGGTTAATCACCTCCTGCGCTTGTTGGCGAATCCGCGGTCCGGGTGCCGCCGTCATTACCTGGCGTAGCACGGCTTTGGCGCGGGGTTGGTCGCTCTCACGCAGGCGGTCGGCGATACGCACCATGGCCAGCGCGGCCTCGGACTTGAGTTGCTCGTTTTCCAGATAGGGCTCCAGCAGTTTGAGTGCTCGGACTGGATCGGCCTCAGCCAGGCTGCTCAGCACCAACTTCTTGTCCTCGGGACGGTCGGCTAACTCCAAGGCCCGGGCATACATGGCGCCTGGGTCCTTCCCCAGCGCGGCCAGGCGAACATAGCCGCGCAAGGCAACCACCTTCTGTGCCGGTACCGGCGCTGTCCGCGCCAACGCCAGCAGTTCATCGGCAGGAGCGGCATCAGGCCAGTCTGCCAAGGCCCTAACGCCGGCTTCCACCGCCGCCGAGTCCGGGTCCTTCAACGCGGCGCGGAGTGCTGCCAACGCGCTCGGCGCACCCGTGGTGCCCAGCAAACGGAGCAGGGTGGGTTTCGATCCCGCGGTTGCCCAACCCAGCGCCTCCACCAAAGGCCTTGCCTCCCGTTCCGGGTTCTGTACCTTAGCCAAAGGCATTCGGATGGCCTCCTCGATCGCGCCGAGATCCTCCGCGTTCTTGCAGTCCGTTATGAGTTTGGCCAGTGCGGGCAGGTGCCGTTCCTCAGCCAGCAGGCCCAAGGCATGAATCGCTTCGCGGCGGACACCGGTATCCGGAGCGGTGGCGGCCTTGAGCAGATCTTCGAAGGCTGCGCTCGTTCGGCGGCCGGCCAAGGCGCGAATTGACTCGATCACCAACTTCGGCTCTCTGCCTGAGAGCAGTCCAATCAAAGCTCCATCCACCTCCCCGCGTTTCAGTCGCACCAAACTGGCCCGTGCGGCCGTCTGCTCCGCTCCACTGCCCGCCGCGGCGGCGTTAGCGAGCCGGCCCACTACCGAGGCATCGCCCAGGCTTCCCAAGGCCGCGCAGGCGGCGGCCCGGACACCCGGGCTCTCGCTCCGTGCAGTGGCCAAGACCTCAGGCAACGCCGCCTCATCTCCCCGTTCTCCCAGCGCGCTCAATAGCAATTCTTGACCTTCCGGCGCCAGGGACGTTAGCAGGCCGGCCAGCGCCTTCGTTGATTCCGGCCCCTGTGCGTCCGCCGAAAATCGGATCGCCGCCGCCCTCAGCAGTGGGTCGGCACCGCGAATCGCTGCTCCCAGCAGCGGCAGGGCCTGTTCCTGACGCGCGGCGGCCAATCCCCTCAGGGCCGCGATACGAATGTTGCCGGTCTGCTCCGGCCGGTATAAATCCTCATAGACTCTCGCCGCGGCCGCTGCCTGTCCATCCGCCAAGAGCCGGTCAGCACTCGCCAAGAGCGCGGCATTGATTTTCTGACGGACCTCCTCCGGCGCTTTGGTGCGCGCCGCTTCGAGAGCCCTCACGGCTTCGATTCCGCTGATCTGCCCGAGGGCTGCCGCCGCGGCCTTGGCCACCAGTGGATCACGGGAGCCGAGCAGGTTCTCCATCTCGGGCCGCGCCTTGGTGTACCGTCTCAGGCCCAGGGTGTTGAGAATCCCCGCCTGGATCGATCCCGAGGTCTTTCCGAGCGCGCGTCGGAGCGCCTCCGAGGCTTCCGGTGACTCATTCCGCCCCAGGGCGAACCGCGCCACATGGGAGAGCGATGGGTCTGTCAACAGCGCCTCCAGTTGGGGAACGCAGCGCGCCGTGCCGATGGTGAATAGTTGCCGGCACAGGAACTCCTTCCCGTCCCGTGTCCCTGCTTCGTTCAGCGCCCGGAGTAACCGTTCCTCCACCGCCGCCCGCTGTGCGGGGTTCTTCGCGGACTCCATCACCATCTGCTCCGCCAGTGTCAGCCCCCCAGAGTCCTTTCCGTACTCGAAAGTGGCGACCGCCTTCAGCGCCTGGTCCAGGCGCGCCATCGAGTCGGCTTCGGCGTCCGCCGCTCGCAAGTTCAGCGTGGCCGCTAGGGCGAGCGCCAACGTCCCAATGATCTTCCACCTGCCAATCTTCATGATCTCCTCCTTCATTAGGCCAAGCTCCACGGCTCGCGCATCGGCCGGTCCAGCCACCGGTTGGCTTCGGTGTCGCCCAGAATCTCCTCCTTCACCGGGTCCCACTTCAACGGGCGCTTGAGCCAATAAGCGATGGTGCCCAAATGGCTGACTGTGGCGGTGCGGTGGCCGAGTTCGATGTCTCGAAACGGGCGCTCCCGCGTGCGGACGCAATGGAGGAAATCGCCAAAAATCCCCCCCTTGCCCCGATAATTGGGAATTTG
>Ga0316222_1005786_pt1 | contig 10386 bp, 7 predicted proteins | sample TBH18011metaG_FD_206008 | JGI IMG/M metagenome (GOLD analysis project Ga0316222, IMG submission 206008) | Freshwater microbial communities from Trout Bog Lake, Wisconsin, USA - TBH18011 | ecosystem: Environmental > Aquatic > Freshwater > Lake > Hypolimnion/Profundal zone | place: USA: Wisconsin... | reverse complement strand
CTTTCCCTCAGTATGCCTACTACAACACAGGCTTTCCGATGGGTGAGCTATATATTTGGCCAGTACCAAATAATCAATATGAGATCTTTATTTCGGTCATGGTGCAATTGGAAGCATTCCAAACCATCAATGATCAGATAGTATTGCCTCCTGAATATTTAGATGCTTTGCATTGGAATCTTGCTAGACGTATTTGCGTCATGTATGGATTGCCAATTACCCCTGAATTGACTGGATATGCTGAAGCCTCAATGCGAGCCATCGAAGAAGTCAACTCTCAGATTCCTTTATTGCATATGCCTGTTGCCTTGCGTGGCAAATCAGGCGCATACAATATTTATGGTGACTTCTACGTTGGGAGCGCAGGCTAATGGCTAAAGCTGCTCTAGTCACAGGCGCATACCAAACCAAGAGCGTTATCGCTGGTGCGCAGCGTTGCATCAATCTTTTTCTTGAAAAGAATCCCGATGCTGCAATTTTTCCTTTTACGCATTATCCAACCCCAGGACTTACTACTTTGGCAACTGCTGAAGTCAATGGTTGGCGCGGATTATTTTTTGCAAGCAATGGTACTCTTTATGGTGTTTGCTATAACAATGTTTATGCTATTAGTTCAACATGGCAATTGACTCTTTTAGGTCAAATTAGCTCAACAACTGGCATTGTTTCAATAGTTGATAATGGAAGTTATCTGTTTATTGTTGATGGAACTTTATCAAATGGAAGCAACACTTCAGGGTGGACTGTTCAATTAATTAATAATACTTTTGCTCCAGTCGATAATTCATCTGACTCAAATGGAGATAACGGTGGATTTTATGGATCAAATCAAGTAAATTTTGTTGATGGATATTTGGTATTTAATCGTCCAGGCACAAATCAATGGTATATCTCGCTTGATAATCAAATTCAAATAGATCCTGTCGATTACGCATCAAAAGATGGTTATTCAGACAACATCGTTGGTATTGGAGTTGCTCGCAGATACATTTATCTTTTTGGTGAAGTAACTACGGAGGTTTGGTTTAATGCAGGAAATACTACATTCCCTTTTGAACGCTTACCTGGATCATTTATTCAGTATGGTTGCGCTGCAACAAATTCAATCGCTCAAATGGATGGAGAGCTTTATTGGGTTGCACAATCCCCACAAGGAACAGCCACAATCTGCAAAACAAGCAATTTCAATGCTCAACAAATAAGCACTTTTGCAATTGATCAGGAACTTCAAACCTATCCAACTATTTCAGATGCCATTGGATATACATATCAATTAAACGGTCATTATTTTTATGTAGTGACTTTCCCAAGCGCAAATAAAACATGGGTATTTGACCTATCAAATGCGCAATGGAATGAATGGCTTTGGACTGATTCTAATGGACAATTTAACCGTCATCGTAGTAATTGCTTTGCTTTCGCTTACAACACTCTTGTTGTTGGAGATTGGAAAAATGGGAATCTTTATGCCCTAGATCAGAATAATTATTCTGACTTTGGTGGCCCAATCGTTCGGACGCGTGGTTTTTATCATTCCGAAGATGACAATTCAGACCGTATTCGATACAAATCCTTTATTGCTGAAATGGAATCAGGAAATGGCAACAATAATCAGCCTGTGACCGTATTTCTTGAATGGTCAGACGATCGCGGTAAAACCTTTGGAAATCCTATTGGTCAAACTATGGGTGTAGAAGGTGCTTATTTGACCTCTATTCAATGGATGCGCCTTGGTATGGCTCGAGATAGGGTATTTCAGCTTTCTTGGTCTGATCCTGTTAAAACTGCCCTTTCAGGGGCTTTTATTGATGCTGCTCCAAATCATCGATGAGCAATTTATCAACTAATACTCCCTATTTATCAGTACCTTTCCTAGATCAAAATGGGCAAGTAAGTCAGCCTTGGCTTATGTTTTTGATTCAGCTTTATCAACGTACCGGTGGAAACAATACACCTCAATTAAATTTGACTGAAGTTCAAGATCAACAGTCTTATGACAATACGTTAAATTTTGCAACTGATATTACGAATCTTCAAAGACAATTAAGCGAAATGCAAGATTATGTATTTTCGCAAAATATTAACTTGGCATTGACGAATGGAAGCTCTATCCTATCGGGTAATGGAGCTGGGGGTTTTAGCAACGTCACTATTGGCGCAAATTTGTCATTTTTGAACGGTGTTTTATCTGCAACCGGTGGTGGTGGCACTTCCCCTGCTAGTTATGCTTTTGCTGCAGCTCATGGATAATTTATGATAAGACTTGACACAATAAACCGATCGCTTCAATTATTTTTGGGTGCTGCCAAAACCACTAATAATCTTCAGATCGTTGTTTCTTATTCCGATCAAACTGCAAGCACTTATTTAGGTGCAACTCAGTTATCTAATTCAAACGGAACAACACCAGTCACAATTTGTAGCGCTCCTGCAGCTTCTACAATTCGCGACATTGATATGATCACCGTTCTCAATACGGATACGGTTTATCAAGTTGTCACTATTCAATATTTAGATACTGCAACAACCTACAAGATTCTTGATATTCAATTGAATGTTGGAGATAAGCTCACCTGGACTCATGGTAGCGCTTGGCAAGTTGTAGATAATTCAGGAAACGTAAAATACACCGTTTTAACTACAGGCGGCGTCAATAGTTTTAATGGAAGAACGGGCGCGGTCACTTTAACTAGCTCCGATGTTGATACTGCATTAGGGTTTACCCCAGCACCTCAAACAAGTGGATCATCTTTGCTTTATGGCAATGGATCGGGCGGTTTTTCAAATGTGTCAATTGGATCGGGAGTTTCATTTTCGGGTGGTACATTAAGTGCAACTGGATCAGGCGGTACTGTAACAAGCGTTGGCTTGTCATTGCCTTCAATATTTAGCGTTTCGGGATCTCCAGTCACAGGATCAGGCACTTTAACTGCAACTCTTAATTCTGAAACTGCAAACACCTTTTTTGCTGCTCCAAACGGTAGCGCGGGAACTCCAACATTTAGAGCGTTAGTGGCTGCTGACGTACCTACACTTAATCAAAACACGACTGGAACTGCTGCATCTGTAACTGGCGCGACTCAATCGGCAATTACCTCAATTCCTAACCTTGCAACTGTCGGAACAATCACGACAGGGGTGTGGAATGGAACTCCAGTCGCGAATTCTTACCTTGCTAATAGCTCTATTACCATTAATGGTAATGCGGTAAGCCTAGGCGGTTCTACAACGGTTACTGCAGTTAATCCTTATGCTTTAACCATAGGAACTGGACTTTCAGGCACTTCATACAATGGCGCAAGCGCAGTCACAATTGCTTTGGCAAATAGTGGAGTAACTGCTGGCACTTATGGATCTGCTTCGGTTATTCCTGTTTTAACAGTCAATGCCCAAGGTCAAATCACTTCGATTAGCACTCAGGCAACTAATGCCCCAAGCTATCAAGGCACTTGGAATGCATCAACAAACACTCCAACCTTGACATCAAGCGTTGGAACTCAGGGCTATTACTACATTGTTTCGGTGGCCGGCACAACTAATCTTGATGGTAATGCTTTATGGTCTGTCGGTGATTGGGCTATTTTTGGCAATGGAAAATGGGAAAGAATCGCTGGATCAACAAGCGAATCATTCACAAGTCTAACCACAACCAATTTAGCGGTTACTGGCTTAACTGGCTATATGTATGCCAACGGTAGTGGAAACGTAACTGCTTCCACAACCATTCCTACAAGCACTTTAAGTGGCACGATTAGCAATGCTCAGCTTGCAAATAGTTCAGTAACAATTGGATCAAGCTCTTTATCATTAGGTGGAACATTAAGCACTTTGGCTGGTGTTTCAATTAGTGGATCAACCAATACATTGTCAAATATTGGCAATAGCTCATTAACTAATTCGTCCATTACTATCAATGGCAATTTAGTTTCATTGGGTGGATCTACAACTGTCAGCGCAAGCACAACTAATGCATTAATCATCAACAATAGCGGATCAGGCGCTGCTTCAGGATCTACTTTTAATGGTGGATCTGCATTAACTATTTCTTATAACACCGTTGGCGCTTCACCATTGGCAGGATCAACTAGCTTGACCACTTTGGGAACTATTACGACCGGTGTATGGAATGCTTCAACAATTCCCGTTGCTTATGGTGGTACTGGTGTAACTACTGCAACTGGATCAGGTGGTGGAGCTTCGGTTGTTTTAAGTCAGCAACCATCAATTAATTCTCCAGTAATTACTGCTTATTCAACCTCAACAGTACCATTAAAAATATATGGTTTAAGTGGTCAATTTACTGAATTGTTTGATGTTTACACTTATAACGGTGGAACTTTAGCATTTCAAATAAATTCAAGCGGAGCAATTGCAACTGGTACATGGAATGCATCTGTTATTAGTGCTTTATATGGCGGTACTGGAGTTGCAGGCACTCTTACTGGTGTTTTATATGGAAATGGCACAAGTGCGCATACTGTAGCAACTACTGCACAATTATTAAGCAGTATTGGAACATTGCCAACAGTTAATGGTGGTACAGGACTTACATCATTTACGGCTAATGGCATTATTTATGCTTCTTCTACAAGTGCTTTATCTACTGGTTCTGCTTTAACTTTTGATGGTACAAATTTTGCTACAACAGGAAAAACAAGCGCAGCAGCTTTTACAGTAACGTCTAATACAAATCCTGTAAATGGCATAAATTTATATGGCACTAATAATTTAGGACTATATACAAACAGTACAGTTTCTGTTTTTATTAATTCTGCGCAACAAATAGGTATATTGAATCAAGCACCACAAGTTGCTTTAGATGTTGGCCCAGCAACTACAAGTGGTTTAGCCACTTATGGTGGTTTAATAAGAATTACTGGATATAACACAGCGGCAACGGCAGCTCAAGGATTAGAGTTTCAAGGACGTGGTGATGGTGCTGGTTATGGAAACAGAATATCTCATAGGTCAAATAATGGTGACTTAGTATTTGAAGCTCGCTCTAACTCTGCTACTTGGTCTGAAATAGCTAGAATGTTTGCTTCTGGCGGTGTTTCGATTGGTAACACTACAGACCCAGGATCAGGAAATTTAAGCGTTACTGGAACAGTAAAAACTCAAGGATATACAGTAGCAGGATTACCAGCAGCAGGAACTGTAGGAAGAAGAGCTTATGTTACTAACGCATTAGCTCCTGTATTTGGTTCTGCAGTAGCTGGAGGCGGATCTGTTGTAATTCCTGTGTTTGATAACGGAACAACTTGGATAGTAGGATAAAGGAAAACTTATGACAATATCATATATTCAGCTTTTTGAACCCATAACTTTAACCACTTCGGTTCAAACAATTTATACAGTTCCAAATACACCAACAACCAATTTGTTGCGTGGTGGAAGGATCAGATTTGCCAATTCAAATGGATCAGCAGTTCAAATTTCTGCTTATGCAGTTCCAGCAGGATCAACAACTGAAGCTCCTGGGAATGTGTTTGCTCCTAATTTGAGCGTTCCTTCAAATGGATTTATTGATGTTGATGTGCCTTTACTTGGCCCAGGCGATAGCATACAAGCATTAGCTAGTTCAGGCTCTGCAATTACTGTGAGTGCAATAAATGGCGCATTATTTAGCTAATTTTGTTACTTCGGTCATGCGTGATGATCGAGTATGGAATGCAGTACGAATTGATGGAATATCAAAAGAACAACTTGGATATAGAGAAAACGAGATTTATTTTGCCAATGAACATGGATTTGTTATGTTTAGAGATTTAACTCCAACTACTAAAGAAGTGCATATTGCCATGCTTAAAGGGGCAAAAAATGTCGATTCTTTTTTTCAAGAATGCCTTGAAAAGATGAGAAAACGAGGCGCAACTAAATTTGTAGGAACTATTGGCGAATGGAACAAACCTGCTTTAAAATTGGCGAAAAGATGCGGTTTTTGCGAAGAAGGCAGGATTTCTAATGCATTTTTGCGTGATGGCCAATATCATGCAATGGTGATGATGGGGAGTAAATAATGAGTTTTATTACGAATGCAATCGGAGATATTTTAGGAACAAACCAGCAAGCGAGCGCTGCTCAATCTGCAGCTAATACGCAAGCAAATGCTCAACTTCAAGCGCAACAACTTCTTCAGCAAAATCTTGCGCCATATTCGTCAATTGGTACTGCAGTTTTACCTCAATTATTAAGCTCTTTGGGTTATAACGGTACTTATGGTGCAAATGGCAATTTGACTGGTATTTCAGGTCAAGGATTTCAATTTAATCCAAGCAATTTGGCTTCTACCCCTGGCTATCAATTTACCCTTCAGCAAGGGCTTAAAGGTATAAATAATCAGGCTTCAGCAACTGGTTTAAATCAATCAGGCGCGCAACAAAAAGGCATCGCCAACTACACAACTGGTTTGGCTCAAAATACTTACAATCAGCAATATGCTAATGCTTTAAGCACTTATATGACTAATGCTGGTCAATTAGGAAGCCTGCTTAATCTTGGTCAAAACGCTGCTGCTGGTGTTGGTCAAGGGGCTTATAACTCCACGACTGCTGCCGGAAACGCTATTGCTCAAGGTCAAATTGCTGCTGGTCAATCAGGCACAAATGCTATTCAAGGCGCTTTAGGTCTTGGACTTGGTGGTGCAGGCATTTATTCATTATTGGCTGGAAGTGGAGGCGCTGCTGCTGGTGGCGCTGCTGCAAGCGCATCTTCATTAATTCCGACTGCATTATCAATTCTTGGGTCTGATTCAAGAATCAAACAAAACATTAAATTTCTTGGAGTTAATGAAAAAGGCATTCGTATTTATGAATATGAATACAAACCTAAATTTCATAAAAAATGGGGTATTGGCAAATTTATTGGCGCAATGGCTCAAGAAGTTGAAAAAATCATGCCTGAAGCGGTTTTATCCGATTCCGATGGTTATAAATTAATCAATTACGCTTTGTTAGGGTAAGGAATCAATATGCCATTAAATTTACAAACGATTGATCCAAGCATCATTCCTACAAAACAAAATTTGCCTGATTTTGGCGCAATTCCTGCTGAAATTAGCCAAATAATGAACATTCAGAAAAATAAAGTAGGAATTGCACAAGCGCAACAACAAATGGCTGCTAATCAAGCAGTTTCACAAGCAATTCAGCAAAATACCGATCAAAACGGGAATGTCAATATTCCGCAAATCATGCAGGCTTTATCGCAAGATCCTAATGCTGCATACAATCTTCCGCAGATTGGTACGCAACTTCAGCAAATGGAAGGCGCAAAATATACGGCTTTAAATGCCAAAATTGACAATGCGCGCAAAGAAAATGACTACTGGAATGCTCGCCTTGGTGGTTTAATGCAAAAAGGCGACAAAGTCACCAAAGATGACATCCTAAATGAGATGGCTCATGCCATGACGCGCGGTGTTTTATCTCCAACGGCTGCTCAGCAAGAAGTCCAAAGCATTCCTGAAGATCCAAAACAATACGGGGCTTATGTCAGACAACATTATTTGGCCACTCAAGACAATGCTCGTCAAATTGAATTATTGACTCCAAGTCAAGAAATTATTGATCCTTCAACTGGCGCTAAGCGTTTAGTCAGCAAAGCCGAGCTTTTAGGCATCACAGGCGGTCAAAATCCTATGGGTGGTGCAAATGCTCAAGGTGGCGCACAAAACGCGCCTATGGGCGGTCAAAATAAATCCACAGGCGGTTTCCAAACAACTCTTGGCCCTGGACAACAAGCTGCATTGACAACTGGTGGCACAAACCAAGCAAATGCTGCTCAAAATCTGCATGATGTGGCTGCAGATGTGCCTATTCGCATCAATTATCTTGAGCAAGCTCGCGAGAATTTGGCTAATCCTGGTGTCCAAACTGGCCCAGGCACAGATTGGCGCAATCAAATGAAATCGTTTATGAATTCACTTGCTCCTGACGTTGTTGAAAAAGTCGCTGGAAAAGACTTCAAGGGCGAAATCAAAGATTATGACGAGTTCAAGAAGATTATGACAAACTATGCGTCTTTGGCTTCCGCAGGCCTTGGAACTGGCACAGATGCTCGTTTAAATGCTGCTTTGACTGGTAACGCTAATCCATCGATCTCCAAATTAGCAAACGAGGATATTCTTACCAAAAACATCGCAATCGAGAAAATGCGCCAAGCTCAAGATTATGCTTGGCAGAATTCAGGCACTCCTGCTGACCAATTCAATAAGTGGCAGTCACAATGGAATAAACAAATCAATCCTGATGCATTCGTGTTTTCAGTAATGACTCCTGCGCAACAAAAGAGCTTTATTGAGCGTCAAAATGCTGCCGGTACGTTGCCTAAATTCAAAAAAGATTTAGTTAATATGGTTAAACAAGGTTTCTTAGAAGCACCAGGACAATAATATGGCCGATCAAGATCTTTCTGAAGATTCGATTTTTAGTTCTTTTCTAAAAACTCCCCTTCCTTTGGCGAAAGGAACTGCTCCTGCTGACGCAAAAAGCCCAAGAGTTGCAGCAGACGCAAACAATCCAAGCGGGATATTGCTTGGAAAAGATGAATCAGGCAGACCGATCTATAAATCCTACAAAAAACCCGAGGATGGTGTTTTTGACACTCAGGCTTTAGCAGGCACTTATTTGGCTGGCCAAGGTGCAATGAAGGGTCAAAAGATTACTCCTGAAAGTTTAGTTGGCACTTGGGTCAATGGTGATCCGACAACTGGCGCAAGCGTTCAAGGTGGAAAGTACGTACAAACCCTTAAAAAAGAATTAGAAAGCGCAGGGGTTAAATTAAACGCAGACGGAACAATTCCAAACGTACCCGAAGCAAATGCTGCCTTTACTCGAACCCTTATTACGCATGAAGCTGGCGCTCGCGCAAAAGACTTTTTGCCTCATGTCAGCGCAAACGTAGATCAAGACGTTGAGAATCAATTTAATGCTTTTGTAAAGCAACCAACTGGCGCAACTCCACAGTCATCCGTTACCGTTACTGGTGCAAATAATGAGCCATTGCAACAAGCCAAGGACGTAGTTGGCAATCCATCGGACTTTTTAGCTGCTGCTGGCCATCATATTGCTGCCCCTTTGCATGGTGGCGCAAATCTGCTCGAGCAATTATTGGCATCCGGTGTCAATAAAATCGCACCAAATAGCGATATTGCCAAACTCATTCAAAATACTGCCAATGCTGACGTAGAGGCCACAAAAGCATGGGAAAAGCAATATCAAGCCCAAACCCCAACCAATGCTGCATCGCTTGCTGGCGCAACGATTGGTGAGGTTTTGCCTGCTTTGGCAACTGGTGGCGGTTCAATGATTACTCAAGGTGGCGAACAAGCTGCTAATTTGGCTGCACGTCTAGGATTGCAAGAATTCGGTCAAGGTGCTGCAAAGTTAGGCGGTCAAGCTGCAGGAAGTGCTGGATTATCTGCTCTTTATGGTTTAACTCAGCCAACTTTAGGTGAACAACCATTTTGGCAACAAATCGCTCAAAATGCTCAAACTAATGCGGGTGTTGGTGCTGCTATTCCTTTGGCAGTACCAGCAGCAGGAAAAGTTGGTCAATATTTAGGCAATGTCGCAGGCGCTGCAGTTAATCCATTTACTCAAGGTGGTGCTGAAAAAATCGCTCAAAACATATTAAATCGTGCTGCAGGAAATAAGCCTATAAATGTAATAAGCACAGATGCATATGGAGCAAACAATATAGTTCCTTTATCAAACCCAACTTTAGCTGAACTTGCCAATAATGCTGGATTAAGCACTTTGCAACGCTCAATTCGTGATATTAACCCAACTCCTTTTGTTGAGCGCGAACAAGCAAATGCAGAAGCAAGATTAAATTTCTTTAATAAAGCTGCAGAAAATCCAACAGTTTTAAATGAAGCAATTAATGCTCGAGATAAATCTGCTAATGAACAATTAAGCGAATTATGGGCTAATAAATCAAATGTTAATCCAAAGCCAGTATTAGATAAGATTGATTCAATCTTGAATGGTGCAGGCGGTGAAAGATCATCTGTTAAAACCGTTCTTAATGATGTCAAATCTAAATTAGAAAATCCAAAAAATACAGATCCTGAATATTTATATGAATCTGTCCGCAAACACATTGGTGATTTGCTTGATCCTCGCGCTGCTAAAGAAAATCCTGCTGCTCAACAAGCAAGTAGAGAATTGCTTACAGTTCAAAGTGAGCTTGATAAGGTAATCAATAATGGAGTTCCTGATAAGGGATTTGATAAATATTTAGAAAATTACTCTGCCTCATCAAAAGATATTGATGCAATGAAATTGCTCCAAGGTTTAAAAATTACCGATAATTTTGGCAATATTTCTCTTGGAAAAATTAATAATGCAATTAATGACATCGAGAAGAAGATTGGATCTCTTG
>Ga0316222_1005782_pt1 | contig 10394 bp, 9 predicted proteins | sample TBH18011metaG_FD_206008 | JGI IMG/M metagenome (GOLD analysis project Ga0316222, IMG submission 206008) | Freshwater microbial communities from Trout Bog Lake, Wisconsin, USA - TBH18011 | ecosystem: Environmental > Aquatic > Freshwater > Lake > Hypolimnion/Profundal zone | place: USA: Wisconsin... | reverse complement strand
CGGCGCCGTCCTTGACGAACTTTTCGCTCATCTCGGCCATGCCGGCTTCGGCGGCAGCGATATCGCGGACCTCCTGGCTGATCTTGTAGGCGCAGAATTTCGGTCCGCACATCGAGCAGAAATGGGCCAGCTTGGCGCCTTCGGCCGGCAGGGTGCGATCGTGGAATTCCAGCGCCTTTTCGGGGTCCAGCGATAAATGGAACTGGTCGCGCCAGCGGAAGCCAAAGCGGGCGCGGCTCAGCGCGTCGTCGCGCAGGCGGGCGGCCGGGTGGCCCTTGGCCAGATCGGCGGCATGGGCGGCCAGCTTGTAGGTGACCACGCCGACGCGGACGTCCTCGCGGTCGGGCAGGCCCAGATGCTCCTTGGGGGTGACGTAGCACAGCATGGCGGTGCCGAACCAGCCGATCATGGCGGCGCCGATGGCCGAGGTGATGTGGTCGTAGCCCGGCGCGATGTCGGTGACCAGTGGCCCCAGGGTGTAGAAGGGTGCCTCGCCGCATAGCTTCATCTGCTTTTCGGCGTTGATCTTGATCTTGTGCATCGGCACGTGGCCGGGGCCTTCGATGATCACTTGGCAGTCATGGGCCCAGGCGATCTTGGTCAATTCGCCGAGCGTCTCCAACTCGGCGAATTGGGCGGCGTCGTTGGCGTCGGCGGTCGAGCCGGGGCGCAGCCCGTCGCCCAGCGAGAAGGCCACGTCATAGGCCTTGAGGATCTCGCAGATCTCTTCGAAATGGGTGTAGAGGAAGTTTTCCTGGTGGTGGGCCAGGCACCACTTGGCCAAGATCGAGCCGCCGCGGCTGACGATGCCGGTGACCCGATTGGCGGTCAGCGGGATGGTGGCCAGCCGCACCCCGGCATGGATGGTGAAGTAATCGACGCCCTGTTCGCATTGCTCGACCAGGGTGTCGCGGAACACTTCCCAGGTCAGGTCCTCGGCGCGGCCATCGACCTTTTCCAGGGCCTGGTAGATCGGCACCGTGCCGATCGGCACCGGGCTATTCCTGATGATCCATTCGCGGGTGGCGTGGATGTGCTTGCCAGTGGACAGATCCATCACCGTGTCGGCGCCCCAACGGATCGCCCACACCATCTTCTCGACCTCTTCGGCCACCGACGAGGCCACCGCCGAATTGCCGATATTGGCGTTGATCTTGGTCAGGAAGTTGCGGCCGATGATCATCGGCTCGGCTTCGGGGTGGTTGATGTTGGCGGGCAGGATGGCGCGGCCGCGGGCGATTTCCGAGCGGACGAATTCCGGCGTCACCACATCGGGGATTTCGGCGCCGAAATCCTCGCCGTCGCGCACCGGCGCGCCCAATTCGGCGCGGCGCAGATTCTCGCGGATGGCGACGTATTCCATCTCGGGGGTGATAATGCCGGCCCTGGCATAGGCCATCTGAGTGACGCCCTTGCCGGCCTTGGCCCGCAGCGGGCGGCGGTCGGTGCGGTCGAACACCGGCACCGAAATGGTCTCGCCGGGGGCTAGGCCGTCATCCTCGGGGCGATGGGCGCGCCCGGCATAGGTCTCGACGTCGCCGCGCCCCAGGATCCAGTCGCGGCGCAGCGGCTTCAGGCCGGCGCGAATGTCGATGGTCGCGGCGTGGTCGGTATAGGGGCCCGAAGTATCGTAGAGCCGAACCGGCGCCTCGTTGGCGCTGGGCTCCAGATCGACCTCGCGCATGGCCACGGCGACCCCCGGCAGCGACCCGGCGACATGGATTTTGCGCGATCCCGGCAGCGGGCCGGTGGTGACCTTGAGAGCGTCGTTGGACTCGGACATCATTCGCCTTCCCGTACTCGATTGGGCTGGGATCGTGACGGACGGGGACTGGCGGAAATGGCTTCCGATCCCTTCGCCGGCATGACCCGGAGCAGGTTCAAAGGGTCGCCGGGGCACTTGCCGGCCTCTCAGCCCCAATCCGGGGCTCCCCTTCGGTGGTTGAAGAGTGGGGCGCGGGTGGGGGAGTGTCAAGGCCGTTAAGGAAACATGACGTTGCGTCTGCCAGATATCGCGCGATAATGAAGCGTGCTGGTGGATTGGAGGCCGGGCATTGAAGGCGGTAGCGCGCGATAATGCCGTACGCCAGATTACCGCGACTCTGAAGGGTCCGGTGGCCGAGGCCTTTCGTCAGACAGTGCCGGCCTTGGCCAAGATCGAGACCAGGGAATTCTATGATTCGGTGATGGGTAACGGCGATTTGCTGGCCGCCTGCCTGATGATCTTCAACAAGCGCCGCGAGGCCTTCGCCCATCTGCTGGTCGATGCCAAGAACCGCGAGGTTCACGACGATTTCGTCCAGTTGCGCTGCGGCCGCTCGGTGCATGACATCATCGCCATGGTGGTGCGCTCCCACGCCAAACGCCAATTCCACCGCGCCCTGGGCGGCGATCCCGCCGATCCCTCCAGCCGCGCCAATCAGCTTTACCGGGCGATCAACGACTATCTGATCCATGACTGGCAGGTGGCGCTGGTGCCCCATTACGCCCCGCTGCCGGTGGATCGGGTGGCGGCGCTGGGACCGGCCATCCTCGACGCCCGCGATGCCCAGAGCCTGGAGCGCATCGTTGGAGGCCTGCCGGTGATCGCCGCGCTTCCGCCCGAGCCGGTGATGGCGCCCATATCGCGGTCGCCTCCGCCCGTTGCCCCCGGGCGCTCGAAGGACGAGGAATATTGGTGGGATACCCTCAACGATCCGCTGGTGCGCCGCGCCCTGGCGCTGGACGAGGCGCGGATGCGCGAAACCATCGCGGTCCTGGCCAATATCGGTGATGGCACCCGCCGCGAAGTGATGGTCAATCTGGGTTTGACCATGGCTCAGGCGGCGGTGGTGCTGACCACCGCCCTTCAGGTCATGGGCCGCAATGGCTTCAACGCCATCTTCGGCAGCCCTGGCAAGCCGGCTGCGGTCAAGCAATTCGCCGACCGGCTGGCCGCCAGCGACCAGCGTAAGCGCAACGATCTCAAGGGGCTGGCGGGGGTGACCGCCGGGCTGCTGCGGTAATGGTGTGACACGGAGCGGATTCATGAAAAATTTCGTCTTGTCCCTGGTCGCGGGACTCGTTTGCTCCGCCGCCTTCGCCGCTGATCTGGCCCCGGCTTACCACCTGGCCCAATCGGTGTCGCTGGGGGCGCCGGCCAAGTGGGATTACCTGGTGCTCGATCCGGCATCCCATCGCTTGTTCATCGCCCATGGCTCCGAGATCGTGGTGGTCGATGCCACCAGCGGTGCAGTACTCGGTCGGGTGGCCGGCATCGTCGGCGCTCATGGTGTTGCCATCGTGCCCGAAGCCGGGCGCGGCTACGCCGCCAACGGAAAAAAGGGCACCACCACCGTGTTCGATCTTGCCACCTTGACGGCGGTGGGGGAGATCCCCTGCGCCGAGGACCCCGACGCGGTGGTGTTTGATCCGGTCAGCCGCCGAGTGATGGTGATGAATGGCGACGCCCATTCGGTCAGCGTGATTGATCCCGCCAGCAATCGGGTGGTGGCCACCATCGCCCTGCCGGGCCAGCCGGAATACGCCGTCGCCGATGATCGCGGTCAGTTGTTCGTCAATCTTGTCGATCGTGCCGAGATTGTGCGTATCGCTATCGCCGACGCGGCGATCACCGCCATCTGGCCAATCCCCGCCTGTGAACGGCCCCACGGTTTGACCATGGACCGCGCCTCGCGCCGGCTGTTCAGCTCGTGCGCCAATTCCCACCTGGCGGTGCTCGATTCCGATAGCGGGCGTTCGGTAGCCGGACTACCGATCGGTGGCAAAAGCGACGCCGCATTGTTCGACCCCGTTCGCCGATTGATCTTCAGTTCCAATGGCGTGGGAACCGTCTCGGTGGTGGCCGAAACCGATGCGGAAACTTTCACCGCCCTGGCCGAGGTACCGACGGTCCCCGGCGCCCGCACCATGGCCGAGGACCCGGAAACCGGTCGCCTGTTCCTGGTCGCCGCGGAAGGCGACGGGGCAAGGCTGCTGATCTACGCGCCGGGGCCGTGACTATTTGAACAGCGGAGCGAGATCGGCCATCGGCCGGAACAGCTTCATCGGCTGATCGGGGAAGGGCAGGAAGCTTTCGCGGAGATAAAAGCGCCTTGCATCCTCGTCTTTGGCATCGACGATGACGGCGAACGAAGCGGTCTCGCTGTGGACGGCCCGGAACAGCGCGTCGGCGAGCAGGAAGCGGCCGTGCCCTTGGCCACGATACCGCCGATCCACCGCCAAGCGGCCGAGCAGGGTGGCCGGGATCAGCGGGTATCGTGGCAAATTGCGGATGGTTTCCGCGGGCAATTCCGGGGCCGGGACGGCAGTGGCCGACAAGGTGTAATAGCCGGCGATACTGCCGTCGCTCAGGACCAGGACAAAGGGCGCCGCCAGATTCCGCCGGGCGTCCTGCCCGGCCTGGGTGCTGAAATAGCGGTCGAGCGGCTCGATTCCGCTGGAAAAATCGGTCCTGACGTGGTGGGACCCAAGCGGTTCGATCCGAAAGGGGCGTGCGTCGTCCGCCACCTAGTCAGAGCCCCGTCACGTCACGGTAGCGACGGATCGTTTCACGGAGCCGCTCATTGACCGGCTGTGGGGCGAGCAGCGCCGCCACGAAGGCTTGGCCATCGCGTACCGACAGCTCAAGCCAGTGATGATCCTCCACCGTCCGCCGCGCCGCCTCCTGCACGCTGGCCAGCACAAAATCGGTGACACTGCGCCCCTGAAGGGCGGCGGCGTGCTCGATCAGGGCCTTCTGCTGGGCGGTAACTCGAGTTTCAAGCCGCTCGGCGCGGACGCGTCCGGGCTTGGCAAGTGGTTCGGCCATGACGGTCCTCCTTGGCCGAATTGTACGGCCAATGGCCGGGTGACTCAAGGGGTGCCTACGCCAGCCGCCGTCTCAGCACCGCCACTGTCTCCAGATGGGCCGACCAGGGGAATTGGTCGATGGGGGTCAGGCTGTCGATCTCGTAGCCGCCATCGACCAGGATTCGCAGGTCGCGGGCCAGGGTGGCCGGGTTGCACGAGATGGCCACCAGGACTGGCGGGCCGGCGGCGGCAAGCTGCTCGGCCTGGTCGGCGGCGCCGGCGCGGGGCGGGTCGAGCACCAGGGCGTTGAAGCGGGCGAGGTCGCCGACCAGCAGGGGCCGGCGGGCTAGGTCGCGAACTTCGCCGGTGACGGAAAGGCCGGCTTGGCGGGCGGCGGCGGTCAGAGCGTGCAACGGTGCCTCCTCGCCTTCGACGGCGTGAACGGCCCGGCCAGCGGCGGCCAGCGGCAGGGTGAAGGTGCCGCAGCCTGAAAACAGATCGGCCACCGGCTCCAGCAGGCCGATTGCCGCCAAGACCCGCTCGGTCAAGGCCGCTTCGCCTTCCTTGGTTGGTTGCAGGAAGCCGCCGGGCGGCGGCTCGACCGCGATGTCGCCGAAGCGGATGATGGCCGGGCGCCGCCGGGCGATGGGATCGACCATGCCGGCGCCGGGCAGCCGCCAGGACAGCCGGGCCAGGTCAAACCGCTCGGCGAAGGCGGCCAGCCGCTCGCGGTCGAACAGGTCCAGCCGGGCCTCGGCTTCGACCAGCAAATCGATGCCGTTTTCGCCCAGAATCGCCGTCACATCGCCGCCGCCGCCATCGGGAACCACCAGACTCAGCATCTCGCGCAAGGGCGGCAGCAGGGCCACCAGCGCCGGGTCGATCAGCCGACAGGTCTCGACATCGACCACCGCGTGGCTGGCACGTGCATGGAAGCCGGCCAGGGTGCCGTCGCGGCGCCGGGCAAAGGCGAAGGCCGCGCGGCGGCGGGTTCCGGGGGCGATTCGCACCAGCTCGCCGACCGGGGCATCGCCCAGGCCGTGGCGGCCTAATTGGGTGATCAGCAGGTCGCGCTTCCAGGCGGCGTGGGCGTCATCGGACAGATGTTGCAGCGAGCAGCCGCCGCAGCGGCCGAAATGCGGGCAGGGGGGGGTGACCCGGCTTTCGCCTGGCACCAGCACCTCGACCAAAGCGGCGACCAGGCCGTCGCCGCGACGGCCCTCAATGCGGGCCAGCACGCGGTCCCCGGCAACGGTATAGGGGACATAGATCATGTCGGCGCCCAGCCGGGCGATGCCGTCGCCCTGGGCGCCGACGCTGGAAATGTCCAGCTCGACGGTGCGGGCCGGCACCGGCTGGCGGGATTTGGCCCGCGAGCGACCCTGCTGGCGTGGCTGGTGGCCGAGGGGGCGGCTCATGGGCGGGTCTCCGGAGAAATTTGGCCGATATCGGCGACCAGTTGGGTCAGCACCGAGCCCAAGGCGCGGTCCATGGCCGGGGCCACGCTGGCAGGATCGGCGCTGGCGGGGGCCTCGCCCTCATAGGTTTTGAGCAGCAGCAGGGCGCCTGTGCGGATCGTCACCACGGCCACCTCCAGGCGCACGGAAACCTTGCCGGCGGTGGGCAAATGCTCGAAGCGCTTCAGCTTTGCCTTCAAGAAAAAGTCGGGTGGAACCCGCAAATCGGGGGTGACAACCTGGGTTGCTGCGCGGGCGTGGCGCAGCGCCACGGCCAGGCTGTCCTGCAGCATCAAACCTGGCTCGTCACTCCAGAACTGGTAGAGGTATCTCTGCACCCCGCCATCGTCACTTTGATAGGCGATGGCGCGGCCGGACAGCGCCCCCTCGGCCTCGACCCGGTCGATGGTCAGCACGCCGGAAAGCGGTGGGGTGGCGAAGCTCTGGGCGACGGAGGCGAGGTCGAGGCGGTGGAAGGTTTCGCGCGGCGCGGGTCCTCCGGCGCAGGCGGTCAGCGCCAGGAAGCCGGCCAGAGCGGCAACGCGAAACCTTATACCCATTGGAAAAGTCTCACTTTTTCGCCGGGCCGTCCTCGGCGTGGCGGCCATTGATCAGCACGGCAGGGTTGTCGCGCAATTGGCGACTGAATTCGTTGAAATTGCGGCTGGCGCCTTCGAGGTTGAAGGTTACCGCGTCGATGCTGCCGGCCACCGTCTGCAAGGTGTAGCGCAAATCCTTGAGCGAGGCATCCACCGTGTCGCGGTTGCTGCTGACCATCTTGTCGATCGAGGCCAGGGTGGAATCAAGTTTGCGCCGACTTTCCTCCAGGCCGCCGGTCAATTGGGCGACGTTGTCGAGGCTGCGCACCACGCGGCGCGCATTGTCGTCGGTGACCACCTGCGCCGATAGCGTTCCGGTCATCCGTTCGATGTCGGAGGTGATGCGTGGCGTCTTGACCGCCAGGTCGCCGGTGACCGTCACCATGTTGGCCAGCAGCTCGGGCGCCGCCTTGCTGATTTCGCTATTGAGGGTTGTCAAGAGCGGCTTCAGGGTGGTCTGGCTGAGGTCGCTGACCTGGCCGGCGACGTCGCTCATCATGGCGAAGAGGTTGGCGTTGGCGCCGGGGGTGATAGTGGTGCCCGGCTTCAGCAATTCGGCCGAGGCGCCGCCTTTGATATCGACGATGACCGCTGATAGCAGTCCGGACGACGTAATGCGGACCACCGAATCCGTGGGGATCGGCCAGCCGCGACGGATCGCCAGCTTGAGTTGAAAGCGGGTGGCGCCGTTCTCGGCGACTGGCTCGATCTCCTCGACTTGGCCGACCACGAAGCCCTCATAGCTGACCTTGGTGCCGAACTTGACTCCGGCGACGTTGGCAAAGCGGGTGAGGTAGGTGTCGGCGGCGCCGGTGCGGCCGGTCAGCAGCGCTACCGTGGCGACCAGGGCGGCGACCATCACCAGCACGAAGCCGCCGACCAGGGCATAGTTGATTCGCAGGTTTCTCATCGGGTGTCGCCCATCAGCCGCCGCAGATAGGCGTCGGGGTCGATAGCCGCTTCCTCGGTGCGGCGATGGATCAGGTTCTGGATTCGCACATTGGGGCTTTCGCGAATGGCTTTCACCGTATCCAAGGCCAATACCTCGCCCTTGTCGAGGATGCAGATGCGACTGGCGATCCGGAAGGCCGAATCGAGGTCGTGGGTCACCACCACCATGCTCATCCCCAGGGCGTCGCGCAAGCGCAGGATCAAATCGTCGATCGATGACGCCACTACCGGGTCAAGCCCGGCCGAGGGCTCGTCGCAGAACAGCAGCTTGGGGTCCATCACGATGGCCCGGGCCAGGGCCGCCCGCTTGACCATGCCGCCCGACAATTCGGACGGCATCAGATGCTCGAACCCGGCCAGCGACACCACCTCCAGCTTGAGTCGGGTGATGATGCCGATGGTGGTCTCGTCAAGATTGGTGTGCTCGCGCAGGGGTAGGGCGATGTTGTCGCCCAAGGACAGCGAGGAGATCAGCCCGCCCGACTGGAACGCCACACCCGTCCGCGTTCGCAGCGCCTGCAACCGGGCGGCGCCGATGGCATTGATGTCCTGGCCGAAGATGCGCACGGCTCCTGAGGTCGGGACCAACAGACCCAGCAGGTGGTTGAGCAGGGTGGTCTTGCCGGACCCCGACCCGCCCATGATCACCAGCACCTCGCCTTCCTCGACGGTCAGGGAAACGTCTTTCAGCACATGGCGCGTGCCGAAATAGCCATTGAGGTGGCTGACCTCGACGATCCGGGAACTCATCTCGTCACCAGAAACACAAAGATCATGTCGGTGACGACGATGGCCGAGATGGCGTGGACCACCGAGCGGGTGGTTTTCCGACCCACCCCCAGAATCGCCCGGCATTCGGCGCTTCCCAGCATGGCGGATTCCTCGCCCTCAGCCCCGGTTACCCATCGGCCAAAAGGTTAGAGGCAACCGCGATCCGGCGCCACCCCAATCTCGGGACGGCGCCAAACGACGGTCTCTCAATGCCCACTGGCCGCCAACTGGATGCTCTGGTTGTTGTTGACCGCGATCCCCGCGTTGACCGTCGGCGCCGCCGCCGGGGAGAACGCCGCCGCGGCGTTGATCAGGGATTGGGCCTGGGACAACAGGGCGGCGTTGGCGGGGTTGTAAAGCGCCCCGGCTGCCGCCCGATCGGTCGCGTTGAGGGTTTGGTTGGTGGCGCCAAGATAATACGACATGATCGAATTCGGATCGGCGTTGTCGGCGAAGCCCACCGCGTGGCCGATCTCGTGCAGGAGCGCCTGCCCGAAGGTGGCCTGGGTGCCGGCATAGGTGACTGTGCCATCGGCGCCGGCGACCAGGGCGGTCTCGGTGGGGTCCTCGACCTCGACCAGGGTGTCGGCCTGCATCTGGCCATTGATGCTCTGGCCGCTGGTGTAGCCGATCACCCCGGTGGCGGCGGTGGCGAAATCGGCCAGGCCGACGCGGATGTCGGATTGGGTCGAATCGGTCACCTCCTCGAAATCAAGGCCGGTGGCGGCGCCCCAAGTGGCGAAGGCTTGAGCCACCGCCGCCTGCTCGGTGGCGTCCATGGCACTGGTAATCTGGCCGCCGTCGGGCGCGGCGACGCTCCAGGTCACCACCTTCTGAGTCCATTGCGCCCCCTCCAACACAGCCGACGTGGTGCCGTCGGCGATCACCTGCTGGACCTGGGCGAAGGCCGCTTCCGCCGCGGCGGCGCCGGCGATGTCGCCCTTGGCGAGATCGGCTTGGGCCACCGGCCCGACGGAGCCTGCGAGAGCGGCCGAAAGTGTCGCGGCACTGCCGGCGAAACCGTACGCGGCGACGCCATTGACCGTGTCGCCTGTGCTCCCGGCGGAAACATTGATCGCGGCGTTGACGGTGGTATACACCGCCTCGCCACTGCCGTTGAGGGTGGCGCTGTCGCCGGCGCCGTGAAGGTTGATGACATTGCCGCCGCCGTTGGCGGTGACCCCGACGTTACCGACATTGGCAATGGTGTTGTCGCCGGTTCCGTTCTCGGCGACGGTTGTGCCGGTACCGTTGACCCAGACGACGACGTTATTGCCGCCGACGGTCACCACCTCTCCGTTGCCGTTCTCGGTCAAGGTTGAACTGCCGCCATTGATTGTGGTGCGGTCGGACTGACCATTATCGACCAAGGTGCTGGAGGCGCCGTTGACAGTGGTGGTCTCGGATTGGCCTCCAATGGTGACCTGGTCGGCGATGCCGCCCAAGGTCGCGCTGTTGTGGTCGCCACCGATTACCGAGGTCTCCCAGGCGCCGGTGCTGGTCAGGGTGTTGCCGCTGCCGTTGATGACGGTCTCGTCGGCGAAACCGTTCATGGTCGCAGTGTTGGAATTGCCGTTGAGGACCCCCTCGCTCCAACTGCCCGCCACCGTCATGGTGTTGCTGCCGCCATTGCCGATCAGCAGACTGCCATTGCCATTCTCGGTCAAACTTGAGTTGCCACCATTGGCGGTGGTCGTATCGAATTGGCCATTGTCAACCAACGTGCTGTAGCCGCCGTTGACGGTGGTGGCCTCGTATTGGCCGCTGATGGTGACCTGATCGGCGATGCCGCCCAAGGTCGCGGTGTTGTGGTCGCCGGCGATTA
>Ga0316222_1005781_pt1 | contig 10395 bp, 7 predicted proteins | sample TBH18011metaG_FD_206008 | JGI IMG/M metagenome (GOLD analysis project Ga0316222, IMG submission 206008) | Freshwater microbial communities from Trout Bog Lake, Wisconsin, USA - TBH18011 | ecosystem: Environmental > Aquatic > Freshwater > Lake > Hypolimnion/Profundal zone | place: USA: Wisconsin... | reverse complement strand
TGGCGCAGGTGGCGTTGAACACCATTGAGTTGCGTTTGGTGGTGCGCGCGCCGCTGACCGAGGATGAGGAAGACGAACTGCATCGCCGTATCGAGGATGATATCGGCGAGGAGATGCATTTGCGCATCGTCTATCTCGATTCATTGCCGCGTTCCGAAGGCGGCAAGTTTGAGACATTCCGTTGCGAAATCACATGAATCTGACACGTGGGGTTGTCGGCACCGTCATGCTGGCTTCATAATCCCGTTACATTCATGAAAGCGCGATTTCGTCATCGAAATCGACCGCAGAGGTTGCGTTTCAATGTCCCGCGTCGCGATCATGCTCCCGTCGAGGGAGATTTTTTCCGCACAGTCCACTGGAGCGGTGGGTTTGCTCGCCCGCGTGATGGCACGTCCGCATGCGGGGGCGGTGTGCTCGATCTACGGCCTGCCGCCGCTCGAGTCGCCGTTCGCCGATGCGAACTTCGTCCCCGTCGCGCTGCCCTGGCCGCCGTTTCGGCGCGAGGCACGCTATGCCGCTGGACTGATCGCGGCCCTGCGTCGTGATCCGCCCGACATCATCGAGGTGCATAATCAGCCGGATGTGGCGCTCACCCTGGCCCGCAAGTTCCCGCGCATTCCGGTCTGTCTTTTTCTGCACAACGACCCGCAAGAGATGGCGGGCAGCCGCACGCCGGTCGAGCGCACTTTCCTGCTCAGCCGCCTCGCGCTCGTCGCCCCGGTGTCGGAGTATCTGCGCAGTCGTCTTCTGGAGGGGGTGGAGACGCGGGCGCGGGTGGAAGTGTTCCCCAATTTCGTCGATCTCGCCGCCATGCCGCGCTATGCGCCGCAGAAATGTATTCTGTTTGCCGACCGCACCGTGGCCGATAAGGGGGCTGACAGCTTCGTTGCCGCCTGTGCCAAGGCACTGAAAATGCTGCCGGGCTGGCGTGCGGAAATGATCGGCTCGGCTGAACATGGCTCAGACACAGACGAATCGGCGTTCGGTCAGAAATTGCGCGACGATGCCGAGGACGCCCGTGTTTCTATGCTTGGCTGGCGTCCGCTGGGTGAAGTGCTGCATGCAATGGCCAAAGCTTCGATTGTGGTGGTGCCCAGCCGCTGGAACGAGCCGTTTGGGCTGACGGCGCTGCTCGCTATGGGCTGCGGGGCGCCCGTGCTATGCTCGCCGCGCGGTGGATTGGCCGAGGTGATGGGAGACGCCGCGCTGCCGATCAATCCGGATGATCCGGCGATGATCGCCGCCAACATCATGGCGCTGGCCTATGACGCTCCCCGTCGTGCGCAATTGTCCCGCGCCGGTCTCGCCCGTGCCGCCGAGTTTTCTGCCGAGGGCGCACTTGAACGCTTGGCAGCCTTGCGCGCCCGCGTGCTGGCGGAATGGCCGCAGCACTGATCGGTGCCTATATAGGCGAAAACGTATTCTTCGGAGCCGCCCATGTCTGACACTCTTGCAGCGACCAATCTCGTCCCCGTCACGGTGCTGACCGGCTATCTCGGCGCCGGCAAAACCACGCTGCTCAACCGCATTCTCTCCGAACAGCATGGCCGCAAATATGCGGTGGTGATCAATGAGTTCGGCGAGTTGGGCGTCGATAACGACCTCGTGGTGGATACCGACGAGGAAGTGTTCGAGATGAACAATGGCTGCATCTGCTGCACCGTGCGCGGCGATTTGATCCGCATCTTGGGCGCGCTGATGAAGCGCAAGACGAAGTTTGACGGCATCATCATCGAAACCACCGGCCTGGCGAACCCCGCCCCGGTGGCGCAGACGTTCTTTGTCGATGACACCATCAAAGCCCGCACCAAGCTCGACGCGATCATCACCGTGGTGGACGCCAAGAACCTGCCCGCGCGGTTGGCCGACAGCACGGAAGCTGCCGAACAGATCGCCTTTGCCGACACTGTGGTGCTCAATAAGGTCGATCTCGTCACGCCTGCCGAGGCCGATGCGGTGGAAGCGCTGATTCGTGGCATCAACCGCACCGCCCGCATCATCCGCGCCGAGAAGGCCCAGGTGGACATCGCAAGCTTGCTCGACCAGGGCGCGTTTGACCTCTCTCGCGTGCTGGAGCACCTGCCGAGCTTCCTCGACAGCGATGATCACGAGCACAATGACGACATCATCTCGATGAGCTTCGAAGCGCCGCGCCCGCTCGACCCCGAGAAATTCAACGCCTGGATTGGTGATCTGCTGGCACAGAAGGGCCAGGATTTGCTGCGCACCAAGGGCATTCTCTCCTATCAGGGCGACGACCGCCGCTTCGCTTTCCAGGCGGTGCACATGATCGCCGATGGCGATTTCATCGGGCCGTGGAAAGGTGAGGACCGCACATCCCGCATCGTCTTCATCGGCCGCAACCTCAACCGCCCGCAATTGCGCCGTGGTTTTGAAGCGTGTCAGGTGGCGGCCGTCTGCGAATCGGGCGTGATATCCTGACACTGACCGAAACGCGGGCGGTCGATATGATCGTGTTCATCACCGGCGATACCGATCTGATTCCAGCCATGAAGATGGCGCGCAGCAGTGGTTTGCAGATGGCGGGGGTATCCCTGCCCAATCGTGCCATCGGCCCTGAGCTTTTGCCGCATCTCGACTTCTATCGAAATCTCCCGCATTGGCCTTAGCCGATATACATATCGAGGGCTTGATCTCGATATGAGTGGGGATTGTAAAGACATGGCTGAGACCGTCAGCGCCGACCATATTCTTGAAACGCGAGGCACCAGCGCGCAGTTCGACGCGCATGTGATCGCCTGCGCTTTCGACAAGCATGGCGTGGCGGCGTTCGGTTTGGGCGACGGCACCGTCCGACTCAATGCCCGCTCGGCCCCGCTCTCCTGGCTCAACGCCGAAGCGCATGATGGCGGGTTGTTGGCGTTGGCGGCGCATCCCTCCGGTCAGGGCTTTGTCTCCGGTGGCGATGATGGCGCGCTGACCCGCACCGACGCAGATGGCAGCACATCGCCGTTGGCGTCGTTCGGCTCGAAATGGGTGGAGCAGTTGGCAGTGTTCGCCGATGCCAAAACGCAGATCATTGCCTGCGGTGTCGGCAAGAAGCTGGTGCTGCTCGATGGCAAGGGGGCGACCCTTAAATCCGTCGAACACCCCAGCACCGTCACCGGCATCGCCTTTGATGCCAAAGGCAAGCGGGTGGCAACCAGCCATTATAACGGAGCGAGTCTGTGGTTCGTTGCCTCTAAATCCGATAATCCACGTCGTCTGGAATGGAAAGGCAGCCACACGGGCGTCGCCTTCAACCCGGATGGCGATCATGTGGTGACGTCGATGCAGGAGAATTCCCTGCATGGTTGGCGGCTGACCGATGGGCAGCATATGCGGATGTCTGGCTATCCGTCGAAGACCAATGCGATGTCGTTTACCCGCAACGGCAAATGGCTCGCCTCATCGGGGGCGGAGAGCATTGTGCTATGGCCGTTCTTCGGTGGTGGCCCGATGGGCAAATCGCCGACGGAATTGGCCGGGGGCGATGACGTGCTGTGCTCGTATCTGGCCTCGCATCCGACGCAGGAAGCGGTGGCGGCGGGGTTCAATGATGGTCTGATGGTGCTGGCCGACATCAACAACGCCCGCATCCTGCCGATTGCAGCACCAGGGCGTGGCGCGGTGACGGCGGTGGCGTGGAGTGCGGATGGCACGCATCTGGCGTTCGGCACTGAGACCGGCTTTTGTGGCGTGGTGGATTTTTCAAAACGCTGATTGAGGGGGATGGCAATGATCACCGATAACGGTTTGCGTATGCCGAAGCTGGGCCTTGGCACGTTTCGGATGAAGGGGCCAGAGTGCAGCGAGGCAGTTCTCGGCGCACTCGCCCGTGGCTATCGCCACATCGACACCGCCTTTATGTATGGCAATGAGGATGCGGTGGGTGAGGCGGTGGAGTTGACCACCACGCCGCGCGAGGAATTCCATCTGACGACCAAAGTTTGGTGGGATCAGCTGGCACCGGACGCCATGCAGGCTTCCATCGAGCGCAGCCTGACCGCGCTGAACACCGATTACGTCGATCTGTTCCTGATCCACTGGCCGACGCCGGACATGGATCTCGCCGCCTCACTCGGCAAGCTGGTCAACATCAAGGAGCAGGGTCTGGCCCGGCATATCGGCGTGTGCAACTTCCCCCTCGGCCTGCTGCGCCGTGCGGTGGAAGAGGTGCAGGCGCCGATTGAGGTGCATCAGTTCGAATATCACGTGCTGTTGGATCAATCGAAGCTGGTGAATTACTGCCGCTCCAAGGGCATCGCAGTGACGGCCTATGTGCCTTTGGCGCAGGGGCGGCTGGCGGAGCATCCGGCGTTGGGTGAGATCGCCAAAAAGCACAACGCCACGGCGGCGCAGGTCGCGCTGAAATGGCTGCTCGATCAGGACGGCGTATCGGCGATCCCGAAGGCAAGCCGGGTGGAGAGCCAGACGTCGAATTTCGAGGCGCAGAAGCTGGAATTGGATGATGCGGATCGTGCGGTGATTGCCGGGCTGCCAAAGGATCAGCGGTTCGTGTCCCCGCCATTTGCGCCGGATTGGAATTCGTAGTTTCCAATTTTTATCGTCATTGCAAGCGCAGCATGGCAATCCAGGATTCCTTTGGCGTCCCTCCTGGATTGCCACGCTGCGCTCGCAATGACGGTGGCAGGTGCTGATCAGCCAATGAGTGAACTCGCACAGCAATGACGATTAAAAAAATGACGACCGTTCACCCCACCCGAAACCACCCCGACGCCAGCATATCGTTCTCAATCGCCTCCACCACCGCCGCGCGATCCTCCGTGATCGCCACCACACGCTTGAAATAGCTCACCGTTCCGCGCCCACGCGCCAGGAACAGCCCGGCCAAAGCCGAGCCCGCCGCTGAGCGGGGTACGCAGCACACACAGCCCGAGACATGCGCCGGTGAACTTCCCGCCGATAGCCGCACCACCACGCGGCCCTCGGGCGCGTCCATATCGCCATCCAACAACAGCGCATCATCCGGCCCGGCATCCGCCATGCCGCCAAAAACCACCGGCACCCGTGCATCAATGAACATCATCATCCCCTGGACATAAGGATATGTTTATACGATATGGGGCGCATGGATGATCTCCTCAATGGTCTGCGCGCCTGTGCCGAACCCACCCGTCTGCGCATTTTGGCGCTGGTGGCGCGTGGCATGTTTTGCGTGATGGAGTTTACCGAAATTCTTGGCCAGTCCCAGCCGCGTCTGTCCCGGCATCTGCGGCTGCTCGGCGAGGCCGGGTTGCTGGAACGCACGCGGGAAGGGGCGAATGTCTGGTTCTCACTGCCAGACGCCAACACACTGCCCGGCTCGCTCGCCCGCGCCATTCTCGCGCGTCTGCCGGAGGATGATCCCGTCCGCGCCGCCGACCGCCGTCAGGCCGCCCGCGTGATGGCCGAGCGCGCCCGTGTCGCCACCGAGACCTTCCAGAAGCGTGGTGCGGATTGGGACGAAATGCGCGCCCTCGACTTGCCTGCCGAGAAGGTGGAAGCGGCACTCCTCAACATCTTGCCCGACACGATGGGCCGCTTGCTCGATATCGGCACCGGCACCGGGCGGATGTTGGAGCTGCTCGCCCCGCGCATCTCGGCGGGTATCGGCGTTGATGCCAGCCGCTCGATGCTGGCCCTCGCCCGCGCCCGGCTCTCGCGGCCCGGTCTGGATCACTGCCTCGTCCGCCTCGCCGACATGTATCGTCTGCCGCTGCCGGATGCGGGGTTTGATCACGTGGTGCTGCAAATGGTGCTGCATTACGCCGAAGACCCCGAAGCAGCGTTGCGCGAAGCGGTGCGCGCGTTGAAGCCCGGTGGCACGCTGGTCATCATCGATCTTGCCGCCCACGCCAATACGGATGCGATCACGCGCCTAGCCCATCGTTGGCCCGGCTTTGCCGATGCCGATATCGCCCGAATGTTGGGTGCCTCCGTCTCCACCCCGCACGCCGTGAGCGTGACCGGGCCGCTTGATGTGCGGCTCTGGTCCGCAATCCGCCTTTAAGCCTGCACGAAAGAACCCGAATGACCCGCCCGTTGCTCATCGATGCGCTGCGAAACCATGTCCTGTTGTGTGACGGTGGCATGGGCAGTCGCGTGCAGGCGCTGACGCTGGATATCACCCGCGATTATTGGGGGCAGGAGAACTGCACCGAAATCCTCAACCTCTCCCGCCCTGATCTGGTGCGCGACATCCATCGCGGCTATTTCGCCGCCGGTGCCGACATGGTGGAGACCAACACCTTCGGCGGCTCCACCATCACGCTGGCCGAGTTCGACCTCGGCGAGCGCGCGTTTGAGATCAACCAGAAAGCCGCCCACCTTGCCCGCGAGGCCGCCGATAGCTTTGCCGATGATCGCGCGCGCTATGTGATCGGCTCGGTCGGCCCGGGCACCAAGCTGCCCTCGCTCGGCAACATCACATATGACGCCCTCGAAGCGGGCCTCGCCGTGCAGGCGCGCGGGCTGATCGCCGGTGGTGTGGACGCCATTCTGATCGAGACGTGTCAGGACACGCTGCAAATCAAAGCCGCCGTCAACGCCGCCAAAATCGCCCGCCGCGAGGCTGGCACGTCCACGCCGATCTTCGTGCAGGTGACGGTTGAGACCACCGGCACGCTGCTGGTCGGGCCGGATATCGCCGCCGCTGCGACCGTCATCAATGCGCTCGACGTGGAGCTGATGGGCTTGAACTGCGCCACCGGGCCGCAGGAAATGGCCGAACATGTGCGCTGGCTGGCCAATAACTGGCCGGGTCTGATCTCGGTGCAGCCCAATGCGGGGCTGCCGGAATTGGTGGATGGCCGCACACATTACCCGCTCGGTGCTGCTGAGATGGCGAGCTGGATGGAGCGCTTTGTCGCCGAAGATGGCGTGAACCTGATTGGCGGCTGTTGCGGCACCAATATTGAGCACATCGCAGCCCTCGATGAGATGCTGCGCCGCAGGGGCGGGTTCCGCCCCAAGCCGGTCGAGCGCCGCGTGGTGTGGATGCCCTCCGTCGCCTCGCTCTACAACCAAGTGCCGCTGCGGCAAGAGAATGCGTATTTCTCCATCGGCGAACGCTGCAACGCCAATGGCTCAAAGAAATGGCGCGAGTTGCAGGAAAAGGGCGATTGGGACGGCTGCGTGGCGATGGGTCGCGAGCAGATCGGCGAAGGCTCCAACAGCCTCGACATCTGCACCGCCTTCGTCGGCCGTGATGAGATGCGCGAGATGAGCGAGGTGATCACCCGCTTCACCTCCTCGGTGAACTCGCCATTGGTGATCGACAGCACCGAGACGCCGGTGATTGAGGCGGCGTTGAAGCTGCATGGCGGCAAGCCGATCATCAATTCGATCAATTTCGAGGATGGCGAGAAGGCGGCGGAAGATCGGCTGATCTTGGCGAAGAAGTTTGGTGCTGCGGTGATTGCCCTCACCATCGATGAAGTCGGCATGGCCAAAACCGCCGAGGACAAGCTGCGGATTGCCGCCCGTCTGGTGGATTATGCCTGCACCACGCACGGCCTTGCGCAATCCGATCTGATGATCGACCCGCTCACCTTCACCATCGCCACCGGCAATGAGGATGACCGCAAGCTGGGACAATGGACGCTGGAAGGCATCAAGATGATCCGGGATGCTTTCCCGGACATTCAGATCATCCTCGGCCTGTCCAATATCAGCTTCGGCTTGAACGCTGCCGCACGTGCGGTGCTGAACTCGGTGTTTCTGGATCACGCAGTGCGTGCCGGCATGTCCGGTGCCATCGTGCATGTGTCGAAAATCCGTCCGCTGCATCTGATCGCAGCCGAGGAAGTGAAGGTCTGTGAGGATCTGATTTTCGACCGCCGCGAAGAGGGTTACGACCCGCTGCAAAAGCTGTTGGAAATCTTCGCCGACCGCAAACTCGCCGATGCGGTGAAGAAAACCCGCGCCGAGACCGTTGAAGGCCGCCTGCGCGATCGCATTGTTGATGGCGACCGCAAAGGCCTGACCGATGAGTTGGACGAGGCGCTGCTGGTGCATCCGCCGCTGGAGATCATCAACACCATCCTGCTCGACGGTATGAAGATCGTCGGTGAGTTGTTCGGTGCCGGTAAGATGCAGTTGCCCTTCGTGCTGCAATCCGCCGAGACGATGAAGGCGGCGGTGGCCTATCTTGAGCCGAAGATGGAGCGCTCGGCGGGGCAGGAGAGGGGCACCATCGTGCTCGCCACCGTCAAGGGCGACGTGCACGACATCGGTAAGAATCTGGTCGATATCATCCTGACCAATAACGGTTATCGGGTCGTCAATCTCGGCATCAAGGTGCCGCTGGCCGACATGATCGCCGCCGTGCGCACCCATAACGCCCACGCCATCGGCATGAGCGGCCTGCTGGTGAAATCCACCGTGGTGATGCGCGAGAACCTGGAAGAGATGTCGCGCCAGGGCATCGATGTGCCGGTGTTGCTCGGCGGGGCTGCGTTGACGCGCAATTACGTGGAAGAGGATTGCACGCAATCCTATGCCTGTGGCCGGGTTGCCTATGCACGCGATGCGTTCGATGGGCTGCATTTGATGGACCGCGTGACCGTCAGCGGCTTTGACGATTACCTCGCCGCCATTCAGGCCAAACGTTCGACGACCACGCGCGGTGTGCAGCGTCGGTTGGGTGTGGCATCGGAAGGCGCGTTCAAGCCGGTTGATATCAACGCCGCCCGCCTGCGTCGCCATCGCTTGACCGAAGATCAGCCGGTGATCGTGCCGCCATTCTGGGGTGCCAGGGTGGTGGAGGCCGATCCCCGTGCGCTGGTGCCGTTCATCAACGAGCGCAGCCTGTATCAATTCCAATGGGGCTTCCGCAAACAGGGCCGCAGCTTGGAGGAATTCCTCGGCTGGGCGCGGCAGGAACTCCGCCCGGTCATGCGCCGGATGCTCGGCATTTGTGAGGAGCAGGACATCCTCAAGCCGCAAGCGGTCTATGGCTATTGGAAGGCGGCCGGTCAGGGCAATGATCTGATCATCTTCGAGCAAGACGGCAAAACGGAGGTCGCCCGCTTCGCCCTGCCGCGTCAGCCGCGCGAAGATGGCGAGTGCATCGCCGATTTCTTCCGCGATGTGGACGACGCGCAGCGCGACGTGATCGGCATGCAGGTCGTCACCGTCGGGCAAAAAGCCAGTGACACCGCGCGGGTGTGGTTCGAGGAAAACCGCTATCAGGATTACCTCTATCTGCACGGGCTGTCGGTGGAGATGGCCGAGGCGATGGCGGAGATGACGCATAAGCGCATCCGTGCCGAACTCGGCTTCGCGGGGCAGGATGATCGCGACATGGAAAAGATGCTCGCCCAAGGCTATCGCGGCAGCCGCTATTCCTTCGGCTATCCGTCCTGCCCGAAGCTGGAAGATCAGGAAATGCTGCTCAATTTGCTGGATGGCAAACGGATCGGCGTGGATCTGTCGGATGAATTCCAGTTGCATCCCGAGCAATCGACGAGTGCGATTGTCGTGCTGAACCCGCATGCGAAGTATTTCACCGTGTGATGATCATCTCGACCGCCCGACGCGGCATCCGCCTGCTCACCCTGCTCCTGTGCGTCGCTCTCTGCGCCTGTGCGGCCACCGGCGAGGATGGGGTGGCGTTGTCGGAGTGCGGGCCGGGGCGGAGTGTTTATCTGCCGTTCTTCATGGCAGGCCCGGCGCCGATCCTGCGCGTGCGGGTGCAGGATGTGCCGGTGCGGTTTCTGCTCGATACCGGGGCTGCCCGTTCCGCCATCGAGCGGCGCATGGCGCTGGCATTGGGTGTGATGCATGATGCAACGTGCGAAAATATCCGCGACATCACCGGCGAACATGTGGCTGATTTCGTCACCCTGCCCAAGCTTGATGTCGGTGAATTGCATCTCACCGATCGCCGCGTGCTGGTCTCCGACGGTCTGCCGTTTGACGGCGTGATCGGGTTGGACATCCTGTCATCATACGCGCTCGAACTCGATGAGGCGCATGCAAGCGCAAAGCTGCACACCGGGCGGATGTGTGAAGGGCAGCGCCCGTTCACCGATGCGGGAATGATCGAGATGCCCGCCATTCAGGGCATCACCGATGGCCACGACACCCACCGCCGCGTGCAGCCCTTCCTGCTGGTGGCCACCCGGCTGGATGGCGTGCTGGGGTTGGCGATGTTTGATTCCGGGGCGATTGGCGGTTCGGTGGTCTCGCCGGTCTATGCCGATAAGGTCGGCGTGACCGAGGCGCAATTGGCGCAGGATCAGCAGGTGTACCCGCGCGGCTTTGGCGGCAAAATTGCACTACATCTGCATCGCTTCGGCGAGCTCGACCTTGATGGTGAGGTGTTTCGCAACCCGACTTTGATGGTCAGTGCCGACCGTGGCGCGCGATTCCAACTGGTGATCGGCG
>Ga0316222_1005777_pt1 | contig 10400 bp, 11 predicted proteins | sample TBH18011metaG_FD_206008 | JGI IMG/M metagenome (GOLD analysis project Ga0316222, IMG submission 206008) | Freshwater microbial communities from Trout Bog Lake, Wisconsin, USA - TBH18011 | ecosystem: Environmental > Aquatic > Freshwater > Lake > Hypolimnion/Profundal zone | place: USA: Wisconsin... | reverse complement strand
CGGTCCGAAAGTGCCTGCCGACACCACGGTTGCCGCCACCATCGGCATCGGCCCGCGTTCGCAAGGCGGCTTTGGCATTACGGCGGAATTGAAAATCTCGCTGCCCGGCCTGTCGAAAGCTGAGGCGACAACGCTGGTCAACGCCGCCCATCAGGTCTGCCCGTATTCCAACGCGACGCGCAACAACGTCGATGTAAAATTGTCGGTGCTGTGAGATGACCAAGCAGGCCGGTGGCATGTCGGTCTGCCCATTGTCTGCGGAGGCGTGTGATGCGGTATGCGGCTGTGCTTGCCGGGCTGTTGTTCACCCATCAGGCCGTGGCGGCGAGCATGATGGCTTCTGATCCCGATCGCGAATTTATCGCCGCCATCATCGCGCAGGACCAGGCGGCGGTGGACATTGCGCGCCATGAGTTGCAATACGGCCAAGATCCGGAATTGCGCGCGGCGGCCCAAGCGATCATTGAGTCGCGGCAGCTGGAAATGACGCGGTTGGTTCGCTGGCAGGAGACGCACAATCAGCCGCCGACATAGCGCCGCCTTCATTCCCCGCCGTGCCGTCTCGCTGCTGGTGTTGCTGGCGGCGTGGCAGATGGCGTCGATGTCCGGGCTGCTGCCGCCCCGGCTGCTCGCCGCCCCCAGCGCGATCTTCGCCACCGCCTGGGAGATGTCGATCTCCGGTGTGTTGCCGCATCACCTTTTGGTCTCACTCGCCCGCGTGCTGGCCGGGGCTGTCATCGGCCTGTCCCTCGGCGCGGCATTGGCGCTGGTGGCCGGGTTGAGCCGGGCTGGCGAGGATGCGGTTGACCCGCCGTTGCAGGCGCTGCGCACGCTGCCATTCCTGGGGCTGGTGCCGCTGTTCATCCTGTGGTTCGGCATCGGCGAGGCGCCCAAGCTCGCACTCGTGGCGATGGGCGCGTTGTTTCCGCTCTATCTCAATCTGTTCGCGGGCATTCGTGGGGTGGCGACCGGGCTGGTGGATGCGGGCAACGCGCTGGGGCTCAGTCGCGGACAACTGATCCGGCTGGTCATCCTGCCCGCCGCCTTGCCCGCCGCTTTGGTGGGGCTGCGGCAGTCGATGGGCATGGCGTGGCTGAGTTTGGTGGTGGGTGAGCAGGTGAATGCGCAATCCGGCATCGGCTTTCTGATCACCGATGCGCGCGATTTTCTGCGCACCGATGTGATCGTGGTCGGCCTGCTGGTCTATGCGCTGCTGGGTTTGGCGAGTGACGCCGTGGTGCGGGTGCTGGAAGGCCGCGTGTTGCGCTGGCGATTCTGCTATGCTGATGGCGGTGTGCCGGATTCGCGGCCGCATTGAAGGTGTCGAAGGCGCGCTGCATGTCCGAACCCGCTGAAAAAACCACCCGCCGCCCGGATGCCGAGCGCACCAAGGCCGATATCATGCGGGTTGCGCGTGAGGAATTCGCCGAGCACGGGCTGGCCGGTGGCCGGGTGGATGCGATTGCCGCCCGCACGCAGACCACCAAGCGGATGATCTATTATTATTTCGGCAGCAAAGAGGGGCTCTACCTCGCGGTGCTGGAACAGGCCTATTGCGAGATCCGCGACCGCGAATCGAATTTGTCCCTCGGCACGCTGCATCCGGCGGAAGCGATTCGTCAGTTGGTGGAGGCCACGGCCGACCATCACGATGAAAGCCCGGATTTCGTGCGCTTGGTATGTATCGAGAACATCCATTACGCGCGCTATCTGAAGGGCTCGGAGACCATCCGCACCCTGAACCTGACGGTGATCGACACGCTGGCCGATATCGTGGCGCGTGGACGGGCGATGGGGGTGTTCACCAAGCCGATTGATCTGCTCGATCTGCACATGTTCATCAGCGCGATCAGCTTCTATCGCGTCGGCAACCGCCACAGCTTCGGCACGCTGTTCGGGCAGGATATGGGCGAGCCTGATGTCCGCACCCGTCATAAGAAATTGCTGACGGATGCGGTGCTGGGGCTGTTGGGGTATTCCGAGGCGGCTTAGACCGCTCCGGTCAGTTCCGCAAAATGCCGACGCATGCGCTCGGCATCCGGCGCTGCATCGGTGAACAGGCTGAAGGCGTCCACCGCCTGGAACACCGCCATGCCGCCGCCACTGAGCGTCTGGCAGCCAATCGCCTTGGCCGCGCGCAGCAATTCGGTCTCCAGCGGGAAATAGATGATCTCGCTGACGAACAGCCCAGGATGCAGGAATTCCACCGGCACCGACGTGCCAGGATATTTCGCCATGCCAATCGGCGTGCAGTTCACCAGACCGGTGGCGGAAGCGATGTCTTGTTGCAAGTCGCTCACCACCACCGCGCGACCATCGCCGAAAGTGGCATTGAGCGCGGCGGCGACGGTTTCGGCGCGGGATGGGTCGATGTCATGCAGCACCAGCGTCTGCACGCCCAGCGTGAGCAGCGCGTAGGCCACAGCGCCGCCCGCACCGCCGGTGCCAATCTGCACCACGCGGCTGAGATCGGCCTTCGGCAGACCGCGACGGAACGCCTCGGCATAGCCGGACCAATCGGTGTTGTGGCCGATGCTGCGGCCATCGCGGAACAGCACGGTGTTGACCGCATTCAGCGCCTTGGCGTGCGGCGACAACTCATCAAGCAGCGGGATGATCGCCTGCTTGCACGGATGGGTGATGTTGAGGCCAGTGAAGCCCATGCGCTGTGCTGCGGTGAGCAATTCCGGCAGAGCCTCCACGCCCAACTGCAACTCGCTGAGGTCGATGATCTGGTAGATCTGCCGAAACCCCTGCTCAGCCGCTTCGCGCTCATGCATCGCAGGCGTCAACGACGCGCCGATGCCGGTGCCGATCAAGCCAGTGAGAAATGTATGAGCATCGCGCGTGGACATCGGATTCCTCCTCAATTGCGCGGGTTATGAACCAGTTGGTTAATTAGGGCAAGAAAAAGCAACCATGCGATGAGTCGGATTGGAGCCGCTGGGGGGGGAGGTGCACAACATTTCGATGGTTAACATTTGTTTCAAATCAATTTCAGAACTTCACCGACACTATAACCTGTCCACCGCTGGGGAATTTTGATCGATGCATCTCGGCTTTGGAGAATGTCCATGTTGAAAGTGGCTCTGATTGTATGGCTCGTCGCTGGCACGCTGGTGGCGGGTATCGCGGTGACGGTGCTGCTGGCCGTTCCCAGCCTGTCGGCTCAGGCAATGCACCTGATCGCCCCGGTCTGTGTCGCCGCCTTCGTGGTGGGCGGCGGATTGTCTTGGTTGGTGGCGAAACAGATTATGGGGAAGGCTACCTGATTTCGGCATCGTCGGAGGTCGTCCGTGTGAGCGAGAGCTCATGCGGGAATTGCGGCTGAGCGGTCGCCGGGTGGGTTCCCGAACGGTCCCACCACGAAGCGTGCCATGTTGGTGGGCCCCTTCGGGACCCACCCTACGGCGTGTTGGTGGTTACAAAACCAACCGCGTCCCCAATTTCGTCGCCTCACGCCGTTGCGCCTGCACGGCCATGCGCACCGACGCATTCGGTGCACCAAACCCATCATACCCATCACGTTGCACCACTTCGAAGAAGAAGCGGTCTTCGAACGTCTCAGTGAAGGCGTGGATGAACACGCCTTTGTCGTCGCGGTCGTAGAGCAGGTCGAGCGCTTGCAGCTTGGCGATTTCCTCATCGTCCAGACCATGACGGGCGGCGATGTCGTCGTAGTAATTGGCGGGGATCGGCAGGAAGCGGGCCCCTTTGGCGCGCATCTCGGCCACGGCTGCGTAAATATCGGTCGTCGAGAACGCCATGTGGTGCACGCCGGCGCCTGCAAAGGCGGAGACGAAGCGGCCGGTGGCAGTCTCCCGGCTTTCGGAAATGTTGAGCGGCAGACGCACCGTGGCATCCACACTCAACATCGCGCGGCTGCGGATCAGGCCATAGGGGTCGGGCAGTTCGAAGGTGGGTTGCGCGGTGAAGCCGAAGATGGAGCGGTAGAACAACACATAGCTGTCCATCCGCCCGGTCGGCAGGGCTTGCGCGATGTGGTCCACTTCGCCCAGCAGCGCATCGCCATCGGTGTCGTTGAGGATGAAATCATCCTCGAAGATCGAGCGGCCTTCGGCGGTGGGCTCCACCAGATAGATCAGCGTGCCATCCGGCGCGCGAACGGCGGGGATGCGGCGTTCGCCGGCCCCAATTCGTTCCTGCCAATCCGGGCAGAGCAGCGCGCGGGCGCGGGCCAAGGCGCGGGCGGCGCTATCCACCCGCAAAGCCACGGCGCAGACCGAGGGGCCGTGCAGCAGGAAATGCTCTGAGGCCGAGGAATCCTGCTCGGCATTGAGCACCATGTGGATGCGGCCCTGGCGATACAGCGTCACGTCTTTCGAGCGATGCTCGCCGATGCGGCGGAAGCCCATCGTGGTGAGGGTGTTGCCGAGCGAATCGCGGGTGATGGGGTCGCAGGCGAATTCGAGGAATTCCACGCCGTCAAACACCGGCGGCGCGGGCAGGTCGAGTTCGCCGATTTCCGATTGCACGAACACCAGACTGCGCAGTCCGTCCCGCGCGGTCAGCCGGGCTTGGGTGGCGCGGAAATCGTCGTTGAAGATTTCAAGCGAGAGCGGGCCGGCATAGCCCGAATCGAGCACCGCGCGGACGAAGCCTGCGCAGTCGAGTTGGCCTTGGCCGGGGAAATTGCGGAAATGGCGGCTCCAGGACAGCACGTCCATCGAAAGCTTCGGCGCATCGGCGAGCTGCACATAGAACAGCTTTTCGCCGGGAATCTTGGCAATCCCAGATGGGTCATCGCCGAGGCTGAGAGTGTGGAAGGAATCAACGATCAGGCCGCAATTCGGGTGGTCAACTTTGGTGACGATATCCCAGACCTGACGCCATCGATTGTTGAAGCGCGACCATGCCAGCCCCTCGACGCCGATGCGCAGGCCACGGCGGGCGGCGCGTTCGGCCATTTCGCGGAAATCGGCAATCGCGCGCTCATTGTCGTCAATGGCGGCCGGGTGGGTGGTGGTGCAGACCAGCACCAGATCGGTGCCCAGCGCCTGCATGACGTCGAATTTCCGCTCGGCGCGGTCGAGATTGCGGCTGCGAAAGGGCTCCGGCATCGCTTCGAAGTCGCGGAAGGGCTGGAAGATGTCGATGTTCAGCCCGAGATCTTCGCACATCCGCCGCACGTCTTCCGGTGTGCCGTCGAAGGTGAGCAGGTCGTTTTCGAAGATTTCCACCCCGTCAAACCCGATATTGGCCGCAGCCTCCAGCTTCTCCTGCAACGTGCCGGCCAGCGAGACGGTGGCAATCGAAAGCGGGTGACGGGTGAGGGCATGACGAAATGCGGGCGACATCGGGGTGAATCCATCGAATTGTATATCGCTATCGTGCGGCTTTTTCGCCGCCTAGGAAAGCCCGCACCGCGGAATGGCTCAGGGCGTGCGTGAGGGTTGACGTGTGGGCGGTGTGGAGGATGCTAGGCATTATCCTCGCGGGGAGGTGCTGGGTTTTGTCATCCGAATCGACCGAAGCGGCACCCAGGGTGCAGGCCAGTTTGTGGGAATTATTCCTCGCTTTCGCCAAACTCGGCTCCACCAGTTTCGGCGGTGGGCTGACCGGCTGGATGATGCGCGACATCGTGGGGCGTCGGGCCTGGATGAGCGAAGAGGAGTTTCTCACCGGCCTTGCGATGGCGCAGGCTTTGCCGGGGGTGAATGTCGTCAATTTGCCGCTGTGGATCGGCTACCGGATTGCCGGATTGCCGGGCGCATTGGTCTCAGCGGCGGGGGTGATTTTTCCGTCGGCGGGCATTCTGACGATGATGGCGGTCGGGTATTCGTTCCTCTCTCGCTATCCGCAGACCAAACTCGCTTTTGCCGGGGCGGCGGCGGCGGCGATTGGTCTGTCGGGCGCGATGGGGCTGCGGGCGGCGAAGCGGCAAGTACGCAAGCTGGTGCCTGCGGTGATTTTGGCTCTCACCTTTGTGGCGGTGGGGGTGTTGCGGCTGCCGATGTTGGCGGTGTTGGCAGTGTTGGCACCGATCAGCATCGGCTTTGCTTATGACGAGGCGCGACACTGATGCGCGATAATATCTATATCACGCTGATCGGCATCATCGCCCCGCTGTCGCTGCTCTCGGTGGGCGGTGGGCAATCGGTGTTGCCGGAGATGCATCGCCAGATTGTGGAACTCCACGGCTACATCTCCGAAGCGCAGTTTCTGGCGGATTACACGATCTCCCGCATGAATCCCGGTCCCACCTCGCTGATCGTCGCCCTGATCGGCTGGCAGGTGGCGGGGTGGTGGGGGGCGGTGGTGACGACGATATCGATCTTCGTGCCGTCCTCGATTTTGGTGTTGCTGCTCGCCCGCATCTGGGCGCGCTCGCGCGGGGCGGCGTGGCAGATTGCGGTTGAACGCGGTCTGGCACCATTGGCCGCCGGGCTGATTCTGGCCTCCACCGTCACCCTGGCGCGTGGTCTCAGCGGTGGCTGGCTTTCGGTGGTGATCACGCTGTTATCAACACTTGCAATGACGCTCACCCGCCTCAGCCCGCTTTGGGTGATCGGCGGCGGGGCGGTGATGTTTCTGGTTCTGGGGGGCTGATGCCGCACGAGTTGGACGGAGAAGTGCATTGGCATGAACCGGCGGGGTTGGAGGCGGCAGGCGTGCGGCGCTATCGCGTGCCCGCGTCGCCCTATGAGCGGTTCATGGCGGAAGAGGGGCTTGAGACGCATCGCGCGGTGTCGATGGTCGATCTGCGCGCGGTGCCATTGCTGCCCTGGCGGCGACTGGGCGGGCGTGGGGCGTTTGTCTCGCTGTTCGGCACGGAAGGCGCACTCGGCCAAAGCCTGCTGGAAATCCCGGCCTCGGGTGCCACACGGGCGGAGCGGCATGTCTGCGACGAGATTGTGCTGGTGCTCACCGGCGGCGGCAGCACGGAGTTGGTGGGGCAGGACGGCAAGCGGGTGTTCGAGTGGCAGGAGGGCGCGTTGTTCGCCATTGCGCGCAATGCCACGCATCGGTTCATCAACGCGACGGATCAGCCCGCTGTGCTGCTCTGCCTGAACACGCTGCCGGCGGTGCTGGATCTGTTGGGTGAGGTGGATGCGGTGTTCGCCAATCCATTGCCCGCGTTTCTGGATGAGGAGGCCGGGCAGGCGTTTGATGGCATTGAGCCTGATCCGGTGCAGGGGCTGGCATTGTGTCGCACCGGGGTGTTGCCGGACGTGATCAATTGCGACCTGCCGCTCGACAATCGCGCCTCCCCCGCGCACCGGGCCTTGGCGCTCGGGATGACCGGGCCGGGGATGCAAATCTTGCTGGGGGAGCATCGGCCCGGTCGCTATGGGCGGGCAAGACTGGTGGAGCCGGGGCAGGTTTTGGTGTGTCTGCGCGGTGGTGGCGAGATTGTGCTGTGGCCGGAGGCGGCGGGGGCGGTGCCCGCTGCCGAGGCAAAGATTCGGGTGATGCAGCGGGCCGGGGTGGTCACTGGATTGGGTGAGGGCGGTGGGAGGTGGTTTGTGCAGGAATTCACCTTCTCGCCCGGCCCGATGCGGCATTTGCGGGTGCGTCGCACGCCGATTTCGCATGCGGCGGCTGGCAGTGAGCGGCGCGATGCGATGACTGCCGCGTGGGATGCGGGGGGTGCCATCATTCCCTATTGGCGCGAAGACCCGGCCATTCGGGCGGGCTATGCCGAGGCGGTGGCGGCGCGTGGGGTGACGAACCGGATGCGCGAGAGCGATTACCAGCCGAGTGTTGAGGATGAGTGAAGCAGGCGGGCGCGTCTTCTTTGCCCGTGCGCGGCGTGCGCCGGATCGGGATGCGGATATTCGGCTGACCAGCGTGGGCGTCGATATCGGCTCGGCGACGTCGCATCTGGCGTTCTCCCGGCTGATTCTGCGGCGCAGGGGGGGGATGGCCGCGCTGGTGGGGCGGGAATTGCTGCATGAATCGGGGATTTTCCTCACGCCCTATGCGGCGGATAGCAGCATCGACACGGCGAAGCTGGGCGAATTCATCGGGGCCGAATATGCGCAAGCCGGGATTAACCCGGAGTCCATCGACACCGGGGCGCTGATCCTCACCGGCCTTGCCGCGCGCCGCCGCAATGCACGGGCGATTGGCGAGTTGTTCGCGGCGGAAACCGGGCGGTTCGTCGCGGTGGCGGCGGGGGATGCGTTGGAGACGGTGCTGGCCGCCCACGGGGCGGGCGCGGTGGCGGCGTCGGCGGATGGCGCGACGATCCTGCATCTCGACATGGGCGGTGGCACGGCCAAGATCGCGCGTTGCATCGGCGGTGAGGTTGCGGGGCTGACCGCGATTGATGTGGGCGCGCGGTTGGTCACGTTCGATGAGGCGGGGCAGGTTGTCCGCATTGAGCCGGAGGCGGTGCCGTTGCTGAAGGCAGCCGGGCTGCGCTGGTCGGTGGGCGATCTGCCGGATGTGGCGCCGCTGGCCGCGGTGATGGCGCAGTGTGTGTTCGAGGCGTGTGGCGCGGCGCCGATGTCGTCGCTCACGGCGGGATTGCTGCGGCTGCCTGCGATGGAAGCGGCGGCAGTGCCGGATTGTGTCGGCTTCTCGGGCGGCGTGGCAGAGTATCTGCACGGGCGGGAGGCACGCGGCTTCGGTGATCTCGGCCCGGCTTTGGCGCAGGCGGTGCGGGTGCGGTTTGCGGGATGGGCACCGTTTCGCGCGGTGGAGCACGGCATTCGCGCGACGGTGGTGGGGGCGTCGCAGTTCAGCGTGCAGGTGTCGGGGAATACGATTTTTGTCGATCCACCGGAACTGTTGCCGTTGGCCAGCCTGCCTGCGATCAGGCCGCAGATTGATTGGGATACGTTGTCGGCGGCACAAATGGAGGTCGCCATTCGAGCGGCGTTGGCGCGGATGGGGTTGGTGGAGGGCGATGGGCCGGTGGCCTTGGCCTATGAGTGGCAGGGTGATGCGACGCATGACCGGATTGCCGCGTTTTGCGCGGGCGTTTCTGCGGCGTTGGCGGGGCGGGTGCCGCTGGTGCTGGTGGGCCAGGGCGATTTCGGCGGCTTAATCGGCGCGCATCTGCGCCGCTCCGGCCATCAAGGCGGGATTGTCTCGATTGATGGGATCACTTTGCGTGAGTTGGATCACATCGATATCGGTGAGCTGTTGCAGATCTCGGGCGGCGTGCCGGTGGTGGTGAAGTCATTGGTGTTTTGAGGCGGATTACCCCGCCAATTTCTGATAAATCGCCACATAATCCTCAGCCATCCGCTGTGCACTCCAGCGCTGCTCGAAGCGTGCGCGGATCGCCTTGCGGTCCAACATGTCGATCCGGCCCAACGCCGCCACCGCCTGCTCCTCGCTCTCGACGATAAAGCCTGTCCGCCCGTCTTCGATCACTTCCGGCACTGAGCCGAGCGGGAAGGCGATCACCGGGCAGCCACAGGCCATCGCCTCGATCATCACCAAGCCGAATGGCTCCGGCCAGGCAATCGGGAACAGCAAAGCGCGGGCGTTGGAGAGGAATTCGGGTTTCTGCGTGTCGTCGATTTCGCCGATGAACTCCACGCCGCCGCCTTCCAGCAACGGGGCCATCTCGCGCTCATACCAAACGCGATCTTCTTCACCGATTTTGGCCGCCACCTTCAATGTGATCCCGGCCCGTTGCGCAATGCGGATGGCGCGGTCGATGCCTTTCTCGGGGGAAATCCGCCCGAGAAAAGCAAGGTAATCGCCGCCATTGGCCACCGGGCGCAGCAGATCGGCGGGCATGCCGTGATGCACCGTGCCCGCCCAGCCTAAATTCGGCACCGGGCGGCGTTGACTGTCAGAGATCGAAACCAGCGGCACATCCGGATACAGCCCGTAAATGCTCTGCGTCCATTCCTGATCCATCCGGCCATGCAGCGTGGTCAGGAACGGCGTGTTGAGGCGGGAGAACAGTGCGAAGGGGTGAAAATCGATGTGGAAATGCAGCACATCGAACTCACGGGATTGCCGCGCGACGAGTTCAAGCATGCGGGCATAAGGCGCGTTATTGACCTCGAAATTCGGCACAAACCGCCGTGCCTGCGGCACCACGGGCACCAGCTTGGCCTTGGTGGTGGAATCTCCCGAGGCGAATAACGTCACGTCATGGCCTGCTTCGACCAGCGCCTCCGTCAACCAGGACACCACGCGCTCAGTGCCGCCATAACGGCGCGGCGGGACGGTTTCGAACAGCGGGGCAATCTGGGCGATGCGCATGGGGCTCACTCGGCTATAGCAATCTTCCTCTGCCATATCTCAGCCGAAGAGGGCAGAGTGATGGCAAGAGTGTTTCAATATCAGAACATCCAGGTTATCCACAGTAATCCACAGGGACCGAACGCCTCGTATGCGCTAGGATGCCTCGATGAACGCAAGCTTCCTCCCCACGCCCGTCGCCCCCCGTCTGCCCCCCACCAATTTGC
>Ga0316222_1005767_pt1 | contig 10417 bp, 9 predicted proteins | sample TBH18011metaG_FD_206008 | JGI IMG/M metagenome (GOLD analysis project Ga0316222, IMG submission 206008) | Freshwater microbial communities from Trout Bog Lake, Wisconsin, USA - TBH18011 | ecosystem: Environmental > Aquatic > Freshwater > Lake > Hypolimnion/Profundal zone | place: USA: Wisconsin... | reverse complement strand
CCAGCCCTCGGTGCCCTGCCAGTCGCGGATCTTGCGCCAGGCCTCGAACTCGGCAATCACCTCGACCGGCAGATCCTTGCGGGCATAGGTCCAATCGATCGGGTAGCGCTGGCCAGGGCCGGTGCGAAGGTTGACCTCGTCCGTCCGCAACGAGACGAAGCGGGGCAGCGGTAGGCCACTGGTCTCGCCTGCCCCAGCCGAAACGGCCAGGAAGGTGATGCCAAGCGCCAACAGTACCATGCGAAGGTTCCGCCGACTCATACGGGTTGCCGCCTCGAATTCAGGGTCGATAGGCGCATTATAGGCGTCGGGCGGCCCACCGGGTCAAGGCGGCCCCCTGTGTTAACACGTCCCTGGACAATCCCATGCCGTCTTGCTAGGCGTGAATCGACCGGGGTTCCGGGAGGAGAATGGCGATGACCAATAAAAAGCCGGTGGTGATTATCACCCGCAAACTCCCAGATGCGATCGAAACCCGCATGATGGAGCTGTTCGACGCCCGCCTGAACCTCGACGACCGCCCGCTGTCCAAGGCCGAGCTGATCGAGGCGGTCCGCCACGCCGACGTGCTGGTACCGACCATCACCGACCGCGTCGACGCCGCCGTGCTGTCCCAGGCCGGACCCAACCTCAAGCTGGTGGCCAATTTCGGCACCGGCGTCGACAACATCGACCTGGCCAGCGCGCGAAGCCGCGGCATCAGCGTCACCAACACGCCCGGCGTGCTGACTGAGGACACCGCCGACATGACCATGGCGCTGATCCTGGCGGTGCCGCGCCGGCTGGCCGAGGGCGAACGGCTGCTGCGCGGCGGCGCCTGGACCGGCTGGAGCCCGACCTTCATGCTTGGCCACCGCATCTGGGGGAAAAGGCTGGGCATTATCGGCATGGGCCGCATCGGCCAGGCGGTGGCCCGCCGGGCCAAGGCCTTCGGCATGGCCATCCACTATCACAACCGCAAGCGCGTCCACCCCGACATCGAGGCCGAGCTGGAGGCCAGCTACTGGGAAAGCCTCGACCAGATGCTGGCCAGGATGGACATCGTCACCGTTCACTGCCCCCACACTCCCGCCACCTTCCATCTGCTGTCGGCCCGCCGCCTCAAGCTGTTGCAACCCCACGCCTTCGTCATCAACACCGCCCGCGGCGAGATCGTCGATGAAAACGCCCTGACCCGCATGCTCGGTCGCGGTGAGCTGGCCGGCGCCGGGCTCGACGTGTTCGAGCACGAACCGGCGGTCAACCCCAAGCTGCTAGAGCTGGACAATGTCGTGCTGCTGCCCCATCTCGGCTCGGCCACCCTGGAGGGCCGCCTCGACATGGGCGAGAAAGTGATCATCAACATCAAGACCTTCGTCGACGGCCACCTGCCGCCCGACCGGGTGTTGGCGAGCATGTTCTAGGGAAGATCTCGCCGCATCGTCAGCGCGTCGATCCCGTTGTAGTAGCCCTTGCGCAGCCCGACCTCGATAAAGCCGAGGCCGCGATAGAGCGCGGCGGCGGCGAGGTTGTCGGCGGCGACCTCAAGAAACATCGCCTCGGTGCCGGCGGATGCGGCGGCGGCCAGGGCCGCCGCCATCAGCCGGTGGGCCAGGCCATGGCGCCGCCATGGTGGCAACACCGCCAGGGTCAGGATCTCGCCCTCGCCAGCCGCCAGCCGCCACAACAGCAGGCCGGCCGGTCCGGCGCCGCCCTGGCTGGGGCTCATCGATTCGCCCTCGACCGCGATCAGTCCGGCCACCCCCGGCATGCCCAGCGAGGCGGCCATCGATTGCGGGCTCCACGGCTCGGCGAAGCAGATCTTGTGCATGGCGGCGAGCAATTCGGCATGGACCAGCGCCGCCGGCAGCAGCTCGACCGTCATGACGGTGACGGCAGCGACGGTAAGGTGACATCCGCCGGACGCAAATAGAGCGGCGCCGCCGGTAGCGTGGTGCCAGATACCCAATCCTCGGCCGCCAGCGCCGCCACTATCGCGGCATCGGGACTGCCGGAGGCCGCCGACAGCTCGGCCTCGGGCATCAGCGGCGCCACCCGGTCGGCGGCGTCGCCGACCAGCAGCACCGGGCCGCTCAGCAGTGCGGCGGCCGCCGATGGACTCAGCGCCGCCACCGGCCCCAGCGGCGACCAATCGGCGGCGAAGGCTTGGACCCAGGGCTCGTCGCGCTTGCTGTCCAGCACCACCAGCAGCGGCCGGCCGCGGCGCTCGGCCGGATCGACCGCGTGGGCTACCGCCCTGGTGGTGACGATGCCGACCGCCTTCAGCCCGGTGGCCAGGGCCAGACCCCGGGCCGCCGCCAGGCCGATGCGGATGCCGGTGAAGGCGCCTGGCCCCACCGTCACCGCCAGCAAATCGATGGCGGCAAAGGCCACGCCGGCCTCGGCCATCACCTCGGCCACCATCGGCATCAGCGCTTCCGACTGGCCGCGCGCCATGGCGGCATGGCGGCGGGCCAGCACGATGCCGTCGCCCCACAGGGCGACGGAGCAGGCGGCGGTGGCGGCATCAAGGGCGAGGATACGCATGGCGCGGCAAACTTAGCGCTTGGCGGCGGCCGGGGCTATACTGGCGTCCAGGTCCGAAGAGAATTAAGGAGCATCGATGTTCCCGCTGGTGCGCGTCACGTCCTCCGCCTTCGACCTCGACATCGCCTTGGCCTACGCCACAGCCGACAACTTCACCGGCCGGCCGGTCTACCGCGCCGACGCCGGCTGCTTCCTCCACGCCGAGGCGGCGCCACTGCTCGGCCGCGTCGCCCAACTGGCGCGGCCATTGGGCCTGCGGCTGAAGCTGCTCGACGCCTTCCGCCCGGCCGAGGCGCAATGGACGCTGTGGAACCATACCCCCGATCCCGGCTTCCTCGCCGACCCCCGCCGCGGCTCGCCCCATTCGCGCGGTGCCGCCATCGACCTGACCCTGGTGACGGCCGAGGACGGCACGGCGCTGGACATGGGCACGCCATTCGACGCCTTCACGCCGCGTTCCCACCACGGCACCCTGGATATCCCGGCCGCCGCCCAGCGCAACCGCGCCCTGCTGCTGGGCCTGATGACCGCCGCGGGCTGGGATTTCTATGGCAACGAGTGGTGGCACTACCAGCTGTTCGACGCCCAGGCGCGCTACCCGCTGCTGGGCGATTCGGTGCTGGGCCCGGCGGCGATGATGCCGGAATAAAAAATCATCCGAGGTGGGCAAGCGCGCAAGGGTCGCGCTGGCCTTCGGTTAAGCAAACAATATCACTAAAATTGATACTACTATGGAGATGGAAAAATGCTTAGGAATTGTTGTATAGTGCCGCCTAGATCAATGCAGCAGCGAGGGGGCGTCGATGATCGCGAAAGCTTCCACCAGCACTAGCCACCCCGACGACGGCGTCGCCGCCTCTTTCCTGGCATTCCAGGGCAACGGCGAACCGCCCTTGGCTGAAGTGATCGCCGACGACACCGTGCGGCGCATGATGGCCCGCGACGGGGTTGATCTTGACCAGCTGCTGGTCCTGCTCGACGAGGTTCGAACGCGGCTGACGTGATCCCGGCCGAAAGTGGCCCGCGATTTGCCCTCTTGACGCTTCGGGCAACGCCGCATATAACCGCGCCTTCGAATTTCTCAGATGAACAGCAGGTCGTTGATCCATGGCCCACCATCAGTCGGCTAAGAAGCGCATTCGCCAAACCGAGCGCCGTACCGCCGTCAATCGTACTCGCACCAGCCGTATCCGCTCCTACGTCAAGAAGGTGGAGGTCGCCCTTGCCAGTGGCGATCCCGCCGCCGCCAAGGAGGCCCTCCAGGCCGCCGAGCCGGAAATGATGAGGGGCGTTCAAGGCGGCGTGCTTCACAAGAACACCGCGTCCCGCAAGGTCAGTCGCCTTGCCGCTCGGGTCAAGGCGCTGAGCCAGCAGGCCTAAGGCCCGCTTCACTCGAAGTCGTTGATTAAAAAAGGGCTGCGCCATTGGCGCGGCCCTTTTGGCGTTGCGGTCGCCCGGATTCTGCCGCCTGTGGAAAAGCAAGAAAAAAATTTTCTCTGTTCGCGTTCCGGACCGGTTGCGAGTCACTTTGGCCGCCGCTAGAGTCCGTTCCCTTGTCGCGTCGGCGGCGGAATTGTCGATTTTTCAGAAAAATGCCGACGGAAACTTTCGATAATTTTAGGTTTATCATTCCGGTTTCATTTTTTTATTTGTTTGTGGCCATTCGGCCTATATACGGTCTTAGGTCGTTGGGGGTAATACTGGCGGAACGAAAAACGTCGGGTGGGCGGCATCTGGGGAGATGCACGGCCTGCCCCGAGAGGAAGCGACGCTTCCGGCGGATTCGTTCGGGTAAGGGGGGGGGATCGCACCATGAATGTGCCATGCCCGATCAAAAGTGGCTGCCGACACCCGGAAGAAATCGCGGGTGCCGACGGCAGGCGTACGGTAGAATTCGGGGACTGCAAATGACGAGTGCGGATTGGGATCGGGTGAAGGGGCGTCTTCGCGACGAGGTGGGTGACGCCGCCTATCGCAGCTGGCTGCGGCCGATCACCGTCCACGGCGTCCAGGATGGCGCCGTTCGTCTGGCCCTGCCCACCCGCTTCATGCGCGACTGGGTCGCCACCCACTACGCCGACCGCATCCGCACCCTGTGGGGCGCCGAGAATCCCACCATCCGCACCGTCGAAATCATCGTCGACGGCGTTCGCACCACCGTCCCGGCGGCACTGGCCAAAGCGCCCGTCACCAAGGCCGCCGCCCCGGCCGCCATCGCCCTGAGCGTGGCGCCAGCGCCACGGCTGCCGGCGCTTCCGACCCAGGCCTGCCCGGCGGTCGACGTCGACGAGCTGGGGGCGACGCTGGACCCCCGTTTCACCTTCGCCAATTTCGTCGTCGGCAAGCCCAACGAATTCGCCTACGCAGCCGCCCAGCGTGTCGCCGAGGCCGAGCGGGTGTCATTCAACCCGCTGTTCCTCTATTCCGGCGTCGGCCTCGGCAAGACCCACCTGATGCACGCGATCGCCTGGCACATCCGCGAGCACAACCCGGCACGCAAGGTGCTGTACCTTTCTGCCGAAAAGTTCATGTACCGCTTCATCCGGGCGCTGCGCGACCAGAACACCATGCTGTTCAAGGAGCAGTTCCGCTCGGTCGACGTGCTGATGATCGACGATGTCCAGTTCATCGCCGGCAAGGACGCCACCCAGGAGGAATTCTTCCACACCTTCAATTCGCTGGTCGACCAGGGCCGCCAGATCGTCATCTCGGCCGACAAGTCGCCGTCCGACCTGGAAGGGCTGGAGGAGCGGCTGCGCTCGCGGCTGAATTGCGGCCTGGTGGCCGACATCCACCCGACCACCTACGAGCTGCGGCTGGGCATCTTGCAGCAGAAGGCCGAGCAGATGGGGGCGGTGCTGCCGCCGAAGGTGCTGGAATTCCTCGCCCACAAGATCGCCTCCAACGTCCGCGAGCTGGAGGGCGCGCTCAATCGCGTCGTCGCCCACGCCCAACTGGTGGGCCGCGCCATCACGCTGGAAACCACCCAGGAAGTGCTGCACGACCTGCTCAAGGCCTCGGATCGCCGCATCTCGATCGAGGAGATCCAGAAGCGGGTGGCCGAGTATTTCAACATCAAGCTGGCCGAGATGTCCTCGGCCCGGCGCTCGCGCCAGGTCGCCCGGCCGCGCCAGGTGGCGATGTACCTGGCCAAGCAACTGACCAGCCGCTCGCTGCCCGAGATCGGCCGCAAGTTCGGCGGCCGCGACCACACCACCGTCATGCACGCGGTGAAGAAGGTCGAGGAACTGGCGGTGTCCGACCAGAACTTCGCCGAGGACGTCGAGCTGCTGCGGCGCATGCTGCAGAGCTGAGCCCCCGTCCTCCCCCGGACCTTCCGCCTGCCCCGGAAGAGGCAGCCAGCGCGGGCGGAAAGGGCTTTGTGCTCCAAACACCTGTGATATACTGCCGGACCCTGCCGCGGGTGGGGCCCAGTCCTCAACGGATCGTTCGTAGACCGCCATGAAGCTGACCATCGAGCGCGCTGCGCTGCTCAAGTCCCTGGCCCATGTTCAGAGCGTCGTCGAACGCCGCAATACGATTCCGATCCTGTCCAACGTCAAGCTGGAAGGTCGGGCCGGATCGTTGAGCCTGAACGCCACCGACATGGACCTGGATTTCATCGAATCAGTGCCGGCCGACATTTCACGGCCCGGCGCCACCACAGCTCCCGCCCACACCTTCTACGAAATCGTCCGCAAGCTGCCCGACGGCAGCCAGGTCGAGATCGAGTATTTCGGTGACGACGGCCAGCTGACACTGCGCTCGGGCCGCTCCAAGTTCTCGCTGGCCTGCCTGCCGGTCGAGGACTTCCCCGCCCTGTCCGGCGGCGAGCTGCCCCATTCCTTCGTGCTGTCGGCGACCGAGCTGAAGACGCTGATCGACCGCACCCGCTTCGCCATCTCCACCGAGGAGACGCGCTACTACCTCAACGGCATCTATCTGCACGGCGCCAGCGGCCCCAATGGCGACGTGCTGCGCGCCGCCGCCACCGACGGCCACCGGCTGGCCCGGGTCGAGATCACCATGCCGGACGGCGCCGCCGGCCTGCCGGGCGTGATCGTGCCCAGGAAGACGGTCAACGAAATCCGCAAGCTGATCGACGAGACCGAGTGCGAAATAACCGTGTCGCTATCGGAAACCAAGATCAAGTTCGCCTTCGGCGACGCGGTGCTGACCTCGAAGCTGATCGACGGCACCTTCCCCGATTACGAGCGGGTGATTCCGGCCGACAACGACAAGATCCTCACCGTCGACGTCAAGGTGCTGGCCAACGCGGTCGACCGCGTCTCGGCGATCTCCACCGAAAAAAGCCGCGCCATCAAGCTGGCGGTGGAAAAGGGCACGGTGACCCTGTCCGCCTCGTCGCCCGAGAATGGCAGCGCGGTCGAAGAGATCGAGGCCGATTACAACGCGACGCCGCTGGAAATCGGCTTCAACTCCCGCTACCTGCTCGACATCCTCGGCCAGGTCGAGGGCGGTTCGGCCCGCTTCGCCATGGCCGACGCCGCCTCGCCGACGGTGGTGCGCGACATCGCCGCCGGTGGCGCCGTCTATGTGCTGATGCCGATGCGGGTGTGAGCACGGGATTACGGGATTCGGCGGGGGAAAGGTCGCCGCGCCTGGCGGTGCGCCGCCTGACCCTGACCGATTTCCGCTGTTACGGCCGCTTGCGGCTGGAAACCGATGCCCGGCCGGTGGTGCTGACCGGGGCCAACGGCGCCGGCAAGACCAACCTCCTCGAGGCGCTGTCCTTCCTTGCCCCCGGCCGCGGCCTGCGGCGGGCGACCCTGGCGGAAGCGGCCCGCACCGAAGCGGGCGAAGGGGCGCCGTGGGCGGTGGCGGCGATCCTCGATGGTCCCGGCGGCCGGGTTGAAATCGGGACCGGCCGCGAGATCGGGTCGGAGCGCCGGGCAGTGCGGATCGACGGCCAGCCGGCCAAGGCTGGCGCTTTGGCCGAGATCGCCTCGGCGCTGTGGCTGACGCCGGCGATGGACCGCTTGTTCACCGAGGGCGCCAGCGGCCGGCGGCGGTTCCTCGACCGGCTGGTGTACGGGCTGGAATCCGGCCATGCCCGCCACGCCGCCGCCTATGAGCACGCGATGCGCGAGCGCACGCGACTGTTGAAGGCCGGCGACGCCGACCGCAATTGGCTGGCGGCGCTGGAAGACGGCATGGCCCGCCACGGGGTGGCGATGGCGGCGGCCAGGCGGCGCACGGTGGCGCAGCTTGACGAGGCCTGCCGCGGTGGCCTGGGGCCGTTTCCGGCGGCGCGGCTGGCGCTGGCCGGCGAGATCGAGGCCTGGCTCGACCAGGCCGATGTGGATGAGGCGGAAGATCGCCTGAGGCGGGCGCTGGAGACGGCGCGGCCGCGCGACGAGGCGGCGCAAGGTGCGACCATCGGGCCGCACCGCACCGATCTGGCGGTCCGCCACGCCGCCAAGGATTTGCCGGTTGGGCAATGCTCGACCGGCGAGCAGAAAGCGGTCCTGGTCAGCATCGTGCTGGCCCAGGCCCGGGTGCGGACGGAGTTGCGCGGGACCGCGCCGCTCCTGCTGCTGGACGAGGTGGTCGCCCATCTGGATGTGACCAGGCGGGCCGCCTTGTTCGACGAATTGTCTGGGCTGGCCGCCCAGAGCTGGATGACCGGGACCGACGACGTGCTATTCGCCGGCTTCGAAGAAAGAGCGCAGGTCTTCCGGGTCGCCGACGCGTCGGTGGCTCCGGCAACGAGAGAGCAGTGATGACCGACCCCATTTCCAATCCCGCTTCCGACCCGACCATTCCCGAGCAAGAAGCACCCGTCGCCCACGAACTCAACGGCGATGATTACGGTGCCGATTCGATCAAGGTGCTGCGCGGCCTCGACGCCGTCCGCAAACGACCCGGCATGTATATCGGCGACACCGATGACGGCTCGGGCCTGCACCACATGGTCTACGAGGTGGTCGACAACGCCATCGACGAGGCGCTGGCCGGCTACGCCGACCGGGTCGAGGTGGTGCTCAACGGCGACGGTTCCTGCACCGTCTGGGACAATGGCCGCGGCATTCCCACCGACCTGCACAAGGAAGAAGGCGTTTCCGCCGCCGAGGTCATCATGACCCAGCTCCATGCCGGCGGTAAGTTCGACCAGAATTCCTACAAGGTGTCGGGCGGCCTGCACGGGGTCGGCGTCAGCGTGGTCAACGCCCTGTCGCAATGGCTGGACCTGCGGGTCTGGCGCGGCGGCAAGGAATACGCCATGCGCTTCTGCCATGGCGTCGCCGAGGCGCCGCTCCGGGTAGTGGGCGACGCCCCGATGACCGAACGCGGCTTGCGCACCGGCACCGAGGTCACCTTCCTGGCCTCGACCGAAACCTTCACCATGGTCGAGTTCGATCTTGCCACCCTGGAACACCGCCTGCGCGAGCTGGCCTTCCTCAATTCCGGGGTACGGCTGCGCCTGACCGACCAGCGCCACGGCGAGGCCCATGTCATCGAGCTGCATTACCAAGGCGGCATCGAAGCCTTCGTCCAGTGGCTGGATCGCTCGAAGACGGCGCTGCACACGCCGCCGCTGTCGGTGATGGGCGAGAAGGACGGCGCCACCGTCGAAGTGGCGATGGAGTGGACCGACAGCTATCACGAGACCCAGCTGTGCTTCACCAACAACATCCCGCAGAAGGATGGCGGCACCCATCTGGCCGGCTTCCGCGCCGCCCTGACCCGCACCGTCAACGCCTATGCCAATGATTCCGGCATCGCCAAGCGGGAAAAGGTGTCGCTGACCGGCGAGGACATGCGCGAGGGCCTGACCTGCGTGCTGTCGGTCAAGGTGCCCGACCCCAAGTTCAGCTCGCAGACCAAGGACAAGCTGGTCTCGTCCGAGGTGCGACCGCTGGTCGAGAACATCGTCGCCGAAAAGCTGAGCGAATGGTTCGAAGAGCATCCCGCCGAAGCGCGCAAGATCGTCGGCAAGGTGGTCGAGGCCGCGGCCGCCCGCGAAGCGGCGCGCAAGGCGCGCGAACTGACCCGGCGCAAGGGCGTGCTCGACATCGCCACCCTGCCGGGCAAGCTGGCCGATTGCCAGGAACGCGACCCGGCGCTGTCGGAATTGTTCATCGTCGAGGGTGATTCGGCCGGCGGTTCGGCCAAGCAGGGGCGCAATCGCGCCTTCCAGGCCATCCTGCCGCTGCGCGGCAAGATTCTCAACGTCGAGCGCGCCCGCTTCGACAAGATGCTGGGCTCGGCCGAGATCGGCACCCTGATCGCCGCCATGGGCACCGGCATCGGCTCGGACGATTTCAACGTCGACAAGGCGCGCTACCACAAGATCATCATCATGACCGATGCCGATGTCGACGGCAGCCACATCCGTACCCTGCTGTTGACCTTCTTCTATCGCCAGATGCGTGAACTGATCGAGCGCGGCTATCTCTACATCGCCCAGCCGCCGCTCTATCGCGCCAAGCGGGGCCAGTCCGAGGTCTATCTCAAGGATGACCGCGCCCTCGAGGAATACCTGATCGACGGCGGGCTTGCCGACGCCGTGCTGAAATTGGCCGACGGCGCCCAGGTCGCCGCCGCCGATTTGCGCGCCCTCAGCGAAAAGGCCCGCACCGTCAAATCGTTGCTGACACCGTTGTCGCGCCGGGTGCCGATCAAGGTGGTCGAGCAGGCAGCGATCGCCGGGGCGCTGGCCCCGGTGCTGCTGACCGACGGGGTCAAGGGGCCGGAAATGGCCGGCATCATCGCCGGCCGGCTCGACGCGCTGGAAACCGTGCTGGAGCGCGGCTGGCGCGGCCTGTGGGTCGAGGGCGACGGCTGGGTGCTGAGCCGCACCCTGCGCGGGGTCACCGAGACCCACGCCATCGACGCCGCCATCGTCCGCTCGGCCGAGGCGCGCCGC
>Ga0316222_1005766_pt1 | contig 10418 bp, 8 predicted proteins | sample TBH18011metaG_FD_206008 | JGI IMG/M metagenome (GOLD analysis project Ga0316222, IMG submission 206008) | Freshwater microbial communities from Trout Bog Lake, Wisconsin, USA - TBH18011 | ecosystem: Environmental > Aquatic > Freshwater > Lake > Hypolimnion/Profundal zone | place: USA: Wisconsin... | reverse complement strand
ATCCAGCTGCATTCGCGCTGCACGAAGAAGGTTGTCACCTCCTCTGGCGGCATCAGCGTGGCCTCGATGCAGGGCAGAGGCGGCGCCTGTTCTGCCGCCCCCATATAGACCCACACGATGCCGTTGCGCTCAGCCGTGCGGTAGGCGCGGGCGCGGATCTTCTGTGTGAAGGATTGGTGCGTTGGGATGTTTGGCGTGTCGAGGCAGTTGCCATCGACGTCAAATTTCCAGCCATGATAGGTGCAGCGGAGGCCGCCTTCCTCGTTGCGACCGTAGAACAACGAGGCGCAGCGATGCGGGCATTGATGGTCGATCACGCCGACGCGCCCGGCGCTGTCGCGGAATGCCACCAGCTTCTCGCCGAGCAGCAGCAGCCGGGTTGGTGGCGCGTCGACCACCAATTCGCTGCTCGGGGCGGCAGGGATCCAGTATTGCCGCATCAGCGTGCCCATCGGCGTGCCGGGGCCGACGCGGGTGAGCAATTCGCCTTCGTCCCTCGTGGTCATCGCAATCTCCTCAATCCCTGTGCGCGTGGGTCAGCAAGGCGGGGCGCATCCACAGCAATGTCATCAGGCCGCCTGCCGCCATCAGCGTGGTGGCCAGGCTCAGCCCGTACCCGAGTGACGCGGGGCCGGTGAACAATTCCTCCATATAGGCGACCACGGTGGGGCCGGTGGCCTGGCCGACCACGCCGGCGAGCAGCAGGTACAGCGCGGTGGCCTTGCCCATCATCGGGCCAGGCGTGACGCTGGCCAGCGCGGTGGCGCCGATGGCGTAGAACGTGCCGTTGACCAGCAGATAGGCGGCGATCAGCACGAGGGTTGCCGTGTAGTCTGGCGCGAAGGGGATGGTGGCGGCGAAGATCAGCGTGGCGAGGCTGGTCACGAACCCCACTTGCGCCATGGCATCCGGCCGGCCGCGGCGCACGAGCAAATCCATGACGGTACCGGTCGCGATGGCGCCGACTGGCGAGCAGACCAGGCTGATCAGCCCGACCTGGATGCCGATGTCGCGCGGCGCCATGTGCCAGTTGCGCGCAATCAGCGTGGGCATCCAGGCGGAATAGGAGAACGCCACCATGGACATCAGCGCGCCGAACAGGCCGATTGGCGCGTAGGCGCGCATGTTGCGGGAAATGAAGCGGAAGGTGGCGCCGAAGCTGGTGGCCGCCGCGTGGTCGAGCGCCGCCACCGTGCGCGCCGGCTCACGCAGCGTGAGGGAGAGTGCGGCGAGCGGGAAGCCCAGTGCGCCGATGCACACCAGCACGGCCTGCCAGGGGCTGAGATGCCCGAATAGCGGCAATTCCAGCCCGCCCCGCGCGGTGAGTGCGCCGAGCAGCACACCGCCCACCAGCAGTGCCAACCCCGCGCCGATGGCCGGGCCGAGCGAATACACCGCATAGGCGCGCCCGCGGCTTTCGGGCGGCAGGATGTTGCGGATGAGCGAGAACGAGGCGGGGGAGAGCGCGGCCTCGCCCACGCCGACGCCCATGCGGCCCGCGAAAAGCTGCCAGAAATTCACCGCCAGTCCGCAACCCATGGTCATCGCCGACCACAACACAACCCCGCCGCCGATCACCGCGCGGCGGCTGAACCGATCCACCAGCCAGCCGGCCGGAATGCTCACCAGGCCGTAGAACAGCGCGAAGGCCAGGCCCAGCAGCAGGCTGAGCTGCACATCGGTCACGCCCAGATCGCGCTTGATCGGGATGGCGAGCAGGCCGAGCACGGCGCGATCAAGAAAGGACAGCACGTAGAGCAGGGTCACCGCGCCGACCATGTACCAGGCCCGCGCCTGGGAAATGCCGCTGGCCGCGAAACCTGGCGACGCCGCGGATGTGCTGCTCATTGGTTCCCCCTCGATCGTGCGCCGGGGTTTTCCCCATTTGGCGTCACCCGCGGAGCTTAGCCGCCAAGCCGCGCGCGCCGCAACGGATCGGCGCCTGCACACGCAAGCGTGGATATGTGCAACTTGACACCCCCTGCCAATCCGCCCAACGTCAGGCATTCCGAGGGGAGTCCCGCAAGGGGCTGAGAGGTGCCTGGGTCTGGAGCAATCCGGCCACCGGCACGACCCTGACAAACCTGATCCGGGTCATGCCGGCGGAGGGACGGAAGGGCTTCTTCACCCCCGTACCTCCCCGTTCGCCGGCGCCACACACGGGGAGAGATCAATGACCCACCAACAGAAACCCACCGCGGTGACCACCGGCCCGATTGCCGGCTCCCGCAAGGTCTACAGCAGCCCGGCCAGCCATCCTGACGTGCTGGTGCCGTATCGCGAAATCGCGCTGGACCCCTCGGCCAAGGAACCACCCTTCCCGGTGTACGACACGTCCGGGCCATATACCGACTCGAACCACGTGCTCGACCTCGAGGGCGGCCTGCCGGCGGTGCGCGCGCCCTGGCTCGCGAAGCGCGGCTTTGTTGCCGCCGAGCCGCGCCTGGTGCGCCCGGAAGATAACGGCTTTGTCGGCCCCGATCGCCTGGTGCCGCCATGCCCGGCGCCGCGGCAATTGCTGTCGGGCGTGACCGGCAGGCCCGTCACGCAGTTCGAGTTCGCGCGCGCCGGCATCATAACCGAGGAAATGGTGTACGTGGCGCATCGCGAGAATGCGTGTCGCGCCACAGCAGCCCCGGGCGCCGCCGAACGCCGTGCCGATGGCGAGGATTTCGGCGCCAGCATGCCCGATTTCGTGACCCCGGAATTCGTGCGCAGCGAAATCGCGCTGGGCCGCGCCATCATCCCGGCCAACATCAACCACCCGGAACTGGAGCCCGTGATCATCGGGCGCAACTTCCTGGTGAAGGTGAACGCCAATATCGGCAATTCCGCCGTCACCTCCTCGGTGTCCGAGGAAGTGGAAAAGCTGGTGTGGTCGATCCGCTGGGGCGCGGACACCGTGATGGACCTGTCCACCGGCCGCAACATCCACAATCTGCGCGGCTGGATCATGCGCAACTCCCCGGTGCCGATCGGCACGGTGCCGATCTACCAGGCGCTGGAGAAGGTGGGCGGCGAGCCGCAGAAGCTCGATTGGGAAGTGTTCAAGGACACGCTGATCGAGCAGGCCGAGCAGGGCGTGGATTATTTCACCATCCATGCCGGCGTGCGCCTCGCGCATGTGCCGCTGACCGCCAACCGCGTGACGGGCATCGTCTCGCGCGGCGGCTCGATCATGGCGCGCTGGTGCCTCTCGCATCATCGCGAGAGCTTCCTCTATGAGCGCTTCGACGAAATCTGCGACATCATGCGCAAATACGACGTGTCGTTCTCGCTGGGCGACGGGCTGCGGCCGGGCAGCAATGCTGATGCCAACGATGCCGCGCAATTCGCCGAGCTGGAGACACTGGGCGAGCTGACGAAGGTGGCGTGGGATCGTGGCTGCCAGGTGATGATCGAGGGCCCCGGCCACGTGCCGATGCACAAGATCAAGATCAACATGGAAAAGCAGCTCAAGGATTGCCACGAAGCGCCGTTCTACACGCTTGGGCCCCTGACCACCGATATCGCGCCGGCCTATGACCACATCACCTCGGCCATCGGGGCTGCGATGATCGGCTGGTACGGCACGGCCATGCTCTGCTACGTGACGCCGAAGGAGCATCTCGGCCTGCCGAACCGCGACGACGTGAAGGTTGGCGTGGTGACCTACAAGATCGCCGCCCACGCGGCCGATCTGGCGAAGGGCCATCCGGCGGCCCGGCTGCGTGACGATGCGCTGTCGCGGGCGCGGTTCGATTTCCGCTGGGAGGACCAGTTCAACCTCTCGCTCGATCCCGACACGGCGCGCAGCTACCACGACGAGACGCTGCCGAAGGAGGCGCACAAGGTGGCGCATTTCTGCTCCATGTGCGGGCCGAAATTCTGCTCCATGAAGATCAGCCAGGATATCCGCGAGGAGACCCAGCGGATGGCCGGCATGGAGGAAAAGAGCCACGAATTCCTGGAGAAGGGCGCGGCGTTGTACTTGCCGGAAGCCGCCGCGGAGTAGGGGCGTGCGATCGCTGGACGTTGTCGTCAACCGAAAGCGTGAATCGCCCGCCCACCACCTCCAACCCGGGTCTGGGGGCGCTGCCTCCGGGCCCGGGCGATCACGTTACACACGCTCACGTATATCGGGCTTGAAACGACGGCCCGGCTGGCGGCAGAGTTGGCATCCGAATACCGCCCGTTGAGGCTGCGATGATCGATGCCAGATTGGCCCTGTCGGCAGTGGGCGCGCTGCCGGATGGTGAGATCGATCTCGCTGTCACGGCGCTGCATTTTGCCCGCACCCGCATCACCGACCCTGCCCGCGTGGAGGCGGCGCGCGTGCATCTCTCGGTGCTGGCGCGCGATGCCATTGCCATGTCGGGTGGGCTGGAGCGTGCCAGTGCCGGGTTGCGTGCCGCGGCCCTGGCCGACCTGCTGGTCAAGAAGCACGGCTATGTCGGCGATGCGGCGCAGTACGACCGCCTGGCCAATGCCAATTTGATCCGCGTCATCGAGCGCCGGCGCGGCCTGCCGGTCAGCCTCGGCATCGTCTGGCTGCATTGCGCGCATATCCTGGGATGGGGTGCGCATGGCGTGGCGTTTCCCGGCCATTTCCTGATCGCCATCGAGGGAAGCGGCGTGCCGGCCATTGTCGATGTGTTCGATGGCGGCACGACGCTCGGTGCGCAGGACATGCGCGCCATGCTGCAACGTGGCCGCGCGCTGGAACTGGAATTGCGGCCCGGGCTGTTGCAGCCAATGGACCAGCGCTCGGTGCTGCTGCGGCTGCAGAACAACATCAAGGCGCGGCGGCTCGGCCGCAAACAGGTGGCGGCCGCGCTGCAATGCCTGGAGGACATGCTGCTGATCGCGCCGGACGATGTCGGGATGTGGCAGGAAGCCGCGCTGCTGAACCGCCAGTTGTGCCGCCCGGATGCGGCAATCAGCTGTTTCGAGCGCGTGCTGTCGCTGGAGCCCGGCGCGGCGGCGGAATGCGCGGCCCGGGCCGCCATGGACGAACTGCGCACCCGTCTGACATAACGCGCCCAAGACTTCGCGCGGCCCAGACTTCGCGCGCGACCTCGCGTCCTGACGGGAAACACCGATGCCACGCCAGATCCCAATGCCACGCCAGCTCAGGGTCGCGGTCCAGATGGACCCGATGGAGACCATCAACATCATCGGCGATTCAAGCTTCGCCCTGATGCTCGAAGCCCAGCGCCGCGGCCACGCGCTGTGGCATTACGAGGTGCGCGACCTGAGTTTGCAGGAAGGCGTGCAGCGGGATGGCGAGCGACGTGAACGCCTGACCGCGCGGGCGCGCCCGGTGACCGTGCAACGCCAGGCCGGCGCGCACTACAATTTCGGCGAGGTTGGGCGGCTCGACCTCGGCGCGATGGACGTGGTGCTGATGCGCCAGGACCCGCCCTTCGACCTGGCCTACATCACGGCCACGCACATGCTGGAGCATATCCATCCGCGCACCCTGGTGGTGAACGACCCGGCGAGCGTGCGTGATGCGCCGGAGAAGCTGCTGGTGACCCATTTCCCCGACCTGATGCCACCGACGCTGGTGACCTGGGACACCCAGGCGATCCGCGATTTCCGCGAGCTGCACCAGGACATCATCGTCAAGCCGTTGTTCGGCAATGGCGGCGCCGGCGTGTTCCGCATCAAGCCGGATGACGAGAACCTGGCATCCCTGCTGGAGATGCATTTCGCCCGCTCACGCGAGCCGCTGATGATCCAGCGCTACGAGCCGGCGGTGCGGCTGGGCGACAAGCGCATCATCCTGGTTGATGGCGAGGCGCTGGGGGCGATCAATCGCGTGCCGGCGCAGGGCGAAGCGCGATCCAACATGCATGTCGGCGGCCGCGCCGAGGCGAGCACGCTCACCGAGCGGGAGCGCGAGATATGCCGCCGCATCGGGCCCATTTTGCGCGACAAGGGGCTGCTCTTCGTCGGCATCGACGTCATCGGCGACTGGCTGACCGAAATCAACGTCACCTCGCCGACCGGATTGCAGGAAATCGCGCGCTTCGACGGGCGCGATCTGTCCGTGGATATCTGGGACAGCATCGAGGCGAAAGTGGCGGCTTCGGTCGGCGCGGCTGGCTGATCCCGCGCCACCTGGCCTCTACCGCGGGAGCGTGAGATAGCCGGCGGGCGGCGACATCGACGGTGACGGCACCGGCACAGGGGGCGGCATCGGCGCGGGCGCCGGCATCGTGGAAAACGGCGCGGGCGCCGGCATCGTGGAAAACGGCGCGGGCGCCGGCATCGTGGAAAACGGCGCGGGCGCCGGCATTGCTGAGATCGGCGGCGCGGTCATTGGCGGCGCAGTTGGGGCGAGCCCCGGCGTGGCATCCGGCGTCGTCCCTGGGGCCGGCAGGTCCTGTGCCTGCACCGGGCCGGCATCGGCGCCGCTCGGGGTTTCCGCCACCAGCCAGTCCTTCAAATTGCGCCGGATCTGGTATTCGAGCTCGACATTCATCGCCTCCATCATCTGCTTCGTGATGTCGTACAGCGCCGCCGGCAGCTGCGCGGCCCGGCCGAGCCCGACCTTGTTGCGCGCCACCCGTGCCTCGGCATAGCCAACGCGCGCGCCCTCGGCGCTGACGATGTCGACATGCGCGGCCAGCGAGCCGAGCAGCTGGTCGCCATTCTGGATGATCGAGGCGTCGTCGATGGTGAAGACGGCGCGTGCCGTGCTGCCTGCGGGCTTCAACCGGTCGCGCGCCATCTGCGCCAGGGCCTGGACGGGTGGCACCGGTGAAAGCGGCCCGACATCGGCGGCACTCATGGGCCGCCAGCGATCATCGACGTCGATCTGGCCGACATTGAGCCGCAGCGGCGTGAGGTATTCGTAGCGCAGCGGGGCGAAATTCGTCGGTGGCGGCTCGCTCGCGCAGGCGGCGACGAGCAGGGGCAGCAGCAGGAGGATCCGGCGGGGGAACAGGGTTCGCACAGGGTGGAGACTCCTGGGATCAGGCATGGGTATGACGAAATTGGGCGGTCATGGGCGCCTGGTCAATTGGCGGAAGGTTCCTGGAGCGGAACCGTCGGTCAACTTTCCTCCGGTTTGGCACCATGCACGTCAGCGCGTGCGAAGCGGAAATCGATGTTACAGAATTCGCAGGTCATGACGATGTCGCCATCCTTCGCCATGTGATCGAGGTCATCGACCGGAAATCCCTCCAGGATGCCCGCAAGGCGCGCGCGCGAGCAGCGGCAGCCATAGGCCAGCGCGCGGGCGCGATCCTGCGCCACGCCCTCGGTGTGGAACAGGCGGTACAGCAGGCGGTCGGCCGGCAGATGGTCGTCGAGCAGCTCGGCATCGGTCAGCGTGCCGGCCAGGGCCAGGGCGGTGCGCCAACTTTCGTCCTGCGCTGCCTCGTCGAGCGCCGGATCGATGCCGCCGGCGCCGGCGATGCGCTCCAGGATCAGCCCGCCAGCGCGCCATCCGGCATCGGTGTGCTCGCAGGCCAGATGCACCGAGCAGGCCATCTGCTCGCTGGTGGCGAAATAATGCAGCGCCATTTGCGCCAGGCTTGATCCCTCGATGCTGACAATGCCCTGCTGGCGTTCCATCTCGCCGCCCTGGTCCACGGTGAAGGCGAGATAGCCGCTGCCGAGCAGCGCGGCGGCCGAGGGGCTGGGGTCGGCTTCCAGCAGTGCCGACAGACGGTCCGGCTCGGCGCGGGCGTAGAAGCGCAGGCTGCCGGATTCCGTGCAATCGGCCAGCAGCATTGACACCGGGCCATCGCCCTTGGCCTGCAGGCTGAACGAGCCCTGGAATTTCAGCGCCGAGGCCAGCGCCGCGGTCAGCGCCAGGGCCTGGCCGGCGAGCCGGGCCACCACCGGGTGCAGATCGTGGCGTGTCAGCAGCGCGTCGGTGAGGATGCCAAGCCGGATCAACCGCCCGCGCACCGGGCGCTGCGGCAGGAAGAACGGCGTGATGCCCCGTGGCACGACAATGTCGGGCACGTCGGGGCGACCGGAATCGAGAAAGGCGGGCTTGCTGAGCATCGGCGGAAGATAGGGGGCAAGCGGCCCGAGTGCCACCTCGAGCCCGCGGGAAATGCTACTGCAGTGGTCATCCGGCGCGGATTTTCGGGCTTCCGTTGCTCACGGCCAAATGGCCGCTCCGCTACAGGTCCCGAAAACCCGCTTCGGCCGGTGCCCTAAGTGGGGCGCCTCTGACTCACCGCAGCGCATTTCCAACGGGCTCGGTCACGTATTTTCGCCGATCTCGGCTTCCAGCGCCTCCAGCACCTCGCCCATCGCCGTCAGCACCGTGGCATCAACGCCGGCGTCTTCCAGGGCTGCCAGCAGTGCGGCCCGGCAGCGATCATCGCCGTCGCCCGGCTCGGCGGAATCCTGCGCCTGCGCCAGGCACTGCGCATAGGCGTCGCGCGCCGGGCGGATTGTGGCGATGTCATCCGGGAAGCCGGCGAAAATCTCGTCGAGAGCTTCGTCCACCCAACCAGGCAGGCCGATCTGGTCCTCGCTCATGCCGCCCCTTCCAGTGCCCAGGCCAGCACTGCCTTCTGCGCATGCAACCGGTTTTCCGCCTCGTCGAACACCACCGATTGCGGCCCGTCAATCACCTCGGCGGAAACCTCCTCGCCGCGATGCGCCGGCAGGCAATGCATGAAGATTGCATCCCGGGCCGCCCGCGCCATCAGCGCCTTGTTCACCTGGAAGGGGGCAAGCAGCAAATGATGGTTGTCGGCCGGGTCGTCGGACATGCTGACCCAGGTATCGGTTACCACGCAGCGCGCACCAAGCACCGCATCTTCCGGCGTCGCCACCAGGCTCACCGCCGCACCTTCCGCCGCCGCCCACGCCATCGCCTCGGCCGGCGGGGCCAGCCGATCGGGGCAGGACAGGCGCAGCGTGAAGCCAAACCGTGCCGCCGCCTCGATCCAACTGCGCGCGACGTTGTTGCCGGCGCCCACCCAGGCGACCACCTGGCCGGCGATCGGGCCACGATGCTCCTCGAAGGTCAGCAGATCGGCCATGATCTGGCACGGATGGCTGGCCTCGGTCAGGCCGTTGATCACCGGCACCGTGGCGTTCGCCGCCAGTTCTTCCAGCTTCGCCGCGCGATCGGTGCGCAGCATGATCACATCCACATAGCGCGACAACACGCGTGCCGTGTCGGCTACCGTCTCACCACGGCCCAGTTGCGTGTCGCGCCCCGACAGCACCACCACCTCACCGCCAAGCTGGCGCATCGCTACCTCGAAGCTCACGCGGGTGCGGGTGCTCGGCTTGTCGAACAGCATGGCCAGCGTGCGCCCGGCGAGCGGGCGCGGCCCGGCGCGGCCGGCGCGCTTCCAGGCGGCGGCTACGTCGAGCATGGCGCGCAACGTGGCCGCGTCGTGGTCGCGCAGATCCAGGAAATGCCGCTTCCCGCGTGGCGGTGCCGGGGCCAGCGCGGCACTCACGGGGTGGCGTCCACGGCGAGAGCTGCCCGGCCCAGGGCCGCGCGACAATGAAGGGCGGCGGCGCGCAGCATCGCCACGGCCTGGTCGCATTCGGCCTGGCGCACGATCAGCGGGGGGGCCAGGCGCACCACATTTTCGCCGGCGGTGAGCACCAGCAGGCCCTCCGCGGTGCAGGCGGCGGCGAAATCAGCTTGCGGAATCACGCATTTCAGCCCGAGCAGCAGGCCCATGCCTCGCGCATCCTCGAACAGATCGGGGAAATCGGCCACCAGGGCGTCCAGTTGGCGCTTCAGCGCGGCGCCAGTGGCGGTGACCGCGTCGAGGAATCCCGGCGCCAGCAGCACGTCCAGCACCGCGTTCGCCGCGGCACAGGCCAGCGGATTGCCGCCGAAGGTGGTGCCGTGGCTGCCCGGCGTCAGGTACTTCGCCACGCCCTCGCGCGCCAGGATGGCACCCATCGGGAAGCCGCCGGCGATGCCTTTGGCGGCCGAGATCACATCCGGCACCACGCCGGCCCATTCATGGGCGAACAGCTTGCCGGTGCGTCCCATGCCGGTTTGCACCTCGTCCATGCCGAGGAACAGGCCGAACTCATCGCAGGCGGCGCGCAGGCCGCGCAGGAATTCCGGGTCGGCGGCGCGGATGCCGCCCTCGCCCTGCAACGGCTCGACCAATATGCCAGCAGTTTCCGCCGTGATTGCCGCGCGCACCGCGTTCAGGTTGTTCAGCGGAACGTGGTCGAAACCCTCGACCGGCTTGCCGAAGCCGGCCAGGTATTTGGCGTTCCCGGTGGCCGAAAGCGTGGCCAGGGTGCGGCCGTGGAAGGCGCCCTCGAAGCAAATGATGCGCGTCCGCTCGGGCCGGCCGGTTTCGGCCATGGCGCGGCGGATCATCTTGATCAGGCCCTCATTGGCCTCGGCGCCCGAATTGCAGAAGAACACCGTGTCGGCGAAGCTGGCCGCGACCAGCCGTGCCGCGAGCCGCTCGGCC
>Ga0316222_1005754_pt1 | contig 10437 bp, 11 predicted proteins | sample TBH18011metaG_FD_206008 | JGI IMG/M metagenome (GOLD analysis project Ga0316222, IMG submission 206008) | Freshwater microbial communities from Trout Bog Lake, Wisconsin, USA - TBH18011 | ecosystem: Environmental > Aquatic > Freshwater > Lake > Hypolimnion/Profundal zone | place: USA: Wisconsin... | reverse complement strand
ACTTTCGCGCCGCGCTAAGTCTTTCGTATCGGTTGGGCTGGCTTTCCCCTCCGCCCCTTGTTCAGGGCCGAAGGGAACGTCATACTAACGCCTTTGGTTCCCAGGCGGTGACGCGGGAAGGCAACGGATGGCGGCGGACGACAAGGCGCAGAAGGACAAGCAGGCGGAGGAGCCGACGGTTATCGGCTTCGAGCACAAGTTCTTCACCTCGTTCGAGGATCTTTATTTTCGCATTACCGATGAAGGCGAGCCGGTGGCGGTGATCAAACTCGCCAGCAACGACGCCATTCTGGCCTTCGACGGCCTGCGCCGCGAATTTGGCCTTAAGGACGATTCGCCCGACGGCCGCATGCTGACCCGCATCGCCGAGGGGCTGCAATTCGTCCGCGGCCTTCGGGTCGGCGACGACCTGCCCAAGGAGGTCACCTGCCGCGAAGCCTCGTGGGAGCCGCAAGAGCGGCACATCATGATCGCCCGCCAGCGTCTGACCATGCAGCTGGTGACCTGGCTGACCGGTGACGAGCACATCTTCACCTCGGTCGAGGAATTGCTGCAACTGGCCCAGGACCCCCAGGTCAAGAAGAACGTCAGCCTGGCCTTCTCCGAGGCGGCGGAGGAATTGGGTCTTGGCCGCGAACGCCGCGAGGAGGTGGTGGCGTACATCGAGCGCCTCTCCCGCGAGCTGGCCTATGTCGAGGCCGAGCGCGACATCTTCGCCGACGTCAAGCGCATCGACGAAAAAATCCAGGGTTTGCGCCGGGTCTACAGCTCGGAACGCAGCATGATCGACACCACCGACCAGGTGGCGCGGTTGTCGCAGCGGGCGATCAAGCTGTTCCAGGACTTGTTCGACGAAGTCGACGCCCAGACCGGCGAAATCCTGTCGATGCTGAAAAACATCGACGCCCAGCTCGACTACATCCGCACCGTCCGTGACAAGCTGTTCTGCCGGCTGACTCCCTGGGAGGAGTTCATTCGGGTGTGGAAGATGCTGTTCGTGGTGCGCTCGGATGAAAATACCAACCGCATCCGCGACATCTATCAATTCTTGGCGCCGCGCTTTATGCAGGTCAACGACTGGGTGCTGGTGACCAAGCGCGGCGACCTCAAGAAGGCCAAGCCGCTCGGCGGCATGATGCGCTGGTAGACGCCCCCCTTTCCATTTTTCGAGAAATGCCATGCCGACGCCGAAGCCGAACCCGCTGAAGCTCAACCCCTTGCAATTGAAAACGCTGGTGCTGTTCCAGGAACTGGCGCGCTATCCCCACACCTCGACGCCGTTGCCCGACGGCGAAGTCTTCCTCAGCGCGCTGCCCCACCCCCATGGCGACCATTTCCATGTCGGCGGCAAGGTGGCGCTGTCCAAGGACGCTTCCGGCCTGGCCAATCCCTCGGTGTGGGCGGCGCTGGAGCGCAAGGGGCTGATCAAGGCCAACTTCCCCCATGCGGTGACCCTGACCATCCCCGGCCAGGCCTACGAAACCGGCATCGAGGGGCAGGTGCTGCACGGCAGCGACCATTGATGCCACGCTCTTTGCGGTGACCCGATGAGTTACGCGGTCCGCGAGATTTTCGCCACCCTGCAGGGGGAGGGCGCCCAGGCCGGGCGGGCGGCGGTGTTCCTACGCTTCGCCGGCTGCAACCTGTGGAGCGGCCGTGAGGCCGACCGTGCCAGCGCCACCTGCCGCTTCTGCGACACCGATTTCGTCGGCGGCGATCGCTATGCCGATGCTCCTACGTTGGCCCAGGCGGTGGCGGCGGTGTGGCCGGCGCCCGATGGGCCCCGTCTGGTGGTGGTTACCGGCGGCGAGCCGGCGCTGCAATTGGATGATGCCCTGGTGGCCGCCCTGCATGGCCGGGGCTTCGAAGTCGCCATCGAGACCAACGGCACCTTGGCGCTGCCGGCCGGGCTGGACTGGATCTGTGTCAGCCCCAAGGCTGGCACCACACTGGCGGTGACCGCCGGCGACGAGCTCAAGCTGGTCTATCCCCAGCCTGGCGCTGCGCCCGACGACTATCGCGGCCTCGCCTTCCGCCATCTGCTGTTGCAGCCGATGGATGGCCCCGCGCGTGAGGCCAATACGCGGGCGGCAATCGCCTATTGCCAGCGCCATCCGGAATGGCGACTCTCGCTCCAGACCCACAAGCTGATTGGCATTCCATGACCTACCGCGTCAGCCGGCGCATCGAGATCGACGCCGGCCACCGAATCATGACCCACGGCTCCAAGTGCCGTCACCTGCACGGCCACCGCTATGCCATCGAGGCGGTGTGCGAGTCCGGCGACCTGCATCATGACGGCGAGCAGACCGACATGGTGGTCGATTTCGGTTTCCTGAAGGAAGAGATGGTGGCGGCGATCGACGCCGCTTGCGACCACGGCTTCATCGCGGCGCTGGCCGATGCCCAAGTGCTGGCCATGCTGGCGCCGGACGGCGTGGTGGTCGAGGATTGGCTGGCGGCGCTGGCGGCCGAAATCGCTCGTGTCGGCTGGGTCACCACCACCGATACCCGGCTGGAGACCAAGCTGACCGTGGTGCCGTTCCAGCCCACTGCCGAATGCCTGGCCCGCCACTGGTTCGAACGCCTGTCCGAACCGGTAACCCGGCGCTCGGGCGGCACCGCCCGGCTGGTCTCGGTCAAGGTGTGGGAAACGCCGAACTGCGTCGGTGAGTTCGGGGGGTAGTTCGATTTTCCCCTCGCCGGGCGCGGGCTCCGCCCGCTTGGCGGCAGCCTCAATGGCGGCTTAGCCCAAATCGGTTGGGCCGAATTAGGCTCTAGTCTTCGCTCTCCAGCGAGGCGACGTAGCGCAAGCCGTCGAGGGCGGTGTGGAACCAGTCTTCGCGGCCCTCGTCGGGGGCGTAGACCAGCCAGGCCGGGCGACGGAATTCGGGGGCGCCGGCGACGGCGAACAGGCGGCCCGAGGCCAGCAGGCTGCGGATCACCCGCATCGGAAAATAGCCGGTGCCGCCATAGGACAGGATGTGCTGCAAGCCCAGCGAGCCTAGGCCGACCGATACCGCCGGGGTCTTGAGGTCGGGAAAGGCCTGGCCGTGGCCGACCCGGAATTCCGGGCCCCAGTCGACCAGCACGTAATCCTCGTCCCACTCATCGACGCTACGGCGCTGGGTCGAGGCCATCACCAGGCGCTCCTCCAGCAGCTTTTCGATGTGCAGGCCGGGGCGGCTTTGCGGCGAATACATCACCCCGATGTCGAGCAGGCCCTCGGCCAGCTGGCGCATCAGCCCATCGGACAGGCCGACCTCGGCGCGCAACGCCACCTCGGGGAGGGCGGTGCGCATCCAGGGGATCCACTGCACCAGCAGCCGATCCCACAGCGAGAACTGGCCACCGACGTTGAGCACCGTCTTGAAGCCGGGCGGCAGGGCGATTTCCTGGCGCGCCTGTTCCCACACTCGCACCAGCATGGTGGCGTAGCGGCGGAACTGGACGCCAGCGGCGGTCAACTCGGTGCCGGCCTTCGAGCGCACGAACAGCGAGCGGCCGAGTTCGTCCTCCAGCGCCTTGATCCGCATGCTGACGGTCGATTGGGTGACACTGAGGCGCTCGGCCGCCTTGTTGAAATTGCCGGTTTCGACAATTTCCAGAAAGGTGCGCGCTAGGTCGATGTTCATGGCAGGTCCGGTGTCGGGGCAGCCGGCGGCGCCCACGGAAGCGGCGCACTTCTACCCCACCGCGACCCGCGCATCAACAACGCAAGTTGATCAGATCGGACGTTCCGATGCGCTAATGTTGCAATGCGGCAACAGTTCGGCGATCAGGCCCGTGCCGGCTGGGTCTTGAGATCGGTGCGCTGGCGGGCGACGAACTCCTTCAATTGACGCTCCATCGCCTGGAAGGCGTCGCGCAGGGCCACGTAGATATCCTCGTTGACGTGGGTATCCTTGGGGTCGCGCTTGACCACCAGCTCGCTGCCCGGCACCGTCAGATCGATGCGGACGTGGAAGGGCTGGCCCTTGAGGTGGAGGTTGGACGTGTTGCGATGGTGCACTTCGATCGCCACCCGACAGCTGGTGATGCGGTCGTAGAATTGCTCCAGCTTCGACACCTTCTCGCGGATGCGTTCCTCGACCGCCTCGGAGTGATCGATACCGTGAAAGGTGATCTGGAGGGGTAGCTTCATAAACATCTCCCATGTCCTGACGGCGCCGTCCGAGGGAAAACCCTACCCTGCCCGACGGGGCCGCTATACATACAGAAACCATCGACGCGGGGCAACGCCAATGCGTCTGGCATCCATTCTTTCGGAAGCGGCGCGGGCTTGCAACCCTGCGGCGCTTCCCTCATATCAGATCGCCTTGTGGCGCATGCCACGATTATCGCCTGGTGGCGCGTGCCACCAAGGCCTGGGGATTCAAGAAGAGGGTACGACCGAGATGGCTGAGGAAAAACGCGCATTTCAAGCCGAAGTGGCCAAGCTTTTGGATATCGTCGTCCATTCGCTCTATTCCAACAAAGAGATCTTCCTGCGCGAATTGATCTCGAACGCCTCGGACGCCTGCGACCGCCTGCGCTACGCGGCGTTGACGCAGTCCGAGCTGACCGCGGGCGATCCGGATTTCCGCATCCGCCTGATCCCCGACAAGGACAAGGGGATTCTGACCATCGCCGACAATGGCATCGGCATGAACAAGGACGACCTGATCGCCAATCTCGGCACCATCGCCCGTTCGGGCACCGCCGAGTTCGTCCGCCAGCTGGGTGGCGAGGGCAAGCAGGACGTCAACCTGATCGGCCAGTTCGGCGTCGGCTTCTACTCGGCCTTCATGGTCGCCAACCACGTCACGGTGAAAAGCCGCAAGGCCGGCGAGCCGACCGGCTGGCTGTGGGAATCGGACGGCCAGGGCGAATTCACCGTCGTCGAGGACGATTCGGCTGAGCGCGGCGCCACCATCACCCTGCGGCTGCGCGAGGAATCCAAGGATTTCCTCGACGGCGCCAAGCTGCGCACTATCGTCAAGCGCTACTCCGACCACATCGCCATCCCGGTGGTGCTGACCGAGGGCGACAAGGACGAGACGCTGAATTCGGCCAACGCGCTGTGGACGCGGTCGAAGAACGACATCACCCCCGAGCAGTACAAGGAATTCTACCACCACGTCGCCCACGCCTTCGACGATCCCTGGCTGACCATCCATTACAAGGCTGAAGGCGCGATCGAATATACCGGCCTGCTCTACGTCCCCAGCCAGAAGCCGTTCGACATCTTCCATCCCGACCGCAAGCAGCACGTCAAGCTCTACGTCAACCGCGTCTTCATCACCGACCAGGTCGAAGAGCTGCTGCCGCCCTATCTGCGCTTCCTGCGGGGCGTGGTCGATTCGGCCGATCTGCCGCTCAACATCAGCCGCGAGCTGCTGCAGCACAACCCGCTGCTGGCCAAGATCAAGACCGGCCTGGTCAAGCGGGTGCTGGCCGAGTTGAAGAAAAAGGCCGAGGACGCGGCCGGCGGCTTCGACACCTTTTGGGAGGCGTTCGGCGCTGTGCTCAAGGAGGGCCTCTACGAGGATTACGAGCGCCGCGACGATATCCTGCCGCTGTGCCGTTTCCGCACCACCGCCGAAGACGGTTGGGTGACGCTGGACCAGGTGGTGGCGCGGATGAAGGAGGGCCAGGAGGCCATCCATTACGCCACCGGCGACGACATCGTCGCGCTGAAGAAAAGTCCGCAGCTCGAAGGCTTCCTGGCCAAGGGCGTCGAGGTGCTGCTGCTGACCGACCCGATCGACGAATTCTGGTTGCCCTCGGTCGGCGAGTACCAGGGCAAGCAGTTCCGCGCCGTCACCGACGCCGCCGTGGATTTGTCGAAGATCGAGGGTGGTGCCGACAAGCCGGCCGAGGAGCCTGCCGCCCCCGGCGACGAACTCGATTGCCTGGTCGCCGCGGTCAAGCTGGCGCTGGGCGAGGCGGTCAAGGACGTCCGCGCCTCGGAACGCCTGACCGGCTCGGCGGTCTGCCTGGTGGCCGATAGCGGCCAGATGAGCATTCATCTGGAGAAGCTGCTGCGCGCCCATCGCCAGATCGAGAAGGACTTCCCCCGCATCCTCGAAATCAATCCGCGCCACCCGCTGATCAAGGGCTTGGCCGCCCGGGTCAAGACCGGCGGCACCGGCCCCGAAATCGAGGACATCGCCCACCTGCTGCTCGACCAGGCCCGCATCGTCGAAGGCGAACCCCCGGCTGACCCAGCCGAATTCGCCCGCCGCCTGGCGTCGGTGATGGCGCGGGGGTTGTAAGGTGAATGGCCCTCTTCCGCATGCGGAAGAGGGCCATGTTTACAGTGGCAACCTTAACCGTGCCCGCAAGCCGCCCATCGGCGATTCTTCGAGGATGACGTCGCCGCCATGGCCGCGGGCGATGTCGCGGGCGATGGTCAGGCCGAGGCCGACGCCGCCGGTCTTGGGATTGCGCGATGATTCCAGTCGGGTGAACGGCTTGAATACCTCGTCGCGCTGGGCCGGCGGAATGCCGGGGCCATCGTCGTCGACGATCACTTCGGCGCCGTCCTTGCGCCGGCCGACGCGGACACGGACATGGGGGGCATAGCGGATGGCGTTGCCGACCAGGTTGCCGATGGCGCGGGCCAGGGCCTGGGGCCGGAGCGACATCGGCAGCGTGCCTTCGGCGTGGACGTCGATCTCGCGACCTTCGCGGCGGTAGCGGGCCACCACCTCCTCGACCAAGGCGGCCAGTTCGGACGGCACCGGCTTTTCGCCGCCCTCGCCGCGGGCGAAGGCGAGATAGCCCTCGACCATGCGCTCCATCTCGGCGACGTCCTCGCTCAGATCGGCAACCGCCTCGGGGTCGCCCATCATCGCCAATTCCAGCTTCATCCGGGTCAGCGGCGTGCGCAGATCGTGGGAGACGCCGGCCAGCATCTCGGTCCGCTGCTGAATCTGGCGCTGGATGCGCTCGCGCATCAGGTTGAAGGCCTGGGCCGCCTGGCGTACCTCGGTGGCGCCTTCCGGCTTGAAATTGGCCACCTCCAGGCCGCGGCCGAAGCGGTCGGCCGCCGTCGCCAGCCGTCGCACCGAGCGGACTTGGTTGCGCATGAACACGGTGGCCACCGCCAGCAGCAGCAGCGAGCTACCGGCCATCCACAGCACGAACACGGTGGTGGTGTAGCTGAACAGCCGCTTGGCCGGGGTGAACACCTCGAGCAGCCCGTCGGACAGCTGGATGCGGATCGCCACCTCGCGAGCGGTGCTGTTGTCGATCTGATAGGGCCGCCCCACCCGCGTGGTCAGCGCCTGCCGCAGCGCCTTGTCCATGATGCCGCTGGGGCGCCGCTGCGGCGCGTTGGGCAGGATCCCGGCCTCGGTGAAGCGGATGTCGAGCTCCATCCGCTCGGCGGCGATGCGGATCAGCTTCAGCCGCGACTCAGGGGTGGGGAAGGCGCGCATGTCGTCGATCACGGTGCCGATATCGCCGGCGACGCCGTCGGCCAGGCGCCGCGCCACCGTCTCCCAGTGGCTGGTATAGAACACGTAGGTCGAGACCAGCTGAACCACGAACAGCGGCGTGAAGATGATCATCAGCGAGCGGCCGAGCAGGCCGTGCGGCAGCAGGCGCTTGAGCCACAGGGTCACCGGTGTCATCTCAATCCGGCCTCAGCAAATAGCCCTGGCCGCGCACCGTCTGCAGGTAGCGGGGATTGCGCGGGTCGTCCTCCAGCTTCTTGCGCAGCCTTGTCACCTGGACATCGACCGCCCGCGGCGTGGCGGCGGCGCCGGTGCGGGCGGCGAGGTCGTCGCGCGACACCGCGCTGCCGGCGGCCTCGGCCAGGATCTCCATCAATTGGGTCTCGGCGGTGGTCAGCCGCACCACCTCGTCGCCATGGCGCAGCTCGCTACGGGCGATGTCCCAGACGAAGCCGCCCAGGCCCAGCTGGGCGGCGGGCTCCGGCTCGGGCTTGGGCAGGCGGCGCAGGATACTGGCGATGCGCAGCAATAATTCGCGCGGCTCGAACGGCTTCGACAGGTAATCGTCGGCGCCGCTTTCCAGCCCACGGATACGGTCGTCGACCTCGCCCATGGCGGTCAGCAGCAGGATCGGCGGCCCGCCGATGCCGTGCAGCCAGCGGGTCAGCGACAGGCCATCCTCGCCCGGCATCATCACGTCGAGCACGATCAGGTCGAAGGCCAGCCCGGCCAGCTTGGCGCGGGCGTCCGCGGCGTCGGCGGCGGTGGCCACCACATAGCCCTGGTCGGTCAGGTATTTGCGCAGCAACTCGCGCAGTCTCGTGTCGTCGTCGACCACCAGGATGTGGGGGCGGTCTTCCATCGCGGCTACCGCCGTCCCGGTCCGCGCGGCGGAAAGCGCGAGCGGTCGGCGTCGTCGATCAGGCCCAGCATCACGGTGCGGAAGCCCTCGACCGCCTCGGCGCCGGCGTCGCGATAGGCGCGGGCGAAGCGGGTGCGTTGGCGCTCGGTCAGCAGGCGTTCGAACTCGATGCCCTTGTCGGTCAAGTCCAGCAGCCGCTGGCGGCGGTCGCGGGCGCCCTGGCGCTGGATGACGAAGCCCTCCTCGACCAGCTGACCCAGCACCCGGGACAGCGACTGCTTGGTGATGCGCAAAATGGTCAGCAGCTCGGAAACCGTCATGCCGGGGTTGCGGCCGACGAAATAAATGACACGATGGTGGGCACGGCCAAATCCGACCTCGGCGAGGATGGCGTCGGGCTCGGCGGTGAAATCGCGATAGGCGAAAAACAGCAGCTCGATGCCCTGGCGCAATTCCTCCTCACGCAGGAAGAGGGGGTTGATGCCGGTCTTTATGTCAGTCATGTTGACATATATCGCTAAAAATGTTACCTGATGCAAGCGTTAACCGCAACATTCTGACTTTTGATCTGGACGGTTCCCCATGGCAGTCACTCCTTTCGACGACCGCGACGGCTTCATCTGGTTCGACGGCGAACTCGTTCCCTGGCGCGAGGCCAAGGTTCATGTGCTGACCCACGCCCTGCATTACGCCTCCTGCGTGTTTGAGGGCGAGCGGGTCTATGGCGGCAAGGTGTTCAAGATCACCGAGCATTCCGAGCGCCTGATCAATTCCGGCGACATCCTCGGCATGAAGGTGCCGCTGACCGCCGCCGAATTGGACGCGGCCATCTACAAGACGGTGGCAGCCAACAACATCGTCGACGGCTATGTCCGGCCGATGGCCTGGCGCGGCAGCGAGATGATGGGGGTTGCCGCCCAGGCGACCCGCATCCACATCGCCATCGCGGTGTGGCAGTGGCCGAGCTATTGGTCGCCCGAGGCCCGGATGAAGGGCATCCGCCTCAACATCTCGGAATGGCGCCGCCCGCATCCGCAGACCGCCCCGGTGGCGTCGAAGGCGGCCGGTCTTTACATGATCGGCACCATGAGCAAGCACAAGTCCGAGGCGGAAGGCTTTGAGGATTCGCTGATGCTCGATTGGCGCGGTCAGGTCGCCGAGGCCACCGGCGCCAACATCTTCTTCGTCTTCGACGGCGAGGTCCACACCCCCACCCCCGATTGCTTCCTCGACGGCATCACCCGGCGGACGGTAATGGAACTGGTGAGAAAACGCGGCTACAAGCTGGTCGAGCGGGCGATCATGCCGGAGGAAATGGCCAAGGCCAGCGAATGTTTCCTCACCGGCACCGCCGCCGAAGTGACGCCGGTGCGTGAAATCGGGCCTTATACCTTCAGCCCCGGCGATATCTCGCGCGCCCTGATTGCCGATTACGACGCGTTGGTGCGTGCTTAGTTCGAACCGCATATTCGGTCGTTTTTCGAGTTTAAAATGGAAGGCCGGTGTTTTCTTCACCGGCCTTTCATATTACCCTACGCACATGGGATTGGGGGGACGAACCGGCGGATACAGCCGGGCGACCATGGGTGAAATGTTGTGAGATTTTGGAACAGGTTGCGGCTGACCAGCCGTTTTATGATCTTCGTCGGCATCGGCGTCATTACTCTGGTCGTCAGCGCCGTCCTGGGCATCGCCGTCATTGAACGGTCCGAGATGGAGCGCCAGTTGAGCGCCCTGTCGCGCAACGAGATGACCTCGCTGCACGCGCTGATCCTTAACGTCATGGCCAAGCGGCCGGAAGATGCCGACAACATCGGCATCCAGGTCTTCAACAACTGGTTCGACAGCCGCAATACCAACTATCCCGGCAAGGTGTGGAGCGCCTGGGGGCCCAAGGTGAAGGCCTACATGGCCGAGGCCGAGCCCAATCGCCAGCCCAAGGAGCCGCGCGACGAGGTCGACGCGGAGGCCTTCGCCACCAAGGCGCCGGTCGGCCGCCTGGTTGGCGGCTTCTACCGCTACGCCTATCCGATCGTGCTGGGGGTGACCGACGGCGCCACCCAGGAGGTCTGCTTCACCTGCCACGGCGCCATGGGCCTGCAATCGGGCGAAGTGATCGCGGTGCTGTCGTCG
>Ga0316222_1005753_pt1 | contig 10440 bp, 11 predicted proteins | sample TBH18011metaG_FD_206008 | JGI IMG/M metagenome (GOLD analysis project Ga0316222, IMG submission 206008) | Freshwater microbial communities from Trout Bog Lake, Wisconsin, USA - TBH18011 | ecosystem: Environmental > Aquatic > Freshwater > Lake > Hypolimnion/Profundal zone | place: USA: Wisconsin... | reverse complement strand
ATCTGCCGATGGAGGCATTGTCCTCTTCGATGAAATCGGAGAGATGCCCATGGCGTCCCAGATCAAGCTCCTTCGAATTTTGCAGGAGAAAAAGCTGCGCCGGAGCGATGGAGCAGGAGAAATTGCTCTCGATATCCGCATACTGGCATCCACGAATCTCGACCTTCAGGAGGAGTCCCGTTCCGGCCGTTTCCGCCAGGATCTTTATTACCGGCTCAACGTGGTGGCGCTGACCATCCCCCCCTTGCGCGACCGCCGCGAGGACATTCCGCTGCTATTCCAGCACTTCGTCCAGAGCGCCTGCACCCGCTACGGCCGCCAGGCGCCCCCCCCGTCGGCCAGCGCCTTCGACCGGTTGATGGCCCATGACTGGCCGGGCAACGTGCGCGAATTAAAGCACACCGCCGACCGCTTCGTGCTGGGGTTGGGATTGTTGGACAACACCCCGGACGCCGCCTGCGAAAGCTCCGCCCTATCCTTGCCCGAGCGCGTCGACCTGTTCGAAAAGGTCGTGCTGGAGGCCGAACTCGGCCGCCACAAAGGCAGCGTCGCCGCCACCATCGACGCCCTTGGCCTGCCCCGCAAAACCTTCTACGACAAGCTCAAGAAGCACGGCATCACCCGAGCGGAATTCTCGGAACCGAGCCAGACCTGATCGCCGAGGAAATCTGCCGGTTGATGGCGATGATCGCTTCGACATCGTGGTCCGAGAGGCGGTGCCGCGCCCGCGCCGACGACCCCAATTCGAAGTCGAATAGCCGACGCGGCAGGCTCCAGCCATAGCGGCCGGCGGCGCGCCGCACTTTCTCCCAGACGTGGCCGTTATCCTCAAGCGCGCCAACGAATTCGACGGCGCTGCCGGCCAAGCCCAGACGATTGGCGATCTCGTCGAGCGAGATTGCCAGCCTGCGCGCCGTCACCACGTCGAGTGCAGGAAACAATGCGCGTCCCATGCCGCCGCCTCCCTCCGGTGATACCGCCCACCGTAAGGGTAATACGATTTACCCCCAGGACCATATCAACCAGAAGTCTGTGCGCATCCGCCACAAGTATGGGGGTCAGGAAATTCCGCCGATGCGATCGAGCCGCTCGCTCACTCGCGGCAGCCAAAGGTTGGACAGCAGGGACATCACCTCGGCGCGGGCGGCCTGATGCGACTTGGTCATTTCGATGTCGATCCCCGACTGGGAAAGGTCGAGCACGGTCAGACCCCAGAGGAACAGATAGCGATAAATCACCCGCTCGCCAAAGCCCTCAGCCAAGCGGAACCCCAGCACCCGCTGCATCTGCGGCAGCACTTCGGCCATCATCGTCTTGTTGCGGTCGGCGATGGCCGACAGCCGCGAGCGGGTCACCACCCAGTCGATGCCCGAGCGGTGAGCGCGGCGGCGTTCCTGGCGCAACTCCCAGACCAGGCTGGCATACACACCGGCGGATTTCAGTTCCCAATTAAGCGGGTCCAGCCGGCCGAGCACATCAAGGTCGAGCAGGCTGTCATTGATCGGGGTAATCAGGGTGTCGGCGTGGGTGTGGGCGTGGCGGGCTAAAGCGACGTCGGACCCGGGACAATCGACCACCACGAAATCCGCGCCAGTAGCCAACTCGGCCAAACGCCGGTCGAATTCGGCGTGCTCCTCGGCAATCGCCTGGGTTTTCATTTCGGCGGTCGAGGGCGAAATCACCACCAGCGGCGGCAGCGGCAGCGGCACGCGGGTACGGGCGATCCAGGCCTCGCGGTGGGCCATGTAGCGGGCCAAGGATTGCTGGCGGTAGTCGAGGTCGATGCAGCCGACCTTGAACCCCATGCGAATCAGCCCGATCGCCAAATGCATGGCGACGGTTGTCTTGCCCGAGCCACCCTTCTCGTTGCCAATGACGATGACGTGGGCGCTGCCGCGCGCGGTATTTAGGCCTTCCGACATTGGCGCTCCCGATGAACGGGCGCCATGCTACACTATCCGGCGTTTCGGTCACCCCTCCATCGGTGGATTTCTCCTTCATGACGCAGTCCGTCCCCCCACCAGCCGGCACGGAACGGCCGAGCGCGGCGTTTTCGGCACGTGGCGTCGAAGTGCTGTCGGCGCTGTCCTGCGTGACCTTCCGCCGAGAATTGTCGCCCTCCGGCGATATCCGCTACCCTTGGATCTCGGACAACGTCAGCGATATTCTTGGCATTCCCGCCCACGGGATGACGGTTACTGGCCGTGGCGCCCTCAATGCGATGCATTGGGCCGACCGTGACACCCACCTTGAGGCCATCCGCCGTTCGGCAAAGGAATTGGCACCCTGCCAGGAAGCCTTCCGCGCCATCACCGCCGCCGGTGAAACCCGCTGGTTCCGAGGCTCCGCCGTGCCCGAGGCGCAGCCCGACGGCAGCGTTCGCTGGGATGGGGCGTGGATCGACATTTCGCCATGGATGCGCGCCGAGAACCAGTTTCAAACGGTGATGGGGCATGTGGCCGATGCCATCATCACCCTCGACGCCTCCCACCGCATCGACTGGATGAACGCGGCGGCACTTCGCCTGTTCGATTACGAGCTGGAAATGCTGACCGGCCGCTGCCTGTCCGCCCTGATCGCCATGTCCGATTGCGATCCGATCGCCTGCCTGGTCACCTGCCCGGCAGGAAAAGCGGCGGCGTGCTTTTCGTTGGGCAGCCAGGAAATCATCGCCGCCCGCCGGGACGGCACGACGTTCCCCTTCGAAATGACGGTGTCCGAGCTGCGCTCCGACGGCCAGTTGTCACTGATGGTCATCGGCCGCGACATCACCCGGCGCAAGGCCACCGAGGCCCAGTTGGAAGAAACCGAGCACCGTCTACGGACCATCGCCGCCAACCTGCCGGGAGTGGTATTTCAGCGGGTGCAGGGAACCGACGGCAACTTCAGCTGCTCCTACGTCTCCGAAGGCATCCGGGAAATCACCGGCCGCGAACCGGACGACTTCGCCAGCGATCCCGCCCTGATGTTCGACATGATCATTCCATCCGATCGCCAAAGGCTGCTGGAGGCCTTGGCCGTCTCCGCCCAAACGCTCGGCCCGGCCCGCGAGGATGTCCGCGTCGTCGGCCCCCAGGGGCGGTTGCGCTGGCTCCGCGGCCAGTCGCGGCCGCGGCGGCGCGGCGATGCCATCGTGTGGGACGGCCTCATCCTTGATGTCACCGACGAGGTGGAGGAGCGCGTTCGCGCCGAAACTGCCGTCCGCGAAAGCGAGGAACGCTTCCGCCTCGCCTTCGCCGCCGCGTCGCTGGGCATCGTGGTGGTGGCGCAGGACGGCACCATCCAGAAGGACAACCCGGCTTTCGTCGAGATGACCGGGGGGGCGCCGGTGGAAGGCGCCAATTTCTTCGCCTTTGTCGAACGCGCCCATCTGCCGTTCGCCCTTTCGGAGCAGGGCGCCTCGTTCTGCTTCGACTACGCCCCCCGCTTGCCCGACGGTGTCGAGCGCCATTGGCGCATCACCGGCACCCTGTTCGCCGCCTCTCCCGATGCGCCGGCCCTTTCGCTGCTGTTCCTGATCGAAGACATCACCGAGATGGAGCACGCCGCCGCCGAACGCCGCCAACTGGAATTGGCGCTGCAGGAAGGCCACAAGCTTGAAGCCCTGGGCCGCTTGGCCGGCGGCGTCGCCCACGAGTTGAACAACATGCTGGGGCCGATCCTGATGGCCGCCGAGATGCTGGAACGCTCGCTGCCGCTCGACCAACGCAACGCCGAGCGCTGCAGCCGCATCATCGAGGCGGCCAAGCACGGGCGCGACATCGTCCGCAACGTTCTCGCCTATTGCCGCAAGGAACAAAAGGCGCTGGCGCCGATCGAGCTTGGCGCGGTGGTGCGCCAGTTCACCGGTCTTGCCGCTTCGACCCTGCCGCCGACGATCCGGGTGGAATGCCGGATCGAGGCCGAGGCCGCTGAAGTTCTGGGCGATGCCGGGCAGTTGCAGCAGGTTCTGCTCAACCTGGCCAACAACGCCCGCGACGCCATGGACGGCCACGGCACCCTGTTGCTGGCGCTACGCCATGCTGGCCCGGAGGATTTGCTGCCGCCGCGCCCAGCCGTCGAGCAGCGCCGCTTCCGCCCCGGCGAAAGCGGCCCGACTTTGCCCAATCCCTTCGCCAACCTCGACCCCGAGCGGGATCACGTCGAATTGCGCATCGCCGACACCGGTTGCGGTATGAGTCCGGCGGTGCAGGCGAAGATTTTCGACCCCTTCTTCACCACCAAGCCGGTCGGCCAGGGCACTGGCCTAGGCCTGAGCGTGGTGCAAGGCATCATCAAGGCGATGGGCGGCGCCATCGCCATCGAGAGCGAGCCCGGGATCGGCACCGTCTTCCGCATCGTGCTGCCGCTGATGCCCGGCGGCGCAGCCGCATGAGCTGACCCTGGCCGGCGAAGGCGTCCCAGGGGAATCGGGCTGAGTTCACCTTGCCCGGGGAGCCGAAACCGGTTATCAACGAGACTGTCTGTGGTTAGACGGGAAAACTTGGATGAGCCGGATCCTGATCGTCGAGGACACGCGGCTGATGCGCGAGTCCCTGGTCGATGTCCTCACCAGCGTCGGCCATGAGGTGGTCACCGCCGACGATGGCGCCCAGGCCGTCGAGCTGGTCGCCGCCGGTGACGATTTCGATCTGATCGTCACCGACATCATTATGCCGGAAATGGATGGTATCCAGGCCATCCTCGAAATTCAGACCATGCAGCCGGCGGCGCGGATCATCGCCATCTCCGGCGGCAGCGCCCGCCTCGAAAAGGCGCAGGGACTGGAAACGGCCCGCCGCCTCGGCGCCGTCGCTGTCCTGGAAAAGCCGTTCGAGGTCGACACCCTGCTCGCCGCGATCGAGGCAGCGCTCAAAGTCTGACGCTTCCCCGGCGGCACCAACGGAGCCGCACCATGCCGAAAGCGAAAAAGCCCGCTGCCAAAGCCACGGCGCCGACCAAAAAGCTCACCGCGATGGAGCAGATGGTCCAAGATTGCGTCAAGAAGGCGCAAGCACGCAAAAAGTCCGGCCAAACCGATCGCGAATGGCGCGAGCAATACGCTCAGTCGCTCAAGACCGAGCCGATGGCGCCCTTGAGCGAAACTCCATTCGACGGCCACACCAACAAGAAGCGCAACGGCTGAGCTTCTATTTCTTCGCCGCTTGGCTGAGCGCGGCCCGGCGGATCGCGGCATTTTCCTCGGCCAGCACCACCGTCACCACATTCCAATAATCATTGGCGATGGCGATCGACTGCCTGAGCATCGCTTCGTCTTCATCCTGGCCGTTATTACCGTAGGTCCGGGCACCGGCGGCGTCGGCGCCACCAAAGGCGGTCCAGGGGCGCCCCGCCTGGAAGCGGCTTGGCGCCGCCACCGTGATGATGCGGGCGCCGACCGGCGGCGCCGCGCAGGGCCTGGCCGGGCGGAAAAACTGGTCGATGCCGAATTCCTCCCAGGTCGCCGAAGTGGCGCCGATCATCTCGCAGAGCTTGCCAGTCCAGGCGACGAAGTCGTCGCGCTCGGCCGCGACGGGGAATTCCAGAATGTGGCGAATATAGCCATAGGTCACCTGGGCATAGGCTCGGCCGTCGGGAAGGGCGCTACGCCCGGCGGAAAGAGCGAGCAGGTCGGCTTTGGTGAAATGGCGATCGGTCTCACGCGCACCCGCCGCTGCGGCCAGTTGAAGGTGCGCCCGGTCCCGATCGCTAAGGCTTTCCCCGCCACAATGGACCCGCGCCTCTCCCGCCGCCGACACCGCCACCTGCGGTAGGCCGATATGGGACGCCAACGCCTCGAGGTAATGGTCGATGGCGTCGCAGGAAGCCGGGCCCGCCAACACGACGTAAACGTAAAGCGGCGGGGTCGGCACCGTCGCCAGCAAGGAATTGACCGCCTCTTCCGGGATCAATTCCGCCACCGAATAAATGGCGCCGTCGGGAAAACCGATAAAGGCGCCTTCCACCGCGCCCACCGAGCCATCGACATAGTCGTATTCGACGAGCCGGTAGGGCGCCAGTTCGCGAAACACCGCGCGATTGCCTGGGTTGGCCGGCGCGCTGGTTTCGCCGTCGGCGGCCTGCTCCTTGAGGACGGCGAGGAAATTGTCGACCGCCGCGGCGGTATCGATCCTGATCCGGATCACGTCATCCCATGCAGTATCCGGCATCCTGGCCCCCCGTACGTCCGATGGTCGTCGGCTTTCCAGCCGTTATCCTAGCAAACCGCAGGGCCATCCGCAGGGTCTTTTCGTTGCCTCAGCGATCACCGTTGACAGCGACCGCCAGGTGAGTAGGGTTTCCGCACTTCGTGACGTCGGCAGGACCATCAGGGTGGGCGAATGGAGTATTTCCTCCAGCAACTGATCAATGGAATAACGCTGGGTGCCATCTATGGGCTGATCGCCATCGGCTACACCATGGTCTACGGCATCATCGGCATGATCAATTTCGCCCATGGCGAAATCTATATGCTGGGCGCGTTCATTTCGCTGATCGCCTATCTCGCCGCGACCACGCTGGGCGGTGGCAGCATCGCCTTCGGCCTGCTGGTGGCGCTGGCGGTAACCATGCTGTTCACCGCGTTGTGGGGATGGGCGGTGGAACGGCTGGCCTACCGCCCGTTGCGCAACGCCCCCCGGCTGGCCCCACTGATTTCGGCCATTGGCATGTCGATCGTGCTGCAGAACTTCACCCAGCTGACCCAGGGCGCCCGGGTCAAGCCGCTGCCGCCGGTGATTCACGGCGGTGTAACGGTGATGGAGGGGCACGGCTTTCGCGTCGAGCTCAGCTGGCTGCAAATCGCCATCGTATTGATGACGCTAGCGCTGATGCTGGTCTTCACCTGGATCATCACCCGCACCTCGCTCGGCCGCGCCCAGCGCGCCACCCAGCAGGACATGAAGATGGCGGCGCTGTTGGGCATCGACGTCGACCGGGTGGTGTCGCTGACCTTCGTCATCGGCGCGGCACTGGCGGCGGTGGCTGGGCTGATGGTCACGCTGTATTATGGCGTCATCGATTTCTACATCGGCTTCCTCGCCGGCATCAAAGCCTTCACCGCCGCGGTGCTGGGCGGCATCGGCTCGCTGCCCGGGGCAATGTTGGGCGGCCTAGCGATCGGCCTGATCGAGGCGCTGTGGTCGGGCTACTTCTCGATCGAATACAAGGACGTCGCCGCCTTCGCGGTGCTGGTGCTCGTGCTGCTGTTCCGCCCCACCGGCCTGTTGGGCCGGCCGGAAGTGGAGAAGATCTGACCATGGCCGCCGCCTTCCCGCTTCGGCGCCTGGCCATCGACGCCTTGCTCGGCGGCTTGATCGCCGCCGCGCTGGCCTTGCCGATGTTGGGCTTTCGCCTGGTCGATTCGTCCCAGGGGCTGTCGCTGGCCACCCGCTTCGACTGGGTGGCCTGGGCGGCGCTGATCGTGGCGGGGGGGCGCTTCGCGCTGGGGGGTCTGCGCCATGTGCTCTCCGGCCGCGAACTTCGTCCACCGGAAGCTGCCCGGGTGTTCGTCGCCAGCCTGGGCGCGATCCGGCCCAAGGCCGGCTGGGCGCTGATCGCCATCGCCGCCACCCTGCCCTTCCTGCCCTTTTCCGACCGCAACGTCGTCGACAAGGCGACCATGGTGCTGATCTACGTCATGCTCGGCTGGGGGCTGAACATCGTGGTCGGGCTGGCCGGGTTGCTCGACCTCGGCTTCGTCGCCTCCTACGCGGTTGGCGCCTATTCCTACGCCTTGCTGGCGACCAACTTCCATCTGTCATTCTGGCTGTGCCTGCCGCTGGCCGGCCTGCTGTCGGCCACCTTCGCGCTGACGCTGGGCTTTCCGGTGCTGCGACTGCGCGGTGACTACCTGGCCATCGTCACACTTGGCTTCGCCGAAATGGTGCGGGTGGTCCTGCTCAACTGGCAAAGCCTGACCGGCGGCCCGCGCGGCATCTCGGGCATTCCCCGCCCCACCCTGTTCGGGGTGGTGTTCGCGCCGGAGCAGCGGGTGACCTTCCTGTATTTCGTCATCCTGGCACTGGCCTTGCTGACCAACGTGTTCGCGCTGCGCCTGCGCCGCCTGCCGATCGGCCGCGCCTGGGAGGCGTTGCGCGAGGACGAAATCGCCTGTCGCTCGCTCGGCCTCAATCCGACCACGCTGAAAATTTCCGCTTTCACCACCGGCGCCATGTGCGCCGGGTTCGCCGGCGCTTTCTTCGCCACCCGCCAAGGCTTCATCAGCCCAGAAAGCTTCACCTTCATAGAATCGGCGGTGATCCTGGCCATCGTCGTGCTGGGCGGCATGGGCAGCCAGATCGGCGTGGTGCTGGCCGCCTTGCTGCTGGTGGGATTGCCGGAATGGTTCCGTGAGCTTCAGGCCTATCGCATGCTGGCCTTCGGCGGCGCCATGGTGCTGATCATGCTGTGGCGACCGTCCGGCCTGCTATCGTCCCGTGAGCCGACCATCACATTGGGGCCGAAATGACCCGGGTTCTGCTCGAAGTCGATCATGTCAGCATGCGCTTCGGCGGCTTATTCGCCGTCAACGACCTGTCGTTCAGCGCGACCGACAAGGCGATTACGGCAGTGATCGGTCCCAACGGCGCCGGCAAGACCACCCTGTTCAACTGCATCACCGGATTCTACCGGCCGCAGACCGGAAAGCTGAGGCTGCATCACCCCACCGGCGCGATGGCGCTGGAGCGCATGGCCGATTACAACATCGCCCGCCACGGACGCGTGGCCCGCACCTTCCAGAACATCCGCCTGTTCCAGCGCATGAGCGTGCTGGAGAACCTGATCGTTGCCCAGCATAAGACGCTGATGCGGGCCAGCCTGTTCAGCATCGCTGGCCTGCTCGGCCTTGCCCGCTACAGCCAAGCCGAAAAGCGCGCGGTGGAGAAGGCCCGGCACTGGCTCGACAAGGTGGCGCTGACTGCCCACGCCGACGAGGAAGCCGGCTCGCTGCCCTACGGCTCGCAGCGCCGGCTGGAGATCGCCCGGGCGATGTGCACCGATCCGCTGCTGCTGTGCCTGGACGAGCCGGCGGCCGGCCTCAATCCCCGTGAATCGGCCGACCTCAATCGCCTGCTGATCGACATCCGCGACCAGGAAGGCATCGGCCTGCTGCTGATCGAGCATGACATGAGTGTGGTGATGGGCATCTCCGACCATGTGGTGGTGCTGGATTACGGCAAGAAGATCGCCGAGGGCCCGCCGAACCAGGTGCGCCGCGATCCGGCGGTGATTCGCGCCTATCTCGGCGAGGAAGAGGGCGAGGAATTGCCGCCGGAAGTCGCTCCCGACCTCAAGGACCTGGGCTGATGCTGGCCATCACCGACCTCCATGCCGGCTACGGACGCATCGAGGCGCTGCACGGCGTTGATCTGACCGTCGCAACCGGCGAGATCGTCGCCCTGATCGGCGCCAACGGCGCTGGCAAGACGACCCTGCTGATGAGCATCTGCGGCAACCCGCGCGCCGCGGCCGGCCGCGTGCTGCTGGACGGTGAGGATATCACCCATCTGCCCACCCACCGCATCGCCCGCCTCGGCTTGGCCCACTGCCCCGAGGGCCGCCATATCTTTCCGCGCATGAGCGTGCTGGAGAATTTGCAACTGGGCGCGGTGGTCGCCGACCCACGCCGCTTCGGCGACGACCTTGATCGCGTCTTAACCCTGTTCCCCCGCCTCAAGGAGCGCCTCGACCAGCGCGGCGGCACCCTGTCGGGTGGCGAGCAGCAGATGCTGGCAATCGCCCGCGCCTTGATGAGCCGGCCACGGCTGCTGCTGCTCGACGAACCCTCGCTCGGGCTAGCACCAATGGTTTGCCGCGACATCTTTCAGCTGATCGCCCGCATCAACCGCGAGGAGAAAGTCACCGTCTTCCTGGTCGAGCAGAACGCCTACCACGCCTTGAAGCTGGCCCATCGTGGCTACGTCATGGTCAACGGCCGCATCATGCTGAGCGGCAGCGGCGCCGAGCTCCTGGCCAATCCCGAGATCCGCGCTCATTACCTGGAAGGCGGAATCGTCTCGACAGGGGCGCCGGGAACCAATTCCTGCTAAGGTGATCGCGGGATCCCCTCTTGGAGACGTGCCGATGAACATCCTTAAGGTCGTGGTCGTACTGGCGATCGTGGTGCTGGCCGCTTTCGTCGGCATTCGGGTGTTCGTTCCCTCACCGGGCGCGCCGGAAGTCTCCACCACCGGGGACATCGCCATCGCGGTCGCCGGACCGATGACCGGTAGCGAAGCCGCCTTTGGCGAACAGTTCAAGCGGGGCGCCGCCAAGGCGGTCGACGACATCAACGCCCATGGCGGCATGCTCGGGCGCAAGCTGGTCCTCACCCTGGGCGACGATGCCTGCGATCCCAAGCAGGCGCGTTCGGTGGCTGAGGAACTTTCGGCCAAGAAGATCGCCTTCGTCGCCGGCCACTTCTGTTCCGGCTCGTCGATCCCGGCCTCCGAGGTCTAC
>Ga0316222_1005752_pt1 | contig 10442 bp, 8 predicted proteins | sample TBH18011metaG_FD_206008 | JGI IMG/M metagenome (GOLD analysis project Ga0316222, IMG submission 206008) | Freshwater microbial communities from Trout Bog Lake, Wisconsin, USA - TBH18011 | ecosystem: Environmental > Aquatic > Freshwater > Lake > Hypolimnion/Profundal zone | place: USA: Wisconsin... | reverse complement strand
ACGAAATAGGCGGCGCTGACGCTGATGCTCTTCTCTGCGTTGCGAATTGCCGAAAGCAACGTCACATAGTATTGGGGAATGGAGTTGGCCGGCGTGCTGCCGAGGATGCGCACGACTTCCGGGCCTTTGGGGGCAATCGTCGGAAAGTAATCCGCGGCGATGACCGGCGGACCCTTTTGCGTGGCCCAGTGGTCGAAGAACAGCGTCTGAAGCCGTGCCACCGCCGGGCCAACGATTTGAAGGTCGGTGTCACGCCAGGGGAAGGACGCTTCGCCTTTGGGGGATTCCGACATTCCCATCGGAAGCCGTTGATAGGTCGCGCTGAGGTTGACGCCGCCGATGATCGCGGTGGATCCATCGACCACTAGGAGCTTGCGGTGGTCGCGATCATTGAGCGCGTAGCTTTTGGTCGCATCCAGGGGATTGATGGGATTGAATTCAACGACGTTGATTCCTGCCTGCTTCAGGCGATCGAACAATGCCGCCGGCGTGCCGATCGATCCGTAGCTGTCGTAGATCACATTGACGGCGATGCCGGCCCGTCGCTTTGCCACGAGCAGGTCGCCAAGGTGCGATCCGTCGCTTTCGACGTCTTCGAGCGTGAAGAATTCGAGATTAACGTGATCCCTGGCGCCTTCAATGGCGGCGAAGATGGCGTGAAATGCGGCCGGGCCATCGCGCAGGATATCCACCCGGTTTCCCGCGACCAGCGGGCCATCCGCCACCGCCTGCTCGATCGCAAGGTGGCGCTTGAGCATCCCGGAATCACCAGGCTCGGTGCTTAGGCGCTCAAGCAGCGCCTTGCTCTGGCGGGCGGTAAGCGGCCCATGGGCGCCGACAATTTGGGGATTCGATCCCGCCGCTTGGCCGCCAACCCGATCGAAATCAGGTACCGTCGAGCAGGACACCAGCGCGCTAAGGCACGCGCACGTCACGGCGACGCCGACGGTTTGGCGTCCCGCTGCCGGCCGCCGCTGCCGGCCTATCCGCTCAATCATTTGCGGAATCGTTTATTGTGGTGGACATGATTCACGTGATTGGCGCCATGCTCGGTCCCTTCCCGTAAATCGTGACTGCGGGGGGCGTTGTCGATCCGATTCAGCTGGCCAAATTGCCATCTAGCGGCGGTCCTGCTGGCCGGTGTGGAAGAACCCCATCAAGCGGTTGAGTTCCTTCGACTGGTCCTGGAGCGCGTGGGCGGCGGCGGCCGATTGCTCGACCAGGGCGGCGTTCTGCTGGGTCATCTCGTCCATCTGGGTGACGGCGGAGTTGACCTGGTCGATGCCGTTGGCTTGCTCGCCCGAGGCCGAGGCGATTTCGGCGACGATGTCCGCCACCCGCTTGATGCTGCCCAGGATTTCGTCCAGCGTCTTGCCGGCGCCCTTGACCAACTCGGCGCCGGTCTTGACCTGGGTGGTGCTCTGGGCGATCAGGCCCTTGATCTCCTTCGAGGCCTGGGCCGAGCGCTGGGCCAGATTGCGCACTTCCTGGGCCACCACCGCGAAGCCCTTGCCGGCGTCGCCGGCCCGCGCCGCTTCCACCGCGGCGTTGAGTGCCAGCAGATTGGTCTGGAAGGCGATCTCGTCGATCATGCCGACGATGTCGCCGATCTTCTGGCTGGAGGCTTCGATGCGGTCCATGGCGCCGACCGCCTCGCCGACCACGTTGCCGCCCGATGCCGCCACTTGGCGCGCTCCGGCCGCCAGCTGGTTGGCCTGCTGGGCGTTGGCGGCGTTCTGGCGGACGGTGGCCGACAGCTCTTCCATCGATGCCGCCGTCTCTTCCAGGCTGGAGGCCTGCTGTTCCGACCGCTCGGACAGGTCCTGGCTGCCTGAGGCCACTTCCCCGGCGGCGCCGGAGATTTGGCGGGCGGCGCCGTTGATGTTGGTGACGATCTCGAACAGCTTGTCGGCGGTCTTGTTGACGTCGTTCTTGAGCTGGCCGAAGACGCCGCCGTATTCGGCGGTGATGCGCTTGGTGAGGTCGCCTTGCGCCACCGATTCCAGCACGGTGGCGACGTCCTTCAGCGCCACCCCGGTGAGCAGGACCAGTGAGTTGACGCCCTGGCACAAGCTGAGCAGGAAGCCGTCCTTGCCGGTCAGGTCAATGCGGCGATCAAGGTCGCCGCGGCTGGCCGCTCCGGCCACCTCGGCGACCTCGGTGACGATAGCCGCTTCGCGGCGGCGGCTTTGCTCATCGGCGGCTGCCTGGGCCTGGCGGGCAGTCGCCGCCTCGTCCTCCATCCGCCTCTTGTCGATGCCGGCTTGCTTGAACACGCCGACGGTCCGAGCCATGTCGCCGATCTCGTCGGAATTGGCCAAACAGGGCAGGGTCACGGTCAAGTCGCCGCCGGCAAGGGCGTGCATGGCCTCACCCAGCAAGCGAATCGGTCCGGTGATGCCGCGGCCGATCACCAGGGCGGCGGCGATTCCGACCGCCAGGGCGATCAGGCCGGCCACGATGGCGGCGGTGATGGATTTCTCAGTATCGTCATAGGCCAGCCGCGCAGCATCCTTGCTCCGCTCCTCGTAGTACTTCGACGCCTTGTCGTTGGTCTCGGCGTAGCGCTTGGCCGCCACGTTGAGGTCGGTGATGGCGGCCAAATACGTCGGCGCGGTGGCGGCGGCGCCCTCGGCCTTCAAGCTGTTCAGCTTGATCGCCTTGGCTTCGAAATCGATCACCGCATCGTGGTAGTCGGTGACCAGCACCTTGCCCTCGGGCAAGCGCAGCTGGGCTTCGACCTCGGCGATCTGGGTCTTGAACTGGTCGAAGGCGGCGTCGCGGCCCTTGATGTAGCTGTCGTCGCCGGTGGCGGCATAGGTCCAGGTCTGCACCCGGCCCTGGCGAACGCTGAGCAAGGTGTCCTTCAGCCCGATGGTGACGGCGGACGCCCGCTGCGCCTCGGCCACCGCTTTTGCCACGCCGAGTCCTTGCCACACCACCAGCGCCGTGCTGATGGCGATCAGCGCCAGCAGCACGCCGAATCCCGCCGCCAGGCGAGTTGTAATCTTGCGATTGTTCAGCACGGCAGCCGCTCCCCCGATGTTTGAGCGAAAGCCTAGGTGAATTTCCGCCTATGCACAAGGTTATGGATTGTAACGCTCACTCCTTGACTAAGTCGTGTCCGTCGGCGGGCGGACATTGCCAAAATCCCTTGCCGCCAAAGTCGAGTTTTTCGAGGACATACGTGAAGAACAGCAGGATGAGCAGGGCGCCGGACACCAGCAGATAGGTCTGGCCAAAGCTGACTAGGTCGCTGTCGATCACTTTGCTGGGGTAATGGATCGCGAACCAGCGATAGGCGATTTGTCCGAACAATCGGGCGACGGTCAGGCTGACGGCGATCGAAACCGTGATCGCGACCGACCAGAAGACGACGTAGGGCGCCCGGTTCCTGGTCTTGCCCGATGGGTGCCAGACCGCGCCGCAGCCGCCGCAATGGGTCTGGTCGAGGCCGACGGCGGCGCCGCAACAGGCGCAGCGTCCATCATGGCCCGCCGTCGTCTCCCGCCATTCGGGGCGGGCGAAGAGCTCTTCCCACGGCGTCAACTGATGCGGCGACTCGGGCGAGTGGGCCTGGCCGAGGCGGTCGAGGTGAGTGATGCGCTCGGCGTGGCGGGCCATCCGTTCCCGGGCAGCTCGCCTCCACCTCAACAACACCTTCATGTCGCGCGCGCCTTAACCTAATTGGGGGGTGGCGTGCCGATCGGCGCGCATTTGGCCGACCAGGAATTGGTGTCGCCAGCGGTTTTGTCGACCAGGGTGTAGGTTCCGGAGGCGGTGTCGAGCCGTTCGCTGTGGAACACCCGGCCCTGGTTGTCGAACAACTCGGCCAGGTAGATGTCGCCGCTGATGCGGACGCGGGCGCCCCAGCCTTCGGCATTGATCTCGTCATGGCGCCCGAATGCCCGGTTGGCCGCCGGATCGACGGTCAGCCGCCCTTCGCCGGTGCTCCAGGCGTTGCCCTTGCACAGGAATTCGATCTCCGCCGCGCCGGCCAGCGATGGCGACAGGATGGAGGCGACGAGAAGCACCCTCGGCAGTAGCGATGCGATTGTCATGGTCGGCCTCCAGTTTAGTCGGATGCGGTCTGATGGTAGCGCAAACCGGTCCGGCGAGAACGCGGATTCGTCTCCGATGGTTTCAGGGGCGGCGCCGGTTCACCTTTTCTTGACCTCGGTCACGAAACTGCCGACGTTGCCGCGCAACACCTCGGATTCCCGGGTCAATTGGCCAGCCAGGCCGGCCAACTGGCTGGCCGCGGTGCCGGTCTGGCGCGCGGCGTCGAGAACCTTGCCGATGGAGTATGAAACCTCGGCGGTGCCGGAGGACGCCTGTTGCACGTTCCGGGCGATTTCCTGGGTGGCGGCGCCTTGTTCCTCGACTGCCGAGGCGATGCCCATGGTGAATTGGTTGACGGTCGAAATGGTCCTGGCGATGCCGCCAATGGCGGCGACCGCCCGGTTGGTCTCGGCCTGGATGGCGGTGACCTGGGTCTGAATGTCGTCGGTGGCGCGCGCCGTCTGGTTGGCTAGGCTTTTCACCTCGTTGGCGACCACGGCGAAGCCCTTGCCGGCGTCGCCGGCCCGCGCAGCTTCGATGGTGGCATTCAGGGCCAGAAGGTTGGTCTGGCTGGCGATGTCGTTGATCAGTTTGACCACGTCGCCGATCCGCCGCGCCGCCTCGGCCAGGCCGGCCACGGTCGCGTTGGTGTCCTCGGCCTCGCGCACGGCGCCGTCTGTCGCGGTCGCGGTTTCCGCTACCCGGCGCGAGATCTCCTGGATGCTGTTGGCGAGTTCCTCGGCGGCGGCGGCCACGGTCTGGACGTTGGCGCTGGCCTGGTCGGCCGCCCCGGCCACGACCGCGGATTGCTCGGTGGTGGTGTCGGACGCCCGCGACAGCGTGTCGGTCGCGCTGCGCAGGCCGTCGATGGCGGCGGCGACGCCGCCGACCACCACGTCGATCGAGGCGACGAATCCGGTGGTGATCGCTTCGACCCGTTGGCGGCGGTCGTCGCGCGCGCGGGCGGCGACCGCTTCTTGCGCCGCGCTGTCGTCGGCGGCGCGGGCCTTGTTCCGCAAGACCTCGATGGCCTTGGCCATGTGGCCGATCTCGTCGCGGCGATCGGCGAAGGGGACGGAAAAGTCCCGCGAGCCGCTGGCGAATTCGCCGATGAGGGTGGTCAAGGCGGTCAGCGGGGCGACGACTCGCCGATTGATGCCGATGACCGCGGCTGCCAAGGTCGCCGCTGCGGCGGCCAGCAACAGGCCCATCAGGATCAGATTGCGGAAGGCGTGGTCGCTCTTCTCGCCGGCTTGCTGGCGTGCCTCGCCGATGGCGGCGTCGCGCATCAGCATGATCGCCTGCAGCATGGGCGCGGTTTGGCGGCGCCATTCGGCGGGGGTGATGTCGTAGTCGCCGGCGCCGAGGCCAGCCTTGGCGACCCGCTCACGCACCGGTTTGAATGGCGACACGAAGCCGGCCTGCGCTTTGGCCAGGCCGTCCTTCAGTCCGGGCGGGCTGTGCTCCGATCCAGCCACGGCGGAGAGGCGCTCCCACAATTGCTGAATGCGGCCGTCGGCGACGTTGATGTCGTGGATCAGTTCTGGGGTGAACGGCTTGGCCGAGATGATGCCGCTCAAGTACAGGGTCGAAATCCGGCCGGCATGGTCGCGCATTTGCCAGGTGGTCTCGGCCAGGGCGGCCGGGCTGGCCACCTGGGGGGCAAGGGCGAACAGGTGCCGTCCCAGCATGGCGGTAAGACCGCTGGCGCTGTTGAGCAGCTCGTACATGGCGGCGATCAGATCCTTGCGCACCGTCACGATTTGCTGCGGGTCGCCGCCCATGACCGCGTCCGATTTGGACCGCCAGATTGCCAGTGTCGCGCGGATCTTGGCCACCGTCTCGGCGGCCTCCTTGCCTTCCGCCAGCGGGGTCGCCGCCGCGACCTGGCCCACCGTGTCAAAGGCGGCGTCCAGCGCCGCGCGGGTGTCGAGCAGAGTCTTGCGCGCGGCCAGATCGCCATCCAGCGCCACCGAGGTGGCGCCGCGCTCCGGCGCCAGAGCCTCGGAGATCTTGGTGGTGGCGCCCAGCAGCTCGACCAACTGGTCGGCATCGCGGGCGGTTTGGTAGTCACGCCATTCGCCGACGAACAGCAGGATGACCGTCACCGCCAACAGGGCGCCGACCGCCGCCAGACACGCCAACACGAAGTTCTTAATCGACAAAATTCTGTGCCCTTCGTCTATCGCTAAAGTAGGCCTAGGGTAGACCGAAGAGGCCGCGGCGCGCCATCTTTAAACGCGCTCGCGGCTGGCGGCTGGCGGTCGCGAGCGACTGCGATCGTCAGCGATGCGTGGCGCTTATGTTGCCGGCCAATGTGCTGATTGTGCGCGAGACATTTGAAATTTCTTCGACAACCTGCACGACGCGACTCGCGATTTCCCTTGTCGCGGAGTCTTGTTGAGAGACGGCCGCCGCGATTCCGGCGGAAATTTCACGGACATCCTGGGTGGTTTTCTCGATGCCGGAGATCGCCATCACCGCTCGTTGCGCCTCGCCTTGGACCGATGCGATCTGCGCGGCGATATCTTCGGTGGCGCGCCCGGTCTGGTTGGCGAGACTCTTGACCTCGTTGGCGACCACGGCGAATCCTTTGCCGGCATCTCCGGCCCTGGCCGCTTCGATGGTGGCGTTGAGGGCCAAGAGGTTGGTTTGCGCCGCGATGTCGTTGATCAACTTGACCACGACGCCGATACGATCGGCGGCGGCGACCAGGGCCTGCACGGTGGTGTTGGCCTGCGAAGCGTCGTCGGAGGCCTTTGACGAGGCCTGGGCGGCGCTGTCGACGCGGCGGCTGATTTCCGAAATGGAGGCGGACAATTCTTCGGCGGCCGACGCGACCGTTTGGGCGCTGGAGGTCGCTCGATCCGCCGCCGCCGCCACGCTGGATTCCAGCGAACCCGCCAAATCGACGATTTCCTTCCGTCGCTGGGCCTCGCTGTCTTGATGGCCGATCGCCGCCATCTTTTCGGCATGGACGTCAATCAGCGAGCCGCAAGCCCGCGCGGCGACACCGTCGGCGTCGCGAGCCACCCCCCCAATGGCGCGGAACCAGCGATAGCCGCCATCCTTCATCTTGAGACGGTAGACCACGTCGTAGCCGGTGCGGCCGGATCGATCCGACAGACAGGCGCCGAACGCGGCGAAGGTGGCGGCGGCGTCGTCGGGATGCAGCCGGTCGGCCCACGACCCCACAACGTCAGGGAATCCTGCCGTGTCGCTTTGAGCGAAGCCAAGGAGACGGCGAAATTCCGGCGACCAGGTCCACTTGCTGTTGGCGTGCATCGGATCGCCTTGGAACAATACCGCGTCCCACAGACCGATGCCGGCGTTGTGCCCCAGCAGATGCGACCGTTCCTCCTCGCTCTTCTGGGCGTTAACGTCGATCAGGGCCCCGCACGCCCGCGCCGGAACGCCGCTGGCATCGCGAGCGACCCCACCAATGGCGCGAAACCAGCGATAGGCGCCGTCCTTCATCTTGAGGCGGTAGACCACGTCGTAGCCGGTGCGGCCGGATCGATCCGACAGACAGGCGCCGAACGCCGCGAAAGTGGCGGCGGCGTCTTCGGGATGCAGGCGATCCGCCCATGACCCCACCAAATCGGGAAATCCCGCCATGTCGCCCTGAGCGAAACCAAGCAGACGGCGGAATTCCTCGGACCACCGCCATTTGCTATCCCGGTGCATGGGGTCGCCTTGGTGCAGTATGGCATCCCACAGGCCGACGCCGGCATAGCGGCTCAACAGGCTCATCAGATCATCAGCGTCGTTGGTCTTCAATCGTTGGGTCTTGTTCGAAAAGAACATGGGCGGCCCTCCCTGTTTCGTCGCTAATACGTCTTTTGTACCTTTTGTACCTACGGACATATTGTAACACATAGGTATAGGGCGTGGCGTGACAAACTGACAGGACCACATCCTAATTCCGGTTCGGCCGTGATGTCGGCACGTGCATGATTGCCCGCATCGACCCCAACCAATGCGGCGGGAGGCCCGGCATCCGCGAAATGCGGATCCGGGTAAAGGACATTCGCGCCTGCCTGGCCTTCGCCGCCACCGAGATCGATCATCCGGTGCTGCGGGCGGCTTCGTGAAGTTCCTGGTCGATGCCCAACTGCCTCTGGCCAAGCCCTGCTGCACAGCGTCTTGCCCTTGCTGCCCAAGCTCGTCGAACTGATCGAAGCCGGGGAAATGGTGGTCGAGGTTCGCAGTCCCTGATATTGGGCCAACCCGTCCCCTCCCCTCAATCCAAGGTCATCCGATACCGCTTCAACGCCACCACCGTCGCCAGGCCTAAAAACAGCGCGATCGGCCACAGTTCCGGCCAGATCTCCATCAGCCCGTTGCCCTTGAGCATGATACCGCGGATGACGCGGAGGAAATGGGTCAGGGGGAACACCTCGCCGATTGCCTGGGCCCAGTCCGGCATGCCGCGATAGGGGAACATGAACCCCGACAGCAGCATCGACGGCAGGAAGAAGAAGAACGACATCTGCAGCGCCTGCAACTGGTTCCGCACCACCGTCGAGATGGTGAAGCCGACCGCCAGATTGGCGGCGATGAACAGCAGCAGCGTCGCCGCCAGCAAGGGCAGGCTGCCGATGATCGGGACGTGGAACAGCCAGCGGCCGGCGCCGACGATCAGCACCACCTGGACATAGCCGACGCCGAAATAGGGCAGGATCTTGCCGGCCATCACCTCGGACGGGCGCACCGGCATCGCCAGCAGGGTTTCCATGGTGCCGCGTTCGCGCTCGCGGGTGACGGTCAGGCTGGTGGCCATGATCATGGTCATGGTCAGGATCACCCCCATCAGGCCGGGGACGATGTTGTACTGGGTGATGCCTTCCGGGTTGTAGCGGCGGTGAATGCGCAGCTCGATCGGGTCGGTGCCGCCGCTCCACACCGACAGCGGCCCGGTCAGCGCCGGATCGAACATGGTGTGGACCAGGGCGGTCAGCGCCGCGACGGCGTTGCTGGCGGCGGCCGGGTCGGTGGCGTCGGCTTCCAGCAGCAAAGCAGGGCGCTCGCCCCGCACCAGCCGGCGCTCGAAGCCGGCCGGCACGGTGACGACGAACTGGACCTCGCCGGTGGCCAGCAGGCGTTCCGCCTCGGCCTCGCCGGATACTTGGGCGATGACCTGGAAATAGCTGGAATTGGCGATGGCGGCGGCCAGTTCGCGGCTGAACGGGCCGGCCTCCTGCAGGTTGACCACGGTGGGCATCGATTTGGGGTCGGTGTTGATGGCGTAGCCGAACAGCAGCAATTGCAGCACCGGGATTCCGACCATCATGGCGAAGGTCAGGCGGTCGCGCCGCATCTGGATCAATTCCTTGATCATTACCGCGACCAGGCGCGACCAGGCGAAAGGCGGGCGAGTCATCCGAAATTGTCCTCGGCTTGGGCCATCAGGTGGATGAAGACGTCCTCCAGGCTGGGCTCGACCCGGCTCCAGGTCAGGCCGGGATTCTGGCGCCAATCGGCCACGGCGGTGTCAAGCGCGTCGCGGTCGGTGCCGCTGACGTGCAGCGCGTTGCCGAAGGCGGCGATCATGGCGATGCCGGGGCGGCCCTCCAGCGCGGCGGCCAGGGGGACGATCGCGTCGCCTTCCACCACCCAGGTCGACAGCCCGGAGCCGCGCACCACCTCGGCGACGGTGCCCTGGACCATCAGCCTTCCATAGGCGAGGTAGCAGATTTCGTGGCAGCGCTCGGCCTCGTCCATGTAATGGGTGCTGACCAGCACGGTCATGCCGTCGCGGGCCAGGCGATGGATATGGTCCCAGAAATCGCGGCGCGCCTTGGGGTCGACGCCGGCGGTGGGCTCGTCGAGCAGCAGCAGCTCTGGCTCGTGCAGCACGCAGGCGGTCAGCGCCAGCCGCTGTTTCCAGCCGCCCGACAGGGTGCCGGCCAATTGGTCGGCGCGGTTGGCCAAGCCCAACTCGTCGAGTGCCGCGGCGACCCGCTGGCGGCGGTCGGGCAACTGGTAGACGCGGGCGACGAAGTCGAGGTTCTCGCGGATCGACAGATCCTCGTACAGGCTGAAGCGCTGGGTCATGTAGCCGACCCGGCGCTTGATCAGGGCGGCCTGGCTGCGGATGTCGAAGCCCAGGCAGGTGCCGCTGCCGGCATCGGGGGTCAATAGGCCGCACAGCATGCGGATGGTGGTGGTCTTGCCGCTGCCGTTGGGGCCGAGAAAGCCGTGGATGCGTCCCCGTGGCACCCGGATCGAGAAATCGCGCACCACGGTCCGGCCGTCGAAGCGCTTTTCCAGCCCGGTGACGTCGATCGCCAGCGCCGGGGTCATTTGACCCCGTTCAGCGGCACCGTCACGTCCACCGGCTGGCCGGGATGCAGCGCCAGCGGCTGGGCCAGCGAGCG
>Ga0316222_1005746_pt1 | contig 10450 bp, 9 predicted proteins | sample TBH18011metaG_FD_206008 | JGI IMG/M metagenome (GOLD analysis project Ga0316222, IMG submission 206008) | Freshwater microbial communities from Trout Bog Lake, Wisconsin, USA - TBH18011 | ecosystem: Environmental > Aquatic > Freshwater > Lake > Hypolimnion/Profundal zone | place: USA: Wisconsin... | reverse complement strand
AATGTGTTTGATGTGATTGGCCGCTTTGTCCATATGGGAGTTGATCCCTATAGTTTTGTTTCCGCGCTGAATGGTATTGTGGCGCAGCGTTTGGTTCGCGTAAACTGCATTCATTGCGTCAGCGAAGATTATCCGGATGAAGAATTAATTGTGTCCTCCGGGATCAATCTGGCGGACGCAAAAAATATCCAGTTCCGTTCAGGAAAAGGGTGCGGCCATTGTCGCGGTACGGGATTCAAAGGCCGGAAAGCAGTTGCTGAAGTGCTTTATTTGAACGACGAGATTCGAGAGCTGATTATTGGACGGGAGCCGATCCGCCTGGTCCGTGAAGCAGCGAAAAGAAACGGAACCCGTTTCTTGCGTGAAGGCGCACTTGATCTGGTTTTTCAAGGTGAATCAACTTTGCAGGAGATCAATCGTGTCACTTTCGTTTAGTAACGAACTGCGTGTCGTTTTATGCCGCGACCAGGTACAACTGGTTCAGGTCGGCCGTCATCTCACGCCCAAAGGGATTGCCTACCGCGTGCTGGAAAAAAAGAGTATTCCCTGCATGGAAAATCCAGACTCCCAATGGAGCGATGCGGTTCGTACACTTGAAATGGCTTTGTCTGAGCTCACCGAAAAACCGTCTTATGCCCAAGTGATTCTTTCCAATCACTTCATGCGCTATACCATGGTTCCCTGGAACGAAAGCTTAAGTAACGAAGCAGAAGAAATTGTTTACGCGAAATATTGTTTCAGTCAGTTATACGGAATCAGTGCCGATTCCTGGGATTTAAGAATCAATCAGGATTATGCAGGAGCGCCGCAGTTTGTCAGCGCGGTAGATGGTGAGTTACTTCAACTTTTGCGCACGGTCTTTGCAACAGCCAAAATAAAGCTGAAATCGGTGCAACCCCATCTAATGACGGCATTCAATAACTGCCATGCCAGCCTGAAGCATCATGACGCTTGGCTGGTGCTGTTTGAACAGGGAAACCTTTGTTTGGGACTGGTGCAAAAGGGCCATTGGCGTAGCGTGCGAACGATCAAGGTCAGAAACGATTGGCTTGCAAAACTGCCAGACATACTTGATCGTGAATCCTCTTTAACCGAGCTGGATCTACCTTCGGATGAGGTTTTTCTTTGGGCTCCTGATCACTGGAAAGACCCTCTGCCCAAGAATACGCATTGGAAAATTCACAAGTTGCAACCGACAGTCCGGCCCGACATCGCGCCTGATTATGATGCACGCTTTGCCATTGCAATGTGTGCTTGAATTAAAGACAGAGTCTAAACATTGCGCTAGAATCTGATAAGTTAATGATGCAGCTAATGGAATTTCAGGGGTTTCAATGAGTGGATTGCGTCTTGACTATCAACAAAAATTGTCCTTCACTTGGGCAGGTTTTGCTTTGCTCGTTGTTGCTATTATCACTTTGGTTTTAAGCGGTGCTTACTATCTGAAAGTAAGCAGTCAAACCAGCGCATCGGAGTCCAGATTTGAACGCGCGCGTGGCAAAGCAGGTGCTCTCGGCTTGGCAGATAAAGCGAATGAAACGGTAAGTCCCGACTTGGCACAGGAAGTCAATAATGCCAATGTCGTCTTGCGGCAATTGAGCGTTCCCTGGGATGCGTTGTTTGAAGCGGTCGAATCTTCTGCAGAACGAAAAGTGACTTTGCTGGCACTGGAACCCGATGTTGAAAAACAGCAGGTCAAAATTTCCGGAGAAACCAAAGACTATAAGTCACTGATGAATTACCTCATGAAAATGCAGGAATATCCGATCTTTGGTTCGGTATATTTACAAAATCACCATATTCAATTGCAGGAACCCGATCAACCGGTGCGTTTTACGATACTTGCAACCTGGCAAGAAAACCCATAATGTTGAAATCAAATTTTTTGACACTTTTTATTTCTCAACTTTCTGTGCGGAGTCCCACTTCCCTGCCCGCATTATCGTTTCGCGGACAACTCCGCTGGCAATACCGACACAAGTCCAATCTATTGGGATGGCCCGGAATCGTGGCGGTCGGGTTGTTGCTGTTTGCCCCGATATTTTATTTCTCGGCCATTCTACCGATGCAAATACGTCTGGATACGGCACAACACAATTATGCTTCGTTACAAAACCAACTGCTGATTGCCAGCAAGGCGGATCATCCCGTAGGAGGAAATACGCCACGTGAGCAACTCGTAGAGTTCTACAAATTCTTTCCGGGTGAAAAAAACGCACCCGAATGGCTGGAAAAACTCGATGAAGCAGCTGAGAAAAGCGGCTTGAGCCTGATTGATGGAGAATACAAAGTCACTCAGGACAAGGTCGGAAAATTGATTCGTTTGAGGATTGCCTTCCCGGTTCAGGGCAAGTATCCGCAGATCCGCGAATTTCTAACTTCTTTGCCGAACCACGTGCCTCCCTTGGCACTGGAAAACGTACAATTCGAGCGAAATAATACCGTTGATTCGACTGTTGAAGCCAAAATCAAAATGGTGCTTTATCTGGTGCAAAAATCATGAATCTTGGACGGACACAATGGGCATTCATTGCTGTTGCATCTCTGGCAATCATTATTTTGGCGCCCAATGACAATGACAGCACCTCGACAAGCCAGGCAAAACCGGCAAAGCAGCGGGCAGGCACCAATGCATCTGTTTCTTCCAGTTCAGATAAGCAAACATCACAAAGCGTGGGACGCGTGGAGTTGGAACGTCTGGCAAAACTGGGCAAACCGAAAAGTGAAAAATCGACCGTAGGCGACGCTTTTAACAACATCTCATGGTATGTTCCCCCTCCGGTAAAGCCTCAGGCGTATGAGCCACCCCCACCACCTCCCCCTCCACCTCCCGCACCGACGGCGCCTCCCCTGCCCTTCACTTTTCTTGGACGTTATGATGACTCTGTGTCACTAGTGATTATTCTCACCAAAGGGGATCGCATTTATACCGTCTCGGTGGGGGATGTGATTGAAAATACTTATAAGGTTGAAAAATTAACAGCGGGTGTGCTTACCTTCACCTATCTGCCTTTGAAAATTGAACAAAAACTGCGCATCGGAGAGGCATCATGACCCTCAATGAATTTTCAGTTGTGAGAACGTATTGTCATGTAGGCGGGCTTGTTTTAACTAACGGGCATGGCAAATGTACGCCCTGAATAATGAAACTCGTGATGCCCGTTTCCCCCTCCCCAGCCCTCCCCCGGTGGGAGAGGAGGACAGAGTCTCGCTTCGCGAGGTTCACGTTAAAAACCGATGTCTGTGTTGTTACCCAATTTTAAAGCCAAGGAATTGAAGTTATGTTGAAGCTAAATTTTAAATTCAAATACTGTGTTCCCCTTATTTTGCTGGCTTCGGCAGTCTTGGCTGGCTGTGCCGCGCAAAGATTGCACAATAATGGGATGTCGATGGTACAAGGCGGACAGGTTGAAGAAGGGCTTTCACAACTGGAACAAGCCACCAAGGCAGATCCTGAGAACTTGAATTACCAAAAGGATTTGAAGCACACCCGGGAACAGATTTTAAATCGTCTTCTGGCCAATGCATCCACCGAGCAATCATTGGGGCACGCAGAGGCAGCCCAGCATATTTATGAACGTATTTTGAAAATCGATCCGGGTAACAACTCTGCCACTCTAGCTCTCCAGACTCAGGCCATGAACAAACGGCATGAGGCCAAAATTGAGGAGGCTCGCGCCTTCTTCGAAAAGGGGGATCTGGATTCAGCACGCTCGGCCCTTAAACCGGTCTTCCTTGAAAATCCGAAACAAGGGCAAGCGGTTTTGCTACAACGTCAAATTGATGAGCAGGAAACCAAAACCCAGATGGCGGAACCTTCCTTGAATATGCAATTCAAGAAACCGGTGACGCTGCAGTTCCGTGATGCCAATGTCAAAATGGTCTTCGAAGCCATCTCGCGGGCTAGTGGCATCAATGTGTTGCTGGATAAAGACATCAAGCCGGATCTCAAAACTTCGATTTTTGTCAAAGACGTTTCGGTTGAAGATGCGATTGATTTGATTCTCATGCAAAGCCAGTTGGAGAAAAAAGTTCTCAGCAACAATACGGTCTATATTTATCCGAATACGCCGGCGAAGCTAAAAGATTTCCAGGACCTCAAAATTCGCAGCTTCCATCTGGTCAATGCCGATCCTAAACAAATCCTGACGATGCTAAAAACATTGCTGAAGACCAAAGATATTTTCATCCATGAAAAAACCAACTCCATTGTGATGAGAGACACGCCGGATGCCATTCATCTGGCGGAAAAAATGATCGCCGATCAGGACATTGCCGATCCGGAAGTGATGTTGGAAGTTGAAATTCTGGAGGTTAATCGCTCACGTGCCAGTGATTTGGGTGTTCAATTCCCGACTCAGCTTTCGGTTACTCCCATTCAATCAATTGTAGCTGCGGCAAATCCTAACGGTACAGCAACTACAACAGCAGGCGGTACGGTGGTGACCAATTCGCCTACAACTACTCAATTGACGCTTAATAATTTGGGACATTTGAATAGCAATGGTTTAAGTGTCAATACCCCCACTCTCACTTTGAATGCGATGCTGCAAGACAGTGACACCAACATTCTCTCAAGCCCCCGCTTGCGTGTACGCAATCATGAGAAAGCAAAAATCATGATCGGCGACCGGGTGCCTATCATTACCAATTCTCTTACTCCCACCACGACCGGACCCGGTGTAGTGACGGGTACCGTCACGTATCAGGATGTAGGCCTGAAATTGGATGTGGAACCGGAAATCCATCTGGATAATGATGTTTCCATTAAAATCGGATTGGAAGTCAGCTCGCTGGGCAATGCGGTTACCAATAGTTCTACGGGCTCTGTTGTGTACACCGTGCAGACTCGCAATACCTCCACCTCCTTGCGTCTGCGCGACGGGGAAACCCAGATTCTGGCGGGCTTAGTACAGGACAGCGATACCAGCACAGTAGACAAAGTGCCCGTATTAGGACAGATACCGTTACTGGGTTACCTGTTCTCCAATGACAACGGCAATAAATCAAAAAATGAAATTATCCTGTCGATTACGCCCCATGTGGTAGGACATGCAAAACTGGCTGACGCAAGGGAAATGGAATACTGGTCTGGTACAGAATCAGAATTGCGCAGCAGCCAGCTGGTATTGAAGCCATTGGGCACCGTTAATATGGGTACACCCGGGTCCACAGCCACACCGATGCCGGCATATCGTCCAACGGCCCCGAGCCCTGCAACTCAGCCTGCACCAGCTGTCAAGGCACCCACTGCGCCAGTCCTGCCCCCTGTTTCTCCGGCTGCCGTACCGGCAACACCCCAGGCTGATAATGTTGCCAAGCCTGCGCTCGCTACACCCGCAATATCTCCTCCAGCAGTTTCTCCGCCAGCAGTTCCTCCGGCAGCTGATCCGGCGGCAGCAACTACGCTTAAAGACAAGGCGGTTTCCACTGCTCCGGCGATGACTCTCTCGTGGCAGGGGCCCAAACAAGCCAAGGTCGGTGAGAAAATTTCCGTGATGCTGAATACTCCCTCGACACAAGGGGCTAAAACTCTTGGCTTCCAGATTGGATTCGATCCTGCGGTATTGAAACCAGTAGACGTCATCGAGGGCGATGCCCTCAAACGAAATAACGCCACCTCTAACCTCACCAAGAATATTGATCAGGCGGGTGGAAGCATTTCGATTGAAATGTCGGGCTCGGGATCGAGTGGTTCTGCCAGCGTGATTGCATTGACTTTTGAAGTTATTTCCGCTGTGCCGGAATCTTCAATCACTCTGGATTCAACAACGGCAACCGGAACCAACGGCGAAACACTTTCACTCACGGCTCCCGATCCGTATGTAATTACTGTGACACAATGATTGAAGTCAGCGTGAACGGTCAAAGGTGTTTCGCAACCGGGGTTGATCAAACACGCTATGCACCACTTTCGCTGATCTCCCCTGCCCCCCAAACAGAGGGCAGGGCTTCAGTCGGAGTTCGCTACGAAAGCGGTTTTACGCTGATTGAAGTGATCATCACGGTCGCGATTGTCGGCTTGCTGGCAATGGTGACGCTGCCTTTGGCAGAGATGTCGTACCAGCATAGCAAAGAACAGGATTTACGTTTGGCGTTGCGTGAAATTCGTGAGGCAGTGGATAGTTATAAACAGGCGGTTGATGACGGGAGAGTCAAACTTTCGGCAGAAAAAACAGGTTATCCCCAATCGCTGCAAGTTTTGGTGGATGGTGCTGCCGATGTTAAAAATCCGACCTCCCAGAATAAAATTTACTTCCTGAGACGTATTCCGCGCGACCCCATGGCGACTGATCCGACCAAATCGAATGAGGAAACCTGGGGAAAACGCAGTTATCAAAGCAGTGCTGATGATCCGCAAGAGGGTGATGATGTTTTCGACGTGTACTCTTTATCTACGGGTACGGGGCTGAATGGTATTCCGTACAAGGATTGGTAGGCAGAAATTCTAATGAAAATACAGCGGAAAAATGGCTTCACCCTGATTGAGCTGATCGTCGTGATGGCGATTATCGGCGTGTTGTTGACAGTTGCCGTACCCCGATACTTTCACAGTGTGGATAAATCAAAAGAAGCTGTGTTGCACCAAAATCTTGAGTTAACCCGTGAAGCGCTGGATAAATACTTTGGTGATAACGGAAAATATCCCGATACGCTGGACGACCTTGTGACTAAAAAATACTTGCGCACGGCCCCCTATGATCCCATTACAGAAAGTGCCACAACCTGGGTGATTGTGGCTCCCGATTCGGCAGATAAAGGCGCTGTCTATGACATTAAAAGCAGTGCCGAAGGAACCGCGCTGGATGGTTCGAATTACAAGGATTGGTGATGCAAGTTGCTTCACGCGGATATAAATCATCAAGGCACTCAAGATGGCAAACTCCAATTAAATCGGGAGGTTTTACCTTTATAGGACTCATGGTCATCATTACGATCATGGGAATTGGGTTATATGCAGTGGGCGAGGTCTGGCACGTTGCGCAGAAGCGCGCAAAAGAACAGGAATTATTGTTTGTGGGAAATCAGTTCAGGCTAGCCATTAAATTATTCAAAGCGCATACCCCTCCCACGAACAGGCAGCAAATTTATCCAAACGCTTTGGAAGACCTGCTAAAAGATCCGCGTTACCCCTCAACGCAAAGATATCTGCGTAAAGTTTACCTTGACCCCATCACAGGCAAATCCGAATGGGGTGTGGTAAAAATGGCCAATGGCGGTATTTACGGGGTGTACAGCTTGTCCGAGGAAACACCCATCAAGCAGAATAATTTCAGGCTGGCTGACCAGAACTTTGAAGGCAAAACAAAATATTCCGATTGGGTTTTCCTGCCGGCATCCGCCCCGGTGGCTACCAATCCTGCCGTCGCTCATTAATCATCCCCATACACGAACATACTCATGTTCCAGAAAATTCAGATAGCCAATCAGGAATCGGAAGAATCACTCGATTTATTTATTCAGCGCTTGATGAGACTTGTTCTCTCATCCGCCGGCCTGTTTGTATTTATTGTCGATCCGGTAGAGTCTGGCTTACCTAACCAATTTACATATTACCTGCTTATTTGCTACTGTTTGTATAGTGCAGTTTTTGTATTAATGTACAAATCCCGCCTGCTTATGGAGCTGGCTTCACATCGTGTCGCGTATTGGATTGATACGCTATTTTTTACCTGCCTGATTATCCTCACCGGAGGTGTCGACAGCATATTCTTTGCCTTTTTGTTTTTCCCGATTCTGATTGCTTCGTTTGCACGCGGTTTTGCTGAAGGACTGAAAGTCACCCTTGCCTCTGCTGTCCTGTTTACGGCTGCAGGTTTGGTGTCTGAATCCCATTCCGGCTACGACATCGGACAGGCTCTCATTCGTCCAATTTATCTGGTTGTATTTGGATACATGATTGCATTTTGGGGAAGTGGGAAAATCGTTCTCAAGCACAGGCTGCAGCTCTTGCAAGAAATCAACATTAACTGGGATCCGCGCTTTGGATCCAATCATGCAATCATGGCTTGTCTTAACAGGCTGGTGACATTTTATCAAGGAAGCCGATGCATCATTGTTTTGGAACGAACCAAACTCTCACCCAAATACCTCATGTATGTGGCGGATGGAGGCAAGATAAATCTTTCAAACAACCCGAAAGAAATCACCCACACTACAGCCAACGAACTGCTGGGATTACCTGCCACGATTGCCGTTGCTTACAATCGGTTGACCGCCAATGGAATGAAACTTTTCAAAAAATGTGTCGCATATGACGTCAATATGCTTGAGCCCACCGATGAATATTTTTCCGCTTGCGTATCGTTATCCAATTTATTTGACAATGAATCATTTATCTCGGTCCCGTATTGGCAATCGGGTGAAATTTCAGGCAGACTTTATTTAATTGCGGCAAACCAGTCGTTTAACCGGTCGGATATTGCTTTCGTCAAGCAAGTTGCAGATGTCCTGTCTTCGGTTATCGAGAACATGATGCTTATTGAAAATGTAGTCGAAGATGCGGTAGGACTGGAACGTCACAAGCTTTCACTTGATGTTCACGACACCACCATTCAACCCTACATTGGCCTGACACTTGCACTTGATGCCTTGTCGCGGGAGTTTGCTGCAGATCCTCTTCTGAATGAAAAAATCAGCGAAATCATTCAGATGGCCAAGATGACCATTCAAGACCTGCGCAGTTACAAGGATCATCTACGGGATAAAATGTTGATACGGGGGGATTTCCTCCTCCCGGCAATCAAGAAACATGCCGAGCGTCTACTGCGTTTTTATGGCATTGAAGTTGAGGTGGAAGGGACGGTAGATTCGCATGCGATCGAAAGACTGTCAGAAGCTGCCTACCAAATCATCAAGGAAGGTCTCAGCAATATTTTACGGCACACCGAAGCAAAAAAAGCATTTGTTTCTATTCAAAACACCAATACCTTCCTATTGATAAAAATTGGCAACGAAACAAACTTGAACTCTGGTGAAGAGCATTTTTTTACACCCAAATCAATTTATGAGCGCGTTCAATCTCTGAAGGGAGAAACCCGGGTTGAAAATGATGACTTTGGCTACACAATCGTGCATATAAGGATTCCATTGAGCAAATAGTTGTAACAAAAGCAGCTCAATCAGGGAATAATCCAATCCGATTCTGCAATCAATTTATCGCTCTTCTCATCAGCAAACCGTACGATATAGGCGCCCTTTGAGGCAAAGCGCTGCCCAGGTCCCAAGCTCAAATGCGGGTAAATGGTGGTGCCCTGGCTCTTGCCTTGATAACTTTGTTGATCCGCAAAGTGTATCCGTACCGACTCATCAGCTGTCAATGGGCCGTGTTTTCTTTCCAAATCCCCTGTCTTACCCAAATAAACACGATCTCTTGTTTCCTGCTCAGATTTGGCCCCCTCACGCTTGCTCAACATGATCTCGGCACGCTCAACCAGATAATCCCGATAGATGTTGTCCAGCATTTCTGCAATCGTGTCCGTCAGGAAATTTAAAGCAAAGAAAGCCTCGGATTGCATTGCCTCATCAACCACAGGCAATTTACGCAGATTAAGCCACGCATGAAAATAAGCTAAATTTGCTTCACGCTTTTCCGGCAGCTCATAAGGATAAATCAATCTGGCATGCGCTTTCCAGGCAGGCGCAATATTCAAATGTTCAGATTTGGCAAGGATCGTGGAAAAATAATAAATTCCGGCAACAGGTTTGATTTTATTCAATGCAGAAAGATCATCCGGTCGCAGCCAGAACATAACGACATCATTTCGTTTAACTTTGGACAATGATTGCTGCAGTGCACTTTCTGCTGTCGCACCCTTTGGCAAAATGCGATTTTCAACCAAAATTTTTGATCCCGCTAGAGCATGTGCGAACTCAAGCGAAGCAGCTCGCCCGGCATCGTCGTCACGGTATATCTGCAGCACACGCCGTGGCTGGGTAGGCTGCTCCAACAAATGCCGTGCCAGTACATCCGCTTCAAGCGTTACACCACCGGAGAAATAAAACGAATACTGGGACGTCGAATTGACCGGTAGATCAACGCTGGGGAACCAGCAAGGCACTTGATCATGCTCACAGAAATCATGGACGGGTTGCCACGTCGAATTGGACAAACCGGAAATAAGTGCAAACACCGGCTGGCTACGATAATGTGTCTCCAATTGCTCGCCCCAGGTTTCCGGGGCACCTTGCAACTCCCAAATGTCAAGCGTCCAATTACGTTCCGTTCCCAAGACAAACTCAGCCGCCGAAACCATGTGATGACGACCACCAGCCCCCTGTTTGGCTACTTCAGTACTTCCATTCTTTTGACGGACAGCAAGCGTCATCATGTCAATCAAAGTTTTCCGGCGCAATGGGTCAACGTCAGGAGTAATTACCATGGCAAAGCGAATATTACTTCCGGTCACACCGGGCGACCATTTTGACGAAAGTTGCTTGAGGTAGGCCG
>Ga0316222_1005744_pt1 | contig 10452 bp, 8 predicted proteins | sample TBH18011metaG_FD_206008 | JGI IMG/M metagenome (GOLD analysis project Ga0316222, IMG submission 206008) | Freshwater microbial communities from Trout Bog Lake, Wisconsin, USA - TBH18011 | ecosystem: Environmental > Aquatic > Freshwater > Lake > Hypolimnion/Profundal zone | place: USA: Wisconsin... | reverse complement strand
GTTTGCGTGTCCGCACGCACGGCGTGCCATGCGCCGAGCCGGCCGGCGACGAAGTTGGTGGAATCCACCACCCCAAATTCCAGCAGCTTCCAGTCACCGATCTGCGAGACAGGATGCGCGGGGTCCGGCTGGGTGGCGGAAAGATTCACGGGAGGAGACGATCAGCCGATCGTGATCAATACCTGCTTTTCCTCGACCACGGCGCCAACTTCGGTCTTGACGGCGGTCACTTGACCGCTTCGGGGCGCAAACACAAACGTGTTCATCTTCATCGCTTCGAGCGTCACCAAGTGGTCGCCTTCCTTGACCATCTGGCCGGCTTGAACCAAGACGGCGGTCACGCGCCCCGAAAGCGGACACGGCACGTCACCGGGACTACTGACACCGGCAGGCTTGGGCACCGCTGGCGGAGCCGCGGGGGGCGGCAGTGGCGCGGCGGGCGCAGCCGCCGTCGGAGATGGCGCTGGCGGAGCAGAAATCGCCGCCGGGGCCGTAGGGGTCGTGGGGGTGGATTCTTCGGGCACCTCGACCGTCACATCATAAGTGCTCCCGTCAACCGTTACACGCAGTCTTTTAATCATAGGATTTAGTAAAATAATTTAGCGGACTTTATGGGACATGAAAATCTGCGTGCGGCCTTCCACCGCCCAGACGTTGAGGTGCGGCACCACGGGGACCGACACCTGTTGCACGGAAACCAGCCGGTAGGGCCGGTCAATCACAATGGAAACGGCCGCGGCGATCACCGCCGCGATTTGCGGGGCAACGGTCGTGGTGACATTTTGCACGCCGAGGGGAGGCCCCGACGGGGTTCCGCCGGCGTGGGCGGTGCGGGCCGCTTCAAGGAACGAAACGGCCTGGCCCAAGGCGGATTGAACTTCGGTCCGGCGCACCGGATCGTCGAACCGCGCCAGCACCCGGTGGATCAGCGCCAGCGCCTTGCCGAGGTTTGCCTCAACGGGCGTCAGTTCATCTGGAGGAGGGATGGAATTGCTCATGATTCAAGGGGCTGAGGGCTCACAGCGGAATCGTGCCGTGTTTCTTGGGCGGACGCGTTTCGCGTTTACTGAGCAGGTTGCGCAAGGCCAGGGAAACCGCGGCGCGCGTCTCCGCCGGGCTGATGACGTCCGTGATCATCGCTTTCTTGGCGGCCTCGTAGGGCGAGCAAAATTTCTCGCGATATTCGGCGACCAGGCGGGCTTCCTCCTTTTTCGGATCGGCGGCGGCGGCGATCTCGCGCTTGTAAAGCACCTTCACCGCGCCCTCCGCGCCCATGACCGCGATTTCCGCCGTGGGCCAGGCATAGACCACATCCGCGCCCATGTCCGAACTGCACATGGCCAGATAGGCGCCGCCATAAGCTTTGCGGAGAATGACGGTGATTTTCGGCACGGTGGCCGAGGCATAGGCGAACAGCATTTTGGCGCCATGCCGGATGATGCCGCCGCGCTCCTGCGCCACGCCGGGCATGAAGCCGGGCACGTCCACGAGATTCACGATGGGGACGTTGAACACATTGCAGAAGCGGATGAACCGCGCCGCCTTGTCCGACGAATCAATGTCCAGTGTGCCGGCCTTGACCGTGGATTGATTGGCGATGATGCCCACCACCACCCCTTGAATCCGGGCGAAGCAGATCACGATGTTTTTCGCAAATTCCTTCATCACCTCCAGATAATCCCCCTTGTCCACCAGCCGCGCGATGACTTTGGTGACATCCAGCGGATTCTTTGCCTCGTCCGGGATGAGCTTGTTGAATTCCGGATCCGGACTCAAATCCACCTGCGGCGTGGGCGCATGCGGCGGATCCATCACGTTGTTCCCCGGCAAATACGACAGCAATTTCTTGACGATGCGCACCGCGTCGGCGTCGTTTTCCGCGATGAAATGGACATTGCCGCTTACGCTGGCATTGGCCGTCGCGCTGCCGATTTCCTCCATGGTGCATTTCTGGCCGGTGACCGCCTGGATCACCTCCGGCCCGCAGATGAACATATTGGCGCTGCCCTTGACCATGATGATGAAGTCCATCAAGGCCGGCGAATAAGCCGCGCCGCCCGCGCAGGAGCCGGCCACGACCGCGATCTGCGGCACCACCCCCGAGATGAGGACGTTGCGGAAGAACACCTGGCCGTAACCCGATAAAGAATCGTCGCCTTCCTGAATGCGCGCGCCGCCGGAATCATTGAAGCCGACCATCGGACAGCCGGACTTCAAGGCGAAGTCCATCATGTCGCAGATTTTTTTCGCGTGAATGCGGCCCAGGGCGCCGCCGCCGACGGTGAAATCCTGGCTGAAAGCCGCCACCGCACGGCCATCCACCAAACCGGTACCGGTGACCACGCCATCACAGGGCAGGCTCTTGGTTTCCATCCCGAAGTTGTGGCAGTCATGCCCGGCGTGCAGGCCCGCTTCTTGAAACGTCCCGGCCTGGAACAATTCACTGAGTCGGTCGCGCGCCGTCATCAAGCCTTTTTTGCGGCGGGCTTCCAATTTGTCTTCGCCACCGCCGGCTTTGGCTGCGGCGCGTTTTTTTTCCAGTTGTTCCAGCATTGCTTTGGATATAGCCATAAAATTTTTCTTGGGTGACGATGGTTTTCAGTGCGCGCTATGGCCGGGGATGGGCATGCAAAATTCCGTCAACACGCCATGGGTGGATTTGGGATGCAGAAAGGCGACGAGCTTGCCGCCCGCCCCCTCAAACGGCTGCGCGTGGATCAACTTCACGCCTGCGCCGGCGGCTTGCTGAAGCTGCGCCTGAACATTATCCGTGCCGAAGGCCACATGATGAATGCCGCCGGCGGGATTTTTTTCGAGAAATTTGGCGATCGGACTTTCCGGATCGGTGGGTTCGAGCAGTTCAATATGCACTTCGCCGCAGTTGAAAAATGCCGTGCGGACTTTTTGCGAGACGACTTCCTCGCGGTGTTCGCACTTCAAACCCAGCGCCTTTTCATAATACGGCACGGCCTCATCGAGCGATTTAACCGCGATGCCGAGGTGATCAATTTTGTTTATCATAAATTTTTCAATGTTCCGCGCCGGTCGCACCGGCAGGATTTTCCTGCGGGGCGGCCAGCAAAGTTTCCGCCGCGCGCACGGCCGTGATTTCCCCGCGCAGCAGCGCCTGCTGGACTCCTGGCAGGCGGGCTTTGACGCGCGCATCACGATAGAACCGGCGTTTCAATTCATCCAGAATCAAATCATTCAGCCAAGCCAGCGATTGTTCCTGTCGCCGGCGGGCGATGATGCCTTTCGGGGTGAGCGCCGCGTAAAATTTTTCGACGCGCTCCCAGATTTCCGGAATGCCCTCGCCGGTGAGGCCAGCGCAGAGAACCACCTCGGTGGGCCACTCGCTCGTGGCCGGCTGCAAATAGTGTAGCGCGGCGGACTGATCCTGGCGAGCCAGTTCTGCCCGCAGCCGGTTCTCGCCATCCGCTTTATTGATGGCCACCAGGTCCGCCATTTCGACGATGCCTTTCTTGATGCCCTGCAATTCGTCGCCCGCGCCCGGCAGCAGCAGCAACAGGAAAAAATCCACCAGCGAGCGCAGCGCGATCTCGGTCTGCCCCACGCCAACCGTTTCCACCAAAATGGTGTCAAAGCCTGCCGCTTCACAGAGCAGCATGGTTTCGCGCGTGCGTCGCGCGACGCCGCCCAGGCTCAAACCGCTGGGGCTGGGGCGGATGAAAGCGGCGGGCAACTGGCACAGCCGTTCCATGCGCGTCTTGTCGCCGAGGATGCTCCCGCCGGAACGCGAACTGGTCGGATCAATCGTGAGTACCGCGAGTTTTTGGCCGCGCTCGACGAGCTGGCAGCCTAGCGATTCAATAAACGTGCTTTTCCCCACCCCGGGCACGCCGGTGATGCCGACGCGTTTCGCGCGGCCGGTGAAGGGCAGGAGCCGGTGCAAAACCTCCTGCGCCTGGACCTCGTGCCGCCGCGAATCGCTTTCCAGCAGTGTAATGGCCCGGGCCAGGATGGTGCGATCCCCCGCGCGGACCCCGGCCACATAATCGTCCACCGACAGCTCGCGCCGGCGATGGACCGGCTTGGAATGCTCATTGCCCATGGCCCTACGACCTTTCCCCAACGGCTGGAGGGAAAGCCGCGTCGCCCGCAAACGCGTCACACCGCACCCGAAGGCGGACTGTATGGCAACGGCTGTTGGCACGTGCAGTCATCAGTCAAGCATTTGATTCAACTGGGTCAACATTTCCTTGGCGGCATCGGGAATAAATGTGCCCGGGCCGAAGACCGCCGCCGCGCCGCTGGCCTTCAAAAACTCATAGTCTTGTGGCGGAATGACGCCGCCCACCACAATCATGATGTCCTCGCGGTTGATTTTCTTGAGTTCGTCCCGCAGTTGCACCAGCAAGGTCTTGTGTCCGCCCGCGAGCGAACTGATGCCCACCACATGCACGTCATTTTCCGCCGCCATGCGCGCCGCCTCCTCGGGCTGCTGAAAGAGCGGGCCGATGTCCACGTCGAAACCAAGGTCGGCATAGGCCGTCGCGACAACTTTGGCGCCGCGGTCGTGGCCATCCTGGCCCATCTTGGCGATGAGGATGCGCGGCCGGCGGCCTTGCTTTTCCGCGAACTGGTCAGTCAGTTTGCGGACCTCCTGGATTTGCGGGGCCGCGCCGAATTCGGATTGATATACGCCACTCACAGAACGGATGACGGCTTTGTGCCGTTGAAAATGTTTTTCCAGGGCAAAGGAAATTTCCCCCAAAGTGGCCCGCGCCCGGGCCGCTTCGATGGCCAGCGCCAGGAGATTGCCTTCGCCGCTGGCAGCCGATTGCGTGAGGGCCAGGAGCGCCGCCTGCACGCGCGTCGCGTCGCGCCCGGCTTTCACGGTGGCCAGCCGCTTGAGTTGCGCTTCGCGCACGGCGGCATTGTCCACGTCCCGCACTTCCAGTTGATCGGCTTTTTCGAGCCGCAGGGTATTCACGCCAATGATGGCTTCCTTGCCGGAATCAATATGCGCCTGCCGCCGCGCCGCCGCCTCCTCAATGCGCAATTTGGGCAGGCCGGTTTCAATCGCCTTGGCCATGCCGCCGAGCGCTTCAACTTCTTGGATGTGAGCCCAAGCCCGGTGCATGATTTCCTGCGTGAGGGCCTCGACAAAAAACGAGCCGCCCCAGGGGTCAATCACCTTGGTGATGCCGGTTTCTTCCTGGAGGAGCAGTTGCGTGTTGCGCGCGATCCGGGCGGAGAAATCCGTCGGCAGCGCGATGGCTTCGTCGAGCGAATTGGTGTGGAGCGACTGGGTGTGGCCCAGCGCGGCGGCCATCGCCTCGATGCAGGTGCGCGCGACGTTATTGAACGGATCCTGCTCGGTGAGGGACCAACCCGAGGTTTGCGAATGGGTGCGCAGCGCCATGGACTTCGGATTCTTGGGATCGAACTGGTGGATCATTTTGGCCCACAGCGCGCGGGCGGCGCGCATCTTGGCAATTTCCATGAAGAAGTTCTTGCCCTGCGCCCAGAAGAAGGACAGCCGCGGGGCGAAGGCGTCAATGGCGATGCCCGCCTTGAGCCCGGTGCGGACATATTCCAATCCGTCGGCCAGCGTGTAGGCCATCTCCAGGTCCGCCGTCGCGCCCGCTTCCTGCATGTGATAGCCGGAAATCGAGATCGAGTTGAACTTGGGCATGAACTTCGACGTGAAGCTGAAAATGTCCGCGATAATGCGCATCGAAGGCGCGGGCGGATAAATATAGGTGTTGCGCACCATGTATTCCTTGAGGATGTCGTTCTGGATGGTGCCGGCCAGTTGCTCGAGCTTCACGCCCTGCTCCTCGGCGGCGACAATGTAGAACGCGAGAATCGGCAGCACCGCGCCGTTCATGGTCATCGAAACCGAGATGCGATCCAGCGGGATGCTGTCGAACAGGATTTTCATATCCGCAATCGAATCCACCGCCACCCCGGCCTTGCCCACGTCGGCAAAGGCGCGCGGATGATCGGAGTCGTAACCGCGGTGGGTCGGCAGATCGAACGCCACGGACAGCCCCTGTTGCCCGGCGGCGATGTTGCGGCGGTAAAAGGCATTCGATGCTTCGGCGGTGGAGAAACCGGCATACTGCCGGACGGTCCACGGCTTGGTGACATACATCGAGCCGTACGGTCCGCGCACGTAGGGAGCGAAGCCCGGCATCGAGTCCAGCGTTTCGCACTTCGCCAGATCGGCGGCGGTGTAAAGCGGTTTCAGGGCAATTTGCTCGAGGGTCATGCAGGCCCACTCCTCGACGGACTTGCCGGTCTCGGCCTTGAACTGCGCGCGCCAATCGTCATAACTCGCTTTGGCCGGCGTGCTGTCGAAGGCAATTTTCGTAAAATCAGGAAAGGTTTTCATCAGGCGATACCCAGTTGATGGTGAATTTTGGAAAGGACTTCCAGCGCGTCGGCGCGGATATGGATAAACTCGTTCACGCCGGATTTTTTGTGCGCCTCGATTTGCTCCGGCGGAAATCCCGCCAGCACGATCAAGGCGTCCGGTTTGTGCGTGCGGATCTCACCGACCAACAATGGCACCAGCGCGGGGTAATTATCGTCGGTCGAGCAAATGACGGCGACGCGCGCCTTCGATTGGAGGAATGCGGTGGTGGCATCCTCGGGGGTCTTGAAGCCCGCCGGCGAAACCACGTCATAGCCCCCCACGCTGAAAAAGCCGCGCGCGAAATCGGCCCGGGCCTTGTACTCCTTGAGGGAGCCCATGTTGCAAAGAAAAATCTGGGCCGGCTGGGGCTGCCGGTTCATCGCGGCCCGCAGGGCTTCGAACCCTGCGGCGGCGCGGGTGAGGCAGACCGGCGTGATGGGCGCGCAAGGTGAATCTATGATGCGGATGGCCCGGGTGATTTCACCCAGCGTCGCGCCCGCAGCCGCCGCGGCCACGCAGGCTTCAAACCCCTCGGCCACGTTCGGTCCAATCACTTCTGCCAAGTGGTCCAATACGATTTGACTCTCCGCCTCGTCGAGCGACGTGCGGTGCGAGGCGATTTGCTGCACCCGCCGTTTGTGAAACGCCGTGGCGTCTATCGCGGCTGCGGCCAGCGGCTTTTCCTTCGGATTGGCGTATTGATTGATGCCCACGATGGAGTCGCGCCGGGCGCTCACCGCCTTAATTCTCTTCGCCGCGATCTCGCCGACGGCTTGCTGCGGGAACCCCGCGCGCAAGGCGGCTTCCATGCCCCCAAGCTTTTCGACTTCCTGAAACAGCGCCCAGGCGCGCGTGGCCAGCTCGCCCGTCAAACTCTCGACATACCACGACCCGCCCGCGGGATCCACCACGTGATCCAGCGCGCATTCTTTTTGCAGCACCAATTGGGTGTTGCGCGCAATGCGCAGGCTGAAGTCGTCTGGCGCGCGGAGCACCTCATCAAATGCTGCGACTTGCATGCTGTCGCATCCGCCCAGCGCGCCGGCGAACGCAGCGACGGTGGCCCGGAGCAAATTATTGTAGGGATCCACGACCGTCTGGTTCCACTGCGCCGTCCGCACGTGCAGGGAAATTTTCTGCGCGGCCTCGTTGCCGCCGGCTGCGCCCACCGCCCGCGACCAAAGCATGCGTAGCGCCCGCAGCTTCGCGATTTCCATGAAATAATTCACGCCGACCGTGACCGCGAACCGGAGGCGGGGTGCGGCGACATTGGCGTCCAGTCCGAGCTGGTTTAATTGGCGCAGATATTCGACGCCGGTGGCCAGGGTGAAAGCCAGCTCCTGCACCGCGCTGCCGCCGGATTCGTGCCACGCGCGGCTGTGGACGCAGACGGTTTGCAACTGGGGCGCGTGGCTGGCCGCCCAGCGGGTGAGCGCAGCCATTTCCCGATATGCGCCGGCGAGCGACTGCGGCAGCCGCCCTTCGTGCGCCAGCACGCCGAGTGGATCCATTTCAATGCAGCCGCGCAAGTGGGTGGAAGTTTTCCGGCGCTTCTTGGCCAGCGCGATCAACAAAGCGGCGAAGGGCAGCGCCGACGCGCCGGAACGAACAAAGAGCGAGGTTTTTTCCAAGTCCACGCCTTCCAAAGCGCGATCGAGGTCGCCCAGCGTGGCGATGGACAGTCCCCCGCCACCGACATCCTCGGCCGCCGCCCAATCGGGGTCGTGGCCGTCGCGCGTGGCGCGGTCAAGTACCATGTTTAACGCGTTCAGCCCGCGGGCAATCGAATTGCGCGCCGCGTGGTTGAATTCCGTGGGGCTGGCACAGGCAATTTCCTGCGACACTGCCCATGGTTCTTTCACGAAGCCGCTCGCGCTGGTGCCGCGCACGAAGGGCGCAAACCCGGGCAGCGAATCAACGTGCGGCAAAGCCGCCACGTCCTCCCGCCGGTAAATCGGCTTGAGCGTGAGGCCCTCGTAAGTGGCCGTGAACATTTTCTTGTCGAAGGGCGCGCCTTTGAGCTCGGCCTCGACCAGCTTGCGCCACTGGTCGTAGCTGACGGGCGGAAATTCCGCGAGCAACTTGCCGTTGCTGGCCGGGGATGGATGGTCACTCATAATCAGTTCTCCAAGGTTTCCACGGTGACATCGTGACGCATGCCATTGACGGTCACAAACAAATGTCTGCCCGGGCCGCTGGCGCGCACGGTGGTGGTGGGAGCTGGCTTGGGTGGCGCCGGCGGCGCGGCGGGCAGGGCGGGCACGGTTTTAGGCTTAAGTAATTCCTCCACTTGCTGCGGGAACATGGCGAACAGAACAACGATTTCGTCTGTGGTCGGCAGGCCTTTCTCCGCGCACTGCTTCCGGTATTTTTCCATGCCTGGGGCCAGTAAATCCGCCGGCCGATCGGTAACGCGCTGCTTGCCGGTTTGTTTTTCCACCATGGCCAGCACGTCGGGATTGATCGGGCCGGGCGTCAGACCATATTTGCCCAGCGCAATGTCTTGCGCGGGCTGGCAGACCATTTTCCAGCGGCCGAATTTCACATTCATCATCGCCTGGGTGCCCACGATCTGCGACGTGGGCGTAACCAGCGGGATCCAGCCGAGGGCTTCGCGCACCACCGGAATTTCCCGCACCACCTGGTCGAATTTATCCGCCATGCCCTGTTCCTTGAGCTGCGTGCGGAAGTTCGACAGCATGCCGCCGGGTACCTGAAAAATGAGAATGTCGCTGTCCACGCGCTCATTCGCCGGGCTGGTGAATTTGGCCAGCTCCTTGTACACGCCCTCAAAATAATCGCGCAGTTTCGCCAGTTTCTCCGTGTCAAACTTCGGACAACGCGGATGGCCTTCCAGCAACGCCAGCATGCGCTGCGTGTCGGGCTGGGAGGTGCCGTTGGCAAACGGCGTGATTGAAACCTCGACGCAATCCACGCCGGCATCAATGGCGGCCAGATAACTGGACGCGCCCAAACCCGCCGTGTCGTGCGTGTGCAAAGTGATCGGAATGCCGATTTTGCTTTTCAGTTCCTTGACCAGGCGGAAGGCGATCTGCGGCTGGAGAATGCCTGACATGTCCTTGATGCCAAGAGAGTCGCAGCCCATTTTTTCCAGCTCGACCCCCATTTTCACGAAGTTCTCCACCGTGTGAACGGGGCTGATGGTGTAGCACAATTCCCCGCGCGCGTGTTTGCCGCACTGCTTGGTGGTCTTGATGGAAGTCGCGAGATTGCGGACATCGTTGAGCGCATCGAAAATGCGCAGGATATCCTGCCCATTCTCGCAGGTCTGCCGCACAAACGCCTCCACCACGTCATCCGGAAAGCTGGTGTATTGCACGATGTTCTGGCCGCGCAGCAGCATGAGTTGCGGCGTCTTGGGCGCGATTTTTTTCAGCGTGCGCAACCGGTCAAACGGATTTTCCTTCAGGAAGCGCAAGCAGGCATCAATCGTGGCGCCGCCCCAGGTTTCGAGGCCGGCGAAGCCCATTTCATCCAGAATGGGCGCGGCTTCGAGCATTTGTGAGGTGGCCATGCGCGTCGCGGCCATGGATTGATGGCCGTCCCGGAGCACCGTGTTGTTGAACTGGACAGGTATTGTTTTCATATCAGCAAAATAATAATGGTTTTACGCGTTTAGTTGTCTTTGAGCTTGGCAGACGCCGGCAGTTTCCGGGTCGATCCCAGGCTGCCGGCGGCCTTGATTGATTCAGAAAGTTTTTGCGAAAGTCCGGCCAGCGAACAGTAAAGATCCTCGTTGTGAACGATGACGTGTTCCGGCACGCGCAGGCGGAGGGGCGCAAAATTCCAGATGGCGCGAATGCCGCCTGCCACCATCAAGTCCGCCACGGCCTGAGCTTGGGCGGCGGGTACGGTGATGATGCCCATCCGGACGTGCATCCGGCTCGCCAGCGTGGCCAGTTTTTCCAGCGGCAGAACCTGCTTGCCTTTGATGCGCGACCCGATCTTTTCCGGATCTGTGTCAAAGGCCGTCACAATGTTCAATCCGCACTGCTCAAATTTCCGGTAACCCAGCAGGGCCGAGCCCATGCTGCCCGCCCCGGCCA
>Ga0316222_1005740_pt1 | contig 10458 bp, 3 predicted proteins | sample TBH18011metaG_FD_206008 | JGI IMG/M metagenome (GOLD analysis project Ga0316222, IMG submission 206008) | Freshwater microbial communities from Trout Bog Lake, Wisconsin, USA - TBH18011 | ecosystem: Environmental > Aquatic > Freshwater > Lake > Hypolimnion/Profundal zone | place: USA: Wisconsin... | reverse complement strand
AAGTCTCCTGGACCAGCCCAGCAAGCTACCGACCATCCCCAAAGTGATGCAGGAGCTCACGCGAACGTTCAGCGACGAAAGCGCCTCATTCACCGACATCACCCATCAGATTTCGGCCGATCCGGTCCTCACCGCCAAGTTGCTGCGCTTGGCCAATTCCGCCTATTTTCATGTGTCACGCACCATCGGCACCGTCGACGACGCTTTGCGCATGCTGGGCTTCGTGATGGTGCGCAACCTGGTCATTGGCAACGGTGTGGCCGTGGCGTTTCGCCATACCAAAGGCATTGATCTGCCGCAATTCTGGCGCTACAACCTGTATACCGCCTGTGCCTCACGCTGGCTGGCCAACCAGGTCGAGCTGAACGCCGATCTGGTTTTTACGGTGGGTCTGATGCACGGCATTGGCCAGTTGCACCTGCACGCCGCAGCGCCCGAAGCCATGGTCTCGCTGGACAAGGCCACCCACGTGCTGGCCAGCAACCGCGCCGCAGCCGAACAGACCGCATTGGGTTTCCACAACGCAACACTGGCGGCGGAATTAGCGCAACTCTGGCACTTTCCTGCGCCCATCTCCGACGCCCTTCGCCACGTGGTGGCGCCCCTGTCACCAACCCTCTTTTCAGCCGAAGCGGCCTGCGTTCACCTGGGCGGTTGGCGCGCGCGCCATGCCGTCAACGGAATTCCCGCACACGCGGCCACCGACGGTTTTCCGCAGGCCATCGCTCAGCGCCTGGGCCTGACCCAAGCCAGCGTAGCCGACCAGATGCCGCCGCTGAGCGCACTGGCGGACGGCCTGGAAGCCTTGTTCGAATAATTTTCCCTTGGCCACCCACAACGCCCTGCAACCCGGATTTCTGGCCTTTCACAGCAACCGCTCCGAACAATTGGCGGCAGTCGTGGTGAGCTGGCTGCGTCGGCATCCGCTGAACGGACTGGCCGAGGAAGTCATCCTGGTGCAAAGCAACGGCATGGCCGAATGGGTCAAGATGGAAATCGCGCGCATGGGCGGCGTCTGCGCCGCCACACGGGTCGAATTGCCGTCGCGCTTTTTGTGGCGCACCTACCGCCAGGTGCTCGGGCGCGAGGCGGTGCCAGGCGAGTCCCCACTCGACAAAGTGCCCATGGTCTGGCGCCTCATGCAGTTGCTGCCAACACTGCTCGCACAACCCGATTTCGCCCCCATCGCCGGCTTCCTGCACGGTGACGAGCCCGACCGCCTGCTGCAGCTGACCAATCGGCTGGCCGACCTCTTTGACCAGTACCAGAACTACCGCGCCGACTGGCTCCAGTCCTGGTCCGAAGGCCAGGATTCACTGATCCTGGCCAATGGCAGCCACGCAAGCCTGCCCGCCGAACAGCGCTGGCAACCGCAGCTATGGCGAGCCGTCCTGCGCACACTGAATGCGCAACAGCAGCAGGGCATCCGGCCGCGCTTGCAGCAGCGCATGGTGGAGCACCTGAATGCCGGCGGCCCACTGACCAGCCCGGTGGCGCCGCGCGTCACCGTGTTCGGCATGAGCCAGATTCCCCTGACCACCTTGCAGGCCCTGGCGGCGCTGTCGCGGCACAGCCAGGTCATGCTGGCCATACCCAACCCCTGTCAGTACTACTGGGGCGACATCATGGACGGACGCGAGCTACTCAACGCCCAGCGCCGCCGTCAGCCGCTGCGCCAAGGCCGCGAGCTGTCGGCGCTGCCACTCGACGCCATGCACGCCCATGCCCACCCGCTGCTGGCTGCATGGGGTCGCCAGGGACGCGACTTTATTCGCCAGCTCGACCACTTTGACGACGCCGAAAAATCCCGCCAGCAATTTGACCTCGCCCGTATTGACCTGTTTGACGACACGCCAGAGCAGCCCGGCGCACCCTGGCTGGAGCAGGTCCAAAACCGCATTCGCGACCTGGTCCCGCTGGCCGAACACCCGACCTGCGCGCTGGCGGCGCACGACCAGTCCATCGTATTCCACAGCGCCCACAGCGCCGTACGCGAACTCGAAGTGCTGCACGACCAGTTGCTGATGCGTCTGGCGCAACACCCCCCATCCACCGACACCGACACCGACACCAGCGCAAAAACAGCGCTAAATCCGCGCGACATCATCGTCATGGTGCCCGACATCGAGCGCATGGCGCCAGCGATCCGTGCCGTGTTTGGTCAGTACCCGCGCAGCGATGCGCGCTTCATCCCATTCGACATCGCCGACATGAGCGCCAAATCAGACAGCCCCCTGATTGGCGCCATCGACTGGCTGCTGCGCCTGCCAACCCAACGCTGCCGCATGAGCGAGCTGGTCGACCTGCTGGACGTTGCCGCCGTCGCCAGCCGCTTTGGCATCGACCCCGAGGCGTTGCCCCGCCTGACGCACTGGATGGTGGGTGCCGGCATCCGCTGGGGCCTCAATGCGGAACACCGCAGCGACCTCGGCTTGAGTGCCTGCGGCGAGCAAAACAGCGCCTGGTTTGGCGTGCGCCGCATGCTGCTGGGTTTTGCCAGCGGCGCGGTCCCGGTCGAGAACCCGCTGCCCGCGCTGCAAGCCCTGGAGCCGTATGCCGAAGTGGCAGGACTGGAAGCTGAACTGGCTGGCAGCCTGGCGCACCTGATCCAGGCCTTGCTGCACTGGTCGGCCACCGCCAGCATCCCGGCACCGCCCGCCATCTGGGCCGAACGCTGCCGGGCGCTGTTGGGCAGCATGCTTCGTTGCAGCGCAGAGACCGACAAACAAGCCTTGCGCGCCCTCGAAGAAGGGCTGGTGCGCTGGCAACTGGCGTGTGAACAATCCGGCTTCGACGCCGCAGTGCCCCTGGTGGTTGCGCGCACCGCCTGGCTCGACGCCGTGGAAACCCCCAGCCTCAACCAGCGCTTCCGGGCCGGTGGCGTCACATTCTGCACCCTGATGCCCATGCGCGCCATTCCGTTCGAAGTCGTGTGTCTGCTGGGCATGAACGACGGCGACTACCCCCGGCGCGGCAACCGCAGCGACTTCGACCTGATGGGCTTGCCCGGCCACAGCCGCCCCGGCGACCGCGCACGGCGTGACGACGACCGCCAACTCATGCTCGAAGCCCTGCTGTCAGCACGCCGGGCGTTCTATGTAAGCTGGTGTGGCCGCCACGTGCGCGACAACAGCACGCAACCGCCCTCGGTGCTGGTGTCGCAGCTGCGCGATTACCTCAGCGCCGCCTGGGGCCAAAGCGCCGTGGATGCGCGCACCACGCAGCACCCACTGCAACCCTTCAGTCGCGCCTACTTTGAAACCGCAAGCACACTGGTAACCTACGCCCGCGAATGGCGCACCGCCCATGCAGCGAACGGTGCCGCCGAGACGCCACCAACTGCCAGCACCAACGCAAGCACCGCAGCGACCGCAGCGACCGCACCTCCCGCGCCTGGCGCCCAGCCAGAAGCCAGCCCACCGCTAACGCTGGGCCAGCTCACGCAATTTCTGCGCAATCCAGTCAAGGTTTTTTTCCGCCAGCGCCTGCAAGTGGTGTTTGACGAAACCCCCGAAGAAGATGCCGACGACGAAAGCTTCGGCATCGATGGGCTGCAAAACTACGGACTGCTGCAGCAACTGCTGACCACCGCCACCGCCCAACCCGACGCTGTGCACGCACAGGCCTGTGTTGAGCAATCGCTAGAGCGCCTGCGCAAAACCGGGGCCTTGCCCTTGCACGTTTTTGGTGACCGCGAGCAGCAACGCCTGGCGACCACCCTCGCCACCATGCTGGGTGCTTGGCGCGCGCAGCAAAGCCAGTACCCCGACCACGCCGAACGCCAGTCGATCCGGCTCGAACACGACGGCGTGCAACTGCAAGACTGGATTGACGCCTTGCGCCGCAGCCCCGTAACGCCCGAACACGCACACGGCAGCGTCGCCTGGTTGGAGCTGCAACCGAGCAGCCTGCTCGTCAAAACCAGAGGCGGCTACACCGCGCGACCCGACAAACTGCTGACGGCCTGGGTTCGCAGCCTGGCCATTGCCGCCAGCGGCGTGCGCGCCCAGGGCGTGCTGGTTGGCCGTGACGGCGTGGTGACCATCAACCCGATGGACACCGACACAGCCATCACAACGCTGAAGCGTTTGCTGCAACTCTGGCACACGGGCATGGCAGCGCCACTGCCCTTGCCACTCCAGACCGCCTTGGCGTGGCTGGCCGACAAAGAGGCCGCCACCGTCTTCGAGGGCGGCCACATGTCGCGGGGTGAAAACGAAGAGCCCTGCCTGGCCCGCATGTTCCCGGACTATGCTTCGCTACGGGCCGATGGCCGCTTTGAAGCCCTGGCCGATGCCACCTATGCGCCCTTGCTGGAATGGGCCACCACGCACGTATCGGCGCAGGCCCATGCCAGCCCAACCAGCGATGCGAGTGAAAGCGACGCGGCACAGGAGGGCGCATGACCGAACCACTGCAGCCACTCCAGTTCCCGCTATGGGGCAGCCGCCTGATTGAAGCCAGTGCCGGCACCGGCAAAACCTGGACCATCGCCGCCCTCTACCTGCGTCTGGTGTTGGGCCACGGTGGCGAGCACGGGTTTGGCCGTGCCTTGCGGCCCGCCGAAATCCTGGTCATGACCTTCACCCGTGCCGCCACACGCGAACTGTCAGACCGCATCCGCGAGCGCCTGCTGGTTGCATCCCGCTGGTTTCGCAACGAACAACCGGTCCATGCCAGCGATCCTTTGCTGGAATCACTGGTGTCCGACTATGAAGCAGGGCCGGCACGCGACCACGCGGCCTGGTTGCTGAGCCAAGCCGCCCAAAGCATGGACGACGCTGCCGTGCACACCATCGACGCCTGGTGCCAGCGCATGCTCACCGAGCACGCGTTTGACAGCGGCTGCCTGTTCGACGAAGAACTGGTGGCCGACGAAGCGGCCATGCAACTCGAAGCGGCCCAAGACTACTGGCGCCAGTCCTGTTACCCGTTAACGCTAAAGCAACTGACGCAAGTGCTTGCGGTGTGGCCGACACTGGACGCCCTGGTCAAGGACATGAAAAGTCTGGCCGGGCAGGGCATTGCCGCAGAAGCCGGCCACGGCACGCTGGCGCAGGCGCTCGACCGTGCCGTGGCTTCGCGTGCGCAGGCGTTGCAACACGCCCGCTCCGGTTGGGCCGAACGCGCCACCACCATGCAAGACTGGCTGGACCGACAAACCGCCACCAAAAACAACGGCTGGAATGGACGCAAACTGAAGCCCGGAAACTACACCGCCTGGCTGACCACGCTGCGTGACTGGGCCCAAGGCACCGCTGACGCCAACACCGACACCGACGCCCACTCCGACTCCGACACCGACATTCCTGCGCTCAAAACCGGCTGGGACCGCTTCACCCCCGAGGGTCTCCTGGCTGCGCGCGCCGACGGTGCCGCCCCCATTGAGGTGCCCCACGTGTTTGCCGAATTCGCGCAGCTCAAGCCGACACTGGACCAACTGCCCTCGGTGGCCGACCACCTGCGCCGACACGCCGCCGCCAGCGTCGCCCAGCGCCTGCTGCTGCTTAAACGCCAGTCTGGCAGCTTCGGCTTTGCCGACATGCTGACCCGGCTCCACAACGCACTCGCCAGCCCACAGGGCGAACGGTTGCGTGCGCGCATTCTGGCGCAGTACCCCGTGGTGCTGATTGACGAGTTCCAAGACACCTCGCCACTGCAATACCGCATTTTTGATCACATCTACCGCGCACAGGCCAATGCCCGCGACAACGCCTTGCTGCTGATTGGCGACCCCAAGCAATCCATCTACGGCTTTCGCGGCGCCGACATGGACAGCTACCTGCAAGCGCGCCGCGCCACCAGCGGTCGCCACTACGTGCTGGACACCAATTACCGCTCAACGCAGGCGCTGGTCGGCGTCGTCAACCACTGGTTTGCGCAGGCCGACCGAGCGCAGCCAGGGGGCGCGTTCCTGTATCGCCAGGGCAATGACAACCCGCTGCCCTTCGTGCCCGTGCGCGCCAACAGCCGCCCGGAAACACTGGTAAGCGTGCACGGTCCAGTGCCCGCCATGACGCTGGTGCACGACCTGGAACTGCGCAATTCGCAGACCACGCGCGCCGTGTTCGGCGCGCGCTGCGCCGAACAGATCGTGACCTGGCTCAACGACCCCCAGGCCGCCTTTACAAGCCCCGACGGGCAGCGAGAGCCCTTGCGCCCGGCCGATATTGCCGTGCTGGTACGCACCGGCAAAGAGGCCGACGCAGTGCGCCGAGAACTCGCACGGCGCGCGGTCGCCTCGGTCTACCTGTCCGACAAAGACTCCGTGCTCGCCAGCGCCGTGGCGCAAGACCTGCTGCACTGGCTGCGCGCCGTGGCGCAGCCGCAAGACGTGCGCCTGGTGCGCGCCGCACTGGCCACCGGGCTGATCGACCTGTCGCTGGCGGAACTGGCCTGGCTGGCCAACGACGACGACGCCTTTGACGCCCGCAGCGCACAACTGCGCGAACTGCGCACCGTATGGCAGACGCAGGGCGTACTGGCCATGCTGCGCCAAACCGTTCACCAGCTGGGATTGGCGCAGCGCTGGCTGCGCAACATCGACGGCGAACGCACCCTGACCAACCTGCTGCATCTGGCGGAGCTACTGCAAGCCGCCAGCAGCACACTCGACGGAGAACAGGCCCTGATCCGCTGGCTGCAATCGGCACTCAACGCCAGTAGTGCACAAAGCGACGAACAAATCGTGCGCCTGGAAAGCGATGCGGACCTGGTCAAAGTCATCACCATCCACAAAAGCAAAGGACTGGAATACGCCGTGGTCTGCCTGCCCTTTGCCACCAGTTTTCGCAAACAGGAACGCCGCAGCACCCGCTTCGTCAAACTGCCCGATGCACAGGGCAACCGCCAACTGCACCTGCAATTCGACGACTCCCAACTGGCGCTGGCCGACCACGAACGCCTGCGCGAAGACGTGCGCCTGCTGTATGTGGCGCTGACCCGCGCCCGCCATGCCCTGTGGCTCGGTTTTTCGGCCCTGAAAGTCGGGCCCAGCGACCTCTGTGTCTCGCACCAAAGCGCAGCGGGCTACCTGCTCGGGGGCCAGGAAGCGCTCGACGCGCAAGGCTGGCTGCGTCAACTCACGCAGTTTTCTGAAGCGTACGACGCCAACAATACCAACAACACCGCCCAGTGCGCCCACCGCCCACTCGTCTTACAAGCCGCCGAAGCCGCCACGCCATGCACCGCGCTGAGCGCATCCGTAGCCAGCGTCACCCTGCAGGCGGCGCCACACTACCAGGCAGCATTCGAACGCAACTGGAAAATTGGCAGCTTCTCGCAACTGGTGCGAGACCTGGCGCCCACCGCGTCCGGCTCCGAACTGTCCCCATTGCAAACGCCGCACGCGGCCGACGACGAACCCGACGCCCTACCAACCGCCGCTGCCAACGCCACCGCCACCGCCACCGCGTCCCCCTCCAGCGCCACGCCAGCAGCCGACGCGCCCGACTGCCACCACTTTCCCAAAGGCGCCGAAAGTGGCAATTTTCTGCACGATCAACTGGAATGGCTCGCTTCTGAAAATTTCTCCCTGCCCGGCAACGCCCCATTGGCGCAGCGCCTGCAACGCCGCTGCCAACACTCGGCCTGGAGCCAGCATGCCGACACCGTGCTGGCCTGGTTGACCGACGTGGTGCAAACCCGCTTGCCCGGCCCCAACGCCGCCTTGCAGGAACTCACGCACGTGTTGCCCGAAATGGAATTCTGGCTGCCAGTCGAGCGCATCGATGCGCCCCAGCTGGACGCCCACTGCCGCCACCATCTTTTGGATGGTGCCGCGCGTCCCGCACTCGCCGGGCGACAACTGCACGGCATGCTAATGGGCTTTGCCGACCTGGTGTTTGAGCACCAGGGAACCTATTGGGTGCTCGACTACAAGTCCAACCACCTGGGCGCAGACGCCGCCGCTTACGACAGCGCCGCCATGACCGCCGCCATGGCGCAACACCGCTACGACGTACAGGCCGCCATTTACCTGCTGGCACTGCACCGCTTGCTGCAACTGCGCCTCGGCGCCCACTACAACCCGGCGCAGCACCTGGGCGGCGCCATCTACCTGTTCCTGCGCGGCGTCAAGGGCCCGGAGCAGGGCGTATGCCTGATCCCCGCCAGCCTGCCGCTACTGGAGGCGCTCGATGCCATGCTCCACCAACCCGGAGCCCTGGCATGAGCGTGCCCACCACCATCGAGCAACTGCACAGCTGGGCCGACCAAGGCTGGCTGCGGCGGCTCGACAGCGCCCTGGCCGCACTGTTGCTGGAACTCGACCCCTCGGCGCCATCCGTGCTGCAAGTTTGCACGGCCCTGCTGACGCACATGGAAGGGCGCGGTCACACCTGCCTGCCACTGCGTCTGCTGCAAGCACAGCCCAATGCCGTGCTGGGCTGGACCGGTGCCGCGCAAACTGAACTGCTGGCTTTGTGGCAACAACTGCCGCCCAGTCTGCCAGACTGGCTGAACACCTTGCATGCCAGCTCCCTGGTCCGGTGCGTCGACAACCTTCTGCCGCCCACACCGGCAGATCAGGGACAGCCGCTGGTGCTGGGCGGCACCGCCACCGAACCACTGCTTTACCTGCGCCGCTATTGGCAACACGAACAACAAGTGGCGCGCGACATCCGCCAACGCTGTGCCGCCAGTCATCCGGTGGACATGGCTTTGGCCGCCCGCTGGCTCGATCGCCTATTTGGCAGCGCAACCCCAGCGACCAGCACCACAGCAACCACGGCCGATGCTGCCACCTCCGACGCACCGGACACACCCATCGACTGGCAGCGCCTGGCCTGCGCCGTCGCCTTGCGCGCCGGGTTGACCGTCATTACTGGCGGCCCCGGCACCGGAAAGACCTACACGGCAGCGCGGCTGCTGGCTTTGCTGTTTGCCATCAGCGCGGCCCCTGAGCGCCTGCGCGTAGCGCTGGCGGCACCCACCGGCAAGGCCGCCGCCCGCCTGCGCCAATCCATCGACAGCTCACTGCAGGAACTGAGTACACGCCTGGGCAACACGCTCAACCTGGCGGCCCTGACACAACGCATGGGCGCGGCCCGCACCCTGCATTCCCTGCTCGGCGCACGGTCGGACACGCGTGCCTTGCGGTTCCATGCCGGCAACCCACTGGACATTGACATCCTGATCGTGGACGAAGCCTCCATGATCCACCTCGAAATGATGTCAGCCCTGCTGCAAGCCTTGCCCGCCAGCGCCACCTTGATCCTGTTGGGCGACAAAGACCAACTGGCCTCGGTCGAAGCCGGTGCCGTGCTGGGCGACTTGTGTCGCGACGCAGCGCAGGGCCAATACAGCGCACAAACCGCACGCTACGCCCTGACGACCAGCGGACAAGCCGTGCCCGCGGCCTACCTGGCCCACGGCTCCACCGCCACCGCCTTGGCACAGCAAACCGTCATGCTGCGCGCCAGTCGGCGATTCGGTGGTCTGATCGGACAACTGGCACAGGCCGTCAACGCCGGCCACAGCGACCGTGCACACGCGCTGGTTCGCAGCGATACCAGCGGCGTGTTGCACGCAACCCGACATCCCAGCATCGACACCGTCCTGCAACTGGCCGTCCACGGGCGTGCCGGTGCCAGCGCCTGCTATGCCGATTATTTGCGGCTCATCCACGCACCGGCCAGCCGCAGCACACAGGCCGAGCAGCACACCGAATGGGTCACATCAATCCTGCGGGCCTTCGATCGGTTCCGCCTCCTGTGCGCCGTCCACGACGGCGACTGGGGCACACGCGGCCTAAACCAATCGGTGCAGCGCGCCCTGGAGCAGGCGCAACTGCTCAAACCCCGTGGCGAGTGGTTTGCCGGACGGCCCGTCATGGTCACCCGCAACGACCCCTCACTGGACGTCTTCAACGGCGACGTCGGCGTGACCCTGCCGGGCCCCACCAATGCGTCCGCTTTGCGTGTGTATTTTCTGGACGGTGACACACTGCGTTCGGTCGGCGTGAGCCGCCTGGCCTACGTAGAAACCGCCTTTGCCATGACGGTGCATAAAAGCCAGGGCTCCGAATTCCTGCACGCTGCCCTGGTGCTGCCACCGGGCGGTGGCAAAGTATTGACACGAGAACTGGTCTACACCGGCATCACCCGAGCGCGCGACCATTTCACCTTGGTCGAAGCCCAGGACGGCTTGCTGCAATCAGCCATAGAAAGTCGCTCCATCAGGGCCAGCGGCCTTGAAGCGCAACTGGCAGACAGCAACACCGATACAGACCGCCATTGACGACCAACGACTACCGGCCTGCAAAACTACCAGAGGAATAGGGACTAAACCCCTGGTGAGCATGCTCACCATGGTCCCCCCACCACAGCGGACGAATCACACACCCGCTGACCGAACCACAAATAACCAAGACGATACCCACTGAAATAACCCGTCGAATCGCCGTTCGGATCTGGCGTTGAATGCTATTCACTATGAACTCCTTTGGTGGAATGTATC
>Ga0316222_1005738_pt1 | contig 10460 bp, 8 predicted proteins | sample TBH18011metaG_FD_206008 | JGI IMG/M metagenome (GOLD analysis project Ga0316222, IMG submission 206008) | Freshwater microbial communities from Trout Bog Lake, Wisconsin, USA - TBH18011 | ecosystem: Environmental > Aquatic > Freshwater > Lake > Hypolimnion/Profundal zone | place: USA: Wisconsin... | reverse complement strand
TGTTGAGTTAAAGAGTCAGATAGTGCTTTTTCTTCACGAATTTTACTTAATAAATTAGTATCTATTTCTTGAAGATAATCATGTTCAAAACTAGCAATATCAGATATTTTAATTTTATCTAGATATCCTTTTACTGCAGCAAAAATAAGAACAACTTGTTTCTCAATAGGCATTGGTTTAAATTGACCTTGTTTTAATACTTCAGTCAATCGTGAACCTCTATTTAATAGATATTGAGTTGCGGCATCAAGATCTGAACCAAATTGAGCAAATGCTGCTACTTCACGATATTGAGCAAGTTCAAGTTTTAAAGAACCACAAACTTGTTTCATAGCTTTTAATTGAGCAGCAGACCCTACTCGACTAACTGATAATCCTACATTAATTGCAGGTCGAATTCCACGATAAAATAATTCAGTTTCAAGGAAAATTTGTCCATCAGTAATAGAAATTACATTTGTTGGAATATATGCAGAAACATCACCAGCTTGAGTTTCAATTACAGGAAGAGCTGTTAACGACCCTGCTCCGGTTGCATCAGACATTTTAGCAGCACGTTCTAAAAGTCGTGAATGAAGATAAAATACATCTCCAGGAAAAGCTTCACGACCAGGAGGACGTCTTAAAAGAAGAGACATTTGACGATATGCTACAGATTGTTTACTTAAATCATCATAAATAATTAAAGCGTGACTTCCACTATCTCGGAAAAATTCTCCCATTGTACATCCAGAATATGGGGCTAAAAATTGAAGAGGAGCTGGATCTGATGCAGTAGCTGCTACAATAATCGAATATTCAAGAGCTCCAGCTTCAGCTAAAATTTTAACTAATTGTGCAACAGTAGATCTTTTTTGTCCAACTGCAACATAAACACAATAAAGTTTTTTAGTTTCATCAGTAAGACTATTAATTCCTTTTTGGTTAATAATAGTATCAATAGCAATAGCAGTTTTTCCGGTTTGTCGATCACCAATAATAAGTTCTCGTTGTCCTCGACCAATAGGAACTAAACTATCTACTGCTTTAATTCCTGTTTGCATTGGTTCATGAACTGATTTTCGTGCAATAATTCCAGGAGCTTTAATTTCTACCCGTTTTCTTTTAACATTGGATAAACTTCCTTTTCCATCAATAGGAATTCCTAGAGAATTTACAACTCGTCCTAATAATCCTCTTCCAACTGGAACATCTACAATTGAACGAGTTCGTTTTACTAAATCTCTTTCTTTAATTAAATGATCACTTCCAAAAAGAACAATTCCAACATTATCTTTTTCAAGATTTAAAGCCATTCCGCGAACACCACTTGAGAATTCAACCATTTCTCCAGATTGAATTCGAGATAATCCGTAAACACGAGCAATACCATCTCCAATCGATAATACTCTTCCAACTTCTTGAATATTTTGTTTTGGAGAAAATTTTTTAATTCTTTTTTCTAATAATAATGACATTTCTGCTGCTGATAATTTCATAGCTTACTTTTTTATGCAATTTATTTATAAAATTTCCAAATAAATAACATCTCTTTTACTTTTGTTTATCACTTTGATTAACTATTTCTTTAGATTCTTTAGAGATTTCTTCAGATTGAATGTTGGAATTACATAATTCGAATTCTTTTTCTAATTCTTTCTCTAAAGAATTTTTCATATCTTGATAACCTGGATATTCGAGTCCTGTTTCACAAAAAATTTCGAATTCCTGTACTGATTCATCAAATATTTGTTTAATTTCAAATAATTGTTTAGACGCAACACGTAAAATTCCCTTTTTTCTAGATAATTGTTGAAGTCTTTCGTTTTTTAGTTCTTTTATCTTATTAGATACCCTATTGTCATACGAATTTAAGAAGTAAATTTTATTCTCTATTGAATTTAAAGGTTGCTCTATTGAACTATTTTGGGAAACGGGGGTTCTTTGAGACTTAGAGAATTGAGTTCGTGTATTTTTTAACAAATTTTCTAATAATAATATTTTGTGTTCTAATAATAATAATCGTTTTTCTAATAGTAATCCAAGTTGCGCCCCTATTGGGAGTGTTTCTTTATTTTCAATTCTTTTCATAGCTTTCGAGTATATTTATTATTGATGTTATAAAATCAATAATAAAGTATTTTACGATTAATGTGTAATTCTTTGTTTTTGTGGACAACCTTTATTTTCCAGAAAGGATCAAATTTAAATTTTGATTGTTCACTTTTCTATCTTTTTTCCCGTTTTAAGGATCAAAGAAAATTTTTGGTTCTTTTTGTCCCTCTTATAGCACTGGTCCTATTAGACCAACAAGTGCTTCGTTGCGTCTTAAAAAAAGTTAGACCAACAGGTCTTCTGTTGTTTTTGAACCAACAGGTCTTCTGTTGTTTTTGAACCAACAGGTCTTCTGTTGTTTTTGAACCAACAGGTCCTCTTTTTTTTTGGACCAACGGGTCCGTAGTAAAGGAGAATTAAAAAACCAAAGCTAACCTTCTGACTAAAAGAGTAAATAAATGAAGGGATTCGAACCTATGTTCTTAGGAAAATCAAACAGAAACTTTAAGCTTAATTCTTAAGAACTACACCCTACATCCCCCTAATTTATTAATATTTAATAAAATTTTAATTTCTCTTTTCTTTTTTAGATAAAAAAATATAGAAATTAAAATTTGGAATACAAGACCTCTATTTTATATAGAGATAATTTTTTAGAATGTATAATTTTAAAATTGCTAATTCTAAAAAGTTATCCACGGGAATATTACCACTAAGTGGAGCAGTAGCCCCAAGAGAAAAAGCAAAATCTACAGGACCATTAATGTTTATTTACTGAAAATTATAGTCCTAGAATACCACCAGCTACATCCATAAGAATTTGACCCGCATTTGCTGCATGATCTACATCGTCTAGAACACCAGCTGGTTCACCTAGAGCATTCACATGCGATGGATTATTATTCGCCCGAAATGGATTATTATTTGCTATAAAGGTACCATCTACCCACTCCCCTTCCCCTTCGCGCCCGTGCCTCGGGGCAACAGGAACTTCTGGAGCTGCTGGCCCAGGAACTTCTGGAGCTGCTGGTGGATATAACTTAGAAACCATGGTAGCAGTAGCGGGATACATATGAGGATCCTTATTTGTTATAGCAGGATTGATTATCTGACCACGTGGGGTAAAAATTGTTTTGTAATAACCCCCAATAATTTCTTCCTCAATACGTCCATTGCGTATCCAAAAAAACCCCCCATCGACTTCACCATGAATAGGAGTGTTTCTTGTAATCACTCTTTGGCCTATTTGTTGCCCATTACAGTTTTTTATTATACCCGTACGGTAACAAAAGGTATCACCAGGATTCATTTTAGATTCGATATCATTGCAAGATATCGTACCTGGTTCATAAAAAACAATGCGATCTTCTATAAGTGCTCTCCATTTCGGACCAGGAGAAAACGATTCTTTTTTTTTTGTTAAAGTAGTATATATACTTTTTATTAGATTAATAATTGGATTCATAATTTATTATTTTATTTTTTTAAAACTACCAAATAGTTTCTTATGCTATTAAGGATCAATGATTAGCCTGCAATGATTCTAAATGATTCGAACAGATAATTTTGTAATCAGATCTGATAAATAATTTTCTCGAAGAGTATTAAGAATTAGTTCCAAACCATTCATTTGTAGTTAGTTGTCAAAAATTGACACAACAATTGAGAATGTTAAATATGGTTTAATATATTTTTTTAATTATTTGTAAAAAAGAATAAAAAAGTAGACTATTTACGCAATAAATAGTCCACCCCGGAACAATACTATTAAATAAAAATAGAAATTCAAAAGAAATTCAAAAGAAATTCAAAAGAAAGAAAAAGAATAATAACAAATTAAACAAAAATTAAACAAAAAAAAGACGAAAAATAGGTTCTAAAATTACATAGATTTCGCTCATAAGTTCATTACTTTCGAGAACAGACGAAGCGGATGAGAATTGATCCGTACCTGCACCGGGTGATGAAGGTAAGTTTTCAAATGTATTTGAGCTTGATGGTCCAGCACCTATAGCCCCAGATCCGGAAGCTCCAGAAGCTCCAGATCCCGAAGCGCCCGACCCAGAAGCGTCCGATTCCCCCAGGCAACGAAGTGCGAAATTTTCTGCTGCCGTGGTGTTGGGTGTCGTTAATCTATTAACTACACCCGTGGCTTCTGACTCTGCTGCGGCGTCCGCTGCGATATCCCGGGCTACCCTTGTACCTGTAACACCTGCTGATGCCGCAGAACTAAGGGCGTCGGCTGCCGCTTGCGCGACCCTATCACTAGGTGGTATGTAGCCAGGAAGTTCACCCGGTCTACTACCCCCTAATAACCCCTCAATTTTTTTTAAAAGGTTTTGGGTTGTTTCAAATAAGTCAAATAAAGGTTTAAAGGTGCTATCCTTTAGTTCTTTTATTTGACTTACGGCAAGGGCTTTTATGTGTTGAATTTCTGCTACCACAGAATCCTTTAAACCATCACAGTAGTCCATCATGTCTCTGGGTGCAGATTCTATTGCTGCACGTATACCAGCTATTGGGCCCTTGATTGATTGAGTAAGCGCATCAACCTGGTTTGTGAGCGAAGTCTTCGTTTCCGCCCATTGTGAACCTATATAAGTGTAGCCAGCTACTAGTTTCCCTGTAAGCCATGTCGAACCATTATACAGTTGATATCCTCCATAACCTAGGACAACAACCCCAATTACAACTCCAACAGTTGTAGGGGTGACAAAAGAATAAAAATATTGAATCCAAGATACATCGGATGAAACTAAAGTATATAAATCTGTTCCTTCGGGACTTTTTCCTACATATTGCAACCCGCCTTTTTTTATACCATGTCCAATCGAATGAACGTTTGAATTATTCAAATAATGTAAAAGTTTCTCATGTACTTCAGTCATTGTAGTTAGTAATTTCGTAAGCATTTCAAACATTTGCTGTTTATCTGCTCTAGCTTCGGTTAATAACGTATTCATGTCATTACGCGATTTTCCTATTTCGGAAAGTACTTTATTCATAAGATTTTCCCCAACCGAAGCGTAATGCCACAAAACAAATGCCCACAGAAAATGTGGAACAATATCAATAATCTTACTAATTAAAAAATACGGTGAATTATTGAATGAATAGTCAGAAGAATTTAAAGAAAATGACCGTTGAGTTTTTGTACCATCAACGATAGTCTGGTTTTTATTTTGTAAATTCATTACTACATTTAAAAAAAATAAAGTTTTAATTGTTTTTTATGTATTAAAACTTTAATAAATATTGGTTATTTACTCTTTAGTAAACTAATTAGTAAACTAAAGAGCTTAATTATTAGGGAAAATTTGGTAATTATTATTAACAAGTGCTCGAACTGCTTGTAATCTTATTTGAGAGGCGTTAAACCCTGACAATGTCCAAGAAATTGGACAAAATGTGCGTTTCGAAAGGGTGATAGGTAAATAACTGGAACCTTGTTTAGATCTTGTTTCCAAATCTCGCAAGATTTCGTTATATAAAATTTGATCTTTCGGATCTTGGAAATTAAATAAAGTCACTAAGTTTCTAAGGGTATAAGTATAGGAAAATTTATTTCCTGGAAAATGATATCCTAAAATAGTTTTACCAAAATGAATAGGGAAAGGTTTAGGTTGACTTAGATTTAAATTCATTACAATGATACTTAATAAAGAATTCAAGATATCTTTTTTAAAAAATAAATTATAGTGCTTAAAAAAAGCTTCTGCGCCTAAAACCGATATGAAACTAACTTCGAGACCAAGAAAAGTTATTGTTTCTGATGTCTGAGATAACCTAAATAATTCCATATAAGCATCTATATCCGATAAAAAAGATATTTCAGTCATTAATCGGGCAAATGTTATTAAGAGCTGTTTTGTTTCGTCCGGGTTCAGATTAAAAGGTTTATTTATGAAAAAATCCAATCGCGGTGCATTTGCCAGTAGTTCTTGTAAAAACGTATTGGATTGATTTTTAAGGTCAGTTTTCATAAAACATTTACCAGGAAAATTCAACTTGTCTAGACACTGCCAAAGTCTTTTTACAAATTCTAAACATTTTTTTTCGAAGGCAACAGCTCTTTTCTTATTCTTACGGTGCAAACTATCGAAAGAATATAAATGTTGTAGATTTGCGATAAAAGCCGGCTGAGGAATTATTGTATGAACAACACCTTGAGCAATCTGTTGAGCTTCTGCTATAACTCGGATACAGTTTGATCTTAAGTCGATATGCTCTTTCGAAATACCTTTAAGAAACTTCAATGCTCTTCCGTCCTCCCCATTATAATTTGTGTTATTAGGAAAAATAGAATATATCGCATTGGCTATGTGCTGCTGGAAAGTTAAAGGCAATGCATGTATAACAGAATCTTCTGCAGGTATATGCCTTATTTCTGCGTTTTGGTCTAATTGGTTAAGCAACTGATCATAAAGTATTTGCGGTTTGTCAGATCTGGTATTAGATAACCTCTTGTAAATTCCCGCTTTTGTTCCAGAAACTGTGAACTGTTGGTTCGAAAACGTCGTAACAACAGTTTGCGTATATTCATCCTCAGCAGGCCGCCCTGGCTGTATAGGGTTCTTTATGTCATACCTGTCGAGTATGCTTTTGAGTCCTTCATCAGAAAGCGGATTCTTTCCTTTTAAAAATAGTTGATGAGCAGTATATTTCGCTTGCATTTCACATTCAATTTCACATTCAACGGGAATGGAAGCAAATTTTCTTTCCTTTTTTAAAAATATTTTCGACAATTGTTTATGTACTTGTTCCGTGATGCTAGACTCCTTGGAATCCTTGGAAATGGAAGCCATGGTACCTTCCAATGGTCTAGGGATATCTAATTGTTTTTTTATTTCACGCTCAATGGGAGTGGAAGCAAATTTCCCTTCCCCTTTTAATCTTCCCAGAAAGAGTTCCGGTTTGGGTGTACTAAAATCTTTTTTATTTTTATTTAAAAGCATAAAATTTTATAAAAAATTAATTATTTCTTTATTGCGAGATTATATATCTTTTTGATTCTCTTTTCTTTAGGTTCAATACGTTCCTTTGGGCTCCTTTGGTTCTTTCAAACCAACGCTTGCCTTTGGTCTTATTTTTTTAAGAACCAAAGTTTACCTTTGGTCTTATTTTTTTAAGAACCAAAGTTTACCTTTGGAACTTCAAAAAGGTAACAACAAAGAATTTATTTTTATTAGTTTAGTTTTAAGAAACTCACTTTTTATTTTATAAAATTTGAAAAATTATTCTTAAAAATAAAAAGGAAACAAGAGTTAAAATAATCATTGAAGATTTAGAAATTCCAGAGATATTTATTGGAAAATATTGAGATAACGAATATGTTAGTCCAAAATCCCAGCCTAAATGACGAATACCATTTAAAAAGTGATATCCTAAAAAAATTAATATTACAGTATAAATACCATAAAATACAACAGACAATAAGTTTAGTATAAATAGAATACTTGGTGTTAAAATAGCAACATTTAAATCCATCCAGGTTAATAGAAACGGGGTGAATATAAACAAAATTACTAAACATACTCCACTAATTCTATGATAAATTGATAATACTGAAGTAAATTGAGGTTTATAAATAGTTAAATGTGGCGATATAGGTCGAATTTGTGAATTTAATTGGTTCATAAAATTTTATTTTTAATTTTTTCTAAAGAAATTGGGAAAAAAGTACGGGTAACGGGAATCGAACCCATATCAGTTGCTTGGAAGGCAAACAATTTACCATTAATCTATACCCGCAAATAATCAGTATTTCTTTAATTCTTTAGTAGACAAATAAAAATCATTTAAAAAACCCAAAAAGACTACAACCATAAAATAGATTCATATATAGTTAGAGTGGTAAGTACTTATCTTTAAGGATAAAGTTAAGTAATATAATTATATAATTGCTCAGGGTGTAGCGCAGCTCGGTAGCGCTTCTGTTTTGGGTACAGAAAGTCGCAGGTTCAAATCCTGCCACCTTGACTTGTAAACTCTTATCTATTTTATATTAATTTTATTAATGATTTATATTAATTTTAGTAATGAATTAAGCTCTAAAAGAATACAAAAATTATAAATTTTTATGAATAATTTAGAAAAAATGTATCAACAATTTTATAAAGGTGGTTTAACTTTTGATTGGCAAGATTTAAGAACAACTGCTATTCTATTAATTCCGTTTGTTTTTGTTCTTATTGTTTATCCGGGCTATTTATTCAATAATAGTCTTCAATCATCATATTCTTTAATTCTTTGGTTAGCAATATTTTATTTTTTTTATCTAATGTTAGAACACGGATCTATTGGAGTTAAAGAAATCATTGAAGATTATATTCATAATATCGCTTTAAAATCATCTATTCTTCTATGTTTTGATATTTTAAGTTTAATAAGTTTTAATAGTCTTATTATTTTTTTATTTTTTTCCTAATGTTAAAACAAATCTAAAAATACTAGAGTACATTCAGATTTTATTCTTTGTCTTTTTATTCTACTAATGGTAGTCTGACGAAATAACTTTAGTCTTTAATCTTCGTTAACCTTCGTTAAACTTCGTTAAAAGAGAATTAAAGAAAAGACGGAATGAGATCCTGGAGATCCTGGAAAGGTTCTTCTCTATCAATCCCTATTGATCTAAAATTTTTAAAGATGCGTTAAAGATGCGGCAGAGTCCCTGTTGCGTCTGCATGAATCAACAGTTTAAAAAAATTAAATACATACGAAAAACTTATGGACCCTATTTATTATCTAACTGTTTTTTTATTTTTATTCCTTTTTGGCGTATGGGGAATATTTTTAAATAGAAAGAACATTTTAATTATGTTAATGTCTATTGAATTAATGTTATTAGCAGTAAATTTAAGTTTTCTGTTATTTTCAATTTCTTTAGATGATTTAATTCCTCAAATTTTCGCTTTATGGGTATTAACCGTAGCAGCTGCAGAATCAGCTATTGGATTAGCTCTTTTAGTTGTTTATTATAGAGTGCGAGGAACTATTTCCGTTGAATTTATTCAATTATTAAAAGGTTAATTTATTAAAAAATTAATATTAAAAGATTCAATCCTCACTAATCAAAGCTATTTTTGCATTTTTTTATATCTCTTTTTTTATATCTCTAATAAAAGAATATATAAAAAAATATAAACGAAAAATGGAAAAATTGTTGGGAAAGATAGGATTCGAACCTATGTAGAATGAATTCACCAGATTTACAGTCTAGCGCCTTTAACCACTCAGCCACTTGCCCAAATTTTTTTATACTCCTTATAATACGAAAATAATAAATACTCATTCTCTTGATTTAGATTTAATCACAGATCTAACCAACACTTGTCTTTGATATGAAATCACAGCTTGTTTTGATAAGAAATAAAAGAAATAAATCGAAAATTAAATTTTAGAGTAGACTATCTAATAAAAAATTATTAGATAATTTTACATTACACTATGCCGCAATTAGATCAAATTTCTTTTCTATCCCAAATTACTTGGTTATGTATTTTTTTTTTCAGTCTATATTTAATTTTAGTTGATAATTTTTTACCAAAAATCAGTACTATTTTGAAATTTCGAAAAAAAAAATTACTTAATTCGTTATCTTCTTCTAATTTTTCTAATTTTTCTAATTTTTCTGATTTTAAGTTCCAAGAAAATCAAGAAAAAGAAAATGAAATTGATATTTTAAAAAATTATGATTTCATTTTAACTCAATCGATTCACCAATCTGAAAATTCGATTCTAAAAGGAATTTCTGAACAATCTCAATGGACTAATCAATTTATAAAAAAACTAAATAGCGAAAATTGGAATAAATTAAATAATCTTTATTTAAAACGTTTAGCCACAATGAAAGCAAATCAAAATGTTATTTATACTAATTTATCATTAAATAATCCTATTCCATTCGAATTTGTTGATAAAAGAAATAGCAGAATTTTAAATGAAAAAAATGTGCAAACAGAACAATTTTATATTCAATTGTATAAAATTTTAACCTCGAATATTTCATTAGAACTAAAAGAAAATGTAAAAAATAAAACAGGTTTAAAAAAAGGAACTAAAACTAAATTAAAATAAAAAACTTTTGTATGATTAATATTGAACAACTTATTTTTACCCTTTTCTCAACTTTAACACTTATTTCAGCAGGAATGGTTATTCGAGCTCAAAATCCAGTTCATTCTGTATTATTTTTAATTTTAGTTTTCTGTAATGCTTCAGGATTATTACTATTATTAGGACTAGATTTCTTTGCTATGATGTTTCTTGTTGTTTATGTAGGAGCAATTGCAGTATTATTTTTATTTGTAGTAATGATGTTAAATATTAAACAAGCTGAAATTAGAGAAAATATATTACGTTATTTTCCAATTGGAGGATTAATTGGGTTTATTTTCTTTCTTGAAATTTTTGTAGGAATAGGAAAC
>Ga0316222_1005721_pt1 | contig 10480 bp, 6 predicted proteins | sample TBH18011metaG_FD_206008 | JGI IMG/M metagenome (GOLD analysis project Ga0316222, IMG submission 206008) | Freshwater microbial communities from Trout Bog Lake, Wisconsin, USA - TBH18011 | ecosystem: Environmental > Aquatic > Freshwater > Lake > Hypolimnion/Profundal zone | place: USA: Wisconsin... | reverse complement strand
CACAGTTTGGAACACGTTTTGGAATTAGGAGCGACGGGCAGCGGCAAAACCAGTTCGTGTATCAAGACCATTGCAATGGGAATGTTGCACGCCGGTTATGGAGTGCTTTTTTTGACGGCGAAGGCGGAAGATGCCGCCGATTATTTGCAGTGGGCAAAAGCTGCGGGACGGGAAAAATCCGTGGTGCATTTCGGCCCCGGCCATCGGCTCGGTTTCAACCTGCTGGAATACGAACTGGCACGCGGCGAAAATCCTGAAAGCCGGACGATGAACATACCCGGCATTTTCGCCGCCGCCGGTGAGATCATGGCGGGGAATAAAAATGGCCGGGGCGGTGACGGGCAGGTGTGGCTGAAAGCAGCGGAAGAACTGCTGCGGCACGCGGTCAACATTGTGGTTCTGGCGACTGGGAAAGTGGAACTGGATGAGGTCGTCAAAGTCGTGTTGTCCGCGCCCCGAACACTGGAGCAGGCCGTCGATTCAAACTGGCAACGCGAATCCGCCTGTTACAAAAGACTGGCCGGGGCGATAAAAGAGCGCGGTCACAACCGCGCTTTGGAGCTTGCCAGCCAATATTTTTTACAGCAATGGGCGACCTATCCGAATGACACCAAATATTCGACACTTTTCACCTGCAACCAGATCACGGGACTGTTTCAAGGCGACCCGCTGCACCGGCTGTTTTTTTCCAAGACAGATTTTACGCCGGAGATTTTATGTGACGGAGCGGTAATAATTGTGGATGCCCCGGCGCTGGGACTGGGCGATCAGGGAAAAGTTATCAATGGAATGATGCGGCTGGCGGTGGAACGAATGGTGCATAGCCGGCCGGTGGCGAACCGGAAACGCCCGGTGGCCATCATCTGGGATGAATTTCAAACCAGCGTCACGGATGCCGACAGCGCGTTTGTAGCGGTGGCGCGTTCGCCCCGGTGCGCGGTGGTGCAGGCGACGCAGAATGTGAACGCGGTAGATGGCCGCATGGGGAAGCCGGAAGCGCGGGCGTTGTTCGGCAACTGCCGGACGAAAGTTTTCTTCGCCAATGACGACCCGGACACCAACGAATACATGGCGGACGTGGTGGGCAAATGGACGGTGGAAAAGAAAACCAAGACGGAGGCCAACAAGGGCGGTTCGTCCACGGCGAAGCACCAGGAGGACGAATACGCCGTGCCACCGCGCGAAGCGTTGAAGCTGGAATCGGGTGGCGAAGAATACGGCCTGCAAGTGACCGGCATCCTCGTCCATGGTGGCCGCAAGCTGACCAAGAATCAGCCGTGGATGAAGGTCAGGTTTAATCAGGACGCTCCCGTCTGGCATTGGTGGAACCTGCTAACCCGGAAAACGGGAGCAATCGGCTGGCGACGCCCCGCCCCGGACTTCCGCTGGTTGCGGTGAAAACCAAATCGTTATACGTCAGGATGGGCGCGTTTCTTCCTATGCTTGACGCGTTTTATGAGGCCGATATGCCGGAGATACTGAACCAGCGCGTAGCGCGAAACGACAATATTTTTCAGTTTGAGATAGCGGATAATTGTCCGTTGCGAATGACTGATTTCGTATTCCTCCTGAATGACTTCGCGGTAGGGTATAAACTTGGCAAACTTGCGGTCCTTGTCCTCGGCAATCAAACGGCGGAGTTCGGCGGCGGGCGATTCGGTTTCAGTCATAAAACCACTCTAAACCGGGCTGGGCAGTATTCCAACCATTTTTCAACCAATCTTCAACCATTATTCAGCCAACTTTCTTACGCAAAGCGTAAGACGATGGTGTCTTGGATAAAAAATGGGTTGGGTTCGGCTAGGGATTTGGGCGGGCTAAATCGGGGGTTTGCGCCATGATCACTGTCCGCTGCATGACCGATGGGGCGACCTATTTGAGCCGTCATCTCTGCCACTCCGATTATTACGATGAACAACGGCGGGTGCAAGGGAAATGGCTGGGAACGGGGGCGGAAAGATTGGGGCTGAAAGCGGGGTCGGCGGTGGAGCCGGAAGTCTTCGACCAACTACGCCAGAACATCAACCCGGTGACGGGGGAACGGCTGACGATGCGGACGAACACCGTCCGGCGCGGCGGCGGGAGGGATGTCTCAAACCGCCGTTGCTTTTACGACGTGACCGTCTCCGCGCCGAAATCGGTTTCTATAATGGCTCAACTGGCCGGTGATGAACGGCTGGTGGCGGCGCACCAGCACGCCGCGCGTTACGCGCTGGCGGAAACGGAGCGGGCGGCTCAGGTGCAGGTCAGCTTGGGGCGGGCGAAGTCCCGCCAGTTCACCGGCAACCTGATTGCCGCCGAGTTCGGCCATGACACCAGCCGGGCGTTAGACCCGCAGTTGCACAACCATTACGTCGTCATGCCCGCCACTTGGAACGCGGAGCGGCAAAAGTGGATGGCGCTGGAAGCCCGCGAGATTTACGAGCAAACCAAGTATCTGACCGAACTATATCGAAATGAACTGGCGAAGGAGGTCGGGCGGCTGGGTTACGCGATTGAAAGCCGTAAAAACGGCTGGGAAATTGCGGGGGTGACAGATGAACTTTTGGAGCGGTATTCGCAGCGGTCGGCGAAGCGGGATGAGAAGGTGGCGGAGGAAGAAAAGAAGTTGGGGCGGAAGCTGACGAACGACGAGAGGGCGGTGGTTGTCCGCGAGACGCGCGAAGCCAAGTTGGAGACAATTAGCACGGCGGAAGTCCGGGCGCGGCAAAGCGGGCGGCTGTCGCGGGATGAACTGGCCGAATTGGAGAAAGTCCGGGCTGCTGCCGTGGGCGCAAGGTCGGTGCAAATGGAGCCGCCGAAACGGGTTCTTTCACTGGCGACGGAACATTGTTTTGAACGGCGAACGGTCGTTGCCGAACATGACTTGCTCGCCTCGGCGTTGCGGTTCGGCTACGGCCGGCTGGACGTGGCCGCGCTCAAGTCGGAATTGAAAAACGAGGGCGGTCTTTTGAAGGCCGGCGGCAAGGTGACGACGGCGGCGAGTTTACAGCGGGAATTGGACGTGGTGGAGTTTGTCACGTCCACGCGCGGCAAGTTTCCGGCGTTGGGCGTGCCGGTCAAAAATGACCCGCTGTCCCCGGAGCAGGCGCAAGCCGGGGCGAACGTGTTAAGCTGCCGTGATCAAGCCGTCGTTTTGCGCGGGGCGGCGGGTGTTGGCAAAACCACCGTGCTTTCCAGCATCATCGAGGGCAGCAAAGATGATGTCTTGGTTTTCGCCCCGACGACGAAAGCCGTCGAGGTTTTGCAGAAGGACGGCGGGGCGTCCCGCGCTGGTCAAGCTCTGGCGCAGACGCAAACCGTCCAAGCCTTGTTGCAATCGCCCCGGCTGCAAGCCGACTGCCGCAACAAGGTCGTGGTGGTGGATGAATACAGTCTGTTGTCGCTCCGGCAACTCCACGACTTGACCGCGCTGGCGCGGCGGCAAAATGCGCGGCTAATTTTCAGCGGCGATTCGCGCCAGCATTTGAGCGTCGAGGCAGGCGACGCCGCGCGGATTGTCGAGCGCGAAACACCGGTGCGCGTGGTGGACTTGAAAACCATCCGCCGCCAGGTTCCGGCAAAGTATCGGGCGGCGGTGCAATCGCTGGCCGATGGCCGGACGGCCAAAGGATTAAAACAACTTGATGCCCTCGGCGCGGTGGTGGAAGTCACCGACAGGGATGCGCGCCTTTCGCGCATGGTGGATGATTACCTGTCCGCCAGCGCAGAAACCAAAACGATTGTAACCCGGCACGGCAAAAAATCCTCGCGCAAGGATTGCATCATGGTTGCGCCGACGTGGGCGGAGATTGACGACTTGACGGCCATTGTCCGCGACCGGCTCAAGCAAAGCGGCGAACTTCAACCCAAAGGGGTGAAGTTCACGGCGTTGAAAAATCTGGATTGGACGGTGGCGGAGCGGAAGGATTTGAAAAAATTTCGCGGTGGTGAAGTGCTGGTGTTCCACCGGCCAGCGGCCGGATTCGCCAAAGGCGAAGAAGTCCGCGCGGTGCGGCTGCAAAAGGGGAAATTGGAAGTGCGCCGCGCCGATGGCCGCGTGGTGGCCGTCACCGGCAATCAGGCCGGGAGCTTTTCCGTGTTCAAGGAAAAGGAAATCGAGCTTTGCCCCGGCGACAAGCTGCGGCTGCAAACGCCCTGCGTGGACGGTCGCGGGCGGAAACTCGCCAACGGTTCGGTGGTCACGCTGGACGGCGTGACGGCGGACGGCAAATTAAAACTGACCGATGGCCGGGAAATTGCCACGCGTCAACTTACGCATGGCTACGCCATGACGAGCCACGGCGCGCAGGGCGTGACGTGCGACAAGGCGTTTGTCGCGGGCGTGATGAGCAAACAAGGTTTGTATGTCAGCGCGTCGCGCGGGCGCGAGTCGGTGACGTTTTACACGCCGGACAAGGCGGAGTTTGTCGCGGACATGAATCTGCGTTCGGAAGAACGCCAGTCCGCCCTGGAATTTTCGCGGGAAGCGAAATTGCAACTGACCTTTTCGCCCAGCCGTTTGACGCTGCTCCGCAAATTGCTGGAATCGGGCTTGGATGATCCCCGCGCGCTGGCCGCTGGTTTCATCCGGCAGGCCGGGGAGTTTGCCGGGCGCGTGCTCAAGCGCGAGCGCAAGCAATCCCTCAAGCTTTAGCCCCGACTTCTTCAACGGAGATGGATTTGACGCTGGGCGGCGGCGGGATGTTGCCGGAACCTTGTTGCTGGTCGGGAAAACCCGCCTTGGCGGAACTGGTTTCTCGGATGACGTGACGGATGGTTTTTTGCAATCCGTCCAACAGTTCTTTCAGGTGGAAGCCGGTCACGGTCACGTCATGCGACGCAAACTTCAGCTCAAGCTTGTCGGATTTGTCGTCGCCGCTTTCAGGGGTGAGTTTTGCGGAAATCAGCGAACTGTAGGGGAATAAATAAAGTTTACCGCGCTTCTGTTCAATGCGGAGAAAGGCCACCGGTTCGCCGGTTTCTCTTTGGGGTTCGCTTGCCATGCCTTTGATTACGGTTTTCTAATGGGCTGGTCTAGGAATTTCACAAAAGCAATTTGGAAACTATGACCACCCGCCGCCTGTCGGGAACTGCATCGAACCATTCAAATTCGGAAGACAAATACGAAGCGGTTTGGTTGGACTTATGATGGCGCACGTCTCCTTCGGAGTCCCACACAGAATTTCTCGGCGTGCAATGCACCAGCTCACACAATAGAATCTTCACGCACAATGAACACGCGCTCACAAAAAAACGCGATCAAACAATTTCAAGTTAAAGTAGTTCTGGCCTGGGTTTCGTCAGGCGAGAAAGCTAAAGAGCATGGTGTCTTAATTCGCCACCGCCCGCCTAACGGATAATTATGGGCGAACTGCTTTCCTCGGGGTTGGCGACAACTGCGTCTCAAGGCGCTTTGGATGCCGGTTTCAAGTTCGGCACAAACGGCCCGCATTCGAGCCGCACGATGATGCTCGAAGATTTGCGGGTCGTGTTGGAACGCACCCCGCCGGTAGCCACGCTTGCCGATTTTCGCCGGGTCATCGTGGACGAAAACTTGCTCAACAAAAAAACCGAATCCACGCGGCGCGAAACCTTGCGGCGTCTGCGCGAACTTTACACCCTGGATGCCGAAAAATTGGTGTTTCGGGTTCTGCGTAATTACTGGCCGCATGATCCCGCCGGGCGTCCGCTGCTGGCTCTGCTCGTCGCGCTTGCTCGTGATCCGTTGCTGCGGATTTCTGCGTCGGTCATTTTGAACTCACGCCCCGGCAGCGAAATTCCGGTCAGCTTGTTTGACGACGCGCTTGCGCGGGCGATGCCCGGCCATTTCGGTCCAAAGATTCAGGCGGCGACGGCGCGGCACATTGCTTCATCGTGGGAACAATCCGGCCATCTGGCAGGCCGGTTGTGCAAGACACGCTCGGCGGTGCGTCCGACCCCGTGGGCGGTGGCCTTGGCTCTGTTGCTCGCGTATCTGGCAGGCGAGCGCGGTGAATACCTACTGTCGAGTCAATGGCTGCTGGTCATTGATGTCCGGCCCGGCGATGCCGGGGAACAAATCGCGGCGGCGCATCGGCTGGGCTTGCTTAATTTCTTCCGTTCTGGCTCTGTGGTGCAAATCACTTTCCCGGCTTGGTTGAAAGCCGGCGGGGAATAAATATATGGCTCAAATTGACCGACTTCTAAAAAACTACACGCGCTATGTCGAATTGCCGTGGGGCGACAATCTCGACGGAAAACAGCGCGTCTGGTTTGCCATTTATCCCCCGGCGGAAGAACGCCGTCTGCGCGTCCAGTTTTCCGCTTTCGACCTTGCCACCAAAGGAGTGGGTCATGGCTGGTCGCTCGTTGATTTGACTGATATTTTTCCTGACTGGCTGGCGGGCTACGAACATTTTCAGGATTACCTCGGCGACCCGGACAGTCTCGCATTCGGTCTGCCGGATTTGCGGAAAGCAGTCGTGGAGAAAGTTTCGGCGGCGTTGCGGCATCCAAAGGCCGACAACAATTCCGTGGTCGCGCTGCATGGTTTGGCCGGGCTGTATGGTTTTCTGAAAGTTTCCGAAGTGGTGGATGCCGTTGCCAAAGACATTCGCGGTCGTCTGCTGGTTTTCTTTCCCGGTGAAATTGACAACAATGTTTATCGCTTTCTCGACGCGCGGGAAGGTTGGAATTATCTCGCCACACCCATCACCTGTCAGGATAGTTTTATCAAGTTATGATCAACCGCGAGATTTACCAAAAAGACCCGACGCAAACGGCGCTGCTCAACAATGGCGTGGCAAAAATCGGCGAGTTGTCTTCGCCGGAAGAAATCAAGACGCTACGTTTTGAATTGGAGAGTTTCGTTTGCGATGGCGAATACGAGCGCGGCCTGCAACGCATCCTCCAATCATTCCTAGCCCAGCTTTCGCAAACGGAACAAAAGGCCGCGTGGATCAGTGGCTTTTTCGGCAGCGGCAAATCGCATCTTGCGAAAATGCTCTGCTACCTTTGGGTGGATTACAAATTTCAGCCCGATGGCGCCACGGCCCGCAGTCTCGCGCATTTGCCCAGCGAAATCCGCGACCTGTTTGTTGAATTGGGCACGCAAGGCAATCGCTTTGGCGGGCTGTGTGCCGTCGCGGGCACGCTCGGCAGCGGTTCGATGGACAACACTCGCCTGGCGTTGTTGCAACTCGTGTTCCGCTCGGTCAATCTGCCGGAACATTACGCCCTCGCCAAAATCGTTCTCTGGCTGCGCGAAAAAGGATGGGAAGCCAAAGTGATTGCGGCGCTCAAGGCGCAAGGCACCAGTTTTGATAAGGAGATTACCAATCCGTTCGCCTCGACCGCGCTGGCGCAAGCCATCCTCGCGCAAGATTCCTCGTTTGGTCAGCCGAATGACGTGCTGGCCGCCCTGCGCCAGCAATTTCCCGTCAACGCCAATGTGACCATTGCCGATGTGGTCGCGACGGTGCGGGAGATTTTTTCCAACGGCGGCGAAATGCCGCTGACGCTGATTGTGCTGGATGAAGTCCAACAATTCATCGGCCAGACGAATGTTCAACGGGCAATGGACATTCAGGAAATCGCGGAAAAATTTTGCTCTGCGTTCAAGGGCCGGGTTTTGCTCGTGGGCACCGGCCAGCAGGCGTTGACGGACACGACCATTTTGCAACGGCTGATCGCGCGCTTTCCAGTTTCGGTTTCGTTGTCCGACGCCGACGTGGAAAACGTCGTGCGCAAGGTCGTCCTTGCCAAGCGGGCGGACAAACTCGGCGAGTTGCGGCAATGTCTGGCGAAGAATCAGGGTGAGATTGACCGCCATTTGAAAGGCACCCGCCTCGGCCCGACTTCGGACGATCTCAAGTGGCAGGAAGCTGACTATCCTCTGTTGCCGGTGCGTCGCCGCTTATGGGAAAAAGTGCTGCGAGCCGTGGACACCACCGGCACCGCCGCGCAGCTTCGCAACCAGTTGACCACCGTGTTTGAAGCCACCCGCGCCACGGCACCGAAACCGCTGGGCAGCATCGTGGGCGCGGATTTTATTTTTGACCAGCTTGCAACGCAGATGCGGAACACCGGCGCGTTGTTGCCGGAATTTGACACCATCATTCGCCGTCATCGTGACGGCACGCCGGACGGGGCGTTGCGGTCGCGTTTGTGCGCGATGATCTTTCTGGTTGGCAAACTGGAACGCACCGGGCCGGCTGATGTCGGCTTGCGCGCCACGCCGGAAGCGCTGGTGGATTTGCTCGTCGAAAACCTTGCCGACGACCGCACCGAACTTTTGCAGCGCGTTCCGCCGTTGCTCGACGGACTCGTTACCGCCGGTGACTTGATGAAAGTCGGGGCGGAATACTCGCTGCAAACGCGCGAGGGCGCGGCCTGGACTGATGAGTTCAAGCGGCGCGTCAACCAGCGGGTGAACGACACCGGCCATCTGGACAGTTTTCGCACCGACCGCCTGCGGGAAAAGGCGGATGAACTTTTGAAAAAAGTCACGCTTCAGCAGGGGGCGAGCCTCACGCCGCGCAAGCTGCAAGTCCATTATGACGCGACGCCTCCGCCGCCGGCTGGCGATGCGGTGCAGGTTTGGATTCGCGATGACTGGACGGAAGCTGAAACGACCATCCGGGCGGAAGCCCAGGCCGAAGGGACAGGCAGCCCGCGCTTGTTCGTTTTCCTGCCGCGCAAGTCGGCCAACGAATTGAAGAACGCCATTGCCTCGCGCATGGCAGCGGAAGAAACGCTGGCCGCGCGTGGCAATCCGACCAGCAACGAAGGCGTGGAAGCGCGCAAATCCATCGAATCAAAACTGAACGACGCCAATAATGGTGAAAAGGGCATCACGGCAATTCTGGCCGAAGTATTTGCCGACGCCAAAGTTTTTCAAGGCGGCGGCGCGGAAACTTCCGGGAAGCCGTTGGCTGAACTGGTGGACGAAGCCGCGCAGAGTTCCCTCGTCCGTTTGTTTCCGCAATTCGGCGTTGCCGACAATGCCGGTTGGCGGACGGTTTTCACCCGCGCCCGCGCCGGCGCGGCGAACGCACTGGAAGCCGTCGGTTACAACGGCAATCCCGAAGCGCATCCGGTGTGCGCGGCCATCAAGACGTTTATCGGCGCGGGGCGGCGCGGCAGCGACATCCGCAAACAATTTGGCGCGGCACCTTTTGGCTGGCCGCAGGACGCCATTGATGCCGCGCTGATGGCGTTGCTTACCGCCGGGCATCTGCGCGCCACCGGCAACGGCAATCCGGTGAACGCCTCCGCGCTTGCGCAAAGCAGCATCGGCGCGACTGATTTCCGCGTCGAGATTCCGAGCCTTTCCGCCAATCAGCGCGTGGGCGTGCGCGGCTTGTTCCAAGCGGCGGGCCTCAACGCGCCGTCCAACGAAGAATCCTCCTTCGCCCCGCGTTTTCTGGAAAAGCTCGAAGCGATGGCGAAAGAAGCGGGTGGCGATCCGCCCTTGCCGGCGCGGCCTGACACGAAATATCTGCGCGACTTGGGTTTGCTGTCGGGCAACGCCCAACTGCTCGCCCTGCTCGGCGAACAAACGCGGCTCAAGGCGGACATCGAAGCGTGGCAGAAATCCGCTGCGGACATTGCCAAACGCCGTCCGCGCTGGGACACCTTGCAACGCCTGCTGCAACTCGCCAATGGTCTGCCCGTTCAAGCGGACGTGGCAAATCAGGCGGCGGGCATTGCGGAGCATCGTTCGCTGCTGGCGAGTCCTGATCCGGTTGCGCCGCTCTGCAAACAATTGACCGCTGCGTTGCGCGACGCGCTGAACACGCATCAAACCGAGTTGGAAAATACTTACCAGCAGCATCGGCAGGCCATCGAGGGCGGCGCGGTTTGGGCGAAATTGAGCGAGCCGCAGCGAAACGCCATTCTCCGCGAACATGGACTGGAAACCCCGGCCAAGATTCAGGTCGGCAATGAGGATGAAATTCTTACCACGCTGAATGCCGCGCCGCTAGACACGCGAAAGACGGCGGTGGAAGCCCTTTCGCATCGCGCGGGCAAAGCGATGGAAGCCGCCGCGAAATTGATCGAGCCGAAAGCCACTCGGCTGCATCTTCCTTCCGCGACCATCAAGGATGAAGCGGAACTGGATGCGTGGCTCGGCGAAGTTCGCAACGAGGCGGCGGAAAAATTGAAAACCGGCCCCATCATCGTCTAGCCCGGCCAATGAACGCACTGCCCGCACCGCTCCGGCGTTTGTTGGAAAATGCCGCACAGGACGCCCGCGACGTGGCGGAAGCGGGGGCGCTGGCGGCGTTGAACGCGCTGGCGGTTCCGAATGCCGTCGCCTTTCCGCATCTTAACGAGGCGGACAAAAAACTGCGCGTGGCCTTACGCGCCCAAGCTCGGCAATTGGGCGATTTGATTCCCAAAGGCGAAGCCGCGCCCGCGCTCACACATCTGGTGGAGAAAGTGGCTTACGACACCTGGCACCGGCTGCTGTTCACGCGGTTTCTGGCGGAGAATCAATTGCTGCAACATCCCGGTG
>Ga0316222_1005717_pt1 | contig 10481 bp, 8 predicted proteins | sample TBH18011metaG_FD_206008 | JGI IMG/M metagenome (GOLD analysis project Ga0316222, IMG submission 206008) | Freshwater microbial communities from Trout Bog Lake, Wisconsin, USA - TBH18011 | ecosystem: Environmental > Aquatic > Freshwater > Lake > Hypolimnion/Profundal zone | place: USA: Wisconsin... | reverse complement strand
TATTGCATTGTCCCGACTGAGCAGGGGCATTACCGTGATTTCAGGTTGTACATTGATCGTCGCAGATTCCTGAATAACTTCCGGAGCTATTACCGTGCCGGTTGCAAGCGGTTGCGCGGTCACTGAGTTACAGGCGTATAGTGCGAGCAACGTCAAAAACATGAGGGATACGCGTTGCATAATTTACATCCGCAAAAGTTGGAACCCGCATTATATGTAGTTGCCACGCCGATTGGAAACTTACGTGACATTACTTTGCGTGCGCTCGACGTATTGAGCGGGGCCGATGTCGTCGCAGCAGAGGACACGCGCAATACCTCGCATTTGTTAAAGCATCACGGCATTCATGCCAGGCAACTGGTGGCGATACATCAGCATAACGAACGCGGCGCGGCAGATAAAGTTGTCGCCTGGCTGCAAGGCGGTCAAAGTGTGGCTTTTGTCAGCGATGCAGGTACGCCGGCCGTCAGCGATCCGGGCGCCTTGCTGGTTCAAGCCGTGTTAGCGGCAGGCCTGCGAGTGATTCCGATTCCCGGTGCCAGCGCGGTAGTAGCCGCCTTGTCCGCCTCCGGATTGCCTGCACCCCATTTTCTGTTCTATGGATTTTTGCCCAATAAATCAGCTGCAAGACGCACTGCCTTGCAGGAGTTGCAAAGTCATCCGTACACGCTGGTATTTTATGAAGCGCCGCACCGTATCGTTGAGTGTATTGCTGATTTGCATGCAGTCTACGGTGGCGACCGGCAAATTGTGCTGGCGCGTGAAGTGACCAAACTGTTCGAAACCATCCATGCCTGCAAGTTATCAGAAGCGCAAACTTGGCTCGAATCGGATGCCAACCAGCAGCGCGGCGAATTCGTGGTGCTGATTTCAGCCGCGATAGCTAGCGTAGGACTGTCAACGGATACCCTAAATACGCTGACCCTGTTGCTGGCGGAATTGCCGCTAAAACAAGCCGTGCAACTGGCGGCTAAAATTACCGGTGCCAATCGCAGCGAGCTGTATCAGCTGGCGCTGGAGATGAAAAAGGCAGAGTAAATGCCCCCGCCGCTCATAAAACTACCGCCACTGATACAGGCGTTGCTGACCGATCCGGCTTGTTATGATCATCCGGTCGGGAAGATTGAACTGGTCGAGACGCATATTTCCTGGGTATTGCTCACAGGACTTTATGCCTACAAGATTAAAAAGCCGGTCGATCTGGGGTTTCTGGATTTCTCCACGCTGGAAAAGCGCAAACAGGACTGTCTTGAAGAGCTGCGCTTAAATAAAAGGCTGGCGCCGGATTATTATCTGGCGGTGGTGTTGATTACTGGCAGTGCTGATCACCCGCGCATCGGCAGCAGCGGAGATGTGTTGGAATACGCCGTGAAAATGCGCCAGTTTCCGCAGGACCATACGCTGGATAAGCTGGCAGAACGAGGGGAGCTGGGCAATGCTCAAATGGATGCGCTGGCTGCACGTCTGGCGCATTTCCATCTTGTTGAATGCGCTATTGCCCCGCTCGATAGTATCTGGAATCTGCCCCAGACAATCGCCCGTCCGGTTGAAGATAATTTTAAAGTATTGCAAAGCTGCCTGACTGACAGGGCGCTGCGCTTAGCTGAACTGCATGAGTGGTGCGATACTGAATACGCGCGACTTGCCCCCTTGATGAAACAACGCCGGGTGCGGGAATGTCATGGCGATTTGCATCTGGCTAATCTGGCCTGGGTGGACGGGCAACTGGTGATCTTCGACTGTCTGGAATTCGATCCTGCCTTGCGCTGGATAGACGTTATCTCAGAAGTGGCGTTCTGCTATATGGATTTGCTGCACCGCATGCTACCGCAACTGGCTGCGCGGTTTCTCAATGCCTGGCTGGAAGCGACAGGCGACTATCAGGGCGTCGCCCTGCTGCGTTATTACGCCGTTTATCGTGCGCTGGTGCGCGGTAAAATCGCCTTGCTGGGCGCTAACCATGCAGAAGTGGAGAGCTATTTGCAGCTGACTGAGCAGCTTGCCACTTATCACTTGCCACTTCCCACTCACCACTGTCTCATCATTACCCACGGACTGTCAGGCTCAGGCAAGACCACGGTGAGCCAGAGCATGCTGGAAAAGCACGGCCTGATACGGCTGCGCTCCGATGTCGAGCGCAAGCGACTGGCCGGATTGGCTGCACGGGCAAAAAGCGATGGGACACTTTATACGGCGGAAAATAGCCGTCGCATTTATCAATATCTGGCACAACAGGCGGAACGACTGCTTTGCTCGGGTTGGTCAGTCATCGTGGATGCCGCCTTTCTTGAACGCGCGCAACGCGATTTATTCAGGGAACTGGCGCTGCGCCTTCAAGTAAAGTTTCAGATAATCGATATTCAAGTTGAAGCTGATATTTTGCGCGAACGCGTTCGGCTACGCTCAAGGCAGGGCACTGATGCCTCGGATGCGGATTTGCACGTGCTGGAACAGCAACTGGCAACGGCCCGGCCATTGGATTCGGATGAGCTGGAATTTTGCCAGCCTGTAGATAACGATGTCAGAAACTGATGTAACTCACTCGCCATAAAACTTCGGGCGTGACTTTGTGATGCTGACTGCATATTCCGCAAAGCCTGGTAATGGCTCGTCAATTTGTTCCTGATGCGAGCGACATCGTCTGGAAGTTTAAAGCCGTTTTTGAAGCGATTTACCAACTGATGACCCCGCTGGAACACAGAAAAAAACGTCCTATCGGTTTTGCACCGTGGGAGAAAAAATGATGGCAGCCGGGAGTCACCCGATACGCTATCAGGCTGCGATAACTTGAATTGTTAGAGAGCGGCAAGTCTTACCCGCCCGCCGATATGGACCGAATCGCCTTTGCGGCAATTACGCACTCAACCCGATCGTGACATAGGCGAATTTACGGGCATTACATGCGGGATTCTGATCGATAAGTGTGGTGAAGCGCGAAAACGAAGATAAGTACGAGCAAAAAGAACGCCTCGCCGTATACCGGGTGTTAAACTAGCGCGCCTGACGGTTGATGCCATTGATAAACAGGCTGCCAATTACTACAGGCATTTAGAGTTCGAATCAGTCCGGGATAAACGGCTGCTTTTTCCTGCCGGAGCCGGATTAATTTTGTAAGTCTTTTGAAATTTAAGTTTATTGGAGAAAATAAATGAAATTCGGACGAATGCAGAAAATGAAATTCAGCACCCTTGAAGGGACCTATTCAACTGTCACAGACAGGGAATATCGTGATTCACAGCTTACACTTACCGATTATGAAGCTGAACTGGCCGTTTCATACTTCGGCAAAGAAAATATTACTATCGGCAACGTAAAATCAGACAGGGTCAGGGCTGCGAAAAGCTTTAGACTTTTTCCGGGCGGTGAAAACATAACGCTTAATCTGGTGTTTCCGAAGCCGAAGAAAAATGAGCTGCGTCTGTATATTTCAAAAGCTGCCGGATTCATGCCTGAGGCTGGAAATGTCTGGTTCATGTTCCTTGAAAAAGGTGAGCTATGGATCGGAGCTATGGATGAATCAAGCTGGCGCAGCGAATCATCAAATCTCAAACTGGATGAAAGTGATGAGTTTTACCAGGAGGCGATCAATGACAGAGACAGCATCCGGATTACACAATTAAAGGCCCGTGATATATATCGCCGTGACCGGAATCTAGCCCTCGAGCGTATGGAACTATCCGGATTTAAATGCGAATTTAATAATAAACATCAATTGTTTACGTCCAGGTTCAGTAAAAAGCCATATCTGGAAGCGCATCACCTGATACCGCTCGGACTGCAAAGTGATTTCCTGAAGCCGCTTGATACCATCCATAATCTGTTCTGTCTCTGTCCTTATTGTCACCGTGCAGTACATAACGCGAAAGAGCCGGTAGCGAGAAAGATACTTGAACAACTGGCTGCAAAGAGCCGCGTACTGGATGATTTTTCACTGACAGTGCCGGAGTTGTTTGGATTGTACGCGGTCGAAAAAATAGATTAAATGGCGGATAAGCTGACAAAAGAGCGGCGAAGCTGGAATATGAGCCGCGTTCGCAGTAAAAATACCGGTCCGGAGCTGATCGTTAGAAGTCTTTTGCATAAACAGGGATTCCGGTTCCGGTTACACCGGAAAGGATTGCCGGGTAAACCTGATATTGTTTTACCGAAATATAAAACCGTTATATTCGTGCATGGCTGTTTCTGGCATAGTCATGCTTTTTGTTCTGATGCAACGGTGCCGAAAAGTCGCACGGAATTCTGGGTGAAGAAATTTGCAGACACGATTAAACGGGATGAAAGTAATCAGGCTTTACTGCTGAATCTGGGCTGGAAGGTTGTTGTAATATGGGAATGCGAGACAGTTAATGAAGATAAATTGAAAGTTCTTCTTGCTAATGCTCTGGTTAAGATATGAAACAAGTCCGGCTGAAACGTACCAAATAACAGTATTGAACAAAATTTAAGTAACATATTGAATAGACAGGTATATTTTGAATTTTTTTGAACAAATTGAAGCCGTATTACTTCCACTCGCAACACAATACACCCCCGAAGGCTCCGAGCCGAAAGCCGTTGTGCATCAATGGATCCATGCGATTGCAAATGGTGCAAGGCCATTCGCAGCTGAACGCGGTGCAAGCACAAAAAAACTAATAGGTATTTTGAAGCAGGCGAAGCTTTACACGGATGTGGCGTCATTTAAAAATCAGCTTCCGGAAACACCAATCAAACCAGCTCCAAAAAGCGCTTTTACTTTTATCGATTTGTTTGCAGGTGTCGGCGGAATGCGTATTGGCTTCCAGCAGGCGGGCGGAACGTGTGTGTTCTCATCTGAGTTTGAGAAGAATGCACAAGCAACCTATTGTGAAAATCACGGAGATTTTCCTTTTGGTGACATTACTAAAATTCCAGTAGCGGATATCCCTGACCATGACGTGCTAATTGCGGGATTTCCTTGTCAGCCGTTCTCACATGCGGGATTGAAAAAGGGAATTGATGATACTCGCGGTACCTTGTTTTATAACATTGCCAATATTCTGCAAGAAAAAAAACCAAAAATTGCATTACTGGAAAATGTAAAAGGCCTGATCAGTAATGATAAAGGCAATACGCTACAAGTTGTCTTAAAAACGTTAATTGAAATCGGCTATAGCTGCAATATTGACCGCGAAATTATTATCAACGGGACACCTAAACAACTGCAAGCTGAAGCTAAGAAAATGGTGCTTAGATCAGTTGATTTTGGCGTGCCGCAGAACAGACAAAGAATATATATTGTGCTCTGGAGAGGGGAGTTGGCGAGACAATTCATATATCCTGTTGCAACTCGTGAAAAGACACGTGTCGGTTCGATTTTAGAAGAAAATCCGGATCCCAAGTACACCATATCCGACCGGCTTTGGGATGGACATAAGCGCAGAAAAATAAGCAATGAAATCAACGGAAAGGGATTTGGATTTGGCTTAGTTACTGAGGATTCTCCTTATACCAACACCATTTCAGCAAGATACTACAAAGATGGTAGCGAGATTCTTGTCGGGCAGGATGGAAAAAATCCTCGTAAATTGACCCCTCGTGAGGCCGCTCGATTACAAGGATTTCCCGACTCTTTTAAATACAATAAATCTGAGGTTCAGGCTTATAAACAATTCGGAAATAGTGTTTCCGTGCCAGTCATTTCGTCATTAGCAAATAAAATTAAATTGTTATTAGAATAAGGATAGGAAATGCTAAAAAACTTGATTGAAATTTCTAGCAGTTTGCATTCTAAAATTGTAGATGAATCAACTGTGGGTGGATTTCAATTACCCAAAAACTTAGCTGATAAATTAGAATTTATTTTAAATGCTAACCCCAGCCCAAGATTGATCAACTTAAAAATAGATAAGAATACTTCCGCATATAAAACTTCAGAGCGAACCGACCCACAATGGGTAGTATTTCCGAATCAATTTTATTATTTTGCAGGGTACTTCTTTGATTTTTCATGTGAGTTGATAAAGTATTTCAAAATATTAGAAAATTTGCAATCAATTTGCTCGGATAATGGATTAATTGATACTGAGATATTTTATGGCTCTTGGGATAAAATTAAGGCCAATGTTGAATCAATACCAGTGTTGCGCTCATATTTTGTTGAGGAAAGCGATCTTGAATTGTTTTGCCATTTTGTTGATAAAAAAGATAAGTCGTACAGATTAGGTGGTAAATCGGTATTAAATGATAATAGCGGTAAAGGTCCGGTCTCTATTAGAGAACCTGGGGGATGTTTTGGATCTATTATTTTAACTCGGATTAATATGCCTGCTGTATCCGCTCAAGCGTTTGCAGAATTGGCTTATGCACTACTAAAGGATCCAGTTGTATATTCAGAGCTCCACGACTACTGTGTTGGGTTTATTCATCATCAATCCATATCGATTGATAGTTCAAGTTCGGCTCATATTTCATTACCAAAGCCATTTCTTCTTCTAGCGGGTATCTCCGGTACCGGGAAAACCCGCTTCGTGCGTGAACAGGCAGCTGCTCATCGCGGCGGAGATTTGACCAATTATTGTCTGATTCCCGTGCGCCCTGACTGGCATGAACCTTCGGACTTGCTGGGTTATGTATCGCGTATTGGTGCCAACGGTTCAGCACGTTATGTGGTGACTGATCTGTTGCGCTTTGTGGTGCGTGCCTGGCTGGATGCTGTGGCACTGGAAGATGCTTCAGATATAAATCTGCCGTGTAAATCGCCGGACGAGATAACGCCGTACTGGTTGTGTCTGGATGAAATGAATCTGGCTCCGGTGGAACAGTATTTTGCAGATTATCTGTCGGTGGTGGAAACGCGCAAATGGAATGAAGGGAATTACACCTGTGACCCTCTGTTGAAAAGCGCAGCGATTATGCAGTTAGAGGAGGAAGGGCGGAGGGCACTTCGTAAAGAATTAAAGTTGGATGATACGCAATATGACGAACTATGGGGCTACTTTCTTGAGAAGGGTATTCCATTGCCGCCCAATCTGATAGTGGCCGGCACGGTGAACATGGATGAGACCACGCACGGTTTCTCGCGCAAGGTGATCGACCGGGCGTTTACTATAGATTTTGGCGAGTTCTTTCCGAATGATTTTAATGAGTTCTTATCTGATAAAAAGTCCGTTAACCCGAAAAAGCTGAGTTTTCCCGTGTTGTCCAGCGTAACAGCAAGCGACCTGACTGCTTTTGATGCTGATGGTAAAAGAAGTATCGATTTCCTTTCTGCTATCAATAGCGTGCTTAAAGACACGCCTTTTGAACTGGCTTATCGCGCATTGAATGAATTGCTGCTGGCAGTGGTATGTTTTAAGCCTGAGAATGAGGCGGCATTGCAGGCAGTCTGGGATGATTTTCTGATGTCTAAAGTGTTGCCGCGTATTGATGGCGATAATGAAAAATTGAGCAAGCCCGGGAAACCTGAGCAGTCCGGTATGGATAGAAATGTTATTACTGAACTGCTGACTGTCATTGAAACGCAATTTAAAGAAATTATAGCGAGTGGACGTCCTGATTTGTTATGCGAGAATGCAAACACGATTCCCTGCCGTGCAAAGAAAAAGCTGGATTGGATGAAAGCGCGTTTAACTTTAAACAGTTTCACCACGTTCTGGCCGTGAGCCGTGCCTGATCTTCTGACCATCAAAACGCCGCACTTTGATTTGACGGTGTGGGCTAAAGAGGTAGAAAAACCGCAGGCATTGCTCGCTAAGACGTATGCTGCGCGAGGCATGGAAATTTGCGCCGCTTCATTGCGTTTTAGTCCTGCATTAACTCTTCTTAATATTATTCCGCCACCGGCGGATGCTTTGTCTGAAATCTCTGTCACTGAGCTGGCGTTACATAAACCGGTATTCTTTGAAAACAAACAGTACGAGTTTGAGTTTCTATTTACCAATCTGATCGATAAAGCGTGTAAGCCGAAGATCGTGCACCGTCTGAGCAATGTTGAAGAGAGTTTTCATTACAAAAATGGATCTCTGCGCGGAAGCATTAACTTTGGCAATGATATCGGATGGTTTCGGCTAGGTGTTTTTTATGTAGTGAACGGGAAGCCGATCGAACAATACCTGTCTTTTGAGGTGTTACCGACCAAGATGGCGATGATAAGTGATTTGGAAAAAATCCATAGCGTTGTGGATGCGTTGTACCCGTTATGGCGCTTTTCACTGGCGCAAAAAACCGATCAAGAACTGGCAAAATCGCATAAGCCGCACGAACGCTTTTCATTATTATGGCTGGCACATTTTCAATCGTTACGCAGCGCATTGGAGAACGGCGCGCGACAAATCTGCCGCACCCCCCATACTCGTTTAATGCCTTATTTGAAAAAGGTAAGCGCGGAACGGTTGCACGGACGGCTATCAGCTAAACTGGAAGAACGCCTCACCGGAGATTTACGGAATGGTGAATATCAGCATCGCTATCAAATCAATGTAAAGCGGCTTTCGGTAAATACACCAGAAAATCAGTTTGTGAAAATGGTATTGAGTAAAAGTATTTTGGAGCTCACTCATTTTAAGGAGCGCTTAGAAAGTGCAGATAAAGTACCTGAACAAGGACGTATTTCCACCTCATTTTTGAACGAATTAAGCAAGTGGAAAAAACCGTTTGAACAATTATTGAATAGGCCTTTCTTTGCTGACGTAGGATCATTTGAAGGAATGAGCGCAGAGTCTCTGGTTTTACAGCAGCGCGCAGGTTATGCCGCTGTGTACAGGATATGGCAGGAACTCAAACTTTACCTGGATTTATTCGGCCGGCACGCAGCCGTTTCGATGAAGTCCGTGGCGGAATTATATGAAGTCTGGTGCTTGTTGGAAGTTCGGAAAATATTGTTTGATCTTGGATTTGTCGAAACTGTAAAAAAGCGTGCAATGCTCATTAACAAAGGTCTGGAGAAGACGCTGACCGATGGCATGGGCGCGGCATTTCATTTTTCAAGAGAAGACGGCATCAACATTAGACTGGCGCACGAACCTCTTTTCTCGCGTAGCAATGACCCGGCCTTTGGCAAGATTTATTCCTGGACGACGGTACAAAAGCCCGATATTTTTCTTGAAGCAACTTTTGCTAACGGTGAAAAAATCCAGTGGATATTTGATGCCAAATATCGCATTGCAGAAGATAAAAACGGGGTAGATTGCGCACCTGACGATGCAATTAACCAGATGCACCGTTACCGTGATGCGCTGATACATATTCACATGGATGATGATGGCGGGCATGAGAAAAGCCGTCCGGTTCTCGGAGCCTTTGTGCTTTATCCCGGCTGGTTTGATGAAAGTGCAAGCGTAAACCCGTATAAGGAAGCCATTGAAGCCGTAGGTATTGGCGGCTTTCCACTATTACCGGGCCAAAAGAATGAGTGGTTGCGGAATTTCTTAACGACTTGCTTCGGTAATTTAAAATACGAAAATTATGTATCGAAAGAATTAAGCTATTTTATTCCGCACCCGGATCGCTTTTTTGCAGAAGATTCAGCGCGCATTGCACAGTACGGCACTTATCTTTCCCGTTATACGGATTTAACCTTATCAGCGCCATTAGGCCGGGACAGAAGCCCCGTCTATTCGGAGCAATATCGTCAAGGAAATGCGCGCTGGTACCACCTTCCGCTGAATACAACCAATAAAGCTTCACTTGAGCGAAATGCAATGCGTGAAGTTCGCTATTGCGCAATCGCTCACGGTGATGCTGACGGAAGACGCATTACACATTTGTACCAGGTTAAGTCGGTGAAATTAAAAAACCGGAATGAACTGGAACTTGAGCAGACCGGCAGTAATGACTTTGAAAAAAATATCAAATACTGGTTGTTCGAATTGAGCTATGCACAGCCTTTGCCGCAAGCCCTCGTTTTTCCAGTATTTCCGCATTTCAAATTCAGACTGACCAATGCGGCTGCCGTACTTACAGTAACGAATTGGAACGATCTGCCTGAACGGTATGCCACACAGGCTACCGACATAACCCGGGCCGTCAAGCTTGCTGCAACTATTGAGGGATAAATTATGACCAGGAAAATTCGCCTAGCCGACCTGCCTGATTTTGACATGGCGGAATACCTCAAGGGTGAGGAAGATATTGCCGCTTATTTGACTATGGTGATTGAAGAAGGCGATGTATCTGAGTTGGCTCACGCGCTTGGCATTGCGGCCCGTGGCATGAGCGAAATTGCCGGGCAATCCGGCCTGACGCGCGAATCACTGTACAAGGCGCTGAGGCCGAATGCGCATCCGCGTTTTGACACGATCAACCGCGTTTGCGCGGCGCTAGGTGTGCGTCTGGTGGCTCAGGCTGCCCACTCTTAGGCGGGCGGAACTTTCTGCTTTAAGCGCAAGTTTTTCCCATGTTCACGTATTTCAAGTTCTGCCTGACCCATGCGGCCAATGTCCTCACCACTAACAGCCGGGATAATCTGCCTGAGCGGTATTCGGCTGTAATGCCTTGATTATTTATCGTTTAATCTAAATCTT
>Ga0316222_1005713_pt1 | contig 10493 bp, 5 predicted proteins | sample TBH18011metaG_FD_206008 | JGI IMG/M metagenome (GOLD analysis project Ga0316222, IMG submission 206008) | Freshwater microbial communities from Trout Bog Lake, Wisconsin, USA - TBH18011 | ecosystem: Environmental > Aquatic > Freshwater > Lake > Hypolimnion/Profundal zone | place: USA: Wisconsin... | reverse complement strand
TCAGCGCGTTCACGCCAGCCCCCGCCACCGTCGCCGTCGCATCGGCAACCGTCGCCGTGACCGTTTCGCTCGTCACACTGTTCGCCACCGTCGCCGTATAACTCGTCCCGCTGGTGGTAAACACCGGGTTCAATGTCCCCGAACTCAACGTCAGGTTTGCAAGATTCGCGTTGGAACTGGGCAGGCGCGTTACGACCACCGCGTAAACCTTCTTCGTCGTCCCGTCCTGCGCCGTCACCGTCGCAGTGATTGTGTTCGGCCCCACTACTAGTGCGTTTCCGCCCACCACCACAACCGTCGCCGTGGTATTGGAAACCGTCGCCGTAACCGTTTCGCTTGTCACACTGTTCGCCACCGTCGCCGTATAGCTCGTCCCGCTGCTGGTAAACACCGGGTTCAACGTCCCAGAACTCAGCGTCAGGTTTGAAAGGTCGGCGTTGTGACTCACAGCGCCAGCGCCGTTAATCACAATGTTATCGATCGCGACATGCGTTCCGCCTCCGCCATAACCGGCGTCGGTTCCCCCCGACGTTTGGATGTTAACCGTGTCAATGTTCGCCCAACCGAATGCATGCAGCGTTGGACCGGTCGTATTGACCGTGAAAGAGGTCGTGGCCACGGTCGATCCGCTACGACTGGCCGTGACAGTCACCGTCAAACCGTTGCTCCAAGCCGCCGTGAAGTAGGCGGAGGTTAAGGTGAATGGCGTCGCGCTGGAAAACGAACATGGACCTCCGCCCCCGTTATACGCAACGTTGGGGCTCGAGACTGTCCCGTTCGCATAACCCGACGCGCTATCCCCATGGGTCGAATTGAATAGAAGGCCGTTTAAGACATAGACATTCGACCAAGTCATTCCAGCGTAAGAGGAAATTTGAGGCTCGTTAGTAGAATTCTGGATATCGTCAAAATTGATCGTCGTGCCCGTGATCTGCGGAACGGCAGGCGGCATCGCCGCGGCTTTCACGACTGCCGGGGTCCCGAAACCGGAAACCCCGGGAACCCACCCCCCACCTGTGCTATCCAAAAACGACTGCGCCCGCGCTTGCGGGCCAGAAAAGGCGATTAACGCTGCGAATAGAGAGACAACGGTTGATATTACTTTCATGGCAAGTTCTGGCTCTTCGAATTTTTCGTAGTTGCTTCAAAACCGAGAAATGCGAAATTTTTCCCGCAGGTGCAAGAGAATTATTTGCAAATTTTTGAAATTGAGCCGCCGGTTATCGCCTCGACGGCCTCCCCCCTCCCGTTGCAAAGGCCTGGCGCATGGCCGGAATGGGCAAGAGAAGCGCGCCAGCGTTTTGGAGCAACGGTGAAAACGCCCTTTTCCATTATCCTTCGCAGGGAGACTAAAGCAGCAGAGGACTCTCTGCGTTACCCACAAGTTTGCAAACCGGACGCACGAGTGAGGATGGATCCCCGAACGCTGTCATCCTGAGCCTGCGAAGGATCTCACGAGGCGAGCCGGACGTTTGTTTCGTCGGCACGCATTCGGAACTGACGGCCCATCGGGCGGCGCTGTCAGCTTCGAGAACGGTGAATGGTGGCATAATGCTGGCTGGCATGGCGTAAGCTCCTTTGCAAGCTGCCAATGAACCTGCCGGAAAGAACGGGCGTTCGAGGGCGGGAATCCGGGGAGCACACGCGCCCTCGCGCGTTGGCGTTGGCGCCCCCGCCCTCGCGAACTTTTTTCCGCTGCCTCTGCGATCACCCGCGAAGATGCCTTTGGCGGGGCGCCAAAGGCCGCACGCGAGGGCGCGTGCGCTCCCCGTGCATAGCAGCGCAAAAAGCGAAACGATATGCGATGGCTACGGGAACACCGTTTGCACGATGCTCGACGTGCCGTCGCTGAAGCCGATCTTGTAGAGCAGGTCGCCGGCGTCGTTGAAGTGACGCGTCTGACCGGTCTCGTTCGCCGGCGCGGTAAAGATCGACACGGTGGAAACGATCTTCGCCTTTCCGTTTACCGTCAGGCCGTCGCCTTTGCGAATCAGCTGCTTGAGCACGCCGCTGGCGTTCTGCGCCCAGATGCCCCCGTCGGTGGCGGTCACTACTCCGCCCGTGCCGCTGACCAGCTTGGCCTGGAACACCACACCGCCCTGATTTGGCAGCACCAACTGAGCAAACGAGGCAAACACCGGGCTCGACGCCGAAAGGTTGCCGTTGGCATCCGGCGCCCGATCCCCAGCCCGCGCCACCAGCGCCAGCGAACCCGATACCGTCGCCCAAATCCCGCTGTTGTTGGTTGCGCTCACCGTGCCCGTCGTCACCAGCGAGCCCATGAACGCCACCGCATCGTCGTTGGCGTAAACCGGATCGCTCAATGCGCTAAAGGTTCCCACATTCGTTCCCGAGCCTGCGAAGCCCGGCGCCGCGCTTCCGGTGCGCACCGCCAGCAACCGCCCGTGCGTGCCGCTGTCGGCCCAAATTCCAGTGTTGTTGCTCGGGGTGATCCCGGTTGCGGTTCCCCCAGTTACGCCAGCCTTGAAGGCAATATGATCGTAGTCGTTGAGCGCCGGGTTGCTCAACGGGCTGAACGCCGCTCCCGCTATCCCCGGCACCGTATCTTTACTGGTGACCGCCATCGCCAACCCCGTCGTAAAGGGGTAGACCGCTTTCGCAAAGCCCGACGAGCCGTCGCTGAAACTCACCTTGCACAGAATGTTGCCGAACGCATTGAGGTGGCGTGCCTGGCCCGTCGCGGACGCCGGTGTGTTGAAGACGGTCAACGCGGAAACGCTCTTCGGCGTGCCGCCGACTGTCAGAGTGTCGCCGGTGCGGATCAACCGCTTAAGCGTCCCCGCGACGCCCTGCGCCCAGATTCCCTGGCTATTGCTTGCCGCCACTCCGCCAATGCCGACCGCCAGGTTCCCCAAAAATACGACCCCGCCTCGATCCGCCACCACCAGTTGCCCAAACGAGGCAAACACCGGACTCGACGCCGATGTGCTCCCGCTGGCATCGGGCGCGTGATCGCCCGTCCGCGCCACCAGTGCCAGCGAACCCGCCCCCGTTGCCCAGATTCCGCTGTTGTTGGCTGCGCTCACCGTGCCCGTGCTCGCCAACGTGCCCACAAACGCCACCGCGTCGCTGTTGCTGTAGACCGGATCGCTCAATTTGCCGAACGTTCCCACCGTTCCAGAACCGCCGTACCCCGGCGCGGCCGAACCGCTGCGCGCAATCAAGAGGCGCGGGTTGGCTCCGACGCCAGCCCAAATCCCGGAGTTGTTGGTGGAAACGACCCCGCTCGCCGTGCCTCCCGTAACAGTAGCCTGGAAAGCGACATGGTCGCTGTCGTTGATCGCCGGATTGCCCAGTGCGCTGAAGGTCGCGCCCGCAATCCCCGTCGCGGCGTCCTTGATCGATGCCACTGCGGCGGTGCCGTACATCGGCTGCGTCGCCAGGACTTGATCCGCGCCGTACACCGTGCCCAGCGCGTTGGTCGTAACCACCCGGTAATGATACAGCGTGTTCGGAACCAGTCCGGTGAATGCCCCGCTCACCGGAATCGACAGGCCGTCGCCGACGTCCTGCCCCGCCACCGTGCCGCTGGTGTAGGTCGTCGTCAGGCCGTACTGGATGGACACCGTCGTGTCCAGGCCGCTCGGATCGACCGCAATCGATACCGTCGCGCCCGACCCTGTCGTCGCAGGGGCGCCGTAGGTCACCACGGGCGGTTTCACCGAGAAGGTCTGATCAGGGCCGTAGGTCGTTCCCACCGTGCTCGAAATCACCAGTCGATAGTGGTAAACCGACGCCTTCAGCCCCTTGATGGCGCGCGTGAAGGTCAACGGCACTGCCACGGTCCCCGTGCCGATCGCTTGCGCGGCTGCTACTTGGGGATACGTTCCGGCAACCAACCCATACTGCCATGAAACCAGCACGTTGGTGCGATTGGTCTTGGGACCGGCAAACCCGCACGGATTGACCGATGCGCTCAGGGTTACCGCAGTGCTGCTTACCGCCGCACGGTTCACCGTGTAACTCGGCGCGTTGGTGAATGTGCTGTCCGACCCGTAGAACGTGCCGGAACCGCACGTGAAGCCGAGCCGGTAATGATAAGTCGCGTTGTTCACCAGGCCCGACGCCGTCCCGCTCACGGTGACGAAACTCGAGCCGCTGCCAATGCCTTGCGGCTCGGCGTATTCCCCATAGTTCCTGTCCAGTCCGTAGTCGAACCAGACCGCAGAGAACTGCCCGCCCGGGTTCGCCATACCTGTAAACGACACCGTTCCGTTGACGACCGTCGCACCGCCGGTAACCTGCATCGGCACGCCTTTGGAAATGCGATTATTGTCCAAGTCCGCGACGTAAAGATTGCCGTTCGCATCCACCGCCACACCGCTGGGATTGAAGAACCGCGCATCGCTTCCGAATCCGTCGCTGCTTCCGCTTGTCCCCGGACTACCTCCAAGCGTCGTGACCGACCCGTCGGCGGCCAATTCGCGAATCGTATGGTTGGCGGTATCCGCGACATAGACGTTTCCGTTCGCGTCCACCGCGATGCCAAAGGGATCATGAAAGCGCGCCGCAGTTCCAACCCCATCGACCGAACCACTATGAAAATTTCCTGCCAGCGTCGTCACCACCCCGCCGGGCGTCACTTTTCGGATCGCGTTGCCGCTGCCATCCGCCACATAGAGGTTTCCGCTCGCGTCGATCGCAATACCGTACGGGAAGCAGAACCGGGCCGCACTTCCGATGCCGTCGCTGGTCCCCGACATTCCCGGGCTGCCCGCCAACGTTGCGACCGCTCCAGAGGGCGTCACTTTTCGAATCGTGCTGTTGCCATTGTCGGCGACGTAGATGTTCCCGCTTGCATCGACCGCAACCCCGCTGGGAGCGAAGAAGCGCGCCGCGCTTCCGATTCCATCGGCGCTTCCACTCAGCCCGAGGGCGCCAGCCAGCGTCGTTACCACCCCGCCGGATGTCACTTTTCGAATCACATAGTTGTAAGTATCGGCGACGTAGACGTTCCCGCTCGCGTCCAGCGCAATCCCTTGCGGAAAGTTGAACCCGCTTGCGAAGGTCGTCACCGCCCCGGCCGGACTCACCCGGCGGATTTCGCCGTTAATATAATCCGTGACGTAGAGGGTCCCGCTCGCAGTCAGTGCAACGCCATAGGGCAGGCTGAAGCCCGCCGCGCTTCCAACCCCATCGTTCCAGCCGTAGGGCGCCCCTGGGCTTCCCACAAAGTTACTAAAGTAATAGCGCGCGTGATCTTCCTGCCGCGTTACCACAACGACGTATTGCTTCGACGTGGTCCCGTCCTGCGCCGTCACCGTCACCGCGATCGTATTCGGCCCGGGAATCAGCGCGTTCACGCCAGCCCCCGCCACCGTCGCCGTCGCATCGGCAACCGTCGCCGTGACCGTTTCGCTCGTCACACTGTTCGCCACCGTCGCCGTATAACTCGTCCCGCTGGTGGTAAACACCGGACTCAGGGTCCCAGAACTTAGCAGCAGGTTTGCGAGATTCGCGTTCGAACTGGGCAGTCGCGTCACGACCACCGCGTAAACCTTCTTCGTCGTCCTGTCCTGCGCCGTCACCGTCGCAGTGATTGTGTTCGCTCCCACCGCTAGCGGACTTCCGCCAGCCACCACCACTGTCGCCGTGGTATCGGAAACCGTCGGCGTGACCGTTTCACTCGTCACACTGTTCGCCACCGTCGCCGTATAGCTCGTCCCGCTGCTGGTAAACACCGGGTTCAACGTCCCCGAACTCAGCGTCAGGTTTGAAAGATTCGCGTTGCTACTGGCATTTCCGTTAACCGTGATGTTATCGATCGCGACATGCAAATCACTGGTTGAAATGGACACAGTGTCGATACCCGTCCAGTTGAACGTCTCGAATACAGGGCCGCTTGTGTTGGTCACAAACGAGGTCGAATCAACGGTCGAACCGTTCCGGCTGGCTGAAATAGTGACCGTATTACCGTTGTACCACGCTGAGGTGAAATAGGCGGACGTGAGGGTAAACGGCGTCGGACTCGCAAATGAACAGGGGTCTCCGTAAGCGTTGTAGGCGACATTCGAGCCGGAAACGATACCCGTTTGATAGCCGGATGGGTTAAGGTAATAGGTGAGCCCGTCCAAGACGTAAACGTTCGACCAGGTGAATCCGGCGTAGGAACCGAGAGTCGCCGAAACGTCCGAGCCGGTAGTCACCACATCCTCAAAAGTAAGGGTCGTGGCGCGCGTCGCTGACGCCCCCAAAAGGACGGTCACAACAAAGAGCAGGAGGCGGGATAGAAATTTCATAACGGTGGATTCGAGAGGAACTGGGTTTTCGTTTTAGCTGGCTGACTGGCTGGTTGTGGAGCGTCCGCACCCACAAAACTAAGAAAAGAGATTTTTTTAACGGTTTCAAGAAAATTTTTGAAAACTTTCGGAACTTAATGCCGCAACAGCCTCAAATGTCCTGACCTCCTCCCGGAAATCTGGGCAGCAGGCGGGATCGACGTAAGCCCAAACGGGATATGGGCGCTCCGCTTCGAAAGAGAACTTATTCACAAGCGGATTCTTCTTCGGGTGTGCAAGCCCCGCTTATTCATGTTTCCCCCCCCGGCTTCAACGGGGCTGCCTCGATTGTTGCCGATGCGCGGGTCTCTTAATCTCGGGGGCAACCAACCGAATATCATGATCGAAGAAACCATTTCCGAACTGCCAGAACTCGACGCCTTTGACGAAGCCCTTGAAGAAACCACGCCCGTAACGCCCATCGCACCGGTGACGGCGGAGGGCGCGATCAGCGACGAAGCGCTGATGCGGGCCATCGCGCGGCGCGACCCCGCCTCGCTCTCGGCTTTGTACGACCGCTATTCGAGCATTCTGAAGGCGCTGATTGTCCGCGTGGTTCATGACGAGGCCGAAGCCGACGATCTGTTGCAGGAAGTGTTCCTGCAAGTCTGGCAGCAAGCCCAGAACTATTCGTCCGACAAAGGCAAACCGCTCGGGTGGATCGTGACGCTGACCCGCCGCCGCGCCATCGACCGGTTGCGCAAACGCCAGGCGTATTGCCGTGCCAAGGACCGCTTCGAAGTCACGACCGACCGCCAGCCGATCTCCTGGGTGCGAAACCGGATCGACAACGACATCTGCATGGATGACATGCGCTCCTTCCTCAACACCAAGATCAAGATCCTCCCGGCATTCCAGCGACAGGCCATCGAGATGGCGTTCTTCGAAGGCATGAGCCAGCGAGAAATCGCCATCGCCACCGACACGCCGCTGGGAACCATCAAAACCCGCCTCGAACTGGGACTGCGCAAGCTGTCGGAGTCAGTGAGGGGGAGCAGGCATAAGATTTAGAACTCGGGGTCATTCGGGTCAGCCGGTGTGAACATGGCGTGGTCTTCAATTGTCAAGCGTTGACCCTGACAGTTTACACTGGATTGCATCCGCCCAAATCTGGTAGCCCTTTGCCGTCGGGTGGCAAAAGTCCGGCGCGAGTTCCTTTGGAAGCGTGCCATCGGGCGCGAGCATCTTCGGGCCGAGGTCCACATAATCCAAATGAGCCGCCTTGGCGAACTCGGCAAGCAAACGGTTGATCTCGGTAATCTCCAACCGGCGCGGTGCGGTCGGCGCGTGCTCGCGTGGGAAGACGGCCATAAGAATGATTTTCGTTTGCGGCACTTTGGAACGGATGCGGCCGCAGATCTCCTTGATGCCATCGGCGATCTCCTCCGCGGTGTTCTGCCGCGCGTGGGCGGTCTGGCTGGTGTTATTGGTGCCGATATGCAGCACGATGGCGCGCGGATGCAGGCCGTCGATTTCGCCCCGGTCGAGCCGCCATAGCACGTTCTGGGTTCGATCCCATCCGAAGCCCAGGTTCAAGACGCGATACTGTCCGAGGGCGGATTTGAGAACGCCTTCGCCAGTCCGAATCGCACCGGTGAGCGGCACGCCGCCCCACGCGTGGGTAATCGAGTCGCCGATGAATACCACCTGCGGGTCCAGCGCCGTCTTGATATTCAGGATCTCGGCGTGGCGTCCGAACCAATCGTACCCGTTTTCTTCCAGCTTCGTTGCCGGAACGATGGCGGAGTTGGCGGAGGGTTCCGGGTCACGCGACCGGTCGCCCATCAACTCCGAAAGCATCGGCTCCATGGCCTGCGCCCAGAGCTTGGCGCCGGCAGGGTTTGGGTGCAGCCAGTCGGGCATGAGTTCGTGCTTGATGGTGCCGTCGAGGTTGAGGAAGACGTGGTTCACGTCACAGAAGAAAACATGCTTGCCGTCGGCGAGTTTCGTGCCGATTTCCGATGCCCGGTTGAGAATGGCGCGGTGAGAGGTCGGATTGGGGCCGCCGTAACACCCGGGGAAGCTGCGGATGAGCAGTATCCGGGCTTCAGGGCATTTTTCGCGCATCAGCTTGACGATCGCTTCGATCCCGCCGGCGAGCTGACCGGCGGTGTGGCGCGTGGGATAGTTTTTTTCGTCCACATTGTTGGTGCCGATCATTAGCGTAATGACCTTGGGCGACTGGCCATCAAGCTCCCCGTTTTGCAGATTCCAGAGAATGTTCTCCGTTCGGTAGCCACTATAACCGAGGTTCAAGGCGTGGCGCGGGGCAAAGAACTGGTTCCAAACCGGCTGGTAGTCCGGCTTCTCGAAGTTGTGCGTGATGGAATCGCCGACCATGATCAAATCGAACTTCTCCTTCGCCGCGGCGGCGACTTTTTCGTTGTGGCGTCCGTTCGCCTTTCCAGCAGGGACGGCAGCGGGGTTGGGGCAGGGTGCAGGGACTTTGGGGCCGGCCTTTAGAAATGCTTCCACCAGCGCGGGCCATTTCTGGGCCGACTCCATGGCAACGGCTTCCATTCCGAAGCTGCGACCGCTCGCAAAACCGTGACCGCCGCTCGTCAGGAGATGGAAGGTTGCTTCGCCGTCGAACCCTTTCCAAGTCTTCACATATTCGCCGAGGCTCGACACCCAGTTCTTGTTGTCGTCCGCGGCAATCACGGCGCACAGACGGCCCGGTTTGCGCGGCGGCGTGACCGCGGGAATCACGGTGCCGGGAAGGCATTCGTGCAGGTAGGCGGGATAGATGAGGATCACGTCGTCGGGCTGCTCGTTATCGGCGAGGTTCTGAACCGTGCGCGCGGCGAGATGACCGCCGGCGGAATATCCCATGATGCCAAAGCGTCCCCCGTGGAGGCCGAGCGAGGGCGCGTGCGATTTCAATAGCCGAAAGGCTTGCAAAGCGTCGGCCAGGGCCAGGTCCCGCGTCTGCGGTCCGGAAGCGACATGGTATTCGAGCAGCGCAACATCGAAGCCTTCTTCGTTCAGGAAACGGGCGGTATTTTCGCCCTCCTTCTTCATTTCCAGAATGCCGTATCCGCCTCCGGGGAACAAAAGAAACGTGCCTTTCGGGGCATCGACGCGACTGTGGAAAAGAAGCAGCGCGGGCGCCGTAAATTTCTTGACGCGATCGACGTCGACTGGATTGGCGCCGGATTTTGGTTTTCCATCCAGGGATACGCACGCGACCGGGGCGGCGCCCGCAATTTGCCCAAAGGAGATAAAGGCCGCCAGCAGGCAGGCGATGCTTGGAATTAGTTTTGTTTTCATTAGTGTTTGGGTGCCGATCGTTATGAGTTCAAGTTTGAAATAGCGGGTTGGGGGCTTTTCGCGGATGCCGCTGAACGAGGCGGGGCAGGTGCGGGTCCTTGAAGATGAATCGGCAATGGCGTCGAAACGCTACCGGCATCGACCGGTTCTGAATAGCCTTCCTCGCCGGGGCGTTCAACGGTGAGGATTAACCGATCCAGCACCTCCGGGAATTGCAATGCGATCGACTTTGCGCCGGGTGGAAGAGCGGCAGTGAGCTTCGCCTCCAAGACGAGGGGCAGAGCCGGTTCGCCGCCTTGTTTCCAGGCATCGATATCCTTTGCCGTCGGGAACTCAACGGATACCGGAGCGGATTCTCCGCGATCGGTGATCAGCTTCACGCCGCGCAGCAAGCGCCCGCGTCCATCGGCCAGGCATCGCTCCAGGTTCTCGCGCGGCCCCGACAGCAGCGCTTCCATCGGCTCATTGCCGATGCGAGCCGAAGTGTCGTTGAGGGCAAACGCGAGAATATCGCACGAAAGCGTGAGCCGGACCGAGCCATCGGCCTTAACGAGTGCGCGCGCGGCGGTGAGGAACGCCGGATGCGCATAAGAGTGAAGCGAAGACAACAAGAGCGCGGTCGCGAGCAGAAGGCATGTGAGGAGCGAGAGGTCAGGCATGAATGGCGCTAAGTTAAGGGCGTCTTGGGACAAATGTCGGCGTTTTTTGCAGTCAGAACCCGTGCTAGGGACTCCGGGGAGCGCAGGCGCCTCGCCTGTGGCCCTTGGCGCCCCCGCCAAGGGCATCGTTGAGAGGACGAACGCGCCCTGGCACCCTGGACGGCGTCGGCGGGGGCGCCGACGCCCGCACGCGAGGGCGCGTGCGCTCCCCGGAACCCGCATCCGTCGCCGCTCCGCTTGTTCGTGGCTCCAATACCCATCGAAA
>Ga0316222_1005711_pt1 | contig 10494 bp, 15 predicted proteins | sample TBH18011metaG_FD_206008 | JGI IMG/M metagenome (GOLD analysis project Ga0316222, IMG submission 206008) | Freshwater microbial communities from Trout Bog Lake, Wisconsin, USA - TBH18011 | ecosystem: Environmental > Aquatic > Freshwater > Lake > Hypolimnion/Profundal zone | place: USA: Wisconsin... | reverse complement strand
GCATTTACCCATAAAAAATGTAATGTTTTTGCGTGACGGTCGAGCGCCAGCGGCTATCATCCGCCCCGGTTTCGATGTCGCCGATAGGAGGCCAGGGTGGCTCGGTGGTTGTGGGTGGTGGCGGTGGCGGCGACGATCTCGGCCGGTCTCCCGGCTTTCGCGGGGGAGCGCCGCGATCTGGTCATCGCTTCGGGCGAGCCCGCAGGCTATTACTTCCCGGCCGCTGGCGCCCTGTGCCGAATCCTCAACAAGGACAAGCCGCACGGCTATTCCTGCGTGGTGGCGCCAAGCTCGGGGTCTGCCGCCAATCTCGCCGCCCTGCGCTCGGGCGAGGCCGATTTGGCCATCGTGCAATCGCGTGCCGCCTTATTGGCGCTCCAGGGTGGCGAGGGCTTCAAGGAGGCGCCGATGCCCGAATTGCGGGCGCTGATGAGCCTGCATGCGGAATCCACCCTGGCCCTGGTTCGGCCCGATTCCGGAATCGAGCAAGCTTCGGCGCTGAAGGGCAAGCGGGCCAATCTGGGCAAGCCGGGGTCGTTTCAGCGGGCCATGGCCGATGCGGTGCTAGGCGCCGCCGGTCTGTCCGAGGGCGATTTCGCTGCGGTGGTCGAGCTTGACGTCGGCGAGCAGGCCGAGGAATTGTGCAGCGGCAACATCGACGTGGCGTTCTTTTCGGGCGTCCATCCGATGGCCGAGGTGGCCACTGCCATTGAGCAATGCGGCGCCCAGCCGGTGGCGCTGGTCGGCCGCAACGCCGAGACGGCGTTGAAGCGGAATCCCTGGCTGTCGAAGACGGTGATCAAGGCCGACACCTATGACGGCATTCGCGACGACCAGGCGAGTTTGGGGATGCGCGCCCTGCTGGTCGCCACCACTCGCTTGGCCAATGACGAGGCGGTCGATCTGGTCAAGGCGGTGGACGCCAATTTCTCGGTGCTGGCCCGGCTGCATCCGGTGTTCAAGGGCGTCACCAAGGCCGACAGTACCCGCGACGGCATCGCCATTCCGCTCCATGACGGGGCCAAGGCGGCGTATGGCGAGGGGAAATAACGGAAAGGGGCCTTCCGCGCGATAGCGCGAAAGGCCCCCAACGTCGCGTCGCCAGGTGGCGGAACTGATTACTTCAGGGTCTTCAGATAGGCGATCACCTCGGTGACGTCCTCGGGCTTCTTCAGGCCGGGGAAGGTCATCTTGGTGCCCGGGACCATCGCCATCGGCGCCGGCAGGTACTTGGCCAGGGTGGCCTCGTCCCAGGTGACGTTGATCTTGGTCATGGCGTCGGAATACTTGAAGGTCGGGGCGGTGGCCGACTTGCGGCCGACGACGCCGAACAGGCTGGGGCCGACCTTGTTCTTGCCGGCTTCGATGGTGTGGCAGGTCAGGCAGATCTTGAACGCGGCCGGAGCATCGGCGGCGCCGGCGGCGACCGGGGCGACGAGGGCGGCGGCGAGGGCGAGACCAACCAACTTCATGGACTTCATCATCTTCTCCCTTGGATCTTAATGCGGCATTCCGACTTAGGCCAATTCAAAGCGGCGGGGTAACGGCCGGAGGCGGCGGCATTATCGTCCAGGAAGGCCTCTGTTTCAACCGCTCCTTGGAGGCTCATCGTGCTGTGGTACGGCGAACGGCCGATCGTGGCCGAGCGAGGGAATCTTGCGGCGGGCGTCATAGACTTTGGCCGGATCGATCTCGGCGATCACCCAGCCCGGTTGCTCCAGGGCATCGGCCAGGATTTCGCCCCAGGGCGAGACGATCAGGCTGTGGCCATAGGTTTCACGGTTGTTGACGTGGGTGCCGGTCTGGGCAGCGGCGATCACGTAGCAGCCGGTCTCGATCGCCCGCGCCCGCAACAGCACATGCCAATGGGCGCGCCCTGTGGTGCGGGTGAAGGCGGCCGGCACGGTGATGACGTGGCAGCCGGATTTGGCGAGAGCACGGAAAAGATGGGGAAAGCGCAGATCGTAGCAGATCGACAGGCCCAGCCGGCCCCAGGGCAGATCGGCGGTCACCGCTTGGTCACCGGCCTGGAAGGTCGAGGACTCGCGGTATCGTTCGCCCAGGCCGAGATCGACGTCGAACATGTGGATTTTGTCGTAACGAGCGGCGATGGCGCCATCCGGGCCGATCACAAAACCGCGATTGGCCACCATGCCGTCTTCCAAAAGGCAGGCCAGCGAGCCAATGTGCAGCCAGCAGGCCAGTTCGCGGGCCAGGTCGCGGAAGGCCGCCAGGGCGACGTGCTGGTCCTCGGGCATTGCCTTCAAGACAATGTTGGCGCGGCCCCATTCCATCATCGCCACGTTTTCCGGCATGGAGATCAATTCGGCGCCGGCGGCGCGGGCTTCGACCGCCAGGCGGCTGGCGGCATCAATGTTGACGGCCAGATCGTTGGTGGCGTTGACCTGAAGGCAGGCGGCCTTGAAGGGCTTCACTTTGCCGCCTCCAGCATCGAGTCGAGCATGCCAGCGGCATCCAGGGCGTAGAGGTCGTCACAGCCGCCGACATGGGTATCGCCGATGAATATCTGCGGCACGGTTCGCCGCCCGCCCGCTCGCTCCACCATGGCATCGCGCAGGGCGGCATCATCCGAGACATTGATTTCCCGGTAGGACGCGCCCTTCTTATCCAGGAGCCGCTTGGCCCGGACGCAATAGGGACAGACGTGGGTGGTATAAAGGTCGATCGCCGGCATGGAAGGCTCCGCTGGGATTGCTGGCCCACAATATAGCCGCTCGCCGGTCAGCGCACCACCCGTCCCAGCGTCAACACATCGACGGCCGTCGCCCCGGCCCGCACCAAGACGGTGGCGCAGGCGCCAATGGTGGCGCCGGTCGTCAGCACGTCGTCGATCAGCAAAACCGTCTTGCCCTTGACCTGCGTCGCTTTGGAGGGCGCAAGGCGAAAAGCGCCCCTGACGTTCCGCTCTCGCTCCTGGCGCCCCATATGGCCCATCGCCGGGGTGGCGCGGTGGCGTTCCAACAGCGCCGGCTCGACCCTGGCGCCGGATAGCTTTCCCAGCGCCAGCGCCAGCACCGCCGCTTGGTTATAGCGCCGCGACCACAGCCGCCGCCGGTGCAGTGGCACCGGGGCGATCAGGTCGGCCTCGGCCACCAACTCGGACCCGGCTCGCAGCATCCAGCGGGCGAAGGCGGGGGCGCCCTCCAGCCGGTCGGCATGTTTGAAGCGCAGCACCAGCGAGCGGCTGCCCTCGTCGTAGCGGAACACCGCGCGGGCGCGGCGGAAGGGCGGTGGCCCGGCGGCGCAGGCGGCGCACAGCGCACCCGGCCCGGCGTCAAGCTCGAAGGGCAGGCCGCAGGTGGCGCAGGCGGGCGGGGCGAAGAAGGCGATTTTCGCCCAGCAGGCCGGGCACAGCGACCCGGTCTCGCCGACGATGGCGCCACAGGACAGGCAGAGCGGCGGCAGCAGCAGGTCGAGCGCGTGGCGCAAAATGCCGCCGAGGGCGGTCACTCCCGACATGACGATGCGCTTTCGTGGCTGCCATCCAATCGCCTGATGATAGCACAGAAAGGCGCTAAGGCGAGGAGGCTGGCGATCCGATAGCCCCCTGAACTGAAAGTCGAATGGTTGTTCTTCACAGAACTGTAACGTTGGGGTACGTTGCCGCCGGAATGCGCGGCCGGCGGGGCTTTCGCGCGGGAAAGGGCGGCAACCATGAGTTTTGATCTTGACCGGATGAGCCGGATTCAGTCCATGGGGCTGGATGAGCACGCCACGGCGGTGTTGCGGGAAATCACACCGCTTGCCGCCCAGGTCATCGATCGCGCCATTGCTGCCGGGCTGGACCTGAACAAATCCCTTCCCGGCTGCTCCAGCTTCTATTCCGCCGAGGTGATCGAGAAAGCCAAGGTCGCCCACAGGAATCACTGGCTGAACGAGATGTTTCAGTGTGATTTCTCCGAAGAGAAATTGCAGCGCGGCATCGCCATCTATGAGAATAGAGAGCAGACCGGGCTTGATGTTCGCTACTTTTTCACGTTCTTCAATAAATTCCTGAATACGCTGATCCGCGATATCGCGCCGACCTTTCGCAAGAAGCCGGAGAAGCTGGTCGATGTGGTCGTCGCTTTGAACAGTGTTTTTCTGTTTGAGATCGAGTTGGCGACGGCCGCCTACATGACGTCCGCCAAGGGTGCCACGAAAAAGACGGTGGCGGGATACGCCGAGGAATTCGAACGCGACGTTCTCAAAGTCGTGGAAACAGTCGCCTCCGCCGCCAACCAGATGATGGCGGCGGCCCAAACGGCGTCGGCCAGCGCCGAGCAAACCTCACGCCAGGCGATTGAGGTGGTGAAGGTCAACGCCACCGCGTCCGATAGCAGCGAGTCCGTCGTTGGCGCCGCCGAGGAATTATCCCGCTCGGTCGCCGAAATCGGAACCCAGGTCAATCAGTCCAACGGCATTTCGCAAAAAGCCAACGAGGAAGCCAATCTGGCCAACGAGACGGTCAAGGGGCTGGCCGAAAGCTCCGCCAAGATCGGCGACGTGGTCAAGCTGATCAGCGATATCGCCTCGCAGACCAACCTGCTGGCACTCAACGCCACCATCGAAGCCGCCCGCGCCGGTGAGGCCGGCAAGGGCTTCGCGGTGGTGGCCAACGAGGTGAAAAACCTGGCCAACCAGACCAGCCGCGCCACCGGGGAAATTTCAACCCAGATTGGCGAGGTCCAGGCGGCCACCAAGCAGGCGGTGGCGGCGATTGGCGGCATCGCCCAGCGCATTCAGGAAATCAACCATATCTCCGGCGCTATCGCCGCCGCTGTGGAAGAACAATCGGCTGCCACCTCGGAAATCGCCCGCAGCATTCAGGAAGTGTCGTCAGGCACCCGGCATGTCGCGGCGGTGATCGGCGACGTGACCTCGGCGGCCGATGATACCGGGACGGTCGCGCGCGACGTTTCCGCCGCCGCCGGGTCCTTGGCCGACGAAGCGAAGAACCTGCGCGGCGTGGTAGAGGGCTTCCTGCGCAAGCTGCATTCCGCCACTTGAAGGGAGGCGGCGGCGCTCCAGCGCGTGGCAACCGAGAGTGCGGTGTGCTAGACTTTGCAGTGACGAGAGAGGGATTGCATGAAGGCGTCAGCGATTCTCAAGCTTCAAGCCGCCGGGTTTCGACCGAGCAGGTGACGGCGTTGGCCGAATTGATCGATACTCAAGCCGCGAGCAAGTCCGATCTGCTGGAACTTGAGCATCGGCTCGAAGCCAAGATTGCCGACGGCAATATCGCGACGATCAAATGGGTGGTTGGCATGGGTTTCGCGCAGGTCGGCCTGGTTCTGGCGGTGATCAAGCTGTTTCAGCACTGAGTCCCGTAGCACGCCTTCCCCCTTTCCCCGCCCCCCCGGTCCATGCCATATAGCCGCCATGGCTGACAGCATGACCATTTTTGATCGGCGCCTGGTGCGCAAGCGGCGGGATCGCGCCGCCGCCGGCTTTGCCGCCCATGACTTCCTGGTGCGCGAGGCGGCCGAGCGGCTGGCCGACCGGCTGGATGATATTCTCCAACGCTTTCCGCTGGCGCTTGATCTTGGCTGCCATACCGGCGAGCTGGCCGAGGCGGTCAAGGGCCGGGGCGGAATCGAGACCCTGGTGCAATGCGATCTGTCGCCAGCGATGGCAGCCAGCGCCGCCGCCAATGGCCGTCCCACTTTGGCGGTCGATGAGGAATGGCTGCCCTTCGCGCCCGCCAGCTTCGATCTGGTGCTGTCCTGCCTGTCGCTGCATTGGGTCAACGATCTGCCGGGGACTTTGGCGCAGATTCGCCGCATCCTCAAACCGGACGGGCTGTTCTTGGCCGTCATGTTGGGCGGCGAGACCTTGGTCGAATTGCGCCGCTCGCTGGCCGCCGCCGAAGTTGAAATCGAGGGCGGCCTTAGCCCTCGGGTGTCGCCCTTCGCCGATGTGCGCGACCTGGGTGGGTTGTTGCAGCGAGCCGGCTTCGCCCAGCCGATTGCCGACAGTGATCCGGTCGCTGTCAGCTATGGCGATCCGATGCGGTTGATGGCCGATCTGCGCGGCATGGGCGAGACCAATGCGGTCGCCGAGCAGCGCAAAGGGATGACCCGGCGCGCCACCATGATGGCGGCGCTGGCCGCCTATCAACGCGATTACGCCGATGCCGAGGGACGGTTGCCGGCCACCTTTCACCTGCTGGGGATGACCGGCTGGGCGTCGCAATCCAAGCCGACCTCGGCCGAAGCCTGACATGCGCTTTCCCGCTCCCCTGGTGCGCGGCTCCCTGGTGCGCCGCTACAAGCGCTTTTTCGCCGACGTCATCCTTGATGACGGCCAAGAGGTCACCGCCCATATCGCCAATACCGGGGCGATGCTGGGCACCTCCGATCCCGGCCTTGAGGTCTGGCTGTCGCCGGCCGCCAACCCGGAGCGCAAGCTGCGCTGGAGCTGGGAATTGGCCCGCATCGACGGATTTCTGGTCGGCGTCAACACCGCCCATCCCAATCTGATCGTCGCCGACGCGGTGCGCGATGGTCTGATCCCGGAACTGGCCGGTTATGAAACATGCCGGCGCGAGGTCAAATACGGCCGCAATTCGCGCATCGATTTGTTGCTGGAAGGGGGCGGCCGCCCCTCGTGCCACGTCGAGGTCAAGAACGTGCATTTGAAGCGCGGGTCGTGGGCGGAATTCCCCGACGCGGTCACCACCCGCGGCGCCAAGCATCTGGCCGAGCTCCGCGAGGTGGTAAAGGGGGGCGGCCGGGCGGTGATGCTGTATCTGGTTCAGCGCGAGGATTGCCAAGGGTTTCGTCCCGCCATCGACATCGATCCGACTTATGCTCAGGGCTTGGCTGAAGCTGTGGAGGACGGCGTCGAGGCGATCTGTTATACTTGCCGGCTCGGTTGCGAGGCGATAACTCTCGGAGAGCCGCTGCCGGTGTCCCTGGGACCCAAGGCGCGATAGGTAAAGGGCGAGGATGGAACGGGAAGAGAAAGATCCGGGACGGGTCACCCTGCATGGACCGGCCGATTTCGATGCCATGCGCAAGGCGGGGGCATTGGCGGCCGAGGCGCTCGACTTTATCGCGCCTTATGTGGTTCCGGGCGTCACCACCGGCGAACTCGACCGCCTATGCGCCGAGTTTGTCGCTGCGCGGGGCGCCGTCAGCGCGCCCTTGAACTACCGAGGCTATCCCCGCTCGATCTGCACATCGGTCAACCACGTGGTCTGCCACGGCATCCCCGGTGAAAAAAAGCTGGACGATGGCGATATCGTCAACATCGACGTCACCCCCATCGTCGAGGGCTGGCACGGCGATTCCAGCCGGATGTATTATGTCGGCCGGCCGGGGGTGAAAGCGCGGCGTCTGTGCGAGGTCACCTACGAATCGCTGATGCTGGCGATCGAAGCGGTTCGGCCGGGCGTCACGCTGGGCGATATCGGCCACATCATCCAGACCCATGTGGAAAAGAACCGCTTCTCAGTGGTGCGCGAGTTTTGCGGTCACGGCGTCGGCCGTGTCTTCCACGAGCCGCCCAATGTGATGCATTACGGCGATCCGGGCCGGGGGTTGGTGCTGCGCGAGGGCATGTTCTTCACCATCGAACCGATGATCAATGCTGGCCGCGCCGAGACCAAGGTGCTGTCCGACGGCTGGACGGCGGTGACCAAGGACAAGTCGCTGTCGGCCCAGTTCGAGCACACTATCGGGGTGACAGCCACTGGCTGCGAAATCTTCACCCTGTCGCCGCGCGGCTGGCACTGCCCGCCCTACGAATAGCCGGACGCCTATGGAATCCCACGAGATCAGCGAGCACGACGAACATATACGCGAAGCGGCCGGCCATCACGGCCCCAGCCGCAGCAAGCGCGTCGCCATCCTGATCAGCGTGCTGGCGGCTTTGCTGGCCATGGTCGAGATCGGCGGCAAAAGTGCCCAGACCAGTGCAATGGTGGCCAATCTCGACGCCTCCAACACCTGGGCCTTCTTTCAGGCCAAGACCATCCGCATGACCACCCTGCGCACCGCCGCCGATGCGCTGGAACTGTCGCGCCCGTCCGGGGCCGGGGCCGAGGCGGTGGACAAGCGCATCGCAGACTGGCGCGCCACGGCGCAGCGCTATGAGAGCGAACCATCCACCGGCGAGGGCCGCCAGGAATTGGCGGCCAAGGCCAAGGCGGCGGAGGCGCGGCGCGATCATGACCTGGCCGCCTATCATCTGTTTGAATTGGGTTCCGGTGCGCTGGAGATCGGCATCGTGCTGGCCTCCGCCTCGGTGGTCACCGGCGTGCTCGCTTTGGCCTGGCTGGCGGCCGGCATCGGCGGAATCGGCGTGCTGATCGGGCTGGTGGCTTGGGCTGCGCCGACTCTGGTCCATTTCTGAACGCTGGCACCGCGCGATCTTGCTTTCGGGCTAAGGGTTTTGTTCGTCGCACCCAGGAGCCATTCCCGATAACTCCCGCCATCGTTCCCGCCACCCCGTTTCATGAGTGGCGCCCGGAACCGTCCGCACCGCGACGCATGACGAACCGACAGCGACGCCGAAGCGTTCAGCGATGGCCGGCGGGACGGTGGTATCAGCCGCGCCGCTGAAATGGATTTGCGGGATTTTCGCCACCTGGGGGGCAACGTCGATGGCGTTGAGCGATCCGGACAGCGGCGAAACCCCGTGCAGGCGATTTACCTCCGCGTGGTCGATGTTGCCGGCAATCGTGCGGATCGACGCCACGTCCTGTCGTCCCGCCGCGATCAGCACCGCGACGGCACCGCCGCCGGAATATCCCACAAGGTTGACTTTCTGCCCAGGCACTTGGGTCGCCACCTGATCGACGGCCTGCCCCATGGATGCGATGACCTTGGGGGCGAAACGCTTAGAGGTCCAGTAGGGGACGTCGCAAGTCGGATTTTTCGCCCTGGCGGTGAACTGGCAGGGGCGGGCGAGATAGACGACGTTGGCGGATGGATCAATGGCCGCAAGCGATAGCCCAAGGGCCTCCTTTGGGGTGGGATCAAGCGATGCCTCGGAGCGTGACAGCCAAGCCAGCCCGTCACCCTCGATATAGATGGTAACCGGCTGTCGCGGATCGCGGATGCGGACAAAGGTGGTCAGGATGAACGGATCTGTCTTGATCACCATCCGCTTGAGCCCCGCCGGACTCGCGATGGCATCGGCGTTGGCGTCGCGGTCAAGCGCCGCGCACCCGGCCAGAGCCGGGAGCGCCAGCGCGAGACAGAGTGAGGCGGCCCTCATCCGTTGCATTCCTCAGAACTCCGTGCGGGCTTGCAGCAAGCCGGTATGGCTGACGTAGCGGTCGCTCAAATCCGCGTCGTACTTGGCGGAAAGGGTGGTGTTGCGCACCGAAGCCAAGTCCAGGCCGATGCCGAGGTCCAAATGCTCGCGGGGGGAGGGTCAGTCTTTCTCGGACCTGTGCAGGCCGCCAGCCGTTCGCTGATGGCGGGGATGACTACGCCGGAGAACCGAGCTCAGATGTTTGGGCTTTACGCCGTCTCGGGCAAGGTTACCGCTTTTCTCGGGCCGGCGGTTTTCAGTATCGCCACCGACCTTGCGGGAAGCCAGCGGGCGGGGATGGCGGTGACGATTCCGCTTTTCGTCGGCGGGTTGCTGTTGCTGGTCGGAAAGGTCAGGGAGGAAAAGGGGCGGCGTGACGAGACGGATGCCCCCATCCGATAAATTTGGAATTTCGGCGGCGGGGCGTATAATGGGCGGGTTATCCGCTAACCAACGCGCGGCCATGAGCATGAGCACCCAACAAGCCACCATCGAAACGAACGTCGAAGGCGTCCGCGATGCCATCGTTAAGGCCGGGTTTCGGCCGGGGCGGCGTGTGCGCGTACAGGTCGAATATGTCGATACCAAGGAAGTGCGCGAAGCCGGGGGTGCGCGCCTTTCCGCGATCCTAGACCAATACCCGAGCGATCCGCAGTTTGAGGGGATGAGCGAGGACGAGGTGATGGCTTACGCTATCCAAGTCGTGGACGAAGTGCGCCAAGAGCGCAAGATGTCCGCCGCCAAGTAACCCGATCCGATTTATGCGCGTTCTTATCGACTGCAGCATCATCGTTTCCGCCGCCATATCGGGCGGTCTCTGTCGGCAGGTCATAGCCGAGGCCCGGGATAATCATACCATCCTTGTAAGCGAGGAAATCCTTGCCGAATATCGGCGGGTAGCCGGATATCCGAAGTTTTCCGAGGCTAACAAGACAAAAATGCACGTCCTCATTGAGGAGGTGGCGCTTCGTGCCGAATGTGTGAGCATCCCGGAAACCCCGCCGGAAACCGAAGAAATATCGGATGCCGACGATCTCGTGTATGTGGTGGCGGCTCATGTGGGCAGGGCTGACGCCATCGTGACGGGCAACACCAACCATTTTAGCCTCTTCGACGCCCGAAGTGGAAATGGGGCATTTTCGGCATGAGCCGATCGCCTACCTATAGCTGAATATCCCCTTGTTCGACCGATGCGCTGGCCATCCCCTCGTCCCGACCTGCCCTCCGGCA
>Ga0316222_1005710_pt1 | contig 10497 bp, 8 predicted proteins | sample TBH18011metaG_FD_206008 | JGI IMG/M metagenome (GOLD analysis project Ga0316222, IMG submission 206008) | Freshwater microbial communities from Trout Bog Lake, Wisconsin, USA - TBH18011 | ecosystem: Environmental > Aquatic > Freshwater > Lake > Hypolimnion/Profundal zone | place: USA: Wisconsin... | reverse complement strand
AAGACCGAGGAGTTCAAGGCACGCGTGGCCGCAGGTGAGACGCTGGACGCCATCTTGCCCGAGGCATTTGCCGTGGTGCGCGAGGGTTCCAAGCGCATCATGAAGATGCGCCATTTTGATGTGCAGTTGCTCGGCGGCATGGCTTTGCACCATGGCAAGATTTCCGAAATGCGCACCGGTGAAGGCAAAACGCTGACAGCCACGCTGCCGGTGTACCTCAACGCCTTGTCGTGCAAGGGTGTGCACGTGGTGACGGTCAATGACTACCTGGCTAGTCGCGATGCGGCCTGGATGGGCCGCCTCTACAACTTCCTGGGGCTGACGGTGGGTGTCAACCTGCCGCATGCACCGCGTGAGGACAAGCAGGCAGCCTATCGTGCCGATGTCACCTACGGCACCAACAACGAATACGGCTTCGATTATTTGCGTGACAACATGGTCTACGAAGCGGCCGACCGCGTGCAGCGTGGCCTCAACTACGCCATTGTTGACGAAGTGGACTCGATCCTGATCGACGAGGCGCGCACACCGCTCATCATCAGCGGCCAGGCCGAAGACCACACCGAGACCTACATCGCCATGAACCGGGTGGTGCCGTCATTGACGCGTCAGGAAGGCGAAGCCGACCCGCATACCGGTGAAGGCGTGATCACGCCGGGCGATTTCACGGTGGACGAAAAAGCACACCAAGTCTATTTGACCGAGCGTGGTCACGAAAATGCGGAGCGTCTGCTGGCCAGTCGTGGCCTCATTGCCGAGGGTGCTTCGCTATACGATCCGGCCAATATCGCCCTCATGCACCACCTGTATGCGGCGCTGCGTGCCAATCACCTCTACCACCGCGACCAGCATTACGTGGTGCAGCAGGGCGAAGTGGTGATTGTGGACGAATTCACCGGTCGTCTGATGACGGGCCGCCGTTGGAGTGACGGTCTGCACCAGGCGGTGGAGGCCAAGGAAGGCGTGCCCATTCAGGCCGAAAACCAGACCCTGGCGTCCATTACGTTCCAGAATTATTTCCGTCTGTATGGCCGTCTGGCTGGCATGACGGGTACGGCGGATACCGAGGCCTACGAGTTCCAGGAAATCTATGGGCTGGAAACCATGGTTATTCCGCCGAACCGTATCAGTCGCCGTGAAGACCAGCTCGACCGGGTCTACAAGACGACGCGTGAAAAATACGAAGCCGCCATTCAGGATATTCGTGAATGCTACGAGCGTGGTCAGCCGGTGCTGGTGGGTACCACTTCGATCGAAAACTCCGAAATCATTGCCGCGCTGTTGGAAAAAGAGGGCCTGCCGCACCAGGTGCTCAATGCCAAGCAGCATGCGCGCGAAGCCGATATCGTGGCACAGGCTGGCCGGGCCAAAATGATCACCATTGCCACCAACATGGCGGGCCGGGGCACCGACATTGTGTTGGGCGGCAATATGGAAAAGGCGATTGAGGCGGTGCATGCCGACGAGTCGCTGGATGATGCCGCCCGTGAACAGCAAATCATTGCTTTGCGTGCGCAGTGGGCCAAGGACCATGAGGCCGTGAAGGCTTTGGGCGGTTTGCGCATCATTGCCACCGAGCGCCATGAATCGCGCCGTATCGACAACCAGTTGCGTGGCCGTTCTGGTCGACAGGGTGACCCCGGTTCCTCGCGTTTTTACCTGAGCCTGGACGATGCGCTGATGCGTATTTTTGCGGGCGAACGCGTGAAAGCCATCATGGATCGGCTGAAGATGCCGGATGGCGAGGCCATTGAAGCGGGTATCGTCACGCGCAGCATCGAAAGTGCGCAGCGTAAGGTGGAAGCGCGCAACTTTGACATGCGCAAGCAATTGCTGGAGTACGACGACGTTTCCAATGACCAGCGCAAGGTGATTTACCAGCAGCGCAATGCCATTCTGGACGCGCAAGACCTGAACGCCCAGATTGCTTCGCTGCGCGAAGGCTGCTTCCAGGACCTGGTGCGCCAGTTCCTGCCGCTGGACTCGGTGGAAGAACAATGGGATTTGCCAGGCTTGCAAAAGGTGCTGGCTGATGAGTGGCAAATGGAACTCGACCTGGTGCGCCAGGTGTCTGAGGCCAGCGCCATTACCGAGCATGATCTGGTCGATACCGTGGTTTCGGCGGCGCATGCGGCGTTTCAGGTGAAAGCAGATTTGGTCGGCGAAACCAATTTCACGCAGTTTGAGCGCATGGTGTTGCTGCAAAGCATTGACACCCAGTGGCGTGACCACCTGAGTGCGCTCGACTATCTGCGCCAAGGCATCCATTTGCGCGGCTATGCGCAAAAGCAGCCCAAGCAGGAGTACAAGCGCGAAGCTTTTGAGCTGTTTGGTCAGTTGCTCGATTCGGTGAAAAACGAAGTGACCAAGGTGCTGATGACGGTGCAGATCCAGTCGCCGCAACAGCTCGACGCTGCGGCCCACCAGATGGAAGAGCGCGCTGAAAGCATTGCCAACGTCACTTACAGCGCCCCGACCGAGACCGGTGAGGTTGAAACCACGGTGGACGAGCAGACCGTGCGCAGCGCGACGCCGACGGTGCGTGTTGGACGCAATGAACCGTGTCCGTGTGGCAGTGGCAAGAAGTACAAGCACTGCCACGGCAAGTTGGCGTAGCAGGGAAGCAGAACAAGAAGATACAAGCAACAAAGGAACACCATGCCCGTAAATCTCCCGCTGCCTGACTCCGCCACCCTGTTTGCCATTGACGGCATGCGCATCGGCGTGGCCGAGGCTGGAATCAAGAAGGCCAATCGCAAGGATTTGACGCTGATGCTGCTGGATGCGGGTGCCAGCGTGTCCGGGGTGTTTACCAGCAACCGCTTTTGTGCCGCACCGGTGCAGGTATGCCGGGAGCATCTGGCAGGCGCCGCGCCGGGCCAGGACATCCGGGCCCTGGTGATCAACACGGGCAATGCCAATGCCGGCACCGGTAGCGATGGCTTGCTGCGTGCGCGCCGCAGTTGTTCCGCCGTTGCCGAGCGGCTGGGTCTTGTGGCCGGCCAGGTGCTGCCGTATTCCACCGGCGTCATCATGGAAACGCTGCCGGTTGAGCGCATTGAAGCGGGGCTCGATGCGGCCATAGCTGATGCGCGCGCTGACCACTGGCTGCGTGCAGCCGAAGCCATCATGACCACCGACACCCAGCCCAAGGCGTTTGGTGCGCAGACGTTGGTGGATGGTCAGCGGGTGCGTGTCACCGGCATCAGCAAGGGCGCTGGCATGATCCGCCCGAACATGGCGACCATGCTGGGTTTCATTGCGACCGATGCGTGTGTGGATGCGGCACTCATGAAGCCGCTGGCGTTGGCGCTGGCGGAGGGCTCGTTCAACCGGGTGACGGTGGATGGTGATACGTCTACGAATGATTCATTGACCATCATTGCCACCAACCGGGCTGGCAACGTGCCTGTTACCAGCCTGGAGTCACCTGCTGGACGGGCGCTGTTTGCTGCCTTGCTTGATGTGGCACGCAAGCTGGCGCAGGCCATTGTGCGTGACGGCGAAGGTGCCACCAAGTTCATCAGTGTGGTGGTGCAGGGGGGGCGTGACGAAGCCGAGTGCCGTCAGGTGGCGTATGCCATTGCCCATTCGCCCTTGGTAAAAACGGCATTTTTTGCCAGCGACCCCAATTTGGGCCGGATTCTGGCGGCCGTGGGCTATGCCGGCATCGCCGATCTCGACCAGGAGCGTATCGAGTTGCATCTCGACGACGTGCACGTGGTGACCCTGGGTGGGCGCCATCCCGACTACCGTGAGGAGGACGGTGCGCGCGTGATGCAGCAAAGCGAAATCACGGTGCGGGTGGGGTTGGGGCGCGGCACGGCCAGTGAGACGGTGTGGACATGTGATTTCAGCTACGACTACGTGCGCATCAACGCCGATTACCGTTCGTAAGTTTTTGAGTATTTGAGTTTTTGAGTTTTTTGCACACCATGCCAATGTCTGAGCGTTTGGAACATTTTTTGACGCGTGCCGAATCGTTCATGGCGCGCGTTGAGGCCTCACTGCCACAGCATTTGCAGGCGCCCGATTGGGAGGCTTCCATTGCCTTTCGCTACCGCCGTCGCGTGTCTGGTCAGGGTGTCATAGACCCGGTGCGCCATGTGGGTGCCATAGCGCTGGACGATCTGAAGGAAATTGACCCACAAAAAGAAAAAATGGTGCGCAACACCGCCCAGTTTGTGCGCGGTGCGGGTGCCAACAATGTGTTGCTGAGTGGCGCACGGGGTACTGGCAAGTCGTCGCTGGTACGTGCCTGTCTGCACGCCTTTGCCGACCAGGGGCTGCGCTTGATTGAAGTGGACAAGTCCGATCTGGTGGACTTGCCCGACCTGGTTGAATTGGTGGCGGCGCGTCCGGAAAAATTTATTGTGTTCTGCGATGACCTGAGCTTCGATGACGGCGAACCGGGTTACAAGGTGCTGAAGTCGGTGCTCGACGGTTCGGTGGCCGCGTCCACGCCCAATGTGCTCATTTACGCCACCAGCAACCGGCGCCACTTGCTGCCCGAGTACATGGCGGAGAACCTGAGTTACACCCATACCGACGATGGCGAAGTGCATCCGGGCGAGGGTGTGGAAGAGAAAATTTCCCTGTCGGAGCGTTTTGGCTTGTGGGTCAGCTTTTATCCGTTTTCGCAGGACGAATACCTGCACATTGCGGCGCAGTGGCTGACCTTGATGGGCGTTGCCGCGCCAGAGGTTGATGCGGTACGTTCTGAGGCTCTGTTGTGGGCGCTGGAGCGAGGTTCGCGCAGTGGCCGCGTAGCCTGGCAGTTCGCGCGGGATTACGCCGGACGCAAAGCGCTGACAGCATGAGTGCCCCGGCGCCGCAGGCGTTATCGGAGACGGGGCTTCCACTGGTGGCCGACCCGCACACGGCGCGGGTCGATGCGGCAACGCGTACCGTGACCGAGGTGGCGGTGGGCGTATTGCTGCGCAGCGACGGCGCTTTCCTCTTGTGCAGCCGACCGACGGGTAAGCCCTATGCAGGGTTTTGGGAGTTTCCGGGCGGCAAGCTGGAGGCGGGCGAAAGCGTGGCGCAGGCCTTGCGCCGCGAATTACAGGAAGAACTGGGGATTGACATCAACCTGGAGCGCGTGCTGCTCTGGCGTGTGACGTTGGTGGACTATCCCCATGCGCTGGTGCGCCTGCATTTCTGCAAGGTAACGGACTGGTCCGGTGAGCTGCAAATGCGCGAGGCGCAACAGGCTTCCTGGCAGCAACTACCGGTCACCGTGACGCCCGTGTTGGCGGGCACGCTGCCGGTGCTGGAGTGGCTGCGCGCTGAGTGCATCAGCGTGGATGCAATTGACAAACCATCTTGATGGAAATGGCCAATCAGCCCTGCAACGGGCGCACAGGAACTTGTTATTGCAGCCGTGGATCGCCGAACGGCGCATCTTCCGGCGGTGCTTCGGTGGGGACTCGGAACGACTCACTGGCCCAGGCGCCAAAGTCCATCGACTGGCAGCGCTGACTGCAAAAAGGACGGTACGGGTTGCTGCTGGCGTAGACACTGTCGCCCCGGCAATGGGGGCACGCTACAAGCTTGGCGGGATCAGAGGGATGCGATGGGTTCGACACGGCAGACACCAAACGTTTCAGGAGCACAGCGCCAGTTCAAAGGCACCGTTGTCGGTACTGGCCACCATGCGGTCGTCGGCGTCCTGGCGCATCAGGCGAATGGAGACCATGAGCCGGTTGCCGCTGATTTCCGGCACCAGTTTCAGGCTGGGATCAATGGCCAACCGCAGCAACTGGAACGTGCGCCCTTGTGGCAGGTTTTGCTGGAACTGTCCGGACACGGCCGCGACCTTCTGCGGTGCACCCGAGTCACGCAGCATTTTAAGCAGCAAGTGGATGGATTCAGCCAGTGGAACCAGTGTGCTGGCCCAGCGTTGGAGGTCGGTCATGCGGCGTTCCGGCGCTTCGTGTTGCCAGGCGTAATAGGCCGGCAGGTCGAATTGACAGGTGCCGCCGGGAATGCCGACGCGACTGCGGATACCCATGAGCCAGTCGTTTTCTGTGAGTGATTGGCCGGCCTTTCCGGCGCAAGCGTTCACCGCCTCGAAGCAGCCTTCGACCTGTGTCACCACCTTGTCGAGTACCGACTCAGCAATGGCTGGGTTGCCCCGGTAGCCGTTGAGAATTTGCTTTTGTTTTTCCAGATCCCTGAGCACGTCGGATTTGAGGTCGGCGCGTGCGCCGACGTCCATGACTTCGAAGATAGTGGTCAGGGCAAAGTGGTGGTCCAGTGGATCTGGACGTGCCATGAGCGTTGCCAGGCGCAAAAACAGGTGTTCGAGCCGGAGGTAGGTGCGTATTCGCTCGTTAAAGGGGTATTCGTAGAGAATCACGCTGGCATTTTTTCCGATCAGGCAATCATAGCCCGAACTGTTGTCCGATTTCATGAACCAGCGCGCTCAATTGCGCCAAACCGATGCCGTCGTTGTACAGCACGGCGTCGGCCGCAGCCAGGCGCTGCGCGCGGCTGGCCTGGTTGGCCACAATTTGTGCCACCGCCGATGGCTCCATGCCGCTACGCTGGCACACACGCTCAATTTGCGTGGCGGTGCGGCAGTCCACCACCAGCACACGGTGCATTGCCGCACGCCAGCGGCCCGACTCGACCAGCAGAGGAATGTCGACCACGATGCAGGCGCTGCCCATGCGCTCGGCCTGTTCGGTCTGGCGCGCGATTTCATCCACCACCAGCGGGTGCACGATGGCTTCGAGTTGTCCCCGCGCCCTGGGGTCGTTGAATACCAGGGTGCGCATGGCGCCGCGCTCAAGGCTGCCGTCAGCGGCGACGTAGCCTGGTCCAAATGCGGCGGCGATGGCGGGCATGGCGGCACCAAGGGGCGCGGTGCAGGCGCGCGAGATGGCGTCGGCGTCAACCAATTGCGCGCCTTGCTGCACCAGCAGCGATGCCACGGTGCTTTTGCCGCTGCCAATGCCGCCAGTCAGGCCGATACGCTGTGTTGCCATGGGGTGCTGAATGTTCGCGTCTTATTGGCCGATGAGCAGCAACAGGGCAGGGGTGCCAAACACCAGAGCGCTGAAGCCGGCACCGGCCAGAAAAGGACCAAAAGGAATGTAGCCACCCTCGCGCAGTCCGGCATTCATTTTGAGTGCAATGCCCACCACGGCACCGATCACCGACGCAATCAGAATGATGGGGATCAGTGCCTGCCAGCCAAACCAGGCACCCAGTGCGGCAAATAGTTTGAAATCGCCATAGCCCATGCCTTCTTTGCCGGTAGCCAGTTTGAAACCCCAGTACACCAGCCACAGCGACAAATAACCGGCCACGGCTCCCCACAAGGCGCTGTGCAGGTCGACGGCAGTCCAGCGTTGGGCGGCGGCGATCAGGCCGATCCAGAGTAGTGGCAGCGTGAGGTCGTCGGGGAGCAAGGTGGTGTCCCAGTCGATCAGTGCCAGCGTGAGCAGCATGGCGGAGAACGTGCACCAGGCGTAGCCCGTGGTGTTGGCCCCGAAGTGGTGGATGCACCAGCCAAACAGGATGGCAGTGGCCAGTTCTACCGCCGGATAGCGCACGCTGATGGGCGCTTTGCAGGCGGCGCAGCGCCCGCGCAATCCGAGGTAGCTCAGGACCGGGATGTTTTGGAACCATGCAATGGCGTGCCCACAGTGCGGGCAGCGTGAACGTGGGACCTGCAGATTGAAGGGCGCGGCGGGCGGTAGTGCGGTCCCATTTTGTGCGGCACATTCGGCGGCCCACTGGGTTTCGAGCATCTGCGGCAGGCGATGCACAACCACATTCAGAAAGCTGCCAATCAGCAGCCCGAGTACGGAAAAAACACCGGCGGCCAGCCATGGCAACTGCAGTAGTTCTTGAAAGGTGGGGTCCTGAGGCATGGCTCAAACTATAGCGTACCCATGGTGTATCGATGGCGCGTCAATGTGTCGTCGAAGGGGGTGTCGAAGGGGCGGTTTGGGCGGAGCGGGGGGCGACGGTAAAGGCACAAAAATAAAGTTGAAAAAGGCCTGGGTTAAAAACACGCCTTGTTGTTATTTTGTAAGGGGTCACCGATGAAATCTGGAAGCAAGGCGTTTGTTGGGAAGGATGCTGCCATTGCCGCGTTAAACCATATTCTGGAGCTGGAGCTCGCTGGCGTGGTGAAGTACACGCATTACGCCTTGATGGTGTATGGATACAACCGTATTCCAATTGTGTCCTGGCTCAAGGGAAATGCGAACGAGAGTCTGTCCCATGCGCACATGGCGGGCGAGATGGTGACTTTGCTGGGTGGCCATCCATCACTCAAGATCGGGACGCTGCTGGAAACCGCCCGGCATGACATCGGCGACATCCTGATTGAAAGTCTGACCCACGAGCGCACCGCCCTGGATGCCTATTACGGGTTGCTCAAGGTGGTTCAGGGGCAGTCCGTGCTGCTGGAAGACTATGCGCGAAAAATGGTGGTGGTTGAGGAAATGCACGTTGACCAGACCAACAAGATGCTGCGCCGTCCGGGCGAAATGGCGCTGTTCAGTGAGGAACTGCACTGAAGGGTGTGACGCCCGGCCGTTGCGCGCTCAGACCATCTGACCCATTTTGAAGATGGGCAGGTACATGGCAATCACGATGCCGCCGATGATCGTGCCCAAGATGACGATGATGATGGGCTCCATCAGGCTGGAAATGCCGGCCACCATGTCGTCAACCTCGGATTCGTAGAAGTCGGCACATTTGCCAAGCATGTTGTCCACCGAGCCCGATTCCTCTCCAATGGCACACATTTGCAGCACCATGCTGGGAAACCGGTTGACGTTGGTCATGGCGGTGGTGAGTGCTGTACCGGCAGAGACTTCCTGTTGAATCTTGAGTGTGGCCTTGGCGTACAGCACATTGCCCGCCGCACCGCCCACGGAGTCCAGTGCTTCCACCAGCGGGACGCCTGCGGCAGACATGGTGGCCAGTGTGCGGGTCCAGCGTGCAATGCATGACTTGTCGATCAGGGTGCCAAAGATGGGCATTTTTAGCAATATGCGGTCCATGACGGCTTGCATTTTTTCGCTTCGCTTCCAGGACTGGAAGAAAAAATACAGGCCGCCGCCGAGTCCCCCAAAAATGAGGTACCAGTATTTGACGAATGCCTCGCTGATGGCGATGACCCACAGCGTGGGGGTGGGCAGTTCGCCGCCGAAGGAAGAAAACACCTGCTTGAAAGAAGGCACCACGAACAACATGATGACGGTGACCACGCCAAAGGCCACGACCAGCACCGAAATGGGGTACATCAGCGCTGACTTGATTTTTGATTTAATGGCTTCTGTCTTTTCCATGTAGGAAGCGAGGCGGTCGAGCAGTTGGTCCAGAATGCCGGCGGCTTCGCCAGCTTCGATCAGGTTGCAGTAGAGGTTGTCAAAATACAGCGGGTATTTGCGAAACGAGGTGCTCAGTGAGGTGCCGGTTTCTACGTCGCTGCGGATGTCGTTGAGGAGTTTGGCGATGCTGGGGTTGGGGCTGCCGCGACCGACAATGTCAAAGGCCTGTAGCAGTGGCACCCCGGCTTTCATCATGGTGGCGAGTTGGCGCGTGAAAATGGCGAGCTCTTTGCGCTTGATGCCGCGTCCGCCACCCATTCGGCGTTTCTTGATTTTTACGGACGTGACGCCCTGGCGGCGTAAAGAGGCCTTGACTTGGTTTTCGCCATTGGCGCGCATTTCGCCACGCACTTGCTTGCCGCTTTTGTCTTTGCCTTCCCATTCGAAAACGGCAGTCTTGTTGTCAGCCGCTTTGGTGTCGGCCGCTTTTGCGGTGCTTGTCGCCATGTGGTAACTCCCGGAAGGGCCTATTCGTTGGTGACGGCCCGATAGCCGCAGTGCGCAGACGCTTTCGCCTGCGTTCTGGCGTCGGTGGATCGTTGGTCAAAGTTGGAACGCATTGAATTTGCAGCATAGCGAATTGCACGCAAATTCCGCTTGGATTCGTCTTCAATCAGGACAATGTGCCCGCGTTGTCGGGCGAAAGTGCGCAGCCGTTGCAGCCGACGCCCTTGTGCAGCCTATCCGCCTACTCGCCTATCCGTTCGGCGGGTAAGGCGGTTTCTGCCAGCATGCGTCGCACGCCGTTTTCCCAGTGGGGTAGTGTCAAACCAAAGCTGCGCTGTAGCCGGGTGCAGTCCAGGCGGGAATTCAGGGGGCGGCGTGCCGGGGTCGGGAAATCACTGCTGGGAATGGGGGTGACTTGGGCGGGGCCGGCACGCAGGCGCCAGCCGTGTGTTTGGGCGGTTTTCAACACAAAGCGCGCGTAGTCGTACCAACTGGTGCTGCCAGCCGCTGCACAGTGGTAGAGGCCGGCGAGTGTGGGGGTGCGCTGGGCTGCGCGCAGCAGGTGGGCACTGACGTCGGCCAGCAAATCGGCGCCAGTGGGCGCGCCGATTTGGTCGTTGATGACGCGCAAACTATCGCGTTCAGTGGCCAGTCGCAGCATGGTTTTGGCAAAGTTGCCACCGCGTGCGCCATA
>Ga0316222_1005707_pt1 | contig 10500 bp, 7 predicted proteins | sample TBH18011metaG_FD_206008 | JGI IMG/M metagenome (GOLD analysis project Ga0316222, IMG submission 206008) | Freshwater microbial communities from Trout Bog Lake, Wisconsin, USA - TBH18011 | ecosystem: Environmental > Aquatic > Freshwater > Lake > Hypolimnion/Profundal zone | place: USA: Wisconsin... | reverse complement strand
ACCAAGATGCAGCAAGAGGGCGCCGAGTTCGGCGACGTTCTGAAAGAGGCCCAGGCGAAAGGGTACGCAGAAGCGGACCCAACCAACGACGTAGACGGCTTCGACACTTCCTACAAGATCGCTATCCTTGCCAGCATCGCCTTTGGAAAGCAGGTTCCGATGGACGGCGTCTACCGAGAAGGAATCCGCAGCATCACTAAGCTCGATATCAAGTACGCCGACCAGCTTGGGTACTGCATCAAGCTTCTCGGAATTGTGGAGCCAGTCGGCTCCGACCGCATTCTCGCCCGAGTTCACCCGACGCTGATCCCGAAAGCACATCCACTCGCCAGCGTTCACGGCGTCTATAACGCTCTCTGGGTGCACGGCGACTTCGTCGGCGACGTCATGTTCAGCGGCCGTGGCGCCGGCTCCGACCCGACCGCCTCTGCCGTGGTCGGCGACCTCATCGACGTGGGACGAAACATCTTTGGACATGGAGCGGGCAGTGCGATCCCGTACGACACCGGAATGTTGACGGCGCCGATCAGCGAACTCCGTACCTCGTATTACCTTCGAATTCAGGTGCAAGATCGCCCCAAGGTTCTCGGCGCAATCGCCACCGAGTTTGGAAACCACGACGTCTCCCTCGCTGCGATGGAGATGAAGACGCTATCCGAAGGCCGCGGCGAGATCGTGTTCCTGACCCACCCGTGCCGGGAGCAAAGCTTCCGCGATTCGCTGGACGCTCTCCAAAAGAGCAGTACCGTCGAAGTCGTGTGCAACTGGTTCCGGGTCGAAGAAGGTTCCTAGTGTAAGTGGCCGACGCGACATAATCTCCGTATGCGATTGGCCTGCGTACAGAGCAACGTCGTCTTTGGGGATTCCGCCGCTAATGCGGATCGCGCGGTTGAGCGGCTTCGAGCCCTCAAGGCGGACGGCGTCGACCTTGCCGTGTTTCCCGAAGCCTATCTGACCGGATACTGCGTCGGAACGCCCGAGGAGGCGGCCTCGATCGCTATCTCAAGGAGTTCGGAGGCGATTGCCAAGCTTCAGGCCGCCTGCGACGAACTGGACATCATGACCATCGCCGGATTTGCGGAAGCTGCCGACGGGAGGATATTCAATACTGCCGTGCTGATCGAGCCGGGAAAGGAGGCTCGATACTATCGCAAGACGCACCTTCCCGAACTCGGACTCGACAAGTTCGTTACGGCCGGTCAGAAACTCCCGATTTTCGAAACTCGGCTCGGCAAAATCGGAATCCTGATCTGCTTCGATCTGAGGCCGCCGGAAGCGACACGCGTACTCGCCCTTGGCGGCGCCGAACTGATCGTGCTCCCCACAAACTGGCCGGTCGGCGCCGAGATCTCGGCCGGGTTCATCTCGATCGCACGAGCGGCAGAGAACCGCGTCTTTGTTGCGACCTGCAACCGGGTCGGCACCGAAAACGGGTTCAGTTTTATTGGACAAAGTAAAATCGTCGACATCTCCGGCAAGGTCATCGCTGCCGCCGGGCCCGACGAGGAGACTATCGTCGGCAACTTCGACATAAGTCTTGCCCGACAAAAACGGATGGTGGCAATCCCTGGGAAATACGAGACGGAAGTGTTCGCCTCAAGAAATCCAGGCCTCTATACGGCAATTGTCGATTGATGATGTTCAATTTCTAGCGAACACGTTAGAATTACATCTCGTCTACCAATGCACCCTTACCCGAGCTTGCCTAAACGACTCGAGTCAGACATCAACGTAGACTGCCCCGTTCTGGAAAACAAATATGGTTCATCGCTCTGAGAATTCTTCCTCTCGCTCAAGCTTCATAGCGGCATTCTTTGTCGCCGTCCTTGCTGCGGTTGTCATTGGCTGTGGAGGCGGTGGCGGCGGAACCGGCACTGGGTCTGGTACGGGAACCGGGACGGGCACTGGAACCGGAACTGGAACGGGAACGGGAACAGGCACCGGAACAGGGACGGGAACCGGCAACGTTAGTGGCTACCTCCCAAAGAACGTGATCCTATTCTCGGATACGACTGACGGCGGCAACACAACGAACTTCAACTATGTAACCCCGGACGGCACAACCCATAAATTGCTCTACAACCTGTCAAGCGCTTACTCCTGCGTAGGAATGAACCCTGCGGTCTCAGGTCAGGTTGTCTTCGGCTGGGCGCCTAGCGGCGGCGCTAATCCGGCCTTCGGAATCTACAAGAACAACTCCATCGTCGGCGCAACGGCGACGACCCTTGTCGCTCCAATCTACTCTTTGATCACATCGATTCAGGTATCGGTCGACGGCAACTGGGTCTACTATATTGCGCAGATCGGGACCGGGAACACAGAACTGTACAAAGTTGCTATTACCGGTGGGTCGCCCGTGGTTCTCGACTCCGATCAAGTCAACACGGCGAATGTCGACATTGTGAGTGGTTCACTGGTCACCTACGACAAGTACTACACGTATCCGAACGGTACCAATACCGACACGATCTTCGTTAGGTCGACATCCTCGATTGGGACGCCAACCCAGCTAACCAACGACTCAAGCCTAACTAACTACGAGTGCCCGCAGTTCAGCAAAGACGGCACGAAGATCGTATTCGTCTCCGATAAAGACAATGCGCAAGGTGAAGTTTACGTGATGAACGCCACTAACGGGTCCGGCGTCGTTCGCGTCACCAACAGTCCGACGATCAACAAACTAGGAAACGGCGTGACGTTCAGCTCCGACGGAACCACGACCGCCTATATCGGTCTGGACACCAGCGGCGGAGGAAACACCGGAGTCTTCCGATCGGGTCTCATCGGCACGATTTCTCCTTCCACCTTGGTCTACCAAGACCCAACCCCGCTAACAGGTATCTACTGGACAAGCGCCGGAGGTCGAGCCCAAACCGGAACAGGCGGATATCTCTCCAAGCCGAGACACAAGGGCCTGACACCTTAAGATCGACGGATGAACGCGAAGCCCTTGGCGTAATGTACGCCAGGGGCTTTTTCGTGATTCCGAACATCAATTAGAGCCTAATCTGTCCTTGGGGGGAACATCAACATTCGGAGATCAGTCGAAAATGAAACTCCAAAAGCGGCCCATCCGGGGCAGGTTTCCTTGGTGCAACATACACTGGTATAAATACTATGCTCAACCCTCCCGCAAGACCCCATCACCGTTCGATCGTGACCGCTATCCTATCGGTCTGTCTAGCTTCTGCAGTCGTCTGCGGCTGCGGAGGCGGCGGCGGAGGCAGAAGTTCAACTGGAACGGGTACCGGAAACACCATCGGAGACTTGCCGCCAAATGTGCTCTTGTATGTGAATACGCCCGATTTTGGCGTGACCAATAAGCTCAATCAGATCAACTCAGACGGAACCGGCGGGAAGTTAGTGGCGAGTTTGCCGTCAGGCTATCAAGGAGTCTCACTCAACCCAGCCGTCAAAGGGCAACTCGTGTTCGGTTACTCCCCATCGGCGGGGACACCTCTCCTCTACGGAATCTACAAGAACTCCTCGATTTCGGGCGCAGGCGCGACCCAAGTAATCGCGCCGGCATACTCTTTCATCGGCTCAATCCAGGTTTCGTTTGACGGCGTGTGGATCTACTACCTAGCCGCGGTCGGCACCGGCAGTCTTGAACTGTACAAAGTGTCGATCAACGGCGGCGCCCCGATCGTCCTCGATTCCGATGAGGTCTTCACCGCAAACGTCGATATCTCGAAAGGGTCGAAGATCACCTACGACAAGCTCGTCAGCTATCCTAACGGCAACGTCTTCTCCGCCATTTTCGTGCGGTCCACTGCCAATAGCGCAACGCCGGTTCAGATCACGAACGACTCCAGCGCCAATTACTGCTGCCCGCAGTTCAGCAAGGACGGAACGAAGGTCGTGTGTCTGTCCGACAAGGCCGATTCGGCGATGGAAGTCTATTCGATGAACGCAACCGACGGCAGCACCCTGACTCAGATCACCAACGCCCCGTCGATCAACAAGCAGTACACCGCCGTCTCCTTCAGCGCCGACGGTACCACCACCGCGTTTGTTGCCGATAGTATCGGCGTTTACGTTTCCGGCCCAATCGGAACCAACAACGCCCCCACCCAGATCGTCAACGACACAACGACCGAAAACAGCCTCTACTGGACCAGCCTAAGCGGCCGTTCATCGAGCGGTACGACCGGATACATCTCGAAACAGCGCCACCGCGGCCTCCGGCCGTAGAACCTGCCTACGAGTGCGAAACGACCAAGCGGCAGATCTTAGCCCGCTAGAAGCTCGTAGCGCGTATTGCGCCGCTTCGGCTCGTAACCCGCGTCTCGGATGATTCTTTCGAACTCGTCGGCGCTTAGGATGAACTTGTTGCCGGCAGCGGAGACTACGTTTTCTTCGATCATTACGGAGCCGAAATCGTTGGCGCCGTAGCCTAATGCAGTTTGAGCGATCTTTGGGCCTTGGGTGAGAATCGAAACTTGAAGGTTGTCGAAGTTGTCGAGGAAGAGGCGGGAGACGGCGACGGTCTTGAGGTAGTCCAGGCCGCTTGCCTTCTGCGGAATCGGTAGATTCGTGTCCTCGGGCTGGAAGTTCCAGGTGATGAAAGCCCGGAAAGGCGAGCACTCGTCCTGGAGATCCCGAATCCGACCGAGGTGTTCGACGCGATCCTCGATCGTTTCGACGTGGCCGAACATCATCGACGCAGTGCTTCGAATTCCGAGAGCAGACGCCGTGCGCATACACTCAAGCCATTCGTCGGTGGTGTCCTTGTACGGAGCGATGATCTTTCGCACACGATCGACGAGAATCTCGCCACCTGCCCCAGGGATCGAGTGAAGCCCGGCCGCATTAAGTCGCTTCAGCGTGTCATGGAGCGTTAATTTGGAGATGTGGGCGATATAGATGATCTCCGCGGGAGAAAGCGCATGGAGGATGACCTGTGGGAACTGCTCCTTGATCTTCGCGAAGATGTTCTCGTAATAGTCGATCTTCAGCTTCGGATTGAGCCCGCCCTGGAACAAGATCTCAACTCCACCCTTCTCAACCGTATCCTGCACTTTCTCAAGGATCGCCTCATCGGAATGGACGTACCCTTCGTCGTGGCCGGGCACTCGGTAGAAGGCGCAGAACTTGCAGCGCACCCAACACACATTGGTGTAGTTGAGGATCCGACCGACGATATAGGTAACGGTGTTGCCTGGCGCCTTTCGCTGCCGCTGAAAGTTTGCCAGCGCGGCCAAGTCAAGTGGTTTCGGGTGCTGAAATAGGAACAGCGCATCGTCTTGCGTCAGGCGTTCGCCGGCGTAGACTTTATCTGCAACTGTGTCGATCGATATCCCGCCAAGACGATCCGGTGCAACCGTGGCCATGTCGCATCAGTTTACTTGGAACCAGCCCTAGATTTCACCTTTTCGTGAAAGTTGCCTTGACCGCCTCCTCGCCGGCGACGTAGCCGGTCGCAAAAGCCGCCTGAAGGTTGTAGCCCCCGACCGCGCCTGCGATGTCCAGCACCTCTCCACAAAGATACATCCCGCCAATCCGATTGGAGCTCAAAGTATGCGGATCGACCTCATCCAACGAGACGCCGCCAGCGACAACTTCCCCTTTCTCAAGCGGAACCGCACGCACGTTTCCAAGGGGCCAGCCTTTGAGTACCGTGATCAGCCGGTTACGCGACTTCTTGTCGAGCCGACCCACCGCCAGCTCTTTCGAAATTCCTGCCGACTCCAGGATCGCATCGACGAGCCTACTCGGGGCAAAGCCATCGACGAACGTTCCCATCAAGCGTTTGGGATGCTCGGCCATAAACGCGATCGCTTCGGCGGTGAGTTGCTCGAACGAGCGATCCGGAACCAGATCGACTTCCAAGCTGACTGCCCCCTCCCGCATCTTCTCCGCCACTTCGCGGCTAATTCCAAGTACGGTCGGTCCCGAAACTCCATGGTGCGTGAACAGCAGATCGCCCTTCCATCGGGCGAGTTCCTTCCCGTTGAAGCGGGCTCTTAGGACGCAGTCCCTCAAAGCGACCCCGGCTCGCGAGGCGAGCACATCCGACTCCTGGGTCAAATACATCGGCGCAAGGGCGGCGGTCACCTTCACGATGGAGTGTCCGAGCGTCTTCATCCAGACCCAGCCGTCGCCGGTAGTGCCACTGTTCGGATACGAACTTCCTCCCACGCAAACGATAACGGCAGGCGCGTTCAGCGTCGCTTCGGTCACCCCCGGGCTGCTGTATTTAACTCCAGTTACTTTCCCATCCGCGACTTCGATTCCCTTCACTGAGTGCTCCAGACGCACGTCGACGTTCGCCTCTGCGAGGTACGACTTCAGGATCGCAACGACATCCTTGGCGGTCTTGTCAACCGGAAAGATCCGTCCGTCGGGGCGAGTCATCACCTCAAGTCCGCGACTTGTGAGCATTTCGACGATCTGGTCGTTTCGAAACCGATGGCAGGCTGGGCGGATGAAGCGAGCCTCGTTGGGTCGAAACCCCTTGAGCACGTCCTGGATCGAACCGGCATGGGTGATGTTGCACTTGCCTCCCCCCGAAATGAGGATCTTGGTGCCGACGCGGTCCGTCTTTTCGAGAAGCACGACGCGTGCCCCAAGTGTCGCCGCACGCCATGCTGCCAGGATCCCCGCCGCCCCAGCGCCGACAACGATGACGTCGGGGTCTTTAAGAGGTGAAGCCATGGGTTTTGAGCCAGGCGGCAAAGAGGTTTCGCCAGTCCTGAGAAGTGCCGGGTTGCCCCATGGTGAACCCGTGCTGACCGTTTTGAACGACGTGGAGTTCGAACGGGATTCGATGGGCGGCAAGCGCGCTGGCGAACATCAGCGAATTCTCAACGGGGACGACCGCATCGTCGGCGCCATGGACGATAAAGCAGGGCGGCGTCTGCAGCGAGACGTTCTTCTCGCTCGACAATGCGTTGATCAATTGCGGCGACGGATTCTTCCCAAGCAAATTCTCTCGCGAGCCTCCGTGCCCCATCGGCCCCATCGAGATGACGGGATAGATCAACATCCCCGCGTCTGGTCTTGAACTGACCCGCTCCACCGGATCGGCGCTCGATGCAGCGCCGGTATCGAAGTAGGTCACTGCGGTCGAGGCCAGGTGTCCGCCCGCCGAGAACCCTCCGATTCCGACCTTCGTGGGGTCCACGCCAAGGGACGCCGCATTCGCACGAACAAAACGAACCGCGCGATTCGCGTCCCCGATCATGACCGGGTGGTGGTACTTCGGGCCGAGCCGATATTTCAGCACGAAGCCTTTCAGCCCAACCGTCTCCAGCCATTGGGCGACCGGTCCCCCTTCGTAGTCGGCTAAGCCCCCGTAACCGCCGCCCGGACAGACGATGAACGCAGGGCGCGATTCGTTCGCCTTCGTCGCACTGACCTCCGTCAAGGTCGGGATATCCTCCGGCGAAGTCCCGAGGGCGCCTGGCGCGTCGGATTCCCAGAGTCGATGGATTGTCGCAGAGAGGTTCATTTCAGGGTTCGCGGTTACTCTTTTTCTGGCCAGCTATCGGTTCTGAACGGAACCGTTGGCAAGCCGTCCACGCTGTAAAGATTACAGTCGGGATTATCTGCCCAACCATACCGGACCGCGACCGGATTCGGTACCTGCGGGCTCGAAATCAACACGGCCGTTCCCTGAATCGTGGCGGTCGCCCAATAGAACTTGTGGTCGTCACCGGCAATCGCGAAACCGGTTACCGGTCTCCCGTCGTTCGTCTTCAACCCGTCTTCGGCATGCTTGAAAAAGACGCGAAGCGATCCTTTCGCTGCAACCACGTTGTGAAACTCCGGCCCCATATACGGCTCGTGGATGTCGTAATCTTTGGCCAGGGCGATCAGCGAAAGCCGCCGGCCAACCTCCCGCTTGTTAGTGGGATGGATCGTATTTGCGTCGCCGATATCGATCGCGGTCGCCATCCCGGTGTGGGGCAGCAGCAAGGCAGAGGCTTGCGCCTCTCGCAGTTCTGCCCAATCGCTCTCCGCGGGAGCGTCCAGCCGAGCCTTGTAGTTGGCAAGCTGGACGAAGTAGAAAGGCAGTTGAGATTGCCCCCACTTCTGCCGCCAGTTTCGGATAAGGGTCGGGAAAAGCGTCTTGTACCGGTCGGCATGGCCCGCATCAGCCTCCCCCTGGTACCAGATCACGCCTTTGATGGCGTACGGAATCAGCGGATAGATCATGCCGTTGTACAGTCCACCCGGTGCATAAGGGCTGCCGGGACCGAGCGGCCGGTGAGGCGCCGGGTTCGTCGAGTCGACTTTTCGTTCGACCTTGACCTTCCACTCGCCGGAAAGGGGAACAAAATCGGATGGAAACCCGCCGATCGGCGAGATCTTCATCTGCTCGGGGAATCCGGTGAATCCGGATACGCCCTGGGCCGAAAACACTCGAATGGCGATCGAGTTGACTCCGTGAACCGGAATCCCGGGGGAAACACGATATACGCGCCCCGCCGTCGACGGATCGGACGGGGTCTCCTTGGTAGTGCCTACTTTGGTGCCGTTGACGTAGGTGTCGTCGTAGTCCCGGATCGGTCCGAGTTCGATCTTGAGCGCCTTTCCTTCCCACGACTCCGGCAGCTCGAAAGTTCGACGGAACCAGACGGCGCCATCGAAACCTTGAGTCTCCTCTTGGTTCTCTCCGGCATCCATCCTCGCAGGCACGGTCTGAGTCTTCCAGTCTGTCTCGAAGACGTGGGGCTGGGCCCAACCTTGAAGGTAACCCTCGTTTCCGGTATCGGATCGAGAAGCGATCCACTTCTTGAGTTCGGCGCGGAACGTCTCCCAACGGGATTTGTAGTTTGTGATTTCGGCAAGATAAGCGTCGAGAGTGCTGCTGAGAACAGTGTTGGCTCTCAAGGCATCGCGGCTTGTCCACGCATCGGCATGGGTCCCGCCCCACGACGAATTGATCAGGCCGATCGGTACATGAAGTTTGTGGCGGAGTTCTCGACCGAACGCAAGCGCAACCGCGGAAAAAGAACCGACCGTCGTTTTGGAGGATGGGATCCACTTGCCGCCAAGGTGCAGGGAGGGCTCCTCGGTCGATGCCTTCGAGACGGTGAACATTCGGATCGCGGGGTCAGCCTCATTCGCCGCCTGGGCATAGTCGTTCGCAGCCGACTCCGGTCGCTCCATATTCGACTGGCCGGAGCAGAGCCATACCTCGCCGACCATGACGTTCTTGATCGCAATCGTCGTCGATCCCGAATGGATTGACTCCGTAAAGGGGCCGCCAGCCTTCAATGGACCGATATGCGCGACCCACTTCCCGTCGTCTCCCGCAACCGCAGTCGCATTCGCGTCGCCGATTCGGACGCTCACCTGCTCCTGGGGTGCAGCAGTGCCGAACACGGGAACGACAACATCGCGCTGAAGCACCATGTTGTCTGAGAATAGCGGGGAGACCTTGAAGGTTTGCTGACGCAGAGTTGCAGCGATGAGCAGACTAACGATCATGGATGAAAGGAGCCCCGTGCCGAAAACATAATGACCTTTACCTGTCCATCGATCCCTGCGTGTTCCGGCCCTTTCATCAATTGTTTCTCTTCGGGTGCGGAGAAGCGGCCACCGTACTTCTTACGGAGCCCGGCCATGTCCATGTCGGGCAACGCGATAAACCGATTCGCCATGCTACTGTAGACGTGAATTTCGAGTTTGTTGACTCCATCTCGAAGGAACTTTGAGACATCTAGTTGATAGGGCGGCAGCCAAACGAATCCTGCCTTCTTACCGTTCAGCACAATCTCTGCCGCATCGTGAACTTCAGGAAGCGAAAGGATCGCTCGCGTTCTCGGCCAATTCGCGAGTTGGAACTTCTTAATGTAGATTCCACTACCGGAGAACTTGTCGCATCCGGGCAATGTCTCCCAGTACGTCGGCTTCGCAACGACATGCGTTCCCGGGGCATCCGGCCCCAAGAAACTCAGTTGCCAGTCGCCGTCCAGGGTTTGAGTATTTGCTTGCGATTCAAAACCAAACCCGGTCGGTGCAATCGCCGCTTTGGCACTCTCGCCTCGTGCGACAATAAACATGGAGCCTCGTGCCGGCAACCTCGAATTGACCAACTGCCCTGCGACGGTATGGATCTCGCCTGTCAACGGATTCCACATCTCCAAGTTCTTTCGCTTAGGAAGTGGCTGAAGACTGTAGTCGACCGCAGCATCGGTCGGGTTCGAAACGAAGTAGATTTCGCCGTCGGGAATGTCCCTACGTACGACGCCCAAAAGACCTGTGCCCGTCGATATCCGTGCTTGCGACACTTCCATGTCTCGAAGAACGTAAAGGTCGGCATCGGTTGGGAGGAAGTAGCTGACTCCTTCTCCGACCCGTTTGTACTCGGTTCCAGAAGCTGCCGGGAAAAGTCGTTTGACGATTGCCTGGACTTCGCTATCCGCAGCGGGTCCGCTCATGCCGTTTGCGCGGTGGGGCAGCACTCCTGTCGCGGCAACGATGCCTCCCTTTTGACAGAACTGCTCAATCAAGCGAAGGGCGGACAGGTCGATCGATTCGATCCTGGGA
>Ga0316222_1005699_pt1 | contig 10513 bp, 11 predicted proteins | sample TBH18011metaG_FD_206008 | JGI IMG/M metagenome (GOLD analysis project Ga0316222, IMG submission 206008) | Freshwater microbial communities from Trout Bog Lake, Wisconsin, USA - TBH18011 | ecosystem: Environmental > Aquatic > Freshwater > Lake > Hypolimnion/Profundal zone | place: USA: Wisconsin... | reverse complement strand
CCTCGGTCAGCGTGATGCCGGCGAAGCGTGGCGCGGCGCGGCGGCCGACACGCTCCCACAGTGGCGCGCCCCGCAGCATCAGGCGCCAATTGGCCGGGGGGACGAACAAGGCCGCGTCCCGCCGCTCGACGCGGAACAGGGCGGCGGCGAGCAGGCGGCCGATCTGGCCGGGCGAATAGGGCTGGCCCTGGCCAAACGGCGTGCTTTCCAGATGCGCCCACATGCCCATGCGATTCGGCGTGACCACCAGCACGCGTCCGTCATCCTTCAGCACCCGCCAGATTTCGCGCAGCATGCGCCGCGCGTTCTCGGCGTTTTCCACCCCATGCACCAGCAGGATCCGGTCGAAACTCAAGTCGGGAAACGGCAGCGCGTCTTCTTCAACGGTGCAGGACAGGCTGCGCCCGCCCGGCGGCCAGCGCACTGCGCCCAGTTGCGCCGGCGTCGCGGCCACGCAGCGTGCCGCATTCTCACGCCATAGCCGCAAATAGGGGGTGGCATAGCCGAGCCCGAGCACCGCCTGGCCGGACAGGTCCGGCCACACGCCCTGCAACCGCTCACGCAGCATCCGTGCCGCGACCAGGCCGCGGGCGGTGGCATAGAATTCGGCGGCGGCGTGCACATCCGTGGTCATGATGCCAATATAGCACACGCCCCGAACTCACGAGGAACGCCATGACAATTACGGCCACGCCGATCCCCATCCTGTCGGATAATTACGCCTGGCGGCTGGAAGACAGTGTCACCGGCGCGGTTGGCGTGGTCGATCCGGCCGATGCCGACGCGATCATCGCAGCCCTGGAAGCTGCCGGCGGCCGGCTGGACCTGATCCTGCTCACGCATCACCACGCCGACCACATTGCCGGCGCGGATGCGGTGCGTGAGCGGTTCGGCGCGAAGATCGTCGGTGCAAGGCACGATGCGCATCGGCTGCCGCGGCTGGACCAGGCGGCGGTGGAGGGCGACGAGGTGACGCTCGGCGCGGCGCGCGCGCGGGTGATCGACACGCCGGGCCACACGCGCGGCCATATCTCATACTTCTTCCCTGATGGCGCCGTGCTGTTGTGCGGCGACACGCTGTTCAGCCTCGGTTGCGGGCGGCTGCTGGAAGGCACGGCGGAGGAGATGTTCGCCTCACTGGCCAAATACGCGGCCCTGCCGGGCGAGACGCTGGTGTGCTGCGGCCATGAATACACCGAGGCGAATGCCCGCTACGCGCTGCACGCCGACCCCGGCAACAAGGCGCTCCAGGCCCGCGCTGCGATTGTCGCGCGCCAGCGCCAGGCGGGGCAATTCACCCTGCCGTCGCGCCTGGCCGATGAAATGGCGGAAAATCCGTTCCTGCGCGCGCCGGACGTGGCCAGCTTCGCCGCCCTGCGCCGCGGGAAGGATGATTTCCGGTGAAGCTATTTTATGGTCGCAACAGCCCTTATGCCCGCAAGGTGATCGTCTGCGCCATGCTGCGCGACATCGACCGGCAGATCGAAAAACTGCCGGTGAACCCGCATCTCACGCCGCCGGAGCTCGCCGCCGTCAATCCGCTCAGCAAGGTGCCGTGCCTGGTCACGATTGACGGGTTGGCACTGTACGACAGTCCGGTGATCGTGGAATTCCTCGACACGATCGGCGAGGCGGCGCCGATGATCCCCACGCTTGCCGCGCATCGCTGGCCGGTGCTGCGCCAGGAGGCGCTGGGTGATGGCATCATCGATGCCGCGGTGGTGTGGCGGCGCGAGGCGATGCGGGAAGCGGCGCCCGACCGACATCTGATGGACCGCCAGACCGAGGTGATCCTGCGCTCGCTCGGCGTTCTGGAAGCCGATGTGCCGAGCCGGCACCCCGATGTCGGCATGGTCACGATCGGCGCCGCACTTGGCTACATCGATTTCCGCTACGGCGAGCTGGCCTGGCGTGATGCCTGCCCAAAACTCGCAGCCTGGTGGAATTGGTTCGCCGAGGAACCCAGCATGGTGGCGACGCGCCCGCCGGGTCCGTAATGGTCGTTCTTTGATGAAGCGGGTGATTCACGGCATCGGTTGTTCCAACCGACGCCGATCACGCGCTATTTGCTCTCGTGCGTGCCGCTGAGTTTGAGCAGCGTCTCCTGCAATTTCGGCAGGGCCTCGTCGCGCTTCTGGCGCCAAATGGCGTCATCGGCGTAGCGGGCGGCGGGTTTGGCCGCCTCGGGTGGCCGGCCACCGGCGGCGCAGATTGCCGGGTCCGGCTTGCGGGCAGCGGCGGTGGCCGCTTCGAGTGCGATGGCGCGGTCCACGGCGGCCTGCCTCTGGTCCTGCGTGAGCGTCTTGTCGTTCACCATCTGGCCATAGAGGAAGATGCTGCCTTGCAGCAGCGTCGGCCCGGCCGTGGCGTCGGCGCAGGCCGCGCTGTCGATGATCACCAAAGCGCGGAAATAATCCAGATACATCAAGGCATCCGCCTTGTTGCCGGATTCCGCCGCCACCAGGATCATGGCACTGGCGAAACTGTCCGGCGCCTGCCCGGTCTCCACCTTTTCCTTGATCCAGGCGGAAACCTCCGCCTGCTCCGCCGGCTTGGCATGTTGCGCCAGCACGCCGAGCAGCTTGTCCGTACCGCCCGCGAGGCCAGCATCGAGCTGTGTGCGCACATTATCCGCATGGGCGGGGGAGGCCGCCAGCCCGGTGGTGATGATGATGGCCAGCAGCAGCGATGCCGCAATCCGTTGCAATCCGTTCCTCACGCGCATCCCCTCTCAAAACCGTCACTCACGTCACGTCCGTGTGAATAAGCTTACGCCTTCTGGTGCCGGGCGCGTAGCCTTCCCAGATTCCGGGTCGCGGCCGATGAGGCCCTGGCGACCGGGCCTTGTGCGCCGCCTCCGGCAAAAACGGGGAGGGTGAGGCATGGCCATCGGTTCAACCTGGTCGGCGGAACACGGCACCAAGAAGATATCAACCGCGCCTGCGGTCCGGCGCATCGACATGGCGGATCTGCGCGACGCGCTGCGGCGAGGCTGGCAGGATTTGACCGAGCAGCGCACCGATGTGCTGTTCCTCGGCTTGATCTACCCGGCGGTCGGGTTGATCCTGGCCCGCATGGCGCTGGGCTATGGCGTGTTGCCGGTAATTTTCCCGCTGGCCGCCGGTTTCGCGCTGATCGGCCCGTTTGCCGGCACCGGGCTTTATCTCATCAGCAAGCGGCGCGGCCTGGGGGAGGAACCCAGCTGGCGCGACGCTTTCGGGATTTTCCGCCTGCCCAATGCCGGGGCGATCATGCTGCTTGGCCTCGGGCTCGGCGCGCTGTTCGTGCTTTGGCTCGAAGTGGCCACGGTGCTGTGGCAGGCGCTGTTCGCCGACACGGTGGGTGCCTCGGTGGGCGCCTTCCTGCATGCGGTTTTCGCAACGCGGCAGGGCTGGGAGTTGATCATCGTCGGCAATGCGATCGGCTTCGCGTTCGCGCTGGCGGTGCTGGTGCTCTCGGTGATGAGCTTCCCGCTGCTGGTGGACCGGGAGACCGCGCCCGGGGCGGCCGAGCAGTTGTCGATCGCGGTTGGCACCTCGATCCGCGCCGTGCGGGAAAATCCGGGGCCGATGCTGGCCTGGGGGTTGATCGTGGCGCTGGCCCTTCTGGCCGGCTCGATCCCGTTCTTCGTGGGCCTGATCGTGGTGATGCCGTGGCTCGGCCATGCCACGTGGCATCTTTATCGAAAAGTGGTGGTTTAGCCGGCGGTCGCCGGGCGGCGCACGATGCGGCGGTTGGCGAGCAGCAGCCCGGCGGCGATCAGCATCACGCCAACCACGTGATAGAGGTGAAAACTCTCGCCCAGCACGAGTACGGCGAGCAGGCTGCCGAAAACCGGGGAGAGGTGCAGGAAATGCCCGCCCCGGGCCGAGCCCATCAGCTCAATGCCGCGATTGTAGCAGAGGTAGCCGAGGAAGGCCGGGAAGATGGCCACGTAGAGCACCGCGACGCCAACGACCGGCGTGACCGGCATCCAGCCAATTTGCACGGTTTCCCAGATGGCCGCGGGCAGGGTGGCGGCCGCTGCCATGGCGAAGCTGCCGAACAGGAAGCTCATGGGGTGCATGCGCGGCAGGCGGCGCAGCAGCACCGAATAGAAGCCGTACAGCACCATCGCCAGCATGATCCAGGCATCGCCGGAGACGATGCGCAGATGCAGCAGCGTGCCCGGATCGCCGCGTGCCACGATCACCGCGACGCCGACCAGGGACACCAGGATCGCCGCCACCTGGCGCAACGCCGGGCGTTCGCGGAACAGCACCAGGGCGCAGAGCAGGATGAAGACCGGGATCACCGACTGCATCAGCAGCGAGTTCAAGGCCGTGGTGGTTTGCAGCCCGACATAGATCAGCAGGTTGAAGCCGCCATTGCCGGTGATGCCGAGGATCAGGAGCAGCCACGGGCACGATTTCAGCGCCGGCCAGTCGGCCCTGATCTGGCGCGCGCAGCACAGCCACACGATCAGCGTGGCGACCAGCATGCGGCCAAACACGAAGACGATGGGGTGGATCTGGTCGGAAATGCCGCGCACGAGCACCGAGTTGGTGCCCCAGGTCAGGCAGGCCAGCACCATCAGCAGCGGGCCAGATTGCCAGATCGCCCGTCCCAGCCCGCGCATGTCGCCCCCTCCGAGTAAGGGGCTTTCTATAGGGAAAGCCGCGCCGGGTTGAAACTCCGGCGCGGCCTGCCTGCGCGCCTACCTGCAGTAGCGCCGGCCGTGGTGCCACCAGCAATGCCGGTAATGCCGGTGGTAGTAGTATTGCGCCAGGATCACGCCGGAGTGGTCGCTGCCGGCGGTAACGGCCGGCAGGTTGGCCGATACGAGGGCGGCCGGTGCGAGGTGGGGTCGCACCGGCATCGCGATCGCCGGGATGGATGTGGCCAACAGGCCCGCGGCAAGGGCCGCGCCGATCAAGCGTTTCATGTGCATGTCCGTTCCTGGCGTGTGGATCATGACGCGCCAGATCGGAACGAGTTGCTTACGTATGAATTGATGCGAGGCGGATCAGCTTTCCGGTGGCACGCCCAGGACCTGCAGGCGGGGCGCCAGGGTCGCGGGGTCGCCGGGCACGAACAGGGTTTTTTCCCGGCTGGTGGCGCCGGAGACCAGGCTGACGGCGGAGGCCGACATCCCCAGCGCGCGGGCCAGGGTAGCGCAGGCAGCGCGGCTGGCGCGGCCATCCTCGGGCGCGTCGGTCACGGCCACGCGCAGGCGCGGGCCACTGGCGGAGGGGGCAAGGCCACCGACGCCCGGGCGGCGCGATTTCGGCGTCACCTTCACCGCCACCAGCAGCCCGCCATCGGCCGGGCGCCAGAAAATGGTGGGATCAGAAATACATCGCTCCGGCCGCGCGAACCCAGATTTCGCCGAGCAGGATTTGCAGCGCCTGCAGCAGCACGATCAGGATCACCGGACTGATATCGATGCCGCCGAAATTCGGCAGCATGTTGCGGATCGGCCGCAAGGCCGGTTCGGTGATGCGATACAGGAAGTCGCCGATCGTCCAGACGATGCGGTTGCGCGTGTCCAGCACGCCGAACGAGGCGAGCATGCTGTAGACGGCGGCCAGGATCACCGCCCATTTGTAGAGCGAGATCAGCTCATTCAGGAGCCAGAACAGGGCATTCATTGCGGGCAAACTCTCCGGCGGGCGGGACGAAGCTAGCTGGAGCCGCTGAATCGGGCAATGTCGAAGCAGATCCGCGGTTTCGCCTGCGATGCGAAACCACCCGCTTGACTTCACTCGCCCCTCTGGCCATGTTCCGCGCCGCCGCGGGGGCCACCCTCCGCGCCGGCCAGGCGGGGCTGTAGCTCAGTTGGGAGAGCGCCTCGTTCGCAATGAGGAGGTCAGGGGTTCGATTCCCCTCAGCTCCACCACCGCCCGGTCTTTCACTGCATGTCCTTGGATATCTTTCGCGCGCGCCGCCGACCAACCCGCGCGCAGGTGAGGATATCTTTCGCGCGCGCCGCCGACCAACCCGCGCGCAGGTCACATCGCCATCAGCCGCCCGACCACGGCGCGGCGCAGCGGGCGCAGATGCGCGCCGCCGAAAATCATCGCGTCGCGCAGCGCACGGGCCGGTAGCCGGTCATCGGTGTAGAGCAACGCCGTGGCATTGGTGGCATGCCAGAGCGGGGCCGTGGCGCGGCGCAGGGCGGCCTCGTAGCGCGCAAGCAGGGTCGGGGCGCCAATATCGCCACCGCGCCTGGCTGCCTCAACGACCAGCCCGGTCAGCAATTCCTGCCCGACCAGCCCGAAATTGAAGCCATGCGCCGTTACCGGATGCATGCCCACCGCCGCATCGCCGAGCAGGGCGAAGCGCGGGGCCGCGAAACGGTCGGCATAGGTTGCCACCAGCGGATAGAAGTTCCGCTCACTGACCAGGCGCATCTCGCCGAGCCGGCCCTCCAGCCGACGCGTGATATCGGCGTTGAACGCATCGGCGCCGAGTTCCAGCAGCCGCGCCGCCTCGGGCTGGCGCAGGGTGATCACCAGGGAGGAGAGATTGGGCGCTTCTGGCGTGCCATTCAGCGGCAGCAAAGCAATGGTCTGGCCGTAGGCGAACCACTCGGTGGCGACGGCGCCGTGCGGGATGTCGTGCGCCATGCGACAGACCAGCATGGTCTTGCCGAAATCGCGCATCCGCGCGCCGATTCCCATCTGGCGGCGCAGTGCCGAGAAGCGCGTATCGGCGGCGACCACCAGCCGCGCGGACAGTTTTGTTCCATCCCCCAGCATCACGCCCGCCAGGCCGTCGGCCGGTGCGACGATTCGCGCCGCGGTGCCGGCCTGCAGGGCAACCTGGTCGCACGCGGCCACGCTCTCGAACAAAGCGCGGCGGATCAGGTGGTTGGGCACCAGATGGCCGAGCGGTTCGGCCTGGCCGGTGGGGAAGAAGCGCAGCGCTCGCGCCGAATTCCCGTTCAGCACCCGCGCCTCGCCGAGGGGCGAGATCTCCTCAGCCGGAATGCGGCGCCAGGCATCGAGGCGGCGCAGTCCGGCCACCGAGCGATGGGTCAGCGCGATTTCCCGCCCGTCAAACCCCGGCGCTTCCAAGGCGGCGCGTGGCTGGCGCTCGACCAGGGCGACGCCCAGCCCGGCCTCGCCCAGCGCGCGCGCCAAAGCGAGCCCGGCCGGGCCGGCGCCAATGATGACGACATCCGTATTGGGCATGTCGGGTGAGCTCATGGGGCGGCGATCCCTTCTTCGATGGGCAAGGCAGTGCTGTGTGAGGTATTCGTCGCATGCCCTGGTGACGCCCTGATTTGATCCAGGACAACGCACCTCCCTCTCCAGGACTGTAGGGGGAGAAACTTGCGAATACGCTTGTATAGAGATTGCCCCCTCCAGCCCCGACGAGGCCCTGCCGGAATGGATGCCAACGAACCCGTTTCAGGGCTCGCCGATGCCGATGAGCCGGTGCCCGCCTGGGGTGGCCTGCTCGCGACTTTGGGCGGCCATGCCGGGTCCATCCTGCGCCTGCCGCGCCTCGGCCGCTCCGGGGCCTGGCTGCTGCTGGCCTTCGTGCTGGTCGGCTGGGCCTGCTCGGGCATCTACAAGGTGGCGCCGGATGAGCAGGGCGTGGTGCTGCGCTTCGGCCACTGGATCGATACCGAGACGCCCGGGCTGCATTACCACCTGCCGGCGCCGATCGATGCGGTGCTGCTGCCGAAAGTGACCAACGTCAACGAGTTGCGCAGCACCACCTTCGCCGCCCGCCCGGTTTCCGGCATGCCGGGCGCGATGCGGACCAGTGCCAGCCGCATGCTCACCGGCGACGAGAACATCGTCGAGGCCGACTATTCGGTACTGTGGAAGATCAAGGATGCCGGCGCCTTCCTGTTCCGCGTGGAGGACCCGGCCGGCATGATCCGCATGGCGACCGAGACATCCGTGCGTGCCGTGGTTGGCCGCAGCCCGATCCAGGCCGTGCTGTCCGACCAGCGCGAGCAGATCGCCGTCGCGGTGCAGGACGAATTGCAGCATCTGCTCGACCGTTACGGCGTCGGCATTGAGGTGTTGCAGGTGCAGTTGCAGCGCGTCGATCCGCCGGCCGCGGTGATCGATGCCTTCAACGACGTGCAGCGCGCCCGCGCCGACCAGGTGCGATCGCGCAACGAGGCCGAGGCCTATCGCAACGACATCCTGCCGCATGCGCGTGGCCAGGCGGACAACATCGTCCAGGAGGCCGAAGCCTATCGTACCCAGGCGATCGACCAGGCGCAGGGCGATGTGAGCACGTTCCTTGCCGCCTGGAACGCCTATCGCGAGGCGCCGGCGGTGTTCGCCTGGCGCACCTATCTGGACAGCATGGACGAGATAATGCGCCGCGCCAGCCGCGTGGTGATCGACGCCTCGGGCAAGGGGGTTGCGTCCGTGGTGCCCTACATGCCGCTGGCCGAGGCGCCGAAAACGCCACCGGCACCAGCCGCGTCGTCCACCGCGCCGGTTTCCGTGCCAACCGCCGCGCCGAAGGCCACGCCATGAACCGGATGTTGTTCCGCTTCGGTCTCGTTGTGCTCGCCCTGGCGATCCTGTCGCTGTTCTCGGCGCTGTACGTGGTGTCGGAGTCCGACCAGGTACTGGTGGTGCGGTTCGGCCGACCGATCGGCGTGATCGACAAGCCCGGGCTGCACGCCAAGCTGCCCTTCATCGACACCATCACGCGCTATGACAGCAAGCTGCATGCGCTGGAGCCGCCGACCGAGCCGATCATCCTGGGCGACCAGAAGCGCATCGAGGTGGACAGCTACACGCAGTTCCGCATCGTCGATCCGCTGCGCTTCAACCAGTCGGTGCAGACATTGGACCAGGCCCGCTCGCGCCTGGTGCAGATGGTGAGTTCCTCGATGCGCCGGGTGCTGGGCGAGGTGGCGCTGCCGGCCTTGCTCTCCACCGAGCGTGACGCGGTGATCGGCAAGGTGCGCAGCTACGTGGCCGACACCGCCCGTCCGCTCGGCATCGAGGTGGTGGATGTGCGCATCGAGCGGGCCGACCTGCCGCCGGAAACCAGCCAGGCGATCTATGACCGCATGACCTCCGAACGGAAGCGCGAGGCGACGGAATTGCGCGCCCAGGGCTTCGAATGGGCGCAGCAGATCGACGCGCAGGCCAATCACGACCGGACCGTGATCCTGGCCGAGGCGCAACTGAAGTCGCGCAATGCCCGTGCCGCGGGTGATGAAGCGGCGAGCCATTTGCTGGCCGATGCGTTCGGCCGCGACCAGAGCTTCTTCGCCTTCTACCGCGCCATGGAAAGCTACAAGCACGCGCTGGCGGAATCGCAGCCGACCGTGGTGTTGGCGCCTGATTCAGAATTGCTGAAATACTTCAATGCCGCAGGTCCCGCCGGCATGCCCAATACGGCGGCCAGGCCGTGACCGAGGGCGCCCCGGCCCGCGCCCTCCCGCGCCTGGATTGGCGGCATCTGGCCTTCGCCATCGGGCCCGGCCTGGTGGTGATGCTGGCCGATACCGAGGCCGGCAGCGTGATCGCCGCGGCGCAGGCCGGCGCGCAATGGGGCTATCGGCTGCTGCTGCTGCAATTTGCGCTGATCCCGGCCTTGTTCATGGCGCAGGAACTCGCAGCCCGGCTCGGCCTGTCGACGCGCCAGGGCCTGGCCGAGCTGGCGCTGCACCGGCTCGGCCGGCCGGCGGCGCTGCTGCTGCTGGCGACGCTGGTGCTCAGCTGCATGGGCGCGCTGGTCACCGAACTGAGCGGCCTGGCCGGGGTGGGCGAGCTGTACGGCGTGCCGGCCTGGCAGACCGCCAGCCTTGCCGCCGCCGCGCTGTTCGCGGTGATTTCCACCGGCAGCTATCGCTCGGTGGAGCGGGTGGCAATTGCGGTGGGGTTGTGCGAACTGGCCTTCATCGCGCTGGCCTGGCTGGCCCGGCCGGAACTGGGGCAGATCCGCGCCCAGTTGCTGGACATGCCGTTCGGCGACCGCGACTATTTGTATCTGCTGGCCGCCAATCTGGGCACCTGCGTGATCCCCTGGGCGATTTTCTACCAGCAATCCGCCAGCATCGACAAAGGCCTGACGCGCGCGCATCTGGCCGGCGCGCGCGCCGAGACGCTGGCCGGGGCCGTGCTGTGCCAGGTGATCACCGCTGCCGTGCTGGTTGCCGCGGCCTCGGCGCTGCATGGCGCGGTTGGTTTGCATGGCGCGGCGGGGCCGCATCCGCTTGATCGCATTGGCGACATCGCGGATGCCTTTACCGCCACGATCGGGCCGGATGCCGGGCGCATCGTGTTCGCCGTGGGGCTCAGTGGTGGCGCGCTGGTTGCCGGCATCATCGTGTGCCTCACCGCCGGCTGGGCCCTGGGCGAGGTGCTGGGGCGGCGCCCCAGCATCGCCGCCAGCCCAGCCGAAGCCCCTTGGTTCTATGGCGCACTGGCCGTGGTGCTGGCGTTTTCCGTGGCACTGGTCGCCTCGGGGGCCAATCTGGTGCGCCTTTCCTTGGCGGTGGGCGTGCTGAACGCGCTGCTGCTGCCCATCGTGCTGGGTTTCG